>Ga0075021_10002281_pt1 | contig 9986 bp, 7 predicted proteins | sample ColStrG_CSR_2012_FD_72749 | JGI IMG/M metagenome (GOLD analysis project Ga0075021, IMG submission 72749) | Freshwater sediment microbial communities in response to fracking from Pennsylvania, USA - Cold Stream Run_MetaG_CSR_2012 | ecosystem: Environmental > Aquatic > Freshwater > Creek > Sediment... | reverse complement strand
CAGGTGATTTACAGCTTCGACCCCGCCACGCTGCCTCTCTATGTTGGTCAGCTGATGGATGTGTTCATCGAATCGGCTCCGATCGGCGGAACAACATCTGGTCCACAACATCGGGCCGGCCCCTGCGTGGATCCCGCAAGCGGGAATCGCAAGGCCCAACCGGTCGACAGGAGGAAGCCCTAAACATGCTGAGTGTCGCCATGAAGATGCTTCTGGGAGACCGCGCGAAGTATGTGGGATTGATCTTCGGCATCACGTTCACTTCTTTCCTGGTCACGTTCGCGGGGTCATATTTCTGCGGTTTTATGACGCGTGGATTTGCTCTGATTGCCGAGAACCCCGGCGCGGACGTGTGGGTCATGGACCCGGCGGTGGAGTCCACCGAGCAAACCACGAACATCCCTGATTCGGCGCTGTCCCGCGTCCGGAGTGTTGACGGCGTATCGTCCGCCGTGCCGCTGGCTATGGCTACGGCGGACGCACGCTTTCCAAACGGGCGATTTCAGTCGTTTCAACTCATCGGCGTGGATGACGCCACACTCTTTGGGCTTCCCCCGCTGCAAGATGGCGTTTCGCCTACGGTGCTGCGCACTCCAGATGCGGTCGTGGTCGATCCAGGGGGCACCGATGGGAAGCTCGAAACGCCTATTTCGACGGCGGATCAATGGCCTTACGGACAACCACACCTCAGCGCGCCAACGCGCGAGCTGGCCGCGGGCGACCAACTGCTACTGAACGATCATCGCGTGGTGATCAGGGCTCGCTCCAACGCTCTGCCGCGGTATCCGCCCCGCCCACTGATGTATACGACTCTCTCGAATGCATCGCGAACACTGCTGCCGGAGCGGCACTTGCTTACTTTTGTGCTGGCCAAGGCCGCTCCAGGTTTATCGCCTCGCGAATTGGCGACACGCATCCAAGCACAAACTGGCCTGAAAGCGCGCTCCTCGGATGACTTCAAGGCCGACACCGTCCATTGGTTCCTGATCAATTCAGAAGATGTTGGTGACATCGCTTCCATGCTGTCTATCGCTATGTTCGTGGGATTCGGTGTTACCGGAGTGATGCTCTACATGTTCACGAACGAAGCCTTGAAGCAGTACGCCGTGCTTAAAGCCATGGGCGCGACGTCGAGACTCTTGCTCACCATGATCTTTATGCAGGCTGGCCTGTGCGCCCTTCTGGGCACGGGTCTTGGACTCGGGTTGTGCGCCATCATCGGCCAGATCGCCATAGTGGAGTTCGACTATCCCTTCCGCATGATGTGGTTCACGCCGGTCGTCGGGGGCCTGATGGTCACGCTCGTTAGCATCGTGGCCGCCCTCATCAGCGCCCGCCCGGTGCTGAAACTTGAGCCCGGAGTGGTATTCGCAGGACGTTAAATTGTAAGGAAGACGGGTTTTGTCAGGGCCTGTTTCCATGGCTAGATTCCTGGAGGGATGCACGATGGCAGGAATACGAAAGCAGATCGTCCCCCTATTGGGAGTTTTCCTGTTAGCGGGATGTGCTGTGCAGCGATACCAGCCGGCTCCTATCGTTGCGAGCGCTACAGCTTCGCAGTTTGAATCGCGGAGTCTTGCCGATGGGGGGCTCCAATCCTTTGAGGAAAAGAGCCTGGGTCACCCGGTGCCCTCCTGGCCGCCCAAGACCTGGGATTTGCAAACACTGTCGCTCGCTGCTTTGTATTTCAATCCCACACTCGACTTGGCTCGCGCTCGCCTCGCTCGCGCGGACGCCGCCATGGTGACGGCTGGAGCGCGGCCCAATCCCACCGTCGGCATCTCACCCGGCGTTCCGAGTCCTTACCTGTTAACATTGGATTTTGCCTTCCCGATCGAGACTGCGGGCAAGAGAGGATATCGCATCCAAAGCGCTCGCAATCTGGATCAGGCTGCTCGATTTGATCTTGCCGATTCCGCGTGGACCATCCTGAGCGGCGTTCGTCTCGCACTGTCTAACTATCTTCTCGCGTCTCGAAGTTTGGAACTGTTTCGCCCTGAAGAACAGGTCCGCGCAGACCAAGTCCATATCTTGGAGCAAGTATTTGCTGCCGGGGAGATTCCAAAATTCGATGTAGATCTGGCGCGGATTGAGCTTTCAAAAATAGAGGTGGCTATCCGGGCGGCTGAGGGCCAAGTTGCCGAAGCCAGGGCAGCGCTGGCAGCAGCGGTCGGGATTCCAGTGGCAGGCCTTCAGGATGCTCAATTCGTGTGGCCGGACTTGGACATGCCGCCAAGCCCGGAATCCCTTTTTCCAGCGGAGATCCAACGCGACGCAGTACTAAATCGCATGGATGTTCGGCGCTCGCTCGCGCAATACGCGGCCGCCGAAGCCGACTTGCAACTAGAGATCGCAAAGCAATATCCCGACATCAACATCGGACCGGGATACACGTATGAAGAAAGAAATAGTTTCTTTACTGCGGGCTTGTCGTCCGCCATTCCTCTCTTCAATCGTAACCAGGGACCTATCGCTGAGGCCGAGGCCCGCCGAAAGGAAGCCGCCGCGTCGTTCTTGCAAATCCAGGCGCAAGTTGTCGCGAAAAGTGAGCGCGCGCTGGCCGTTTACACCGCGGCCCTGCGGGAACTGGCGGAAGCACAAACCCTGTATCAACTCCAAGAGATTCAGCTTCAGACAGTTCAGCAGACGATCCGCGCCGGCGCCGACAATCGGCTGAGTCTCGACGCCGTGCAAATTCAACTCTCGGTCTTGGCACGAGCCAAACTTGATGCCCTGGGCCGCGCACAGCGAGCCCTTGGCGATCTCGAAGATGCAGTCCAGCGGCCGTTGGATCACGAAGGAGCGTTTCAGATCCAGCCCGAATCTCCGGCTTTGGACAAACTGCCGGAGCGCCACTAGAACAGATCGAGGATTTCTTCATACCGCTTGAACGGTGGAATCAGGTAAGCGCCGGCGATTCCCGAAGAGCGAGCCCCCCTCGCCCAATCCAGCAATTTGCGCGCGAGGGCGAAACCGTGTTCGCGCGCGGACCCTCCCGCGGTTTCGAGCTGCTTCAACAACCCCTCCGGAATCACGATTCCAGGCACCTCATTGTGCAGGCGCAGGGCTTGCTTATAGCTGCTCAGCGGCCACAGGCCGACCAAAATGGGAATCGGCGATTTTCCGCCCATGCGTTTTAGAAATTGTTCCCAGTGATCGGGATCGAAAATCGGCTGCGTCATGGCGAAGTGTGCGCCGGCTTCGACCTTCAACTGAAACCGGCGTAGTTCCTCGTCCAGATCCTCGGCCAGAGGATTCACGGCGACTCCGATGGTGAAATTCGTCGCTCCGCCGAGATTTTTTCCGCCCCAGTCCAATCCTTGATTCAGTTTGGCCATCACCTTCACGAGGCCGATGGCATCGACTTCATAGACGCCCAGCGATTCCGGGTAAGCGCCGAGCGAGGGCGGGTCGCCCGTGACGGCGAGGACGTTGCGCACTCCCCCAATGGCCCACGCGCCGAGGAGCATGGCCTGCAAGCCGATCAAATTGGCGTCGCGCGTCGTGAGATGCGGGATCGTTTCGATGCCGCGCGCCTCGAGCGCTCCGGAAAGCGAAAGCGCGTCCATCCCCACGCGCGCGAGCGGTCCGCTATTGACGTCGATGGCGTCCACTTTTTTCGACGCCATCACGTTCTGCACCTGCTCGAGAACGCGATCGATCGACGTTCCTTTCGGCGGATCGATTTCCACCGAAATCACGAATTTCTGCGCCTGAATTTTTCGCCACAGCGTGCTTTCCGGTTCGCGCGCCGCCGCGGGGCGGATCTCGGGCGGCGTTTCCACCACGGTCACAGCGCGGGCGCCCGTGGAGGGACGCATGCCCTCTACGGCGTGGACCATCGCGCGAATATGTTCCGGTGTGGTTCCGCAGCACCCGCCCAGAATTCGCGCGCCCAGCTTGACGGCTTCGCGCGCGAACAGATCGAAATATTCCGGCGAGGATTTCGGATAGATGACGCGATCTCCGGCGCGCTGCGGAAATCCCACGTTCGGCATCGCGCTCGTCGGAAACGAACCCGCCACCGCGGCAAGGTCCTGCAGAATGCGCAAATGGTCCTGCGGACCCACCGAGCAGTTTGCGCCGATGACCTGCACGCCCCGCTCTTGCAAAAGAGCCCAGGCATCTTTCGGCCGGGCGCCGCTAAAACTGCTGCCCTCCTCGGAGTACGTCATCTCGGCAACAATGGGGAGTTGCGAAAACGAACGAATCGCTTCGATAGCTGCGACAAGTTCGGCGGGATTCCCAAAGGTTTCCAGGACGAACATATCCACGCCGCGTTCTTCGAGCGCCTCGGCCTGCTCGCGGAAGATTTCCCGGAAATGTTCCGGCGTCGCCTCGCGTTCGTCCCGGAAGATGCCGGGCGGCCCGATCGATCCGGCGATCAGGACTTCGTGCCGGGCGGCCTCGCGCGCCTCGCGTGCGATTTTTACGCCCCGATGATTGAATTCCGTGACGCGGTCTTCCAGCCCAAAGGCGCTCAACTTATTCCGGTTGGCCCCGAACGTATTGGTCTCAATGATGTGCGCGCCGGCTTCGAGATAGGCCATGTGAATGCGAAACACTTCTTCGGCGCGCGTGGCGTTCAGTTCATCCACGCAGCGCTGCGGGCCCAGGGTCTCGTAGAGCAATGAGCCCATGGCTCCATCCGCGACGAGCACGGATTCGCGCAGCCTCTGCTGGAATTCATCGATTCGCATGGTCCAGAACACTCTCCCGGATATTTCGCCGGAATGAATCCTTCAGTATACAGGTTCGCCGTTCCCGTTGGCATTCGTCCTATGGAGAGGCCCGTGGTCCGGGTAGCTGTACGCCGTGTTCCGCCAATTATTCCTTCGGCAAATTGAAACGGAACATCAGGATCGAACCAAGGGGGGAATGCCGCTATTTCTGGTGCGCAATTAACAACATCAGGCCGAAGACAACCACGGGAATCAAGGCCAGCATGATGTAAAACAGGATCCGTCGCAGTACGGGCGAGCGTCTCTGTTTCCAATTTTTAAGCTCGGCCCGGTCGGCCACGCCTACTTTTTCCGGGTGCTCCAAATCCAAGGCAAATTCGTGGGCGTTCGGATAGCGCTTGCTGGGATCGCGCTCCAGGGCGCGGTAAATGATTTCTTGCAGCTCGGGTGAAATTTCGGGATTGACCTCGCGGGGCGGGATCGGATTATTCAGCAAACGTTCGTTCATAATGACGAATGGATTGGGCCCGGTAAAGGGGACCTTCCCGGTCAGCATCTCGTAAAACATGATGCCGAGCGAATAGACGTCGCTCCTGGCATCGCCCCGCTTTCCCTTGACTTGCTCGGGAGAAATATAGTCCGGCGTTCCCATGGCCTCGGTCAGCTTGGCAAAGGTCAGGCGGCGAGATCCGGCGTTCGCCGCGATGCCGAAATCGATGAGCTTCACTTGATCGTCCGGGCCGATCATGATGTTTTCAGGCTTCAGGTCGCGATGGACGACCCCCTGGCTGTGAATGTAACCAAGGGCATTGCATAGGGCGAGAGTAATCCGGATGGCGCGCTCGGGAGGAAGTTTCTTTTGTTCGTTCAGGACTTGGCGCAACAGGCGGCCGTCCACCCATTCCAGAACCATGTACCGCCGGCTGCGGTCCTCGTCGCTAAATACGCGAACGACGCCGGGGTGATCGAGCTTTCTGCCGATATCTTCTTCGCGTTCGAACCGGTCGAATAGGACCGGGTCGGCTTCCATCTCCGCGTGAGGAATCTTGATCGCGACGGCCCGGCCGTCGCGCGTGTCCGTGCCACGGAAAATGGAGGCCATGCCGCTTCTGGCGACCAGGCCATCGATGCGGTAATGATCGAGCTGATCGCCGGGATGGAATTCGCTCATTGGGCAGGCAGGTCAGCGGCGAATCAGAAAGACAGCAGCGAACCTGTATCAGTACAGTTTGTAGGGCCGTCCGCGATACATTCCCATTCGCTCGACGCCCCGGATTCGGATCAACTGAACGCTGATATTATCGCCGCCGCCCCGATCATTGGCAAGAGCAACCAATTTTTCTGCTGCGAGATGGAGATCCTGGTCCTGGCCGCAAATCGCAGCCATTTCCGAGGCGTCCACCATGCCGTGCAAACCGTCCGAGCATAGCAGGAGAACATCCCCGGCGAAGATCTGGTGATCGTTGGTATCGATATTCGCGATCAATTCGGTTCCGAGCGAGCGGCTGAGGATATGGCTCGTCTCTCCCTCGGCCGCTTCTTGCGCAGTGACGAGGCCAAGGCGCACTTGCTCGCTGGCAAACGTGTGGTCGCGCGTGATTTGGGCTGCCTTGCCATTGCGGATCAAATAGCAGCGCGAATCCCCAACGTGCGCTACGGACACCCGGTCGTACCGCACGGCGCAAGCCACGATGGTGGTCGCCATGCCGGCCGAAGTCCGGCCGCCAGTCACGGCGGCCTCAAACACGCGAGTGTTGGCCTGCTGAACGAGCCGTTGCAGCACCGCGGAATGCGATTCACCGTCCTTGGCGTTGTGGAATCCGGCGACAATGCTTTCGACTGCGGTTTTCGAAGCGACTTCCCCTTGCTCGTGCCCGCCAACTCCGTCCGCCAGCACAAACAACCACCCGTGCGTGCGCACTTGCGCAGGAGTCGCCGGCACCGCATATCCCAAGCAGTCTTCGTTGTGGTCGCGGACTCGCCCGACGTCGGTGCGTTCCACGAATTCGAGGTCAAGCATATGGCTGGAGGCAGAACGTCTAAAAGAGGCGACCCAAGAAGAGCCGCTCTGGAGAGCGGTTCTCGCGGGTTCCCCAAGAATTTCACCCACTTCTGAAACCGAAATTCGGACAGGTCCGCCGAGGCGGACCTGTCCGAGTTTCTTGGCTAACTCAGCTAAGTTCATACTACACCATTACGTGCGACTGGTGACCAGCGTTGTGCGCCCCGAGGCTTTGCTGGACCGCAGGAAGTAAATCCCTCCGTAAATGCCCCAGACTGCAGCGATCCCCAAAGCCAAGAACGGTTCCATCTTGGTGCCATACCCCATGAACGGCAGCACGATGTAAGCTCCCATGCAAATCAGGTTCGCGGCTATGCCGAAATACGGGATGAGCGTGTGTCTCAAGAAGCTGTAGTTCGGGTGCCCCTTGTAGCAAAAGATGCAGGTTACGCAGCTCAGCATGTAGAGCATGAACGTCCCGAAGTTGGAAGCCAGCGTAATCGTGAGCAGACTGTTGGGCAACTTCGCCATGGTGTCATGAGATGCATAGCCGAAGCTCGACCAGAACCCATGAGGCAGGGCTTGAAGCGTGCTGTCGGCAACGGCGCCGGCATCCCCGAATAGATTCAGCAGTGCGATCACGCCGAAAATGGCTGAAATAACCGCCAAGGCCCAGATCGCGCGGTGAGGGCTCAGGTTCTTCTCATGCAGCATGCCGAAATGTTCCGGGACCTCGGCGTCTTTGCCCATGGCATAGGTGACCCGCGCCCCGGTGTTGATGCAGGAGAGCGTGGTGCCGATCAGCGCCAGGAAAACGGTTACGGCTTCGATCAGCATGAAGGCTCGCCCATGTCCTTGGAATAGGGCATCGCCAACCATGATCATCATGTCGCCGATTGGGGCCGCCGAGCCGGTTGCCGTCGACATCGGGTAGCCGCTGCTTAAGAAGTAGTTTGCGGCAAAATACTCGAACAGATAACAGAACGCTCCCTGAACCAGCAGTGAAGTGATGACCGCGATCGGGACGTCCCGCTTGGCGTTTTTCGCCTCGCCGCCCATCGCTGTCACCGATTCGAATCCGACCAGGATCAGGATAGCGACCGTGGCTTGCACGAACATCCAGTTGAAATTGTGAATTGCGACTACGGATTTGGCATTCGGATGGGCCTGAAACACCGGCGGATTGCTGGTATCATACATATCGTAACTGACGAGAAAAGGAACAGGCTTACCGCTGGCGTCGAGCTTGGGCTGCGGCACCATGTTGGCATCACGGGTGATGACATCGGTTGCCGTTCCATTGACCGTTTGGCTTGTCGTCGCGAATTGGTAGGTATAGCCCTCGCCGGAAACAGAATCAAACTGCCACGCTTCGCTTCCCGGGGGATGGCTCATCCGATAACTAATGGCCATTACGGAGAAAACGATCAGCGCGGAGATCTGAATCACGTTGATGGCGACGCTGACCGCCGTGGACCCATTCACCCCGCGGTGGGCGATATAAGCAACGGCGAAGGAAAACACGATCGCGATCAGCATCATGAACATCGGACCAGGATTCGCCGAGCTCATGAAGTTCGGCCATAGGGTGCCGGTGATGTAACCGCAGAAAACTCCGGTGACGGCAACCATCACGCCGGGGTAAATCCAGTAGTATAGATGCGAGCCCCAGCCGACGATGAACTTCATCAAGCGGGCGTATTTCCAGGCCTTGTCGTGATTCAGGAAGGACTGCTCCGCGAAATAATACGAACTTCCGGTGCCCGGATAGACCTTGGCCATTTCCGCGTAACACACCGCCGTCGCTAGACACAACAAAAGCGCGAACAAGATGCCAATCCACATCGAGGGCGCCGTGGAACCCTCAGTCGCTTGAGGCGCAAACGTAAGCCAAAGGAATGCACCGGGAGCGATGAGCGCCATGGCGTTCATCGTCAACCCGGTTAATCCTAAGGTTGGTGTCATTTTGACTTCGCCGGTATTCTCCGCCATGTATTCTCCTTATATATTCTTTATCTCGTCGCTGAATCGTCGTGCCGCAAATCGCCTGCACGAACTAAGTTGTGCCGAGGAACGAGATACTAGATGGGCGTCCTGGACTAGTAAAATGCAACGTTTCGATGGCCCAAATTACGGATTCATATAGCTGTAAACTGTGCCTGAATGAGGCAGCTCGAAGGCGCTTCGGACCTAACAAGGCTAACTCATAGATTCCTGAGGTATTGTGTCAATCTTTATAAATTGTTGATTTCAATGGATTTGCGGAAATCCCGCCGCCAACTAATCAAATCATGCGCCCGTTTTACCGAACCGCGCGCGCGGCTACCGGCTTGTTTACCTATTCACTTCTTTGATTGCTTGCATAAGGATATAAGAGGGCGCACAAACGGATTCTGTCCAATCTTCGGTCACGCGGACCATCCTGCCTCGCGCGATGCGCGGCGCAGTCCATATCCATTTTTGTTGGGGCGGCGCGTTGGTTCCGGTGCGATTGTGTTATTTTAGCCTGCGTCGCTAATGCCTGTGCCCGTCTCTTTGCTTTGGACCGGGGGATTTTGGAATGAAAGTCTTGGGTTTCCTGATGCTGCTGGCGGGATGGTTTCTGGCGCTGGCTGCGATTGTGCTTTTCGCGGCGCCGCCGTTGCGGGCCGCGTTTGTCCTGGCTGGAATCGCCGTGGAGGCGTTGGGATTGATCCTCGCTTTCCGATCGCATCTGATTCCGCGAGAGGAAAAAAGATAATTCCCATGCCTTCCCCGAGACTCACGGAAGTCACGACAATCGCTTGCCTCTTCTTTATCTTTCTTGTTCCCCTCGCGGCGGCTGGGCTGGCCCTCATGAACGTCGGCCTGGGACGGTCGCGCAGCGCCGGCCATATGATGATGGCCTCGCTTTGCGCTCTCGCGGTCGCCGGCCTGGCCTATTTCGTTTGCGGATTTGCGTGGCAGGGATTCATCGGGGGACCGGGGCATGTCCTTACTTTGTCCGGAAAAAGTTGGAATTGGATTGCCGCGGAGCCTTTCTTTTTTCGCAAGCTCTCCTACGACGGTTCCGTTACTTCTCTCACCGCATTGTTTCAAATCTTTTGCGTTGGCCTCGCTGCTTTGATCCCTCTGGGGAGCGGCGCGGACCGATGGCGCCTTCGGGCCAGCTGCCTTTCCACGGGATTGCTTGCCGCCTGGACTTATCCGCTCTTCGCGCATTGGGTATGGGGCGGCGGGTGGCTCGCGCAACTCGGCGTTAATTATGGAATTGGCCGCGGTTTTCTGGATATTGGAGGAGCTAGCTCGATTCAGGTCTTAGG
>Ga0075021_10002278_pt1 | contig 9988 bp, 14 predicted proteins | sample ColStrG_CSR_2012_FD_72749 | JGI IMG/M metagenome (GOLD analysis project Ga0075021, IMG submission 72749) | Freshwater sediment microbial communities in response to fracking from Pennsylvania, USA - Cold Stream Run_MetaG_CSR_2012 | ecosystem: Environmental > Aquatic > Freshwater > Creek >... | reverse complement strand
AAGGATCTGCTTACTTTGGTGGGTAATAAAGCGAACCCGATCCATACGGGCCCCCTCCTCCTGGCTGCGTTCAGAACATCCCGCAGCGGAGATTTCCACGAGAAAGCTTCAAGCAGCGGCGAGGAAACGCTTTACCGTCTCTCCCCACTGTCCGCGCGAGACATCATCGACGGTGACTTCATCGGGCCAGGTACGCGACAGGTACTTTGGCGGGCCGAGAAGGAAGACGAGGTGCTCATCGGGACTTCGGTGCTTCACCTCGCCGTAGAATTCCAGCGCCTCCGCCGGGAAGTACCTCCGAATGTCGAGCATGACGAGATCGTAGACATTGGGTTGCCAGAGGAAGCGCGCTCTGGAGATCTCTCCAGCTTCATGCACCTCGACTCCGCGACTTCGCAGGACGGCAGCGCGTACCTCACGTGTAGCCTGGCAGCGGTCGATGAGCAGAACTTTCTTGTCGGCGAGAAGTCGGCGGCCACGAAGTGGTGGGCGGTGCATAGGACTTCCGAAACGAACACGCCCTCTTTGGGAAAGTGAGTCGACAAAGTGTGCGCCGAGCAGGGGCTGGAGTCAACATAAATATAAAAGCCCCGATGGCTGGTCGGGGCTGTCTTTTTCCTTCCAGAATGTTGGGCTACTGGCGGCGGCTGCCCCTATCGGTCTGCCTGCCGCAGATCTTCATTGGCGCTGTTTCGATTCACGTTTTTTGGCGGAGAAGAGGGCGACGCAGACGAGGGTCAGGGGTAGCTTTTTTCTGGGTGGTGCGATTACGAGAGGGGATTCAAGCGGTGGCCCTATACGGTGCGCGGACGGTGAGCACCGGACAGCCCGCTTTGCATACTATTTCGTAGGCCCTGGCCCACGTCGTCTCTTTTCTTGAGGCTTCTTCAATGTGATGGGGGCCCAGAACAATGAGGTTCGGATTCCATCGGGCCGCGGTTTCCAAGATTTTTTCAGGGGCTGAACCGAATTCCACGAAACATTCGGGCCGCAACGGAAGACGTTCATCTGCAGAGATCACAGCATGGAGGCGTTCGAGCCGTTCCTTGCGGATCCGCTCTTGGTCTTGCGCGCCTGGACGATCGGTTACCACATGTAGGAGCGCGAAAGATGAGGACCGCAGTTCTTGCGCGAGCCAGAGCGCGTACCCAACCGCATAGAGCGAGTGCGGCGCAAAGCCCGTCGGGACCAGGATTCGTTGAGGGCCGACCTCCGGATCCTGTCCCGAAATACTGGGGCCGATCGTGAGGACCGGACAAGGGGACTGCCGGAAGATCGTCTCTGCCACGGATCCCAAAAGGAACTTCGCAACTCCTGTCCGTCCGCGGGTGCCGACCACGACGAGGTCAATTCCGTAGTCTGCGATGAGACGCGAGAGGACGGCCCAAACATCGCCGGACTTGACGAGCAGTTCATGCCGAACGCCTTTGAAGTGACCCGCCATGAAGTAATCCATAAGCTCAGTCTGCGCTGCGCGCCACGCATCGCCGACGTTTCCGTGGGACTCGGAGCTCGACACGTGGACGATAAAGAGCTTTGCATCATGGCGACGTGCGATCGGGATCGCGTAGAGAAGCGCCGCTTTGGAGACGGACGAAAGGTCGGTCGCCGCCAGGATGTTGTCGAGCTTCAGACGCGCACTGCTGTTGAGGGTTGTCATGCGGGAATTACGCGGAGTATAGCATCGGCGGCAGGTCGCGAAGTCGGAATGACTTTTCGGGTTAGCGACACGCGGGCTTCCGTGCAGTTTATCGTGAGTGCTCGAGATGGATCTTCTCTGCGGTGAGGAGCGGGTGACTATGCTGCGCTGGTGACGTCTGGATCTACCTCTATGTCCCACGCATCCAGCAGCCACTCTGGAACGTATAATCGATTCCTGTTTCGCTCGCACAAGTCGCGGAGTTCGGCCGACAAAACATACGCGTGGCAGAGCTTCGGATTTGCATGAAAAAGGCCCCGAGCGGTCGGGGCCAGGGTTGCTTTGAGCAACAGGAAGTTATTAGGCCGCGATGGGGCGGACCTTCTTTTCCGTGAGTTCTGTTTCTGCTTGGAGCCAATCCTCTATATCGTGGCCATCTCCACGGCCGCGGGCCTCGAACAGTTCGTAGGCGCGGAGGTGGATCTGGTGTTCGAGCTCCTGCGGTTCTACGGTCACGGTGGCTGGTGGTTTCTTCGGGGGATTTGCATTCATGAGAAAACTCCTTTTGGATGGAACATGTACCCGGTGAAAGAATGGAGTCAATTACCTTATCCACGCCGCCATCGGGGTTAGCCTTGATGTCCGTTTTAGCGTTTTCAACGGCTTAACTAGGGAAGCATTAAACTTATTACACCAGTCCTCCGGCTCGATCGGATTCTTCACGATTTCGCAGCCACCAACGTGCCAGCCGCCCAGCGACCCGCGGATGAAGTGTGCGCACTCGTCGCAGGTATTCTTGTCCCTCGCGGGGTGCTCGAATCTGACCTCCGCGTGCGTGTACTTGTCCTTATCCTGCCGCTCCGGCGCCATTCCCTTCATTCTCAAGTCTGATCCAATGCACTCCCCTGCATTGGGGTTAGGGAAAAGAGAAAAAGCTGCGGTATTGGTTACGCTCTAGCCATCGGCTCTTGCGAGAGAGCCGACAACGTGGATACGTACGCCGCCGCAGCCCCTGATGTAATCACCGCTTTTGCGGTTCCAAACCCCGACTCCTCCTCACAGAGTCAGTCGGTTTTTTCGGGTTTGGTGGCTCGGCAAGTTACCTCGCCAAGCGGATCACCCGGCCTACTTCAGATTGGTCCACTGTTATTTAGACCAACTTTTCAGCCGTCGACGATTGCAGACTATTCCTCCCGAATCGGGAATACAGTGACGGGGATCACAATTCGGATATTTTTTTGTATTAGTCTGTGGAAAACATGGAAACAGCGGTTTGGGCTATGCCGTTACAAAATCCCCTGATGATATTGCCCCAGAGCATGGGTGTCGGTGAGGCGATTTGCACCAGGCACGAGGTCGTTGCCGTCGTGAATCGCCCGCAAGATATAGAAGATGATGAAGCCATGAGTTTCTTCGGCGGATCAGAGGGCGACGCTGACGAAAGTCAGGGTAGGCCCGTACATGCAAAAGGCCCCGGAGCGTGCCCGGGGCCTGCCTCACTTTCTGGCTGGGAGCGTGTGCACAAATCAGGCGGTGGCGGTTCGAAATTTCTTGATAGTCATCTCTTCTTTCGCGCGATACCAATCTTCTAGTTCGTGGCCATTCTCCCTGCCTCTTTCCTCATAGAGTTCGTACGCGCGTAGGCGGATCTGGTATTCGAGTTCGAACTCGTGTAGCTCGCTTATCTCGGTCGTCGGCTGTTTCTTCGTGGTGTCTGGACTCATGGCGTGAAACTCCCTTGGCCGCAAACGTACGCCCGGTGAAAGAATGGAGTCAATTACCCAAGATTGGTGCAGTGAAGTGCCTGTTTTTGGTTGAAGGGAAAAAGCCTCCGCTTGCGGGGGAGGCTTTTAACGTTTTGGTGAAGCTTACTCGGGGATGCTGGTTTCAGGTGTGGTCTGCACCTGGGGCTCTGGTGCGGGCGGTGCCTGGACTTGCACTGGCTGAGTCAGCGCAGCCTCTTCTTTCTTGCGGGCGCGGGTTGCTGCTGCCTTTCTTGCGCTGGCCCGACGCGTGCGGGTTTTTGCGGCCTTCTTGCCTGCGGCGCGAGGCTTACGAGTTGGTGCGGCTTTCTTCGCAGCTGCCTGGCGCTTTGCGGCATTGCGTTTCCGAGTTGCGGCTGCCTTCCGTCCTGTTTTGCGCATGGGACTCGTGTTTCCTCCGGCCAGTTCTTGTGGCACCGCATTAAACCTGAAATTCATCAGACATGCAAGCCGCCTTCGAGCGCTGCAAATGGGGCCGCCGGGCTACTTGTTTGACGGAGCTTCTTACGGTGCGGATTGATTTGGATGGGTGAGGGTCACATTTTCACGCTAGCCGCACGGCCTTGTATACACCGCCCTCGCGCATCACTGCGGTCACAGTGCCCTCGACCTGAAGATCCCCGTTTCGGGCGTTCCTTTATATTGGTGCTACCACTTTTTCCGGACATGTACGGAAACCAATTCCTGGCTGCACCGGGAATTTTGGAGAGATCGGGCAGCGTCTTCGGATGAGCGGCATCATCACTCCGCAACACCAAGCCGTTAGATGTTGGAAGGAGTTGAAGGAAGTTTTAACCACGCACGGACTTCGAAATTTACCTGTGAATGATCCTGGATTTCCCAGTTTCCATGACGCCGACACCCAATCGCTCTTGTAAGGTAATTGGATTTCAGGTTGCAGCAGATAAGAGCACACTCATGACCGTCAAATGGAAGTCTGTCTCTCACGGAAACCCACGACAAGCCGACCGTTTTCTCCACAACTAACATCTGACATCTCCTCATCTTTCATACTTCTGACCTGGCAATCAATGCAATCAATGCCTTGCTGACTGTGGGTACAATCGGCGTTCTACTTTTAGAGAACAGGAGTTACACTCACCGCCTTAAGAGACATGCCACACTCCAAGCAACATGCCTTGAATCGAGATGTGATCAATCCGCAAGACGGGCACATCCTTTGTGATCCGTACCCGGCGATCTGTGGTTTCAGCTTGCAGAATCTTGTAGAGCAGCAGATCCCGAATAGCGCAACAAGCAGACCGAAAGAAATACCAAGTTGCGTTCATCAAGTGCTCCTTTTCAAATGTGGGGAGGCGATGTGAACTGCCTCCCATTTCTCTCACCCTGCTAATGGTTTTACGCTGCCTTGCCGGGAGCCTTGGCTTCCAGCGTCTTTTCGCCGCCGACGTTAACTTTGATTTGCTTGGGCTTGGCTTCGGCCTTTTTGGCGAGCTTGATCTTTAGCACGCCCTGGTTATAGTCCGCGCTCACTTGCCCCGTGTCCACGGAGCTGGGCAGGGTGAACGAGCGGGTAAAGCTTCCATAGTGCCGCTCAACGCGACGGAAATTCTCCTCTTTCTCTTCTTTCTCGATTTTGCGCTCACCGTGGACGGTGAGCGTATTGCTCTCGACCCGGACATCAATATCTTTTTCGTCGATGCCCGGCACTTCGAGTTTCAGGGTTACCGTGTGCTCGTCTTCGTAGATGTCCACCGGCGGTGCGAAACTGGTAGTTGTCAACGCGTCTTCCGGCCCTTCGGGGCTATAAGACTCACGGAAAAGACGATTCATGCGGTTCATGCGGTCTTGCATGGTGGAGAACTCACGGAGAGGCTCCCAACGGGTCAATAGTGTCATAACGCAGTTCCTCCTTCGGGGAATCTAAGGGGGAAAATTCAGATGGGCTGACTTAGTTCAGGGAATCTGAAAGAGTAAGAAGAGGTGGCTTGCTCATTTCGATGCTAGGCTTGTGCAGTACCCATTGTCAAACACCCTCCGAATGCTGCACCTGCTCCGTGGCGTTAGATGGAGCCGCGATATGAGCGTATGGTCGTAATCATGATGGATGCGAACCACATTTCGGAGCGCCTCGCCAGCATGAGACAGGAAATGAACGATCTAAGAGTGATCAATGCCCGGTACTGGGTTAAGAGCCCGCATACCGTGCTGGACAAATCGGCCCACGCTTTACGGGAGGGACGCCTCCTGGGGATCAAGCAAGAGCTGTCGGACATGATGAAACGCTGTGCCTAGCCATTCTTTCGGCGACCCTCGTTCCTGGCCTACCGTCCAAGCCCTGGCCCGTTCCTCGCGAAGGAACTGACGAGCCGCACCCAAACGAAAACGCCCCAGACTTGATTAAGTCATGGGGCGCCCGTCGAACAAGCCCTCCCTCCCGAGGAGTTGCTTTCTTCGGCTCAGTTAAATCCTTCCGGTCGTGCGACCACTTGCTTCGATTGGATGAATTGTCCAGGGCTTTTTCTGCTTCCGTTCTTCGCCGATTCGTGTCCTCCGGAATGCGGACGACCGCTTATTGCTCCCTTTAAGGAGCCTGTCAGCATCTCAGCAGAGTCCATGGCAGGTGTAATCGAGACAATACAATCACTCGATTCGGCGGCGTTGAAGGCAGCTTACGAGAAAATTACTATCGCGAAGTCTCTTCGGAAGACCACGGCACCGCCATCTCCCTACCTGAACAGCACGCTTGGCATCATCTTTGCTCTGGAATCAACGCTATCGCTCGAAGAAGTTGGTCTGCGTCTGGACGAACTCAACAAGGCCCATCCGTCGCATTTATGGACGGACATCGTTGTCGTCCTCGGAAAGGGCGCTTTGCATTACGCATGTCAGTTTCCGGGGGAGCCAATTTCAGGTGACTTCTTGTTGCCGGGGAAAGATATTGCCTTCGGTGCACCGATGTACATCCATCTGTTTGCGCGACCCGGCAAGCTGGCACTGAACAGGATGTGCTCGATTCTGTTCATGCATGCCGCACTCTTCTCTCCGGGGGTCAAGCTGCCGGATCGCGAAGCAACTCTTATCGGCGTTCCTCAGACAGGAATGACTCTGGCTGGATATCAATCGAATTCGAAAGGTCTCCTCGTCCCGGCTTCTGCTGACCATTATCAGGGCGGAACCGCATTTAGGCATCCTCTGCTGCGCATTGAAGACCAACACGGCACGCTACTGTCGCACTTGCAATTTATTCCGTGGCAAGACGGTGCTGTTGTACGACTCGGGGTTCTGACGATGGTTGAGCCAACTGTGGATGGCGATGCTGTGTCTTCTTTCGCGGACACGATCTTAGAGCGCCTTTCATGCTTTGTTGAGGAAGTTGTCGTCCATGGATTGCAGCGACAAATGTTGGAGGGAATCTCTTTAACTGAGTTGCCACTAGCGCAGCGGCAGGCGGACGCTCCAGAGCGTTTTCGACGAGCAATCGTCACTGGTGGTTCTGTAATCTGGCGAATCAGATATCACGGCAGAAGGTTTGACGAAACATAACGGATTGGTTCAAAAGCAAGTGATGCGGATACGTTGTTATTGGAGCGTTCATGGCTACAACCCCAAAACTAACGCCTGACCAAATTGCTCAAGTCTCTGAACTGGTCGTCGGGTACATTTCGGCACAGCGCGAGAAATATGCGCCTCGTGCCGTCCCGCTGTCCGCACAGCAGCGAGCGCCTTTGGAGCCATTCTTTGCGCGAAAGGTTATCGACAGTGTCCGCGTGCTTGTGCTCGAAGGCGAGCGAGTGCCAAACCCGGACTTTTATCCGATGCTGCGCGGTCTGGGATTCAACAACCTGCCCGACCAATCCGCGATGGACGCAATTACTTTCTGCGATGTTGTCGTTTCACACGAGCGATTCACGGCTGGTCTTTTATTTCACGAACTCGTGCACGTAGAGCAGTATCGGCAGCTTGGCATCCCACGATTCTCCGAGCTTTACGTGCGAGGATTCCTGAATGGCGGCAGCTACGAGGCGATTCCGTTAGAAGTGAATGCGTACAGCCTCGAAGAACGCTTTCGGCGTGATCCACGTCGAACATTTTCGGTTCAGGCAGAAGTCGGGCAATGGCTCGCAGAAGGGAGATTCTGATGGATCAATCTCAGCGTGGACGGCCTTTAGCTATCGACCATAAGGCTGCGAGTACATCCCCGACCGAGCCAGCCTTTATTGCGCGTCCAGAAGGTGCTCCTGTCTACTATGGATTCGTCATCCTCGATGACATCGCCATCGAAGGCTTCATGCTTGGCAAGATCACCGACTGGGAAGCGGAACCTTGCGACACAGGAGATGCATTTGTCATCGCGCCGGACGGAAGTCGGGCAGGCATCGTTTGGGAGGTCTGCGATCCAGCCTATTTCGAAGAGATCATGCCAATGGAAGCTGCCAGATGGGGAGTGTGAGGCGTCGGTTTTCTCCTGCCAATGGCAAGCCGCGAGAACGCCCGTAAGAACCTCGAATCCATTCTCCCTCAGCTAAAATCTCGGTGGGCGGAATGGAACTCACAGTTCAGGAGTAATAACAGGTAATCGGATGAGTCCGACCAAAAACCACATCTTGATCGGTCTGTCAGAGTCTCCGCAGACCAAGTTTGGGAAAGAAGACTTCTCAAGCCAATCAATAGCGCAAAAGACCTTTTCTGCGCTGTGGGAAGTCGAATCGGAAGTCAACAACGGTGGTTTTTCTCAATACTTCGTCAACAGCAGCGCGGAATCAGCGCATTTCCTTGTGGACGCCCTCAACATGATCGGCGCTCCGAAGACCGCTGATATTTGCCAAAGTGCGATAGCTGCCGCATTCCCTGCCGGACTACCCGAATCGGAGGAAGCGATTCGTTCTGCCGCACACCGGCGCCGGGGGTGTAGCCGAATTTTTCCCGGAGAGTATTACCCCGCCAATCTGTTCTCGCCGTACTTTTGGCACACGCAAAGTGTCAGCCGGTGCGATGATTGCGCGGCCTCACCTTTCTTGTGTGGAAAAATCAGCAGAATACCTGTCGTAGTGACGGTCCCTGGCAAGGTCATGGCTTCGCCAGATACCGCCTGCTCCACACGGAAACTATTCACGTTTAAGGCAGAGTTCGAGGTCTTCATCACGGCCATTTGATGCTCCTTAGTTCTTCCATTGCATTGAAGAGCCACGCGCAATTAATTCTCGCGCTCCGCCCGGGAGTATACAATCGCCTTCCCAGAAGGCCTAGAAATAAGGAAATCGCCAGGCTTTCGCGTTTTGGGCTAACTCCGATTGACAGCTTCGGCCGAAGCGAGAAGGAGAATGCCATGAGTGCTCCAACACTGATAGAGCAGACAGGGCAGACCGTACCTGCACCGAGTCCAGCGAGCCTTACGGCAGAAGGCCGCAGACTTCTTGAAACGCAAGGCATACCCCTCCGATGGCGCCGGTGGGGCCCGTACGTCAGTGAACGCTCCTGGGGTACGGTTCGCGAAGACTACAGCCCGAACGGAGCAGCGTGGGATTTCCTTTCCCACGACATGGCTCGCAGCAAGGCTTACCGCTGGGGCGAAGATGGGTTGGCCGCTATTTGCGACCGGTATCAGCTCCTGGTATTCAGCCTTGCTCTGTGGAACGGCCAGGATCCCATTTTGAAAGAGCGGGCCTTCGGTCTCACTCCCAGCGAGGGCAACCACGGCGAGGATGTGAAGGAGTACTACTTCTACCTCGACAGCACTCCCACCCACTCCTACATGAAGTACCTGTATAAATACCCACAGGCTAAGTTCCCCTACGAGTGGCTTCTGGATGAGAATCGAAGACGGGTCGGCCATGGACTTGAGTTCGAGCTTCTGGAGACGGGCGTGTTCGACGAGAACCGCTACTTCGACGTTTTTGTCGAGTATGCGAAGGCCTCGGGCGAGGATCTTTGTATCCGCATCGAAGCGATGAACCGTGGTCCAGAGCCCGCACCGTTGCACCTCCTTCCCCACCTCTGGTTCCGGAACACCTGGGGTTGGACGGATCCCCCAGGTCCGGAGCCAGCCATTTGCGAGGGCCCGGCGGCCGAAGGGGCCATCAGCCTGGTTGCGGACGACTCCGGCGACGAGGCACTCAAGAACCTGATGTTCGATTACCGGCTCGGGAAACGCTACTTGTACGCGGAGGCGAACGGCCGGCCACTCTTCACGGACAACGAAACGAACACACAACGGCTCTACGGCGTTCGGAACCGACATCCGTACTGCAAAGACGCCTTCCACCGCGCAATCGTCAACAGGGAGGAAGAGGTCGTCAACCCGAACCAGACCGGCACGAAGTCCTGCCTGCATTACCAGTACACAGTTCCCGCGGGCGGCTCTGTGGTTCTGCGGCTCCGGCTTGTCCCCGAGCCCATGAAGGCGCCGCTCAAAGACGTCGATCAGATCATCGCGCAGCGGCGGGCGGAAGCCGATGAGTTCTATGCCGACATCCAGCCCCCCCGTGCGACCGAGGACGAAAAACGTGTGCAGCGGCAAGCGTTCGCAGGGCTGCTCTGGACGAAACAGATCTACCTCTTCGACGTGAACGCTTGGCTGGAGGGCGACAACCCACAATCTCCCCCTCCGGCGTCGCGCCAGGGT
>Ga0075021_10002277_pt1 | contig 9989 bp, 11 predicted proteins | sample ColStrG_CSR_2012_FD_72749 | JGI IMG/M metagenome (GOLD analysis project Ga0075021, IMG submission 72749) | Freshwater sediment microbial communities in response to fracking from Pennsylvania, USA - Cold Stream Run_MetaG_CSR_2012 | ecosystem: Environmental > Aquatic > Freshwater > Creek >... | reverse complement strand
CGCCGCCGGCGGCGCACAGGTCCCTGATCGAGCGAACGTGCTCGGGCGTGTGCACCAGCTCCAGCTGCTGCTGCGACGCGGCCGGCGCGCGGCGCACCTCCCAGCCGAGCCACTCGCGCTCGGCCAGCGCGCGCTCGAGTGTGATCAGGCGCTCCGGCGTGTCGGGATGCGCCGGCGAGTGCACGCTCGGGTCGTGCTCCAGGCACGCGGGGTGCCCGAAGTAGAGACCGCCGCTCACCGCCGCCGCTCACGATCGTGGTTCACTGCCTAAATATGGCGCACGCGGCGGCCGGCGGCACGATGACGGCAATCGTCTTCGACGGTGTCGGCGCGCCGCTGCGCGTGGCCGCGCTGGCGCTGCCGACGGCCGCCGCAGGCCAGCTGCTGCTGCGCGTGGAGGCGTGCGGCGTGTGCCGTACCGACCTGCACCTGCTCGACGGCGAGGTCTCCGTGTCGGCGACGCCGCGCGTGCTCGGCCACCAGATCGTCGGCCGCGTGCTCGCCGGCGGCGAGCAGCGCCGCGTCGGCGTGCCGTGGCTCGGCTGGACGTGCGGCGAATGCGCTTGGTGTCAGAGCGGGCGCGAGAACCTGTGCCCGCGGGCGCGCTTCACCGGCTGCGACATCGACGGCGGCATGGCACAGTACGCCGTCGCCGACGCGCGCTACTGCTTCGATCTGCCCGACGACGCCGCCGCCGAGCAACTCGCTCCGCTGCTGTGCGCCGGGCTGATCGGCTACCGCGCCCTGCGCATGTGCGGCGACGCGCCGCGGCTCGGCCTGTACGGCTTCGGCGCCGCCGCACACATCCTCGCGCAGGTGGCCGCCCACGAAGGGCGCCGCGTGTTCGCCTTCACCCGCGCCGGCGACGACGCCGCACAGGCGTTCGCACTCGAGCTCGGTGCGGTGTGGGCCGGAGACTCGGCGCAGGCGCCACCGGAGCCACTCGACGCGGCGATCGTGTTCGCGCCCGACGGTGCGCTCGTCCCGGCGGCGCTGCGCGCGCTCGCCCCCGGCGGCACCGTCGTCTGCGGCGGCATCCACATGAGCGACATCCCGTCGTTCCCCTACGAGCTGCTGTGGCACGAGCGCAGCGTGCGCTCCGTCGCCAATCTCACGCGCCGCGACGCCACCGAGATGCTCGCGCTCGCGCCGCGCGTCCCCGTCACGACGACGGTCAGCACCTATCCGCTGGAGCGCGCCGGCGACGCGCTGGCGGATCTGCGCGCCGGGCGCTTCACCGGCGCCGCCGTGCTCGTGCCGTAGACACCGCCGGCAACCCGCTCAGCGGGCGCGCACCGGCACGCCGGCAGGGGCGGGCCGCAGCGCGAGGGCCGCGCGCGCGCGACCGTCCGGCGGCCCGCCCCCGCGAGCGCCGCCGGGGCTGAAGCCGGGCAGCTCGAGTTCGATCCGCGCCCCGCCCTCGGCGGACGCACCGGCGGCGACCGAGCCGCCGTGGGCATCGGCGATCGCGCGCACGATCGCCAGCCCGAGGCCGGTACCGCCGGAGGCGCGGTCGCGCGCGGCGTCTGTGCGGTGGAAGCGGCGGAAGACGCGCTCGCGCTGGTCCGCCGGGATCCCGGGGCCGTCGTCTTCGACGACGAAGCGCACGCGCCCGCCGGGCAGCGCCTGCACGCGCATGCGCACGATCCCGGTCTCCGGCGAGGTGTGCTCGATCGCGTTGCCGAGCAGGTTGCGCAGCGCCTGCGCCAGCCGGTCGGGATCGGCGCGCAGCGTCCCCACCGGCACGTCGCCCAGCTCGAAGCGGCGCGCGGCGACGAGGCTGACGCCGTCCCACAGCTCGTCCACGTAGGCGCCGAGCTCGATCGGCTCGATGCGCAGGAACTCCGTCTGCTCGGTCTTCGCCAGCAGCAGCAGGTCGTCGACGAGGCGGCTGATGCGCGCGATCTCCGCCTGCACCAGGCGCTCCACGCGGTGCACCTCCTCGGCCGGCGGGTCGCCCTGCGCGGCCAGCACCTCGAGCTGGCCGCGGATCACGGTCAACGGCGTGCGCAACTCGTGCGAGGCGTCGGCCACGAACGCGCGCTGGCCGGCGAACGCGTCGGTGAGGCGGTCGAGCATATGGTTGAACGCGTCCGCCAGCACCCTCACCTCCTCGCCCTCGCCGCCGCTGTGGTGGATCCGCGGGTGCAGGTCGCCGGCGTCTACGCGCGCGGCCACCGCCGCCATCTGGCGCAGCGGGCGCGACAGGCGCGCGGCGAGCAGCAGCGACGCGAGCAGTGCGCCGGCCAGCGCCAGCAGGCCGGCGCCGATGAACGCGCGCGCGACGCCGCGCTGCGCGTGCGAGACGGCGGCCAACGGCTCGCCGACTCCGATCGTGACCGTCATTCCGTTCGGCGCGCGCACGACGCGCTTGAGCAGGCGCAGGTCGCCGAGGTCGGGGACTGCCAGTGTCGAGAAGCCGGCCGGCGCCGACAGCAGCCGCGCCGACAGGTGGTTCTCGTTCGCCTGCTCCGCCGGCGTCTCGCCGCTGTCCGCGGCCCGCGGCGTGAACAGCTCCGGGCGGTTCGTGCTCGTGCCGGCGCCCGGCACGTCGGCGAACAGCAGTGTCGAGGATGCGCTGAACGGCTGCGCGCGGATGTAGCGGCTCGCCGCCTCGGCCAGCTCCTGCGGAGTGCGCGCGCGCGCCGCGGTGAGGTTGTGCGCGAGCTCGCCCGCGTCACCGCTGGTCTCGCTGTCGATCTGGTGGCGCAGCTGCGTGCCGGTGCCGCGGTAGACGGCGACGAACACGATCGCCGTACAGGCCAGCGCGACGAGCGTGAACCAGCCCGCCAGCCGCCAGCGCAGGCCGGCCGGCCGCAGACGGCTCAACGGCGCGGCCATCGCGCTCTAGCCGGCGCTGCCGAGGCGATAGCCGACGGCGCGCACCGTGTAGATCGGCGCCGGCGCGTCGGGGCGGCTCAGCTTGCGGCGCAGGTAGCCGACGTAGACGTCCACCACGTTCGTCGCAGGGTCATGCTCGTAGCCCCACACCGACGACAGGATCTGCTCGCGCGAGACGACCTGGCCGTGGTGGCGCAGCAGGAACACGAGCAGCTCGAACTCCGTCGTCGACAGCGCCACGGTGTCGCCGCCGCGACGCACCTTGCGGCTCAACAGGTCGACCTCGATGCCCTCCGCCGACAGCGAGCTGGCCGAAGCGTGCGCGAGCACGCGCAGGTGCGCGCGCACGCGCGCCACCAGCTCGGCCATCGAGAACGGCTTGACGAGGTAGTCGACCGCGCCCGCTTCCAGCCCCTCGACGCGATCCTCGATCTCGCCGCGCGCCGTCAGCACGATCACCGGCAGGCTCGGCTGCGCCTGGCGCACCGCCGCGAGGATCTCCAGCCCGCTGCGCCCCGGCAGCATCAGGTCGAGCACGATCGCGTCGAAGTCGCCGTTCAGCGCGAGCCGTTCGCCCTCGATCCCGTCGAGCGCCGCCGCGACCGTGAAGCCCTCTGCGACGAGGCCGCGGCGCACGAAGTCGACGATCCCCGGCTCGTCCTCGATCAGCAGCACGCTGGCCGAGTCGCCGCCGGACTCGCCGGACCGCGGGTCGTCGATCGCGACAGCGGCCTGCGGAAGCTCTTGCGCGTGCTCGTCGTCCATCGCTCACAGGATAATCATCGACGCCGGCTCCGACGCCGAAACCCGGTTCCCTGCAGGGATTTCGATGAGCATTCTCACGCCGCGGTTACCCGATCCTTAGTCAATATGAGCACACTCGGACCATGGCAGTCGACCGTCGTACACCAGCTGCGCGCCAGCGCGCCTACCCAAGCCCGACCGTGGCCGAAAGGCTCACGGGCGGCGGCACCGCGGGAAACGGTCGGCTGACGGCGGCCACCGGCGCGACCCTGATCGTCCTGCTGGCGGTGATCGGCGTCACGATCCTGCGCATACGCCCGCTGCTGTCCGTGCACCTGTTCGTCGGCATGGTCCTGATCCCGCCGGTGCTGCTGAAGCTCTCCAGCACGGGCTATCGCTTCGCGCGCTATTACATGCACAATCCCGCCTACATGCGCAAGGGCCCGCCGGCGGCGGCGCTGCGCGTGATCGCGCCGGTGGTAGTGATCTCCACGCTGGTCGTGCTCGCCAGCGGCGTGGCGCTGCTGCTGATCGGCCCGTCCTCGCGCGACACGCTGATGCCGATCCACAAGGTCAGCTTCTTCGTGTGGGTCGCGTTCACCGCCATGCACGTGCTCGGCCACCTCGTCGAGCTGCCCGACGCGCTGCGCTCGGACTTCGGGCGCTCGGCCGCCTGGAGCGGCGACGTCACCGGCCGCAGCGGGCGCGTGCTGGCGCTGTCCGGCGCGCTCGTCGCGGGCGTGGTGGTCGCGATCGTCCTCGTCCCCGACTTCGCCGTGTGGGTGCACTCCGCAGGCCTGTTCCATCACGACGGCTGATCCGATGCGCGTACCCCACCGATCCCACACCACCCACAGCCGCGACGCGGCGCTGCGCGACCTGCACCGCATCAACCGCATGCTGATCGCCGGCAGCATCGCGCTGACCGCCGTGCTCAGCGACGTCGCCGCCAACGCCTTCCCCGGCAAGACCGCAAAGCGCGCCACCACGGGCGCCGCCGCGCGAAGCAAGTCGAGCAGCAGCGGCTCGCAGAGGTCCTCGACCGGCGTGCTCGCCCCGCCCGCGTCGACGCCGCGTTCGGGCACCGAAGGGCAGGCGCCGCCCGAAACGGCTCCGGCCGAACCGGCGCAGGAATCGGCCCCGTCCGCGGCCGCGCCCTCGGAATCGGCGCCGGCGCGCGAATCGGCCCCCTCCGAACCTGCGCCCGAACGCGAAGCGACGCCGGCGCCCGAACGCGAAACCGCGCCCGCGCAGCAGGCCGCGCCCGAAGCGCAGGGCCCGGTCGTCTCCGGCGGCTCGTGATGGACACGCAACCGCTTCGATCGCACGCCGGCGAGGCGCGCTGGCAGGCGCTCGGCACGAGCGTCGTGCTGCGCGTCTGCGACGCCGCCGCGCTAGCGCCGGCGCGCACGGCGGCCGAACGCGAGCTGGACGCCATCGACCGCGCCTGCAGCCGCTTTCGCGCCGACTCCGAGCTCGTCCGCGTCAACGCGCGCGCCGGGCGCAGCACCGTCGTCTCCGCGCTGCTGCTCGACGCGCTGGCGCTGGCGCTGCGCGCCGCCGAGCTGACCGGCGGCGACGTCGACCCGACCGTCGGACGCGCGCTCGAGCTGGCCGGCTACGACCGCGACTTCGCGCTGCTGGCGGCGCCCCGCGGCGAGCAGCACCCACCCGCTGTCACCGTCCGCGTGCGCAGCGGCTGGAGCGCCGTCGAGCTCGACACGGCGAGCTCCGCCGTCACGCTGCCCGCCGGCATCGCGCTCGACCTCGGCGCCACCGCCAAAGCGTGGGCAGCCGACCGCGCCGCCGCGGCGGCGGCCGCGTGCGCCGGCTGCGGCGCGCTGCTGAGCATCGGCGGCGACATCGCCACCTGCGGGCCCGCGCCGGCCGGTGGCTGGCGCGTGCACGTGACCGACGACCACCGCAGCGACCCGAGCGCCCCCGGTCAGACGATCGCGATCGACGGCGGCGGCGTGGCCACGTCGAGCACCGCCACGCGCCGCTGGAGCCACGGCGGACACACGATGCACCACATCATCGACCCCGCCACCGGAGCACCGGTGACGGACACCTGGCGCACCGTCAGCGCCGCCGCCGCCGATTGCGCCGACGCCAACATCGCCACGACCGCCGCGCTGGTGCGCGCGGCCGCCGCGCCCGCATGGCTCGCCGCGAGCGGCCTGCCGGCGCGCCTGGTCGGGTGGGACGGAGCAGTCACGAGCGTCGGCGGCTGGCCCGAGGACGCGCCCGCCGCGCCCGCGCACGTATTGGCGGGTGCGCTGTGAGCGTGCTCGCCGCGGCCACGTCCGGGCCGAGTCTGTACTGGTACCTGACGCGCTCCACCGGCGCCGTGGCGCTGGTGCTGCTGACGATCTCGATCGTGCTCGGCGTCGCCGACGTGCAGCGCTGGAGCTCGCCGCGCTGGCCGCGCTTCGTGATCGACTCGCTGCACCGCAACGTCTCGCTGCTCGCGCTGGTGTTCCTCGTGCTCCACATCCTCACATCGGTGCTCGACAGCTTCGCGCCGATCTCGCTGACCGACGCGTTCATCCCGTTCGTCGGCTCCTACCGCCCGTTCTGGCTCGGCCTCGGCGCCGTCTCGTTCGACCTGATCCTGGCCGTCATCGTCACGAGCCTGCTGCGCCAGCGCATGGGCTACGGCAGCTGGCGCGCGATCCACTGGCTGACCTACGCGAGCTGGCCGATCGCGCTGCTGCACGGCTTCGGCACGGGCAGCGACGTCAAGGACACCTGGTTGCTCGCGCTGAGCGTCGGCTGCTCGATCGCCGTCGTCGCCGCGGTGCTGACGCGCGTCGCCGCCGGCTGGCCGCAGAACCTGCGCACGCGCAGCGCCGCGATCGGCGGCGCCGGCGCGTTCTCGCTGTTCCTCGTGCTGTGGCTGCCCAGCGGGCCGCTAGGCTCGGAATGGGCGCGGCGCTCCGGCACGCCGGCGTCGCTCCTGCCCCACGCGCACGCCACGCACACTGCAGGCAGGCCATGAGCGCGCGCGAGACGACGATGACCGAGATCCGCCACTCGCACGGCGCACCCGCGGCGGACGCCCCGCCGGCGCTGCCGCGCCTGCTGCACGGGATCCGCGCTCAGGGCGCGTCGACGCTGGCCGAACACCTCGCACTGCACGGGCCGCTGGCGCTCGGCGGCAGCGGCGGGCGGCGCCGGCACCAGCGCGAGCACGCGGCGGCGCTGATCGACGAGATCGAGCTGTCGGGGCTGACCGGCCGCGGCGGCGCGGCGTTCCCGACGGCCACCAAGATGCGCGCCGTCGCCGGCGCGCGCGGCCGCGCGATCGTGCTCGCCAACGCGGCCGAGGGGGAGCCGGCGAGCCTCAAGGACCGCACGCTGCTGGAGACGCTGCCGCACCTGGTGCTCGACGGCGGGCTGATTGCCGCAGAGGCCGTCGGCGCTGACGAGCTGATCGTGTGTGCGTGCAGCTCCGCCGCCGCGGGCATCGACGCGATGGAGGTCGCGATCGCCGAACGCGCCGACGAACTCGCGCACACAGCGCACGCACCGAAGGTGCAACTGGCGATCGTCCCCAGCCACTACGTCGCCGGCCAGGAGACCGCGCTCGTGAACTTCCTCGGCGGCGGCCAGGCGAAGCCGACGTTCACGCCGCCGTTGCCGTTCGAGCAGGGCCTGCGGCGCCGCCCGACGCTGATCAACAACGTCGAGACGCTGGGGCACGTCGCGCTGATCGCCCGCCACGGCTCGTCCTGGTTTCGCCAGCTCGGCACCCCCACCCAGCCCGGCTCCACGCTAGTGACGCTGTCCGGGCCGGTCGCGCACCCCGGCGTGTACGAGATCGAGAACGGCGCGTCGCTGTCGTCGCTGATCGACGCCGCCGGCGGCACCACCGCGCGCGTGCGCGCCGCGCTGATGGGCGGCTACTCCGGCGCGTGGGTCGCCGGCGAGCGCCTCGGCGGCGTGGCGCTGTCGAAGGAACACCTCGCGCCCCACGGCGCGACGCTCGGCGCCGGCATCGTGCTGCTGCTCTCCGAGCACGCCTGCCCCGTCGCCGAGACGGCGCGCGCCGCGCGCTGGATGGCCGGGCAGAGCGCGCGCCAGTGCGGCCCCTGCGTCCACGGTCTCGACGCGATGGCCGACGCGTTCGACGCGATCCTGACCGGCGCGTCGGGCGCGCGCGGCATGCAGCGTGTCGAGGCACTGGCCGCGCTGAGCACCCGCCGCGGCGCGTGCGCGCACCCGGATGGCGCCGCCAACATGGCGCTCAGCGCGCTCGAGGTGTTCGCCGCCGAGCTCGCCGACCACGCCCGCCACGGCCCCTGCGAGAGCTGCTCGCGCGCCGGCGAGCTGCCGCTGCCGCTGCGCCCACTGGACGCCGCCGAGCAGGAGCCGGCCGCGTGAGCCACCGCGTGCTCGTCAACCCGATCACGTGCGAGGCGCACGGCATGTGCGCCGAGCTGCTGCCGGAGCGCATCACGCTCGACGAGTGGGGCTACCCGATCATCGACGACACGCCGTTGCACGGCTCGCAGGTCGAGCACGCGATGCGCGCCGCGCGCGCCTGTCCGACGTTCGCGCTGCTCGTGCAGAAGGAACGCGCGCCGCGCCGCGAGCGCACTCCGGCGCGCGGCTGACACCGACGGGGCCCGGCGCCGCTACAGGCCGTACGCGTGTTCGGCCGCCAGGCCGGCCCAGCGGCCGTACGGCGCGAACAGCTCGCGCACGTCGCGCTCCTCGCCGACGGCGCGCGGATCGCCGTCGCCGAGCACGCGCCCGGCGAGCTTCAACAGGCCGAGATCGCCGGCCGGCAGCTGGTCGTCGCGGCCCTGCCCGCGCAGCGCCAGCATCTCGACGGTCCACGCGCCGATCCCCGGGATCGCGCGCAGCCGCCGCCAGCCGGGCTCGCAATCGGGGTCGTGCAGGTCGACGCGCCCGCGCGCGACCTCGCGCGCCGCGCGCACGAGCGCCAGCGCGCGCGCACGGGCGAGGTCGAAGGACTCGAGGCGGGCCGGCGTCGTGTCGGCGAGCGACGTGGCCGTCGGCATGTCGCGCAGCGCGGCGTCGCGTGCGACGGCGGCGCCCCAGCGGCGCCCGAGCGCCGCCAGCAGCCTTCGCTGGATCGCGGCCGCGCGCTCGTACTCGATCAGCTGCTCGCAGATCGCCCACGCCAGCGCCTCGAACGGCTGCGGGCGCCGTTGCACGCGCAGCCACGGGCGCCTGCGAAGCGAGCGCCCGATCAGCGGGTCACGGGCGTGCGCGCGCAGGAACGGCCGCGGATCCTCGTCGATGCCGAGCGCGAAGCGCATCCGCTCGATGCCGTATAGCGCCGCCGGCTCGCCGGCGGCGCGCGCGCCGAACAGGACCACGCCAGGCGATGTTTCAGCAAATCGCACCAGCACCGGCTGCTCGCCGTCGTGCAGCAGCCGCTCGAGCACGCCGCCGCGGCGGCGCAGCATCCCATCCATCCCCGTTCGCTGCGGCAGCCGGAACGGCCCCGCCGCGGCCACCTCGCGGCGCAGTTCGACCACGCCGCTCAGCGCAGCCTCAGCGATTGCCGTCCGCGCCACCCAGCAGATGCACGTCGAGCAGCAGCGAGCGGCTGCCGACGATCTGGACCAGCTCGCCCGCGCCGGCCACCGCGCCGCGCCCGAGCCGACCGGCTCTGCGACGGCCCTTGGCGGCACTGAGCGCGCGCCGCTGACGACGATGCACCAGCCCGACGACGGCGGCGCCCGCGACGAAGCCGCCGGCGGCGACCGCGGCGGCCTGCACCGCCGGTATCACCGCCGTGCGGCGCTCCAGCGTCCCGCCGCCGGCGCTGGCGCTGGCGCTCGGGACGATCCGCGGCTGCTCCACGAGCACCGCGTCCAGAACCTCCTCCTCGGCACCGTCGGCGGCAGCCGCGGCCTGGTCTGCGTCGCTCACGCCCGCAATTGTAGAGCGCACCCCAGACCGCTTCTACAGCATGCGCTCGTACACGCGATAGCGCTTCACGACTTCGCCGCCCATCGCTTCCATGCCGCGGTTCATGGCGGTGTTCGTCTCGAGGATCCAGCCCATCTCGCCGCCGCTCTGCGGGCGCACGGCGGCGGCGTTGAAGTGTTCGACGTACAGCTTTGCCGCGACGCCGGTGTGCTGATACTCGGGCTTGACGCCGAGGAAGCCGACGCGCACGCGGTCGGTCAGCTTCGCCTTGCGCAGGAAGTACCACCAGCCGAGCGGCAGCAGTTTCCCGTTCATCTTCGCCAGCACCTGGTTGAGGTCGGGGAACGTCATCGCCATGCCGACGACCTCGCCGGTGTCTTCTTTCTCTGCGATGAACGCCCAGTGCTTGTCGAACGCGAGGTGCAGCTCCTGGGCGTAGGCGTCGAGGTCCTTCTTGGAGAACGGCACGAAGTCCCAGTTCTTCGACCACGCCG
>Ga0075021_10002276_pt1 | contig 9991 bp, 10 predicted proteins | sample ColStrG_CSR_2012_FD_72749 | JGI IMG/M metagenome (GOLD analysis project Ga0075021, IMG submission 72749) | Freshwater sediment microbial communities in response to fracking from Pennsylvania, USA - Cold Stream Run_MetaG_CSR_2012 | ecosystem: Environmental > Aquatic > Freshwater > Creek >... | reverse complement strand
AGCTGAACGTGAAGGCTGGGGTCGCGTCGTTGGTGGGCCCGGTCGGACCGCTCGTGATCGTCGGGACGGGGGGCGGTGTGGTGTCGACCGTCCACGCGAACGAAGCGACGCTCGTCTCTGCCGTCGCGTTGGTGGCACGGACATCAAAGGTGTGTTGCCCATCTCCGAGGTTCGAGAAGGTTTGCCCCGAGACGCAGGGCGCATAGCCAGCGCTGTCGATCTGGCACTCGAACGTTGACGTCGAGTCGAGCGAGTCGAACGTGAACGTCGCCGATGTCGACGCCGTAGGGTCGGAAGGTTGTGAGGTGATGTTGACGCCGGGTGGAGCAGCGCTCGCGGCTTGAACGATCACCAACAGGACGACTCCGGCCGCGATCGCTGCTGCACGACGCAGCCTCACTAGTTCGCTCCGCGCACGGGCGTTGTCGGTACCGGGACCGTCGGGACATGCCCGGGTTGGCCGAGCGTTCGTGCGCTTTGCGGCATCACTTACTCCTCATGAGAAGGCTGATCGCGACTCCGATTGACAGAGCGAGCGCGCAGGTAACTAGCGGCGCCCGGGCGGCACCGAGGGCCCGACCGACGGGCATCGAGATCCGGTAAGTCACGTTGTTCGGGACAGCGGCAACGAGCACGAACAGAACCGAGGCAAGGATCATCACCCAGAGGAGGGTCGAGATTCCCGTGCTCGACGTCGTCGCGGACACGGCCGGGAATGCCGCCACACCGGTGGGCTGCGTCGCCGGGACGCTCGTTGCGACCCCTGGCGATGCCGCCGTGGGCAGATGCGGTTTCGCTTTCCTCGCGGCAGACCGTTTGGCCGCCAGCTTTGCGGCTGCCGCCTTCTCGGCTGCTGCCCTCGCGGCCGCCGCCTTCTCGGCTGCTGCCCTTGCCGCCGCCGCCTTCTTTGCTGCCGCTGCCGCGGCCGACGACGAGGACGCTTTCGACGTGTTTCCAGTTGACCCGAACGAGGAGGACGTACCTGCCGTCGAGTCGGAGGACGTGGAAGACGACGAAGACGACGAACTCTGAGTAGGTGCAATCACAGGAGTTACCACGGGTGCTGGAACGACGGGCACTGAAGCCGGCTTCGGCGGCGGAGTCGGCAAGGGCGCCGGATCGGGTTGGGGACCGGCGGCATAGGCAGTCGTCGCGCACGCAAGCGTGACAAGCACGGCCACGGCCACGAACTTTGTGCGACCCGTAGTGGAAGACGCGTCCCGGCGCACCCTCGTGCTCTTCCCCCCCAACTTGCTCGACCCCCTCCGCTGAATCGCGGGCCGGGTAACCCCCGACGGTCATATTGTAGGGACGAGGACCAAAAATCGAAAGAGTGTGAGCGCTATTCGGCTTTGCCGCCGGTCACCGGCGGCAGGGCGCTCCACGGAAACGTTATCCAGCGGTCGGTTCGGCGCCAGACGTACTCGCTCGCGACGGTCGATCGTGACTTCTCGTACAACACCGCGACCCGAGCCTCGGCCACCCGGCCGACGCAGAAGTCGCGCACGAGCTCGAGTGTCGCGCCCGTGTCGGCAACGTCGTCTGCGATCAGAACCCGTGCCGAGCCGAGATCGACGAGGTTGGGGACAGGCGGGAGCAGCATCGGTAACTCGAGCCGCTCGTCGATGCCGGTATAGAATTCGACGCTGATCGTGGCGGTGTTCTTGACGCCGAGCGCGTAGGCGAGAGCGCCCGCGACGAGCAGCCCCCCGCGAGAGATGCCGAGTACGAGGTCGGGGATCCAGCCGTCGGCGGCCGACGCGTCGGCGAGCGCCCGGCAGCCGTGTCCGAGATCGTCCCAGCTCATCAGCTCACGGGTGTCGTCGTTCATCTCCACATCGTCCCAGAACCGCCCGGACCGTCGTCTGGTTGCCGTCGGAACCAGCCGAGCCAGAGGATTACAGCGAGGACGGCGCAAGGCAGGACGATTGCGGCGGCGATCCAGCCAGCCGGTCCAGCGAGCGCTGCAAGCAGGATCAGTGCCGGCAGCCCGATGAAAAGCCCCACGGCAACGGCAATCGCAGCGCCGAGCGACATCTCTCAGCTACCTCCGGTCGCGGTGATCTCGTTGACGGCCGCTGCGCCGGGAGTTGGGATCGATGTGATCCAGACCACCAGATAGCGGGCGCTCTGCGGACGCAGGGCGAACGTCGTGCTGGGCGTCGTCACCTTGGCCCCCGAGACGGTGACGAACGGTCCTTTCGCCGCGTCGCCGACCTGAATCTCGGCCGTGTAACCCGGACTCTCCGTCGTCACCGTGACGTGTGTCGCCTTGACGATCCGGCCGGCGTCGAGCACCAATCCGACGCCGCTTTTCGTGAAGGAGGCGTTGTAGCGCTCGCTTTTCCAGGCGGTCGCGCCGTTGCCGTCGGTCGCGAGAACCGCCTGGGCGTCGTTCTCGGTGCCGTCTCCCTGCGGATCGTAGGCGCCGACGCCCGCGAGAGAGATGGGGATTGACGCTTGGTGCACAGGTGTGTTAACCGGGGCGGCGATGGTCGCGACCGTTGCGCCCGAGCGCGTCTTGACGTTGCCGTCGCCGCTCGCGACCACGATCGCAGCAATGCCGCCGAGCAGGGCAGCCATACCCGCCGCGCCGAGCAATCGGCCCCGACCGGCTTTCTTCTTCGTCGGTTGCGAACGAGCCATCGGCCCTATCGTTGCACCGGATTCGTGTCAGTGCGATCTCGGTCAACTACTGACTTGGCCGACGGGGAAAGCACCGTCGCAGAGCAGGCAGCGCCCCGACGCGCCTCGCACCGGAAGCGACGACCCTTCAAGTGTCATCCAAGCGAGTGAAAGGGTCTGATTCCCGTGAAGCGCGCCATCTCCACCACAGTCATCGCTGCTCTCGCCGCGATGTTCACTGCAGCCGCACTCGCGGCGCCGGCGGTGAACAACACTCTCGTGATCTCCCACATCGTCAAGGGTTGCCACACCTGGTCGCTCAACGGCGCGCCGCCTGCTGTCAACCAGCTGATCAAGCTGCACGTGGGCCAGTCGTTCACGATCAGGAACACTGATGTGATGCCCCATCAACTCGTCAAGTTGAGCGGCCCGCCGGTCTCGATGAAGCTCGTTTCCTCGGGCATGATGGGGAAGAGCACGGGGATGATGAAGGCCCCGTATGCGGCTGGGTTGATGCCGCACATGTCCTCAACCCTGCGCCTCACCTTCCGGACCGCGGGCGTCTATACCCTCAAGACGCTGACTGGTGAGGACTACTTCGCTGGCGTCAAGACAGTCGGCGCAGACAACTTGCTGAAGCTCCGGGTGGTCGTCGGGTAGCCGGCGCGCTTCCCCGCACGCACCATCCGCAGCCGACAGCGCCGCACCCGTGTGGCGCTGTCGGCCTATCTGGGGTCCCTCCCTTGGGCGAGTGACTGTTCCGCCCGAGCGGCCGACCACCCCTTCGGGGGCATGAAGGTCTTGCCCGCTACCCAGGATGGGGGAGGCAATTCACATCGTAAACGGGGAGGGAAATTGATCAGAAGTCTGCGGCAGGGAGGGTGGGCGTGCGGCGTCTACTCGCTGGGATTGTGAAGGCTGTCGCACTCGTGTCGTCCCTCGGCCCCGGTCTCGCGGCGGCCGACGCGGCGCCGTCGACGGCCGGGCCTGCGTGCCCTGCGAGGGCAATCGTCTCGCCGTTCGCCGGCTGGGCCGACACGGGTCAGTACTTCCTGATCGGTGACGGTGGCTTCGAGAACGCGGCGACGGAACGGACGCTCGGAGGCGGAGCGAAGGTCGTGGCGGGAACGTAGGGTTCAACCTCTGACTCGGCGCAGGGCCAGCGTTCGTTGAACCTGCCGGTCGGAGGCAGCGCCGAGTCGAATGCAACGCGTTTCATGGTCACCGACCAGACCGCTTCGAGGTGGGGCGCCGACATCCGGACCGTCTCGACCCAGATCCTCACGCAGGGGACGCAGTGGGGCTCGCAGGCGGTCACATTCTCGCTCGGACAGAGCCAGATAGTTTCCGCGACGGACTATTGCCGATGGGAGCCCCACGCCGGCGCGCTCCTATGCCATCGGCCTTCCGGCCCGTGTCTAGGCGGAGCTCACCGCGGGAGCGATGTGCGTGGCGAAGGTCTCGAGCAGGCGTGTGTTGTATTCGACTCCGAGCTGGTTTGGCACGGTCAGCAGGAGCGTGTCTGCCGCGCGGACTGCAATGTCGCGGCTCAGCTCCTCTGCGATCACGTCGGGCTCGCCGAAGTAGCTTCTGCCAAAGCGGGAGAGCGAGCCGCCCAGGTAGCCGACCTGGTCGGTGGCATCGCTCTCGGCCCGACCGCCGAAGTAGATGCGGTCGATGTCAGTGGTGATCGGGATCACGCTTCGGCTGACGGAGATCCGCGGCTCGCGCTCCCAGGCGGCATGTCCCCAGGCGGCGCGGTAGAGAGCGATCTGTTCTGCCTGCAGCTCGTCGAACGGGACGCCCGTGTCTTCGGTGAGCAGCGTCGAGCTCATCAGGTTCATGCCCTGCTCCGCGGTCCATTCGGCGGTTTTGCGGGTGCCGGCCCCCCACCAGATCCGATCTGCGAGCCCTGGGGATTGCGGCTCGATCGCGAGCGCATCCGCGGAACCGGTCATCTGAGGATCAGCGCGCGCGACGCCGGCCCCAGCGATCGCTTGCCGAAACAGTTCCGTGTGCGAGCGGGCCAGGTCGGCGTCGGACTCGTTCTCGCCCGGCACGTACCCGAACGCCTCCGAGCCGCGAAGGGCGGGCTCGGGCGACCCGCGACTGATCCCGAGCTGGAGCCGGCCATCGCTGATCAGATCGGCGGCCGCTGCTTCCTCAGCCATGTAAAGGGAGTTCTCGTACCGCATGTCGATGACAGCCGTGCCGATCTCGATGCGGCTCGTGCGCGCTGCGATAGCGGCAAGGAGCGGAAACGGCGACGCCAGCTGGCGCGCAAAATGGTGGACGCGCACGAACGCGCCGTCGATCCCGAGCTCCTCCGCCGCGACCGCGAGCTCGATCGTCTGCACGAGGGCCTCTCTCGCTGTCCGCGTCTGAGATCCTTGAACCGGCCGCCAGTGGCCGAAGGAGAGAAACCCGACGCGCTTCACGCGGTCATCCTACGACCCGCCCGCTCTTACCACGGCCGGGTCGTGCTCTTCGCGATCAGCTCTCAAGCTGCGGCGTCAAACGCACGTCCAACCGCCGTCCACGGTGAGGTTGATGCCGTTGATCGCCTCGTTCTCGAGCAGGAAACGAGATGCGCTGACGACTTCCGCCATCGTCACGAGGCGCCCGATCGGCGTCCGCTGCACGAGCGCCTGCAGGCGCTCATCCGGCATGTCGCGCCATTGCGGGCTGTCGCCGACGATGGCCGGGTGCAACGCGTTGACCCGCGTGGGCGCGAGCTCGGACACGAGTGTGCGCACGAGGCTCGTGACTCCTCCGTTGACGGTCGTGACGGTTGTCGAGCCAGGATAGGGACGATCACGGGCGAGACCTCCGTAGATGAGGATCGCGGAGTTGTGGCTGAGCCGTGGGATCAGAGTGTGGATCACCTCGGTGTAGCCAACGAGCTTGAGCGTGACGAGCCGCAGGGCGCTGTCGATGTCGTACTCGCGAACGTTGTTCACGTCACGCTCGATCGCGGCGAGGGCGAGGTAGTCCACCTGCCCCACGTCCGCGAGCTGGCCTGCTATCGAATGCGGGTCGGCGAGGTCGAAGGCGATCCCGCGGGTGCGGCCGCCGATCTCGTTCGCGGCCGCGTCGGCGCGAGCCTGATCTCGTCCCGTGACGACCACGTCGTAGCCGCCGTCGGTATACGACTGCGCGAGTTCGCGGCCTAACCCTTGCGTGCCGCCGACGATGACGACATTGCCTGCTGCCATTCGCTGTCTCCTTTTGCGCGGTCGTACGGTGACTCGGCCCGCGTTGATCGCGGACCGAGTTCGAGGGATGTTGAGCTAGGCCTGCGCCCGGTCAGGCAGCAAACCGCAGCCTCCCTGGATGTGACTCCTGGACTCATCGAGATCGTGGAAGACGAGCGCCAGAATCAAGAATCGCGACGACGCAAGAGCGCCTTCGCCGGCGGCAAACTGGTGTTCAGGCTCCCCCATTGTCCAGCGAGCATAAACGGTGCGCCGTCGACGCGTCAACGCCGTCAACCGCCGGTATGAGAACTCTCAGCCCCGATCGAAGTCGAAACCCTACCTCGCTCCGTTCAGCCGAGGTGTACGAAGATGCGCTAGAAGCGGATTTCGTGCGGTCAGTGTTGACACTGCTCTCCGCACCTGCACAGAATGGGCGCCTGGCCGCGGCATGCCACTCACCGTCGTCCCACACCGAAAGGACGGTCCGTTGACCGCGCCCGGCCGTGCATTCGTCGCGAGCGCCGTCGTCGCAGCCCGCTTTCTGCCGGTCTGGCTTGCAACCGCGGTGCTCGGCGTCGTTGCTGCAATCATCGCGCCCGAGGCGCTCCAACATACGTCGTGGGCGTACGTCCTCCCTTACATGACGATTCTCGCAGTGGCGGCGCTCGGGCAGATGCTCGTCGTCATGCAGGGTGGCATCGACCTCTCGACGCCTGGTGTCATGTCTTTCGGCGGGAACCTGATCGTCGGCGTGGGGGTGGCGTCGGGCCATGGCCTCGCACTTGGTGTTCTCGCGTGCGTCGGCCTGGGCGCCGGAGTTGGCCTCGTCAACGGCGTCCTCGTCGGGATCGTGCGGCTGAACCCGTTGATCGTCACGCTTGCCGTCGGGCAGATCGTGTTCGCATGGAACCTGAGGTACTCGCGTCAAGTAACGAGCTCGTCTCAGGTGCCGGGAGGGCTCTCGTCGTGGGCCGCGCAGAAGCCTCTCGGCATCAGCATGGTCTTCTGGGCCGGCGCCGCGATCACGCTCGCCGTCGCATTCGTGCTTCGTTACACGGGTGCCGGTCGGCGCTACCAGGCGGTAGGCGCGAATCCGAGGGCTGCGTGGATGGCAGGCCTGCACGTCCGGACGTATGTCGTGCTCGCGTACACCGCGGCAGGCATCCTCTACGGCGTCGCGGCGGTCCTGCTCGCCGGTATCCGCATCAACGTCGACCCCGCCTTCGGTTCCGGGTACCTGCTCGCGCCGATCGCTGCAGTCGTTATTGCCGGCGCATCCTTCTCCGGCGGGCTCGCCAGCGCGACATCGACGTGGGTAGCGGCGCTCGCGCTCACCTTGTTGACGCAGATGCTGCTTATTCTCGGCCTGTCGGCGGCGATGCAGTTCATCGTCTTCGGCCTCGCAATCATCGTTGGAATGCTGGTCTCCGGCGATCGGGTCGCATCGCTGCTCGGTCGCTTGCTGCGGCCGGTCGAAGCGCCCGCGGCCAGCCCTGTTGGAATGAACGCAAACACGAGCTGAGGCTCACGAGAAAGGGAGGAACGATGCACGGAATGAAGGGGTCAGCGGCGAGAAGCCGGCGCCCGATGATGACGGCGCTGATTCTCGCATTGCTCGTGGCAGCACTTGCACTCGTCTCGAGCGGTTTCGGCAGCACCGGCCAGAAGCGTGCTGCACACGCGCCAACGCTCGTGATCGGCAAGGGAGGCGGGTACGGCGAGGTGTACGCGGCGAAGGCCAGCACCCTCCAACACACGCTCTTCAAGGCCACGCTTCTCCCGAAGGACCCGACGGCGCGCAACATCGCGCTGGCCGCCCTCGGCCGTGCAGACAGGAAGGTCAACTACGACCTCGCGCTCCAGTGCTGGAAGAACAACGGCTGCGACACCGGCACGGGAGGCAAGCTCAAGGTCGCCTACATCGAGCAGTTCGGCGAGAACACCTATCGCGAGATGTCGAAGATGGAGTTCATCCTCCAGGCGCTGACGTACCCTGAGGTCGGCAAGATCATCTACTCGAGCGCTCACGTGAACTTCACCCAGGCGATAGCCGACTTCAAGGCGGCGATTGCGCAGCACGTCAGCCTGATCGTCACCTACCCCGACTTCGGCGACGCCATGCTGCCGGTCATGAAGGAGGCAACGGACGCCGGAATCCCGGTGGCGACCTACGCCTGGGGCGCGGTCACGGGACCCGGCACGAACTACCTGACGGTCGTCGGTGAGGACACGTGCGCACTCGGCAAGACGTTCGCGTACGTCATGAACACCCAGGTCAAGTCCGGGAACATCGCGTTCCTCGGCGGTTTCGCAGGCAACCCGCTCTCCCTCGGTTGGCAGAAGTGTGAGCAGCCGGCGCTCAACCCGAACATCCATGTCGTCGCGAACGAAGCGACGAACTGGGATCCGTCGAAGGTGCAGCAGGTCGTCGCCGGAATCCTGGCTAAGCATCCCGAAATCAAGGGCTGGAGCTACGAGTACGGTGGTGGCATGGCGCAGGGCGCCGTGGCGGCCTACAAGGCCGCGGGAATCCCGTTCAACACAGTGCTGACGCTCAGGACGGACGACATCGTCATGGGATGTACGGCTGACGCCATGAAGAACCCGAACCTCAGGATGTTCTACTACACCTCGGGGAACACCCAGATTCGGGTCGCCTTCACGGCTGCCATGATGAAGCTCAAGGGGGCGAAGATTCCGCCTCAGATCGTGTTCCCGATCCAGTTGCAGAATCAGAGAGTGCGCGACTCCTGCGTCAAGGGCTATCCGCAGTCGGCGTCGGCGACGTCGCTGATCCCGTTGAGCCTGCTCCATCGGATGTACCCCTAGGAGGCATGGATAACCACAACCTGAGCTAGAGAAAAGATGTCGAGTCCCGGACCCGAACGCCCTTTCGTATTGTCGCTACGTGGTGTGTCGAAGGCGTTCGGAGCGGTACAGGCGCTCCGCGATGTCAGCGTCGACTGCCGCGCCGGCGAGATCCACGCTCTCGTGGGGGAGAACGGGTCCGGGAAATCGACATTGCTCGGGATAGCAAGTGGCTTCGTTCATCCGGACGCGGGGGCCGTCGAGATCGGCGGCCTCCATCGCCGGCGCGTCACCCCCGCCGAGACCCGTCGACTCGGTCTCGGCATGGCCTATCAGACGTACTCGCACGTCCTCGATCTGTCGGTGGCTGAGAACCTGTACTTGGCCGCGCCAGCCGACGTGCAACCGACCTACGGGCACATGGACGAGTGGGCGTCAGAGAAGCTCGAGGAGTTCGGACTCGAGATCGCGGCAACGGCTACGGCAGGGTCGCTGTCGCTCACGGAGCGACAGCTTCTCGAGGTCGTGAAGGCGCTGCTCGCGAGGCCGAAGGTGCTCCTCCTCGACGAGCCGACGACCGCACTCGGGCCAGAGGACGTCGAGCGGCTCCACGCGCTCGTGTTCGAGCAGAGTCGCGCAGGAGTCGGCATCGTCTACGTGAGCCACCGCCTTCCCGAGGTGCTCGGCATCGCCGACCGGATCACGGTCTTGCGCGACGGTGTCTGTCAGGGGACGTTTGAAGCTGCCGCCATGTCGGAGGGAAGCCTCGTCGCGCTCATGATCGGGAGGCCGCTCGAGCTCGCCTTTCCGGAGCGGCGCCACGAGGAGACGCACCGCGAGGTGCTCCTTGCCGTGTCAGGCTTGCAAGGCGAGCGATTCGGGCCGATCGACCTCGACCTCGCGAAGGGCGAGATCCTCGGGATTGCGGGTGCCGAGGGCAACGGGCAGGTGCAGTTCCTTCGTGCGCTCGCCGGTGTCGAGCGCGCTACAGGTAGTGCCGTCTGCAACGGGAACGAGCTCGACACCAAGTCGCCGGTTGGCCCGCTCCGCGCGGGGGTCGTGCTGCTCAGCGGCGATCGAGTAGGGGAGTCGCTCTTTTCGGTCCTTAGCGTCCGCGCCAATACGACGATCCAGGTGCTGGGGCGGCTGGGAAGGTTCGGGATCCTGCACCGCGGGCGCGAGCGCCGTACGGTCGACGATCTCGTGCGGCGTCTCCGCATCCGGCTGGCGTCGATCGAGCAGCCGGTGCAGTCCCTGTCGGGCGGCAACCAACAAAAGGTGTCACTGACGCGGCCTTTCCTGCGCGGGCACATCAGCGTCATCCTGGCCGAGGAGCCGACCCAGGGTGTCGACGTGGCCGC
>Ga0075021_10002275_pt1 | contig 9995 bp, 12 predicted proteins | sample ColStrG_CSR_2012_FD_72749 | JGI IMG/M metagenome (GOLD analysis project Ga0075021, IMG submission 72749) | Freshwater sediment microbial communities in response to fracking from Pennsylvania, USA - Cold Stream Run_MetaG_CSR_2012 | ecosystem: Environmental > Aquatic > Freshwater > Creek >... | reverse complement strand
ATGATCTAGTTGGTCGCCTGGGTGCAAGAGGTTCGCCGTTAGTGGAGCTTATAGTGCCTGCCGCGGTACATCCCAACGCGCTCCACGCTGCGAACACGAATGAGCTGGACGCTAATATTATCGCTACCGTCGCGCTGTTTGGCAAGGTCCACCAACTCTTGAGCCGCGCTTTCCAAAGGCGCGCCATGCCCCGCCATCTTGCCGATGTCTTCGCTGTTTACGGAATTATGCAAGCCGTCGGAGCAGAGCAACAAGACATCGCCCGCGAACACTTGGTTTTCGCTGGTATCCACGCTGAGAAACATATTGTTGCCCAGCGAGCGGCTCAGCACATGCGCCGCCTGCGATCTGCTTGCCTCGCTGGCGGTTACCACCCCCATTTTGAGCTGTTCGTTCGAAACCGTATGATCTCTGGTAAGGGCCGCGGCATATCCCTGGCGAACCAGGTAGCAACGCGAATCGCCGGCATGGGAAACAATCGCCCGGTCATAGCGAAGAGCGCACGCCACTATCGTTGTAGCCATGTTGCTGCCGCCGCGAGTTACGGTTAAGCCGGTTTCGAACACTTTGGTGTTTGCCGATTGAACCAAGCGCGGCAGCAGCGCGTTGAGAGATTCATTCCGGGTAGCTTTGTCGAAACCTTGCAGCACGCACTCGATTGCGACCCGCGAGGCAACCTCGCCCCGATCATGGCCGCCCACGCCGTCGGCCAAGGCGAACAGCCAGCCATGCGTGCGCGCCTGCTCTTCGCCCGCCGGCGCGGAATGGCCCAGATAGTCTTCGTTGTGATCGCGCAGCTTTCCTGGGTCGGAAAGCTGCGCGAACTCAAGATCTAGCATAGGGGCGAGCGCAAATGGGGACACACCGCTCTGTCCTCGAGTGAGAAATTGCGGACGGTCGAAGGCAAGAGAATGGGGACAGAGTAGTCTGTCCCCATTTGCTACAGACCGGCAGCGCGAGCGTCCTTGGTGATCAGAGTTGTACGGCCCGTACTCTTGCTGGACCGCAGGAAGTAAATACCGCCGTAAAGCGCCCAGACCCCGGCGATGCCCAAGGCCAGCAGCGGCTCCATCTTCGATCCATAACCCATGAAGGGTCCGATGAGATAGAAAGCCATGCACGCCAAGTTCGCGGCCAAGCCAAAGACGGGAATCAGGAAGTGCTTGATCAAGCTGAACTTCGGATGGTTGTGATAAGCCACAATACAAACGAAGCAACTCAACATATAGAGCAGGAACGTGCCGAAGTTGGAAGCGAGAGTCACCAACAGGAGCGTGTTGGGCAGCGCCGCCATTTTGTCGTGGCTCATATAGCCGAAGCTCGACCAAAAGCCGTGCGGTAGCGCCGCGATAGTGGCGTCGGAAAGCGCGCCGGCATCGCCAAAGGGCACCATCACGCCGGCCACGCCCACAACCGCCGAAATAGCAGCCAGGGTCCAGATGGCCCGGTGAGGAGTCAGATTGGCGTTGTGCAGGGCGCCGAAGTGATCGGGCAATTCGGCGTCTTTACCCATGGCGTACGTGACGCGCGCGCCCGTGTTCATGCAAGAGAGCGTCGTGCCGATGATCGCCAAAAACACCGTAAAGGCTTCAACGAGCATGAATGTCCGGCCGTTGCCTTGGCCGAAGAGCGCGTCGCCGATCATGATCATCATGTCGCCGATGGGCGCGGCCGAGCCAGTGGCTGTCGTCATCGGATAGCCGCTGTTTAAAAAGTAGTTCGCCGCGAAATATTCAATCAGGTAACAGAATGCCCCCTGCACCAGCAGTGAAGTGATGACGGCTATGGGGACGTCGCGCTTGGCGTTCTTCGCTTCACCGCCCATCGCCGTCACCGATTCGAAGCCGACCAGAATCAAAATCGCCACGGTAGCCTGCACGAATACCCAACCGAAGTTATGCACTCCCACCACCGAGCCGGCGTTTGGGTGAGTCAGGAACGCGCCCTTCTCGTCCTTCTCCGGGTAGCTGATGTGATACGGAACGGGTTTGCCCGCCGCGTCAAGCTTTGGTTGTGGAACACCGCCGGCGTCTCTGACAACTGTCTCCACCTTGTCAACCGTCTTGGTTGCGAACTCATAGGTGTACGCTTCGCCCGAAGCGGAATCGAATTGATACGCAACACTGCCGGGCGGATGATTCATGCGATAGCCCAAGGCCATCACCGAAAAGATCAGCAGCGCCGAGATCTGGATCACGTTGATGGCGATGTTGACCGAAGTCGATCCGTTGACGCCGCGATGCGCGATCCACGCCACCGCGAAGGAGAAGATGACCGCGATGACCGCCATGAAGGCCGGTCCCGGATTGGAAGCGCTCATGAAACTCGGCCAGAGAGTACCGGCCAGATAGCCGCACAGCACGCCCATGACAGCCACCATGACGCCGGGGTAGACCCAGTAGTAGAGGTGTGAGCCCCATCCAATAATAAATTTCGAGAGACGCGCATAACGCCACGCCTTTTCATGATTCAGGAAGGACTGTTCCGCGAAATAGTAGGAACTCCCCGTTCCTGGATAGAGCTTCGCCATTTCCGCGTAACAAACCGCGGTGGCAAGGCAAAGCATAAGCGCTAAAAGAATGCCAAGCCACATGCTGGGCGCCGTCGCGCCCGTTGTTCCCTGAATCACAAACGTCAGCCACAGGAACGCTCCGGGCGCAATGAGCGCCATTGCATTCATAGTCAAGCCGGTGAGACCCAGTGTGGGTTTCATTTCCACTTGTTCGCTATCCGCCATTCAAATACCTCCTAAGAAATTTATAGATTCTGGTTGAGTAAATCCACGCATTGCTAATGCTTGGGAGCAAAATAGGCAATCAAGCCAATAGTTATTGTCGATTGACCAGTTCGAAAGTCAGTGCCGTTCCCATGCTGATAGAAAGGAACGTTGGATGTATCGTGGCGGTATTCCAGCCGGCTTAGAAGGCCATCGTGAATCTTGTACTCACCGGTGAGGGTGATTTCATGCAGCCGCTGACCGGTGCCGGTGGAATAGCCGGTCGGGTCGCTGAAAAGTTCCACGCGCGGGGAGAAAGCGAAGTATTTGTTGATCTGGTAGCGGGCCGCGGCGGCGATGCCGGCCCAGTGGTCGGATCCCGAAGCAATGCGAGCCTGGTGGCCATAGTCGAAGTTGACGTACGCATTGAACTTGTCGGTTGGAGTGAGCAACAAAGTCGTGTCGTACAAATTACGGTTGCCCTTATTGAAGCCATTTACATTCGGCCCCGTATAGAAATTGTTGCTCCAAGTGTATTTCTTGCGAGTCACATTGCCGACGATGCCGACGGTTTGCATGTTCTTGCCGGTCTGGTCGATAATGTTGTTCCAGCCATCGACTACCTGTACTCCGGCGGTGAAGCTGCTACCAATCGGCATGCTGGTACGAACACCGAAATGGAGGTACGGAATGGCCCACGAAAAGAGGAGCGAGCGCGAATAGTTCCAGTTGTCTTTGGTCTCGATTACCTCGGCGCCGGCTGAAGTAACGAACTGTCCGAAGTCCGCTTCGAAGCCCTTCATGCCTTTCGGCTTTACGCTTACATAAGCCTGCTCGACGTACCGCATGAAGCTGGGATCGGGATTGCCGTAGGGGAAAAGGTTGTCAAAGACGCGGCCCAGGCCGAGATCGACGCGAAATCCAACCGGCGCCGGATCCATGTTGGCCGTAAATTTGGCCATGTTGAGATTGAACTGGTTCGTCTTGTCGTCAAAATTGTAGAGCTGGTTGAATCCACCAGCGGGATGGTTGTTGTTGAAGCCGTAATAAACGTCTACTGAACCTGAAAAATCGACTTTACCAACGGTCAAGATGGACTTTGCAGGGGGGGCGGCAGGCGCCGCAGGCGTCTGTTGAGTTGGAGTTGCAGGAGTGGCTTGCGCGGCCAGTGCGGCGGAGTCGCTTGCTTGCGCCCAACCGTTAGCTGCTGCGCCAAGTCCCGTGAGAAGCAGAAACGCGAATTTGACCCTGTTCACTTTATTATTCCCTCCCAGGAATGTTTTTCGACACGGAACAGGGTGTCTGCCACCAGCGCGGGTAGCCAATTCAAAACGAACCAAGTGGTTCGAGTTGATTTAGTCGATTGTAGTCACCGAAACACCCCCAATTCCAATCGAAATTTTTGATTGCTTCAATGCCCACCAGGCAAATCTGCGGGGAATTCCTACAAGTCCTTTGTTCTCAGTGCGCACCATGAAAATAGTCGATTGCACTCCGCATACTGTATCTGTTGGGCCAAACGGTGTTTTGGGCTACCGGGCAGAGTTCTCGCCTCATCGCACCATTCAATAAACAGTCTTATATCCCAATCCTTTTTGAGCGTCCAAGCGAAGGGAGCGGCGTTGAGCAATGCGGCGCTGTCTTCCCGCAGCAAAGGAAAAATAGGATGCTCGCCCACGCGGCGGAACCAATACGCGGCATTCGACGAATCCGGCTCAATGCGGTGCGCAATCGCGTGCCAATAACTGCCTTCGCGTGACTCAATGTCTTGCGAGACTTGGTGACTCAACTCCCAATGACCGGCGAAGAGAAGCAGTCCGGCGAGGGCGGCCTTGGCGTCGCGGGCGCGGGGGAAAAGCTCCGTGGGATTGAGAGACGTCAACTCCGGCGGCAGTTCTTGCGGCTGAAATTCGCTAGCGGAGAGAGGAATGAGATTGTCGGCCTGCGCTTGTAGAATGGCGCAGACGAGGGGATGGAAATCGGCGGCGTTCCAAGGCACCTCTCCATTTTCGCGCGGTATAGGCTAAGAAATATGGTTTCGGAGCAGGAATACTTGGCGACGATGTACGAGCCGGACTGCGAGTACGTCGACGGCGGGATTCTTGAACGCAACTGGGGCGAACTCGAGCACGGTACTTTGCAAGGTCTGCTTGCCTGCCGGCTGCATAGCCGCCCTTTCTTTGCATTGAGATTGTTTCGCCTGAAGACCGCGTGAGCCGGTTGGAAGAAAAGATCGACGATTATTTGAAGTTCGGCGCGGCGACGTCTGGCCGATCGATCCGCGAAAAGAAATCGGCATGGTCGTATACGCGGGAAGGCAAACGCGAAGCTGTATGCGTGTTAGTTACGAACGAGCCGCGAATCGAACCGCCGATTCTCGATCTCTTTGCGGAGCTAAGCGAGGAAATCGAAACCGCGTAAGTGCCACTTGTGGCGCAACGCGTCGTAGGGATCGATGCGTGCCGCGCGGCGGACCGCTAAAGACTCACTTCGGACAGTTTGTCGCGCTGACTAAAGCGAACCCGCCCTGAGGCTCTTGTTCAAGTCGTACCGAAAGGCGACGGCTACTACGCATCCGATCAGTATTAAGACACCGCTCGCCGGTTCAGGAACACCCGGGGCTGCCGGCGAAATAGTCGCCTCGAACCCCGTGCTGTCTGAAATGAACGAGCCGTCGGCGCCAAACCCAACTACAAAGTCCAATTTATCTCCCACGTTCAACGTCCGCGATAGGTTGAACGCTGTTGGCACATGGAAGCTGTTGATCGCTGAATCGAATATCGATAGGCCGTTCAAAAGCACGTGAAAGTCAGTTGACGTCGGGGAGGGATCAATGCCCTGGAAAATTCCAGAGATCGCAAATAAACCCGCAGCGCTGTTAGTGAAACGCACATCGGCGTACGCCCCGCTTCCACCAGGGTGGAGGTCGAGGAAACCGGACGCGAGGGTGCCGCCACCACAGGTCCCAACGCCCCCATAAATGAATGGTGGGCTTCCTGTGGCAGAGCCTCCACCCTGCCAACCCGTCAAAGGACCACAAGTGCCAGCCGCAAGTAAGGCAAACGCGCCTCCTAACGTTGGCGTGCTTCCATACGACCAGGGGCCGTTGGGATTCAAGGTGGAAGAGAAATCAAGCGCCGCGTCAAAAGTCGCCGCACGCGCTAACACCGCGACAAAGAGTACCGCGATGAGTCTAAAACACCGTGTCATGGCTATTGCCTCCTCGCGTGCGGGGGATCAGAAGTGTGCTGGGCGAGAATTCCCGGTGAGCATCCCCCGCCTGCGGTTAATAGTATGCGCGCAAACCGCTCTTGTGGAACCTGCGTGTCGCGCCTCGAGGTACCGGGACCTTGGTACCAAATTTGCGGCATTGGCGCATCACCGCTCGTCCATGTTCCAAAAGTCCAAAACGGGACGGTCGCACATTTAATCCGAGGCACTATCCTCCAGAGATATTTCGGCTGGACGGGTTCAGAAGCTTCTGGGTGGGTCGGACAGACCGACCCTTTTCGTACACTAGAAGCTGATGAGTAAACAATACCCGGCCCTGCCTGCCCACGGCATCGACGCCAAGAAGAAGTATTCCGCGACGCTTGAAACATCGCGCGGCAGTATCGTGGTCGATCTTTTCGCCAAGGACGCGCCAAAAACGGTCAATAATTTTGTCTTCCTGGCGCGCGAGGGATTCTACGACGGTACCCTCTTTCATCGCGTTATCGATAACTTCATGATCCAGGGCGGCGATCCCACGGGCAGCGGCCGGGGCGGCCCTGGCTATAAATTTGAAGACGAATTTAAAGGCAACCCGCACAAGCACAAAGTAGGTTCGCTTTCCATGGCGAACGCCGGGCCCCACACCAATGGCAGCCAGTTTTTTATCACGCACGTTGTCACCTCCCATCTCGACGGCAAGCATACGGTATTCGGCGAGGTGCGTTCCGGCCAAGACGTGGTAAATGCCGTCAAGCAGGGCGACACGCTGAAGTCCGTGAAGATTACCGAGTCATAGTTTTCATGACGCGCGACGAAGCTTGGAGTGTTGTCTGCGAGTTCGTTAAAAGCGACAGCTTGCGCCGCCACATGCTTGGGGTAGAGACATGCATGGCCGCCTACGCCCACAAGCTCGGCGAGCACGCTGAAACCTGGCAAGTGACGGCGCTGCTGCACGATTTCGATTGGGAGATTCATCCCAACGCGCCCGATCACCCCATGAAAGGCGAGGCCATTCTCGCCGAAAAAGGCGTGAACGAGATCATTCGGCGGGCGATCCTTTCGCACGCCAATTACAGCGGCGTGCCGCGCGTTTCCTTGCTGGAACGCGCCTTGTTCGCTTGCGATGAGTTGTCTGGTTTTCTTACCGCTTGCTCTTATGTCAAGCCGGGGAAAAGCATTTCGGAAGTGGACGTGGCGTCGGTCAAACGCAAGCTCAAAGATAAAGCCTTCGCGCGCAACGTCAACCGCGATGACATTATCAATGGCGCGCAGGAACTCGCCGTTCCGCTCGATGAGCACATTGGGTTTTGTATCGAAGCGATGAAGGCGAAAGCCGCCGAACTCGGTTTGGCGGGCGCGGCAGCCTAGCGCCGTTCGCGCGCCCCTCTCAAATCCGCCACATCTTGCATCAGCGCATCGCGCCCGCTTCCCTGCAGCGTATTGTGATCGAGTATCGCCTTAATCGCGCCTAGGGAATGGTCGAACGCTTCTTTATCGAATTTTCCTTTGACGAGCCTGCGGTCCAGCTTCGAAAGATCGTCCTGCGCGTGTTGAAACCGCGCTCGTTGTTTGTCTCCGTGCTCCAAACCCGATGCTCTTTGCAAGTCGCTCTGCGTGCGGTCGATCACATCCCTCAGATCTCCCCAATCCCGCGAATGGTCACGCGGGCCGAATCCGAACGCCGCGGCGGAGCAAAGGAACAAGGTCAACGTATATTTCCTGAAGAAGGCCATAAAAACCTCTAAGACGCCAAATCCATATGTTTCATTCCAAGTTTTGCCTGACCATCGACTCAGCTAGGGCCAGGCAACCATAAAGTACACTATCATCTCCGAGGTGGGCCGGCGCCACATCGCGGCGGGCTCTCGACCAAGCCGTCATCTGGCGGCTCAACTCCTCCCGCAGCGGCACAAATAGCCGGTCGCCTGCCTTGCTCAGTCCTCCGCCGATAACGATGCGCGCGGGATTCAGCAACATCAGGGCCGCCTTCAGGCCGCGCGCCAGATGCACTACGTATTTACGCACGAATTGCTCGTCGCATAGTAATTCGTGGGCGGGTTTGGCGTAATCGCGCTCCAGCCACAGGCCGCAGCACATTCGCTCATAACAGCCGCGCGATCCGCACAGGCAATCGGGCCCTTCCGGCTCGATGTTGAGATGGCCGATTTCGCCGGCATACGAATCGGCGCCGCGATAGATTTCGCCGCGATGCACGATACCGCCGCCAATACCCGTCGACAAAGTCATATAGAAAAGCGGATCGGCCCCGCGCCCGGCGCCGTAGCGCGCCTCGCCCAGCGCACCCACGTTGGCATCGTTATCCATGATTGCCGGCGCGCCGGTCAACGCCTTGATATTCGCCACTAGCGGATATTTTACCCACCCTTCCACATGTGTGGAAAGCGTCACGCTTTGACTGGGGAAATCCACCGGCCCGCCGAAACCGATACCGCAACGCTCGGGTTGAAAGGCTCGTTTATCGCGCCAAACCGTGAAAATTTCGTCGATCTGCGCGAACATCGCCGCTGGTCCCCCGGCGCGATCAGTCGGCCGCGTCTCGCGCAGAATCAGCCGGCCACCTTCGAACGCCGCCAGAGAAAACTTCGTTCCACCTATATCAAGAGCGAAAACGCGCATCTCTAAATATCATGCGCATAGAAAAAAGACGTTCTACGCAATATCGTTCGCCATCGCGTAGCGCGTCAACTGTGCCGTCGAATGCAGCCCCAGCCGATCCATAATAGCCGCGCGATGAAATTCGGCGGTACGGACCGAGATGCCCAATTCATTGGCAATATCTTTGGCGCTGCTGCCCATGGCAATCAATCGCAAAACCTCGCGCTGCCGTAACGTCAACTTCTCATCGTCCGCCGCCGCCGCCCCAACGTTCAGACCAGCCGTTTCTTCCTGGTTCAGCACTTTCTCAATCGCCGCCAGCAACTCGTGCGCCGGCAAGCGTTTCGAAACGAAAGCCTTGGCTCCGACTCTGGCCGCTTGCTCTTGATAGGTGGCGTCGGAATGCATCGATAGAAACACGATCGGCAATTCGGGGCGGCGCGCCAGTGCGCGGCGTGCCGCGATGAAGCCATCGGCGCCCGGCATGCTGATGTCGAGTACCGCGACGTCCGGGCGGAACTCATCCACCGCATCGATGAATGACCGGCCGTTATCGACCGTCAAAACATCGAAACTGGTCTTCATCATCTGGCTCAAGGCATCCAAAATCAAAGGGTGATCGTCACCCAAAAGCACTCTCGGTAAAGGTGCGGGCGTGACGGTCGGAACTGGTAGGGTGGCTGTCAAACTACTTACCTCCGCCCATGCGACGCCCCCAGGAAACAATACGTATCAAAAATTTCCCCGCGGGACGGCAGCCTCAGAATTTATACGAGGGCGGCGTGACGCCCTTCAGCCGGAGATACACCTCCGCTTGCCCACGGTGATGGGCCGCGTGTGTGAAGCCACCCCAAAAGAACTCGAATTTCGACATCGTCGTGGTGCCCCTGGTGGCCTTCTCCTGCAAGCCTTTGTCGTCCATCTTGGCAAGGCCCTCTAGGCAATAATCGTAGGCCACTGTCAGGTTCTTAATGGCGGTGGCCTTCGACGCGTCCTCGGGCTTGGCGAGCGGACTCTTGGTCCCAATGGCCGCGGCGCAGTAGTTGCCGTTCGCCATCGCAATATGATTCATCTGCTCGCCGAAGCTCATTTCCGCTTCGGTGGCTTTGAACGCGTAACCCTCGGCGGGCATGGCTTCCGCCACCGCCAGCGAGAGCGCCTTCGAATTCTCCCAGTGCTTGGTCATTTCGCCCACCATGCTCTTGCCGCTTTCCTGCGGGTAGGCCACTTGCGCCCCAATCAGGGCCAAAATCGTTAAAAATGCGCTTCTCATAAAGCTCCCAAAACCAAGAATTTGCGGGTAAAGACCCTGCGCTATCATACAAAATTGCCGCTTGCGAAAATTCGTGGCTTGGAAACACTACTTTACTTATGCGCGTTGCAATCATTGGAACCGGCTATGTTGGCTTGACAACCGGGGTCTGCCTCGCCTTTATGGGGCATTCTGTGT
>Ga0075021_10002274_pt1 | contig 10000 bp, 6 predicted proteins | sample ColStrG_CSR_2012_FD_72749 | JGI IMG/M metagenome (GOLD analysis project Ga0075021, IMG submission 72749) | Freshwater sediment microbial communities in response to fracking from Pennsylvania, USA - Cold Stream Run_MetaG_CSR_2012 | ecosystem: Environmental > Aquatic > Freshwater > Creek >... | reverse complement strand
TTGTGTTGGCTCTCGAGGGTCTGGCCCCGGGGCGTTGTCCACGTGAACGTCTGATCCGCTTGAGCCGTCATGGTCCAGCCGCGGCGATGCGTGACGCCGTGGTGGTGGCGACACACCATGGCCAGGTTGGCCAGGTCAGTGGCGCCGCCGTTCTGCCAGGCCACGACGTGGTGAGCGTCGCACCAACCGACGGGCATGTCGCAGCCGGGGAACACACAGCCCCCGTCGCGGGCGGCCAGCGCTCGGCGTTGGGCCGCCGTGGCGTACCTGCTCTCTCGTCCTAGGTCGAGGGAGACGGTGTCGCGCTCGGATGTGTGGTGGTGGTGGATCCAGATGGGGGTGATGGTGGGGTCGCAGCCCAGGTGGCGCAGGACGTCACGGGTGACGACGATGCCCTGGGGGCTGACCGCCCGGTCGGGTTGGTCGTCGTGGATGACGAGCGAGATGTCGACGATGGGACCTTTGCCGTTCGGCGTAGCTCCGGCGGCGCCTTTGCCGATGAGCTCGACCAGGGCCAGCGCCCGCAGGGTGGAGCGATCGGGAACGGGGAGCTCGCCGCATTCGTCGTGATCGTTGCGATAGCGGCGCCACAGCCGGTCGGTCTCGGCCTCCAACGCTTCGGTGAACCCCAGGGCATGGAGCCCGACGAGTTCGCCGGCCAGGGTCACGCCATCGCTGCCGTTCGGGCTGACGCGCAGCTGGTTGCGGGCCAGGTACCGGTCGGGATCGAACCCACCGTCCTGGTCCAACAACTCGGTGACTTCGGTGACGTGACGACGCCAGGCCGGGAACGGGTAGCGTTGCGCCAGGTCCACCAACTCGTGTTGCAAGTCGACCACGTCGGCCTCAGTGCGGGGGTTCGTCACCGACGCCATGACCCGGGCGTGCTCAGGGGAGATCACTCCGTCGCTGAGGGCGTCATCGACGACCGGCAACCGCCGCAGCGTGAGCGCGGTCTTGACCCGCCCCGCCAGCGCGGGGCGCGACCCGTGGGAGTGGTGGGCGACCCATGAGGCGGTGGTGAGCCCGAACTCGCGGTCGCACACGCCGCGCCGCTCCAGATCGGCCAGGAGGTGACCCACGGCGGCCTCGCCACACGCCTGGGCTTCGAGCGCCAGCAGCGTGTCGGCCAGCGCCTCGTTGTCGGACAACAACGCCACGTCCGCACTGGCTGCTTTGCGGCTCGCCTCGCCGAACTCGATGAACGGCGAGCCTGCCGCCGGGAACCTCTCCGCCTCGAACATACGTCCATTCTCTCAACGAGAAACCGCTAGGTCAAGAGATCTATCGAGAAAATAACGATGTTTCCTATGGTTTCACACCGAGTGCATCGGCGGCCATGGTGAGCACTTCGACGTGGTCGTCGACGGTGGCCAGGCCGGAGCCCATGGTGTTGATGGCCACGTGAGTCGCCCCCGTCGAGCGCCATTTGTCGGCATGGCGGACGAGTTCCTCGATGCCGTCAGGCCCCCAGTTGATGCGACCCTCCATGCCCAAGCCCTCGGGGTCGCGGCCGGCCGCCACCGCTGCCTCGGCGATGATGGCCCGGGCCGCGTCGAGCGGTTCGCCGGGGCGCACCTGAGGGAACCAGCCGTCGGCCAGCCGACCGATGCGCCGATAGGCCGCCGCCGAGGAGCCTCCGAACCACACCGGAATCGGGCGTTGTACCGGCAGGGGGGCCAGACCGGCGGCGGTGATGTGTTCATAGGTCCCGTGGTGGGTGACCGACTCCTCGGTCCACAGTCGGCGCATCACCTCGACCTGCTCGTCGTAGCGGCGACCGCGGTCGGAGAAGTCCTTGCCCAGGGCTTCGTACTCGACCGCGTTCCAGCCCACCCCGACACCCAAGCGGAAACGCCCCTCGGTGAGCAGGTCGACCTCGGCCGCTTGCTTGGCCACCAACGCCGTTTGGCGCTGCGGCAAGATGATGATGCCGGTGACCAACTCGAGTGAGGTCACCGCGGCCAGGTACCCGAACATCACGAACGGCTCGTGGAACGTGGTGTGGCTGTCGTAGGGGCCGGGCCAGGGTGCGTGGACGGTGGGGTCGGCTCCGACCACGTGGTCATAGGTCAGCAGGTGAGCGAAGCCGAGTTGGTCGACGGCCTGGCCATAGGCCCGGACCGCCCCCACGTCGCCCCCCAGTTCGGTCTGCGGAAAAACCACTCCGATGCGCATGGGGTCCGGTCTATCCGCTGCGGGTCCATCTCCCTCGCTAGCGTCGGGCCGATGACCGGGGCCGCCACCACGCACGCAACGGGTTGGCGCAGCCAGCGATCCGTGGTGGCCGTGAGCCTCGCCGTCGCCATGGTGGGCATCAACACCACCGCCATCGGCGTCGCCACCCGTGGCATCGCTGACGAGTTCGGGGCATCGCTCACCACCCTGACCTGGATCGTGGGCGGCTACCTGCTCACGGCGGCGTCGTTGTCGCTCATCGGCGGACGGCTGGGTGACGTGGCCGGTCGGTCACGCACGTTCGTGGCCGGGATCGTTGTCTTCGCCGTCGGTTCTCTGGTAGCAGCGACGGCCCCGTCATCGGATGTGTTGATCGTGGGTCGGATCATCGAGGGCATGGGGGCCGCACTGCTGATGCCGACCTCCATCGAGATCCTGGCTGCCTACCCACCGGCCGGCGGCGCGCGCCAGGGCTTCCGGGTGCGGGGCATCGTGTACGCCGCGTCGTTCGGCATCGGGCCTCTCATCGGGGGGCTCCTCACCGATCACCTGTCGTGGCGAGCCATCTTCTGGTTCGAGGTCGTGATGCTGCTCATCGCCGGGATCTTGGCCTGCCCGCTCCTGCGCGTCGACTCGGAACTTCCCAAAGCCCCCACCCGCGATCTACGCGGGGCGGTGCTCAGTGCCCTGCTCGTCCTCGTCGTGGTGGGCGGTGCCTTCCGCGCCCAGAGCTGGGGGTGGGTGTCATGGCCGGCGTTCGCCTGCGGTGTAGCGGCGGTGGTGTTGGCCGCCGCCTTGTGGCGGGTGGAGTCGAGCACCCGCCATCCCCTGTTGCATCGAGGCCTCCTGAGCAGCCGCATCGTGGTGGGCGCCAACGTGGCCACCGTCGCCGCGTCGATCGGCATGATCGGGCTCATCTACTTCTTCAACTTGTTTGCCCAGTCGGCGGCGGTCTTCGAATCGACGGGGTTGGCCATCGCCGCGGCGCTGGTGCCGTTCACCGGCGCCATGGTGTTGTTCGCTTATCTGGCCGACCTTTTGGCGCGCCATCTGGGCTATCGCGGTCCGGTCCTGGCCGGTCTGGGCCTGGCCATCGTCGGCTTCGCCCTGCTGTCGGTCACGTCGGCCTCCTCCACCCAGCTCGACCTGCTGGTGCCGTTGACCCTGTGTGGGATCGGCGCCGGCATCGCCAACGCCGGGCTCACCAGCCCGGCCGTGCTCACCGAACCGCGTGTTCGACTGGACGAAGCGGCCGGCCTGCTCAGCCTCAGCCGCTTCGTCGGCGCGGCGATGGCCGTGGCCATCGGTACGTCGACCTATTTGTCGGTGGCGGTCCGGATCCCATCGTCAATGGTGGCGGCGACCGGCCAGAATCCGGAGCAGATGGCCGTCGGTGGGTCGGTCTTCCACGGAGCCGTGGCGACATTGAACAACGACCTCCGGGGTCCGTTCGAGGCGGCCGCCCGGGCGCAGACGGCGGAGGCGTTCGCCACCACCATGCGGGTGGCGGCCGTCGTGTTGACGGTGCTGACGTTGGTCAGCGCCTGGTTGCTGCGGCCCGAGCGAGTTGGGGCCGAAGCGGTCAGCTCGGATTGACGGGGGCGGCGTCGAAGACGACGGTGACGTTGGTGACGCCCACCGAGCCGAGGGTGTCGCGCAGGAAGCGCTCGGTGTTGGCCCGGGCCCGAGCCTGAAGGTCGCTCTGGTCGGCAGCGGCGGTCAACTTCTCGGCGGCACGCTGGTAGAGGCCCTGGTCGTTGGTGGGGTTCGAGCCGCTCACGGCGTCGCCCAGACGATTGACCAGCCCGCGCTCACGGGCCACCACGCGGGTGGTTGAGGGGTCGAGTCGGGGCTGTTCGAGAACGGGAGCGGGCACGTGCACGGTCGCCGACTTGCCGTCGCCCGACATGGTGATGGCGTCGCTCGGGAGCTTGGAGAGGTCCACCGAGGCAGTGACATCGCCCTGGGCGTCGAGCACCACGCGCTCGCCGGTGGCCCAGTCGGGCAGCTTCGAAGACTTCTGCTCGTCCACGATGGTCTCGAAGCGGCCGGTGGCCGCCTCGAAGCGGGCCAGGTCGGAGATCTTGGCCAAGACCACGCCGTCGTGATGCTCGGTCGTATGGGAGGTGAACGGGTTCAGGGCGGGCAGGCCGGTGATGAGGGCCAGGGCCACGACGAGCGCGGCGCCGACGAAAACGACGGCTCCGATGGCGCCGAAGATTCGGCCGACGGAACCCTTGGCAGTCGACGTCGTCGACATGTTCTCCTCCTGATCGATCTCGCCCGACGGTCGCGGACGAGCCTTGGCTGGCTGGTGCGGGTTCTAGGACGGTGGGGGCGGCTCCCCGGTTCCTAGATGCGCCGGATGTCACATCCGGCGATCACAGATCGGTCAAGGCTGAAAGACCTGACACCCCAACGTTCAGGATCGGCGATCTGCGACCGATGGATGTAAATGGACCAGGGCCAGAATCCCCTTCGAGCTCGCCGGGTGCGCCCCGCAGACCTGGGCTCGAACGCGGGGAACGGAGATCAATTCAACCGGCAAGGCACGCTGCAGGAGGCGACCCGACTGGGCGTGTGCCGCGAGGATCGCGCCCAGCTGGAGACGCTGGCCCGCTACGCGTTCGCCAGCCCGGGCTTTCGCGCCGTCACCAACGTCCGACTCGGTGAGGACCGGGCCACGACGGTGCGCTTCGAAGTGGCCCACACCGACACCGGTGTCGTTGTTCGGCTGTTGCCCGCGGTGGGGCCTGATCTGCGCAACGCGGCTACCGCCGCCGAGCTCGCACCGCCTCTTGCCGGCGATGCGGTCGATGTGGTCGATGTGGTCGAGGCGGTCGCGTCCGCCGGCGTCGCCGAGGTCCCTGATGCCTCCGCCGAGCTCGCTCACCTGCTCGGGTCCGTGGCTCGGGAGACCCCTGATCTGGTCGCCACCTTCGCCCCGATCAGTTGGCAGATGTACTGGGCCAATCCCGCGTTGCGCGAGTGGCTGCACATCCCCGAATGGGCCACGCCGCCGCTCATCGAGCTGCTCGACGAGCAGTCGCAGGGACATTTCGTGGTGAAGGTGCTGCCCAACCTGCTCAGCCAGGGCTGGTGGCACGGCGAGCTCTCCTTGGTGGGTCCCGACGTCGACGCCATCACCACGTCATCGACGCTGGTGGCCTCGCGCACGGCGACCGGCGAGATCGCGGCCTTGGTGCTGTCCGCCCAGCGGATCCGCCCCGACCTCCTCCGTCGTCAACGTCGCTCGCAGGACGAACAGTTCGCGGCGCTCGTCGAACACGTCAGTGATCTGATTGCCGTGGTCGAGCCCGGAGGAACGATCCGCTACGCCAGCCCGGCGGCGGCCACGATGCTCGGCTACAAGCCGGGAGAGCTCACCGACAGTCCGCTGGTCGAGTTGCTGCACCCCGAGGACCAGACCGACGACATCGCCTCACTGGTACGAGCCGACGATGACGGCAACGGAGAGCCGGTCAGTCTCCGGCTCCTGGCCTCCGACGGGAGCTGGCGCTTCATCGAGGCGGTCGTGTCCGACCTGACTGAGAACGCCGCCATTGGTGGCTTCGTGTTGAACGCACGCGATGTCACCGACCGGGTGAAGGCCTACGAGAACCTGACGGAGTTCGTCTACAACGACCACGACACGGGGTTGCCCAACCGGCTGCGACTGGTCGACCGGCTGACGACACTGATGGAAGCCGGAACGCCGGGGGGCACGGCTGTCGTGCTCATCGACATGGATGGGTTCCGGGTCGTCAACGAGGCCCACGGAACCCCGGCCGGTGACGCCCTGCTGAAGCAGGTCGCCGACCGCCTGGTGGAAGCCACCGGGGCCGGGGGCATGGTTGCCCGACTGCGTAGCGACGAGTTCGCGGTGGCACTGTCGGATGTCGACGAGGAGGGCGTGGCCCTTCGCGCCGCCGACGCGCTGCGGGTGCTGCTCTCCCACCCCTTCGATCTCGACGGCCGTTGGCTGCGGCTCACTGCCAGTGTGGGCGTCGTCGTGGCCGAAGCGGGTGACGAGGCCGACGAATTGTTGACCCGCGCCGACCAGGCCGCCGGTTTGGCCAAGCGCGGCGGTGGCAACCGCACCGAGATGTGGGGTTCGGATGCGGCCCGTCGCGAGGAACGTCGACGTAGCGTCGAGACCCAGTTGCGGGCCGTGGTCGAGGACGGCATCTTGCCGGTCCACTATCAGCCCATCGTGTCGCTCGACGACGGTTCGGTGTCGGGCGCCGAGGTGCTGTTGCGGGTGCGTGACGGGATCGGCGAGCTGTTGAATCCGGCCGAGTTCGTGGAGGCGGCCGAATCCTCCGGCCTCATCTCCCGACTGGGCGGTCAAATCCTGCGGGTGACCTGCGAGCAGTTGTCGATGTGGGATGCCCAACTGCGCAACCTCGCTCCGGCCTACGTGTCCGTCAACATCTCGCCCCGGCAGCTCCTCGATCCCGGGCTGGCCACGCAGGTCATCACCGCGCTGGAGGCCAGCGCGATCGACCCCAGCCGGTTGCGGCTCGAGCTCACGGAGAGCACCGTGATCAGCCACGAGGACATCATCGGTGATCGCATCGCCTTCCTCCGAGACCAGGGGGTCCGAGTCGGGCTCGATGAGTTCGGGGCGGGTTTCTCGACGCTCAACTACCTGAAGCGATTCCTCATCGACTTCGTGAAGATCGACCGGAGCCTGATTGCCGGGCTTGGAGTCGATGAGCGCGACACCGCCATCGTGCGGGCAACGGTGCAGTTGGCTCACAGCCTGGGTATCAGCGTCATTGCCGTGGGCGTCGAGACCGAACAGCAACTCGAAGTGGTTCGCAGCTTGGGCTGCAATGCGGCGCAGGGCTACTACTTCGCCGCCCCCTGCTCGGCCGAAGAGTTCGGTCAGGATCTCCTTGTCGGCCTCACCCCGCACCCCGTTCCCCAGGGCGGCTAGCGTCGAACCCGCGTCGGTCAGGGGAGACCGGCAGTCGGGGGTCCAACCGGGTGATCAGATCGCGATCAGTTGCGCTGGCCGTCGCCGTAGCGGCGACGTTGGTGTCGACGGTGCTGCTGGCGGGCTGCTCCCAAAGGACCACCACGACACTGAGCTCCAGTACCGCCACGGTCACCCCCGGCCAGGCCGTGACGTTGACAGCGGGGGTCAGCGCGGGGTCCGTGCCCGCCGGCTCGGTGAGCTTCCGGGACGGGACGACGACGATGGGTTCGGTCAGCCTCAGCGGGGGCACGGCCAGTTTCACGACCACTACGTTGAGCGTCGGCCCGCACCAGTTGTCGGCGGTGTACGGCGCCCAGGGGGTGTGGGGGACCAGCACCTCGGACCCGGTCACCGTGACCGTGCAGGCAGTGGCGGCGCGCTCTTACTTGGCGTTGGGCGACTCGCTGGCCGCCGGAACCGGTGCCTCGGCGGGTAAGGGGTACGTGGCCGACATCCTGGCGTACGAGCAGGGCCGCCTCTCCAACTTGTTGGGCAAGAACATCTCGTGCGGCGGCGCCACCACGGGCTCGATGTTGACGGGCGGTGGGTGCAGCTACGCCGAAGGAACGCAAGTGGCCGCGGCGGTGGCCTTCCTGCGGGCCAACCCGGGCGGGGTGGCCTTCATCACCATCGACATCGGGGCCAATGACGTGTCGGGGTGCTTCCTCGGCGGCGTGATCGACACGGTGTGTGCCCAGGCCAAGATCGCCACGGCCCAAACCAACCTCACCAACATCCTTTCGCAGCTACGGGCCGCCGGTGGGGCCGTGCCCATCGTGGGCATGAGCTACTACGACCCGTTCCTGGCCTACTGGGTGGGCGGGAACCAGACGGCGGCCCAGCAGAGCCAGCAGGCCTCCGCGGCCGGCAACGCGGTGATCGCCGGGGTGTACTCGGCGGCCGGGGCGCAGGTCGCCGATGTGGAAGGCGCCTTCGACAGCGCCAACTACGCCCTCACCGGCAGCTACAACGCGCAGGTGGTGCCCCAGAACGTGGCCAACATCTGCGCCTGGACGCGCATGTGCACCAACTCCGACATCCATGCCAACGACGTGGGCCATCAACGCATCGCCTCGACGTTCCAGCCGTTGATCGACGCCGTCGTCCCCAGCTGAGCCCCGAATCAGATGCCGGGGCCATGATCGGGCCCCTCTACGATGGCCGCCATGTCCGAACGCATCACCCGCGATGACGTCGCCCATGTGGCCACGCTGGCCAAGTTGGCGCTGAGCGACGCCGAGCTCGACGAGTTCACCGAACAGCTCGCCGCCGTGCTCGACCACGCCGCCGACGTGGAGGCGCTCGACGTCGCCGACGTGGCGCCCACGGCCCATCCGTACCCGCTCTCGAACGTCTTGCGGGCCGACGAGCTCGGACCGACCCTCGACCGCGACGAGGTGCTGGCCCAGGCGCCGGCGGTGGCCGACGGTCGATTCAGCGTGCCGGCCATCTTGGGGGAGGAGCCGTGAGCGCGTCGCTCGCCGCCGCCCCGCCCCAGGGGACGGCGGCCGAGATCGCTCGGTCCGTGCGAGCCGGTGAGCGTTCGGCCCGTGAGGTTCTCGATGCCCATCTGGCGGGGGTGGAGGCCACCGAGGGGGAGGTGCACGCCTTCAACCTGGTGCTGGCCGATGAGGCTCGAGCGGCGGCCGACGCCCTCGACGTCCGCATCGCCGCCGGGGAGGACCCCGGCCCTCTGGCCGGGGTGCCGGTGGCCCTCAAGGACAACCTCTGCACGCGGGGGATCCCCACCACCTGCTCGTCGAAGATCCTGGCCGGGTGGCGCCCGCCCTATGACGCCACGGTGGTCCAGCTTCTGGCCGGTGCCGGAGCCGTGACCATCGGCAAGACCAACCTCGACGAGTTCGCCATGGGTTCATCGACGGAGAACTCGGCGTTCGGCCCCACCCGCAACCCCCACGACCCGACCCGGGTCCCCGGGGGTTCTTCGGGGGGGAGCGCGGCGGCGGTGGCCGCGGGGTTCGCTCCCATCTCGCTCGGTTCGGACACCGGCGGCTCGATCCGCCAGCCCGCCGCGCTGTGCGGCGTGGTCGGGCTCAAGCCGACCTATGGCCTCGTGTCGCGCTACGGATTGATCGCCTTCGCCTCGTCGCTCGACCAGATCGGACCCTTCGCGACCACCGTGGCCGATGCCGCGCTGGTCCTCGACGTCATCGCCGGTCATGACCCGCACGACTCGACGTCGATCCCGGAGCCGGTGCCGTCGTATTCGGCCACCCTCGATCGCGGCGTGGAGGGATTGCGCATCGGGCTCATCACCGAACTGATGGGCGAGGGAATCGCTCCCGACGTGGCCGCCCGCGTCCGGGAGGCGGCCGCCGCGCTCGAAGCGGCGGGAGCGACGGTCGGTGAGGCCAGCGTGCCCGCCGCGCTGCTCGGGCTCTCGGCCTACTACCTCATCGCCCCGGCGGAAGCTTCGAGCAACCTGGCCCGCTACGACGGCGTGCGCTACGGCCTGCGGGTCGATGCGCCCACCACCGGAGAGATGATGACGGCGACGCGCACGGCCGGCTTCGGTGCCGAGGTCAAACGCCGCATCATGTTGGGCACCTATGCGCTGTCGGCCGGCTACTACGACGCCTACTACGGCAAGGCCCTGAAGGTGCGCACGTTGATCATCCGAGACTTCGCCGCCGCCTACGAGCACTTCGATCTGCTGTTGTCTCCGACGTCGCCCACCACCGCGTTCGCGTTGGGCGACAAGACGGCCGACCCGCTCAGCATGTACCTCAACGATGTGTGCACCATCCCCACCAACCTCTCCGGCGATGCCGCCATCTCGGTGCCCTTCGGGACGGGTGATGACGGCCTGCCCGTCGG
>Ga0075021_10002273_pt1 | contig 10000 bp, 11 predicted proteins | sample ColStrG_CSR_2012_FD_72749 | JGI IMG/M metagenome (GOLD analysis project Ga0075021, IMG submission 72749) | Freshwater sediment microbial communities in response to fracking from Pennsylvania, USA - Cold Stream Run_MetaG_CSR_2012 | ecosystem: Environmental > Aquatic > Freshwater > Creek >... | reverse complement strand
GCGTGCGCCCATCGCGTCATCGTCCCATGGCCCGCCGCCCGCCGCCCGACGCGGGTCCGGGTCCCGACGTCCCGAGGAGTCCGGACAGCCCCGACGGCCCAGCGGCGAGAGCACGCGCGCGGCGTGGCGCACGTCTCCCAGCGGCCAGATGCCGCACAGGCCCAGGACCCGCCGCGATGCGGCGAGGGACGCCCAGCTGGGCGCCCCTCGCCGTCGCGTCATCGCCCGTCGCTGGCCCTCAGAGGATCGCGACGTGCTCGCACAGCTTGAGCGTCCCCGCCGGCTGGCCCTTGCTCGTGAAGGTGCCGTACGCCGAGACCGACGCCAGGTTGCCCGGCGTGAGCGCGCCGCCCGAGGTCACAAGGAACGTCCCGGTGGTCACGCCGCTCGGCGACGTGGTGCCGTAGACGCGCATCGTCACGGTGCCGGTCTCCCCGCCGAAGCTGCAGTCGCACGTCAGGTAGCCCATGAAGCTGCTCCAGCCGTTCGGGAAGGTCGTCGACAGGATCGCGGCGCCCGAGGCCCCCGGGGGCTTCGAGGAGTCGTAGGTGCCCGTGCCCGTCAGCCCGCCGCCCGCGAGGGTGAAGCTGTAGATGTTCGCGCCGACGGTGTCACCGCCGCTCGTCGTCACGCTGGGCAGCGACACGGCAGGCGTCGCTGTGTACGTCCCGGTCGAGGTCGCGAGGTGCGACGCTTTGACCGAGATGTGGACGGCGATCCCGGGGCCGCCGGCATCGGGCGCGGGGTTCGGCATCGTCGTGTCGAAGCTGCACTGGCCCCATGCGTAATGGCCCACGATCGACGGCGCACCGGCGCTGTCACCGAACTGCGGTGCGGGCGTGTTGCCCCAGCACCCGAGGTTCCCGCCGATGAGGTTCGTGACGATCTCGGGCGCGTCGGGGTCACCGAAGTAGTTGTGCATCACCTTGGCGTCGCCCCAGATCTGACTGCGGATCACGCCGAGCCAGCACGTGTCGAGACCCGTGACCTTCAGGTTGCCGCCCACGGTCGTGTCCTCGACGTCGGTGTAGACCGGCGTGTAGTACAGGCTCGGGTTGAGCGACCACGGCGCGAGCGCCGTGTTGGTCGGGGTGCCCGGGATCTGCGCGGCGCAGGTGTCCGCCGCGGCCCCGCCGCCGCCGCCGATGATCGACACGTCGCCTCTCACCGCGACGTTGTGCAGGACCACGCCCTGGGCGCCGAAGGCCCGGAGGTCACCGCCGACGGTGTCGAAGCTGACGCCCGGGGGGTTGGCGCACGAGATGTTGGGTGAGCAGCCCATGAGCAGCGCGGCACCCTTGCCGACCCAGACGTCACCGCCGACGTGCAGGGTCGCGGGGACCACGGGTGCGCCGATCGGATCGCCGGGCGTGACCGCATCGAGCATCGCGCCCGGCGCGACCACGAGGTCATGGTGGACCCACACCGTGCCCGCGGGCGTCGAGCAGATGCCCGTGACCACGATCGAGCCGTACGAGCCCGCGGGGATGACGCCCCCGGAGCACACGTAGCCGCCACTTGGGTGATGGTTGTGGGTGGTGGCGCCGGCAGGCGCCGTGGCGGCGAGCTGCAGCGTGAGCAGCCCCAGCCCTACAGCGGCCGCGCCGACCGCCTTTCGAAATCGTGCGTTTCGCATCGTGTTCCCTCCCTGGATGACCGCCATCGGGAGGGAACTGAGTCCCCCGCACCCTCCGACGACGTGGGGCGTCCTACCCCATGTCGTCGTATATCAGGTGTGTCAACTGCGATCCACCGGCTTCGGGATCCAGCGGTTACTTCAGCAGGCTGTTCGCCGAGCGGCCGGGCCGACCTCAGCGCTCGTCCGGCGGGATCGTGCCGAGCCGGCCCGCCTGGTAGTCCTCGAAGGCCGTGGCCAGCTCGTCGCGTGTGTTCATCACGAACGGGCCGTAGTGCGCCACGGGCTCGCCGATCGGTCGCCCGCCCAGCACGAGCAGCTCGAGGCCCTCGGCGCGCGAGTCCCCGCCCACCGCGGCGGTCGCCACGATCACGTCGCCCGCGCCGAGCAACGCGAGCTGCCCCTCGCGCAGGGGTGCCGACTCCGCACCGACGGTGCCGCTGCCGGCGAGCGCGTAGACCAGCGCGTTGTAGGTCGGGTCCCAGGGAAGCTCGAGACGCGAGCCCTGGTGCAGCGTCGCGTGCACCATCGCGATGGGGGTGTGCGTGCTGCCGGGCCCCTCGACGCCGGCAATGCCACCGGCGATGATGCGTACGAGCGCGCCGGCGTCGTGCGAGGCGATGAGCCCGACCGCGCCCGGGGTGAGGTCCTGGTAGCGCGGTGCGACCATCTTGTCCTTGGCCGGGAGGTTCACCCAGAGCTGGATCCCGTGGAACAGTCCGCCGGAGGCGACGAGCGCCTCGGGCGGCCGCTCGATGTGCAGGATCCCCGAGCCCGCCGTCATCCACTGCGTCCCGCCGTTCTCGATGAGCCCGCCACCGCCGATCGAGTCGCGGTGCTGGAAGGTCCCGTCGATCATGTAGGTGACGGTCTCGAAGCCGCGGTGGGGGTGCCACGGCGTGCCTTTGGGCTCACCGGGCGCGTAGAGGACCTCTCCCATCTGGTCCATGTGCACGAACGGGTCCAGCTCGGCGAGCGAGACGCCGGCGAAGGCGCGGCGCACGGGGAACCCCTCGCCCTCGGTTCCCCGCGGCGCGGTCGTCACCGCCTTGACGGGGCGCGCGATCGCGCCATTGGCGCGCTCGATGCGCGCGAGTGTGTGCAGGTCCTCGACGGTGACGGCAGGCATGTCGTGTAGAACGCCGCGCCGCGCCGCGTATTCCGCTCAGCCGCGGCGAGGGCCGGCGAATCCCGGCACGAGCGCACCGGCAGCCACGAGCCCCAGCTCGCGCTCGAAGGCGGCAGCCACGGCGAGCAGCATGGGCTCGGCGCCCGGCCGACCGACCAGCGACAGACCCACCGGCAGACCGTCGACGGCGCCCATCGGCACCGTGGCGATCGGCCAGCCGAGGATCGACGGTGCCGTCGTGATCCCCGACGCCGGGGCGTCCGCGTCGCCGAGCACCAGGTCCGACTTCCACGCGGGACCCCATGCGGGCGCGACCAGGACGTCGCGGTCCGCGAGCGCCACCTCGAGGCACGACGTCGCCCACGCGACGCAAGCCGCGCGCGCCGGGCCGTAGTCGCTCGAGGCGCGCCCGCCCGATGCCGCCGCCTGCTCGAAGAGCTCGTGGCCGAAGAAGGCGAGCTCGACGTCGCGATGCGCGTCTTCGAACGCGATGACCTCGGCGACCGTCGCCGGTCCGACCCCGCCGCGCGTCGTGAGGTAGGCGCCCAGATCGTCGTGCAGCTCGCAGCACATCACCGTGAGCTCGCTGTGGTGGACGTCGGTCGGCGCAGGGGTGTAGCCGACGGTCGCGACGTCGACGCCGCAGGCGCCGAGCGCACCGAGCGCGTCCTCGAAGATCGCGTCAGTGGCGGGATGCCCGGTCCGCAGGTCGTCGGCGACGCCCGCGCGGACACCCGACGCGCCCGCGGCGATGCGCACCGCGACATCGGACGCACCCGCGAGCACCTCGTAGAGCAGCGCGACGTCGGCGACCGTGCGTGCCATCGGGCCGGGGCTGTCCTGGCTCGCCGAGATCGGCACGACACCGGCGGTCGGGATCTTGCCGACCGTCGGCTTGAGGCCCGCGACGCCATTGAGCGAGGCGGGGCAGGTGATCGACCCGTCGGTCTCGGTGCCGACCGCGAGCGGGGCGAGTTGCGCGGCCACCGCGACGCCGGATCCTGACGAGCTCTCCCGCGGAGCGGTCGAGGCGGTGGGGGTTCGCGGTGAGCCCCCCGACGGCGGACCACCCGCTCGTGGACCGCGTCGAGCGGAGGTTCGCCCACTCCGAGAGGTTCGTCGAGGCCAGGATGATCGCCCCCGCGTCACGGAGCCGAGCGACGAGTGGGGCGTCGGCGACCACCGGCCGGTCCACGAGGGCCGTGGAGCCCGCGGTGCCCGGCAGCCCCACCGCCTCGATCGAGTCCTTGACCACGACGGGCACGCCGTGCAGCGCGGAGCGGACGTGGCCGTCTCGCCGCTCGACGTCCATGGCGACGGCCTGGGCCATCGCGTCGGGCGCCATCGCGACGATGGACCGCAGCTCGGTCGCGGTGCCGGGGAAGTCGAGCGCGTGGATGCGCGCGGTGAGCGCCTCGACGATGGACTCCGAGCTCGTGGTGCCCTCGTCGAGGTGCCGCGAGGCGGTCACGGCGTCCCACTCGTGCGCGTGGCGCGTGGTGAAGTCCTGCTCAGCCATGCCGCCCCTCTCGTCGACGGCGAGCCTACGACGCCGCGTGCAACCGATCCGTGCCCGATCCCGCGCCGCGCCGCACCGATACGCTGCGGACGTGGACGACGAGGCGCTGCTCGCGGCGTTGCTCAAGGGCGACGAGGCCGCGTTCCGAGAGTTGGTCGGCCGCTACCACGAGACCCTTGTCCGCGTCGCGCAGTACTACGTGGGGTCGAGGGCCTCGGCCGAGGACGTCGCCCAGGAGACCTGGGTCGCGGTGCTCAAGGGCGTCCACCGGTTCGAGGGGCGTTCGAGCCTGAAGACGTGGCTGCTGCGGATACTCGCGAACCGCGCACGGACAACCGGTGCGCGCGAGCACCGCCAGATGCCGGTGGACCCGGTCGCAGGGGGCCCCACGGTGGACGCGTCGCGCTTCGACGCGGGTGGCGCGTGGAGCGAGCCGCCCGAGCCGTTCACCGACACGATCGAGCGGCGCCTCGACGACGCGGCGGTCATCGCCGACGTGCGCGCGGCCATCACCGCGCTGCCCGAGCCACAGCAGGCGGTCGTAACGCTGCGCGACGTCGAGGGACTGTCCACTGCGGAAGTCGCCGTGCTGCTCGGGCTGACCGAGGTGAATGTCCGCGTGCTGCTGCACCGCGGGCGCGCGAGGGTCCGCGCGGCGCTGGAGGACACCGTGAGAGGAGGCGTGCGATGAGGCTGAGGACGAGGGACCTGGCCTGCATCGAGGCCGTCGAGCTGGTGACCGACTACCTCGAGGGCACGCTGTCGCGGGGGGACCGGCGCCGCTACGAGCGCCACCTGGCCAACTGCGACGGGTGCGATGCCTACCTCGAGCAGGTGCGTGCGACGATCACGGCGACGGGGACGGCGGGGCCCGAGGACCTCGACGAGGCGACGCTCGACGGACTGGTCGCGCTGTACCGGGAGTTCCAGGCGGACGGCGGCGACGCCGCGCCGCCCCGGGCGACGCCGTGAGCCACGACCCCGTCACCTTCGGCGAGCCGGGGACCGAGCCAGTCGTGGGCGACGAGCTCTGCGAGCTCGCCCTCGCCGCGGACCCCCTCGCCCCGCTCGCTGACGACGCCGTGCCCTACGGGAGCGTGCTCTCGACGTCCTCGCTGCTCCCGGAGTGGTACATGGCAGGAGCGACCGCGGTGTCCGCGAGCCCATGGCGTCGTCGCGTGATCATCGCCGTGGTGGGGGCGTTCCTCCTCGTCGACGCCTCGGGGCTCTGCTCGACCTACGGGCTCCTCAGCTGGGCATAGGGCCGCGGCGCGCCATCAGGCGCGCGTTGACGTCGTGGATCGCCTCGTCCACCCAGTTCGGCGCGAACCGGTCGCGCGTCGTGACCCGCAGGGAGTGCAACGCGACCGCCCTGCCGCTCTTCAGCCATAGCACCGGGAGGACCTGGGTGCGGGGGTCCTCCGGGGCGGCGCGAGTCACCCTGACGAACGAGACGCCCAGCGGCGTGCTGCGTGCCAGGCGATCGACCGTCTCGGCGTGGTCGATCTGGGCGAGCGCGAACCGCTTCGTCGAGAACACCATCTTCGCGGTGACCCCGTCGTCGTCGACGACGAACCCGCAGCGCGCCGCGCGGGCAGCCCCGAACAGCAAGACCAGCGCCGCCGCGGCCACGATGACCATGTAGACCTCGGTCACCGTCGTGGCGCGCTTGGCCATGCTCGTGAGCATCGCGACGAGCAGCACCGCGCAGACCACGTAGATCGCCGACTTGGCGGCGCGGTACCGCGAGCTGGCGTACGTCGTGGTCCCCGTCGGCCCGTCCATCCGCACAGGCTACGGCGGTCGACAGCGGCGTCCGGTGCGGCGTTGTTGGGAGGTTGTGCGCCGCAAGGGGACCGTGTGTTTGTCGTTGTGCACTATGTGCCCATCGCACCGGTCCTCAAGGGCGGGCCGGTGTGCAAGTCGAAGGGATCATCGGGATGGGGATTCAGATGGCAGGGACCACGGTGCGACTGGCAGCAGTCGGGCTCGCCGTCGCGGTTGCGTGCTCGGTCGGGAGCACCACCGCGACGGCGGGTGCCGTGGGGCGTCGCACGGCCCTCGCGGGAACGGCGACCTGCGCGATCTTGCGAGGGACGATCCGGATCTCACCCGCGCTGCACGTCGCCCCGGTCGCCGCCACGACCGTGACGTTCAAGCTCCGGCTCGCGGCGTCTGGCTGCACGGCGACCGACGGCGCGCGCTTCATCGGGCCGAGCGTCTCGACGATGAGCGTCGGCGGCCCGAGCACGTGTGCGGACCTCCTCACCGGCGGGAGCCACGTCCCGGCGACCTGGACGACGCGCTGGGCCATCCGCGGCGCCGCGAAGTCGGTGACCCAGACCGCCGGAGTCACCGGCGCCCCCAGCGCCACCGGCGCCCAGCAGTGGAGCTTCCCGGGTGCCACACAGTCCGCCTCGGGATCCGGGTCGTACCCCGGCGACGACGCCGGCGCGTCCTCGAGCTTCACGGTCACGTCACGGCTCACGACCGCCGAGATCCTTGCGGTGTGCGCCTCGCGCCGTGGACTTTCGTACCTGCGAGTCGCGTCGGGGACCGTAGCGATCGGCTAGCCCCCGCTGCCACCGCGCGCCGCGCCTGTCTGCCTCCCTCCCCCTGGGCATGCGCGGGTCGACGCAACGGCAGCGTGGGACGAGCAAGGAGGGGGCGGGCGCTTGCGCGCCCGCCCCCTCAACCTCCGCACCCACCGCGACGGCAACCCAGACGCCGCGGCAGCGGCAGCGGTGCGGCTCCTAGGCCGTGACCGCGACCCGACAGCTCTCGCCGGTGGATCGGCTCACTGCGACGGCGGCGTAGTGGTGCGTCGTGTGCGAGGCGGCCAGGACCCGGGTGAGGTCGAAGGAGCCGTCCGGGCCCGTGCGCGCCGCACCGCTCGCGATGAGACGGCCGTTGTCGGTGACGCGGACGCTCCAGGTGATACCGGCGACGTGGCGTGCGCCGTCGACGCCGAAGTCGACGCTGCGCTGGCCAGTGTCCTCTCGCTGGACCTGGAGCGTGGCGTGGCTCGACTTCGAGCATGGAGCGCTCGCCGCCGCGGCGCGTGGCCGTGGGGCGCTCGCCGCCGCGGCCGGCAGGGTGGCCGCGGCGGCGAGGCCGAGCGCTGCGGGGACGGTGAGCAGCGCGCGATGGGTACGAGTCATCAGGATCTCCTCTGTCGCACGGGTCCGACCCGCACCTGCAATATGCGGGTGGCCCCCGCCATGCGGCTGTGCTGGCGATGAGGATTGACACATGTGCGCGGCCGCCCCGACGCGGCGTCGCGTGAACATACGTGTCGGTGCCCATGCGCGGCACAACGGCGGTGCTAAAACGCGGGGCCATGGCCGGTTCGCTGCTACAGGTCGCCCAGCACGCCGAGGACCTCGACCGCGCAGTCGTGTTCTACGAGCAGCTCCTCGGCCAGCAGGTGGCGGCGAGGTTCGACCCCCCGGGGCTCGCGTTCTTCGTGCTCGGCGACACGCGGCTGCTCCTCGACACCGGCGCACCCTCGGCGCTCATCTACCTCCGCGTCGACGACGTCGCCGCGGCCATCGAGCGGCTCCGCGGCGAGGGCGTGGAGGTGGTCGCTGAGCCGCACGTGATATTCCGGCACGACGATGCGACGCTCGGGCCCGCGGGCAACGACGAGCTGATGGCGTTCGTGCGTGACTCCGAGGGGAACCTCGTGGGGCTCGTCTCGCTGGTCCCTGTGGACTGAGCGCACAGCCAGAAGGTCACCGGGGGCCGCCGGACCTAGGATCCTGCGCCATGGACGAGCCGGCGCCGGCGCCCACCGCGCGTCCTGCGCGACGAGGACGGCTGGGCACTCCGGCAAAGGTCACCCTTGGCCTTGTGGCGGTCCTGTGCTGGGGGCTGTTGTTCGATGCGCTCGTGCGCACGGGCCGCTGGTTCCTCGACACGAGCTACTCGCCCTTCCTCGGCCCGCTGCACGACCTGGACATCCACTACCTCGCCGCGCATTTGGCGTTGCACCACCATGCCCTGTACCGATTCGGGGGCTACGCCTTTTCCAACCCGCCGCTCGCGGCCTACGCCTTCGCCCCCTTCCACGCGATCGGGTTCCGCGCGACGATGACGGTCTGGACCGTGGGCCAGGTGGCCTGCCTCGCGGTCGTGCTCGCCGTGACCCTCCGGCGGTTCCTCGCGGTTGCACCCGCGGACGCGTGGCTCGTGTCGGCGGCCGGCCTCGCGCCGGCGTCGATGGCGCTGTTCTTCCCCTTCCACAGCATGCTGGTCTGGGGGCAGCTCGCGCTGGTCCTGATGACCCTGGTGTTCGTCGACCTGTTCGTGGTGCCCCCACGGTTCCGCGGCGTGCTCATCGGTGCGGCTGCGGCAGTGAAGCTGCTGCCGGCCCTGTTCGTCGTGTGGCTGCTCACGCGCAAGGAGCTCGGCGCGGTGGCCCGCGCGGCGGTGACCTTCGTCGTGCTCACGGTCGCCGCCGCAGCCCTGTGGGTCCACGCCTCGGTCCAGTACTGGCTCCATGTCCTGCCGTCGTCAAAGGCGCTCCTGCTCGCCGTGGACCCCCGCAACATCCCGATCACCGCGAGAACCTGGATCTTCGGGGTCGGTCGCGTGCCCAACCAGTCGCTGCGCGGGATGCTCGGACGCCCGCCGTTCCTCTGGTTCTCGACCTTCCCCTGGATCGTGCTCGCCGTGTGCGCGCTCGGGGCCGGTCTCTATGTCACGTACCGGCTCTTGGGGCAGCGGCGCGACCTCGCCGCGTTCGTCACCTTGATGGTGACCACCATGCTCGCCTCCCCGGTCAGCTGGCTGCACTACTGGGTGTTCGTCGCGCTGTGCCCGTTCCTCGCCATCGCCGAGTGGCGCCAGGACCGCCCCCTCGCGATCGCGTCGGTCGCGCTCGCGGTGCTCACCTGCGCGAACCTCGAGGACCTCGTGCTCGTCTCGCGTCCGCTGACGACCATGGTGCCCGCGTGCCTGTTCGTCGTGCGCAACCTCTACGTCCTGGGCGCACTGGGTTTCCTCGTCACCGCAGCGGTGCGTGTGCGCCACGGCGCCGAGGTGCCCGGCGAGCCGGCACCGCCCGCGCTCCTCGAGGTCTTGCCGTGACCACGGCGACGGGCCACGGCGCGGTCACTTGGTGGCGCACGTCCACGGCGAAGGTCCTCGCTGGGTGCGCGGCCGTCCTGGCGTGGGGCGGGTTCTTCGACCAGCTCGTGCGAACCGGGCGGTGGTTCCTCGACACCGGCGCGCGCGCGCCGTACCTGCGGATGGAGGACCTGCACACCCGGTATCTCGAGGCGCACCGCGTGCTCGTCCACGCCCAGCTCTACAAGATGGTGTGGCCGGGCTTCCCCGCGGTGCAGTCCGATACCTACCCGCCGTTCACCGCGTACCTGTTCGTCCCGTTCCACGCAATCGGGTTCCGCGCGACGATGACGCTGTGGACGATCGCGACGGTCGCCGCGTGGTCGGGCGTCGTCGCGGTGTCGCTGTACAGATGGCTGGGTCTCTCACGCCCCGACGCGTGGGTGGTCGCCGCGGTGGGGGCCGCGCCCGCGACGATCATCGTGCTGTACCCGTTCCACGCGACGCTGTTGCTGGGACAGATGGCGGTGCTGGTGCTCGCGGCGATCTTCCTGGACCTGTTCGTGGTGCCCGCGCGCTACCGCGGCGTGCTGATCGGTGTCGTCACCGCGGTCAAGCTGCTCCCCGGGCTGTTCGTGCTCTGGTT
>Ga0075021_10002269_pt1 | contig 10007 bp, 4 predicted proteins | sample ColStrG_CSR_2012_FD_72749 | JGI IMG/M metagenome (GOLD analysis project Ga0075021, IMG submission 72749) | Freshwater sediment microbial communities in response to fracking from Pennsylvania, USA - Cold Stream Run_MetaG_CSR_2012 | ecosystem: Environmental > Aquatic > Freshwater > Creek >... | reverse complement strand
GACGACCGATGGCGGCAGTCTGGTTCCGCTTCCGTGCGGAGCTCCGCTCCCGATGGAAGGCGATGGTGGTGATCGCGCTGCTCGCCGGATTCGCCGGTGGTGTCGCGCTCGCGGCCGCGGCCGGCGCCCGGCGGACCGACACCGCGTTCTCGCGCCTGGTCGCGGCCACGAAGGCGATGGACATCCTCGTCAATCCCGACAACAGTGACGGCACCGCGCTCACGTCGGCGAAGATCCGTGCGCTCCCCATGGTCGCGGAAGCCGGTCGGATCGACGGTCGGGTGATCATCCCCGCCGACTCCCGGAACTCGGCTGATGCCCAGAGCCTCGGCACCGTGATGGTCGGTGAGAACCGGGAGGTCGGTTACGACTTCTCGCGCTTCAACGTGCTCGAGGGCCGGATGCCGGATCCGACACGGGCCGACGAGGTCATGATCGACCCCCTCCTCGCGTCGCAACGTGGTCTCCACGTCGGCGACGACCTGAAGGTGCTCGGCCTCGACGCGGCCGACCTCCAGCGGTTGCAAGGACCCGACGACCCGGCGGCCCTGCAGGCCGCGATCCGTTCCGGCCAGCTCGGCACGCCGATCAATCTGCGGGTCGTGGGGGTCGGGATCAGCCCCGACATGGTCGCCACCGATGAGGGGTTCTCCAACCCGCAGCCCGTGTTGAGCCCGGCGTTCCTGACGAAGTACCCGCAGATCCCGAGCCCCTACTGGGGCGAGGTCGTGCGACTGCGGCGCGGCGCGGCCGACATCCCGGCCTTCCGGAAGGCGATCGCGCGGATCGCGCCGGGAGAGGCCATCGCCTTCCAGACCGCCACGGCGACCGCAGCCAAGGTCGACCGGGCGGTCAAGCCGCAGGTGATCGCGTTGACGGTCTTCGCGGCGGTGATGGCGTTGGCGGGACTCCTCGTGGTCGGCCAGGCGCTCGCCCGCCAGAGCTTCCTCGACTCGGTCGACCACCGGTCGTTGCGCACGTTGGGGTTCACTCGGCGCCAGCTCTTCGCCGCCGCGATGCTCCGGGCCGGGGTGGTCGCCGTGTTGGGCAGCATGGTGGCCGTCCTGATCGCGGTGGCGGCATCGCCACTGACCCCGATCGGCCCGGCGCGGCGGGCGGAGCCCGATCCGGGAATCCGGCTCGACGGGCCGATGCTGGTGCTCGGCGCGCTCGTCATCCTGCTCTCGGTGCTCGCGCTCGCCGCGATCCCGGCGTGGAGGTATGCGCGCACCCGGGCCGGCGCCGACCGGCAGGAAACGATGCGGCCGTCCCGACTCGCCGGTGCCGCGGCACGAGCCGGTGCTCCGTTGTCGCTCGGCGCCGGAGTACGCCTGGCGCTCGAGCCGGGCCGCGGTCGCACCGCGGTGCCGGTCCGCACGACGGTCGTGAGTGCGGCGCTGGCCATCGCGACCGTCGTGGCCGCCGTCGTGTTCGCCGCGAGCCTCGACCACCTCGTCACCACGCCGCGGCTCTACGGCTGGAACTGGGACAGCAGCATGGTCGTGAGCGGGAACACGCAAGCCGAGATCACCTCGTTCCACGACCAGCTCGTGTCGCTGCTCGAACGATCGAAGGGCGTCGCGGGTTGGTCGACCGTGCAGGTCAGTGAGCTGACCGTCGACGGCACTCCGATGCCGGCGGTCGGCGCGCCGGCGGGGCGCAAGGTCACGCCGACGGTCGTCAGCGGGCGCCTGCCCAGTCGCGATGACGAGATCGCGCTGGGTGCGCGCTCGTTGCGCGCCCTCGGGCGGAGCGTCGGCGACACGGTGGTGGTGGCGGAGCAGCAGGGCGGCGCTCGGTCGATGCGCGTGGTCGGGCGTGTCGTGCTGCCGGGGCTGGCAACCTATCCCGGCCAGGACAAGACGTCGCTCGGCGAGGGTGCGGTGGTCACGCCGAAGGCGATGGCCACGCTCGGGCCGGACTTCGGCAACCGCAACCTGTTGGTGCGCTTCCGTTCGGCCGCCGACGGGGCCCGCGTCGACAAGGCTGCGAGCGCGCTCGCGACCCGTCTCGGCCAGGGCGACAACTTCGCGACGAGCAACGTCTTGCGGACCTCCGACATCCTGGCGTACGAGCGGGTGCGGACGTTGCCCTTGGTGCTGGCCGGAATCCTCGCGCTGCTCGCGGTCGCGACCGTGGCCCACGCGCTGGTCAGTGCGGTGCGCCGACGCCGACGCGACCTGGCGATGCTCAAGACGCTGGGCTTCTCGCGGCGGCAGATCTCGGGGACGGTCGCGTGGCAGGCCACCACGGTGGGTGTGCTCGCCCTCGTCGTGGGCCTGCCGCTCGGTGTGGTCGCGGGGCGCTGGGGCTGGCGGCTGCTGGCCGACAACCTCGGTACCGTCTCGGAGCCGATTGTGCCGGTGCTCGCCTTGGTCGCCGCGGTCCCCGTCGTTCTCTTGCTGTTCAACGCCGTCGCGTACCTCCCCGGTCGCGCGGCCGCTCGCCTCCGTCCCGCGACCGTCCTGCGGAGCGAGTGATGGGTGCGGTGCGGATGTGCACGCGAGCCGCGCTGCGGCGGCGGGTCCTGGCGACGGGCGCCGTCGCCGTGCTGATCGCACTCGCCGGCGGCATCGTGTTCGCCGCCCTCGCCGGGGCCCGCCGCACGGAGACTGCCTACCCCCGGCTGCTCGCGAGCTTGCACACGTCCGACGTGGCGATCATCCCGCATGCGTTCCCCGCCGTGGATACGGCGACCATCGCCCGGTTGCCGCAGGTCGAGAGCGCTGCGCCGCTCGTCGGATTCGGGATCACCGACCGGCCCGAGAACGGTGGCGCCCCCGGCGACTTCAGCAGTTACGCGGCCACTGGCCCTGACGGGCGGATGTTCTTCACCCGGGACCAGTTCTCGGTGGTCGCGGGACGGATGCCCCGACAGGACCGCGCTCAGGAGATCCTCGTCAACCAGTCGCTCGCTCGTCGTCTCGGTGCCCACGTCGGGAGCACCTACCGCGCGGACCTCTTCAACTTCGCGGAATTGCGGGCGGCCCCCGATATCACCTCTCCGACGCCCGAACAGATCGCGCACTACTTCACCCCGATCGACTTCACGGTTGTCGGCATCGGTCGCGGCCCGGACGAGATTCTCCAGAACCAGAATCAGGATGGCGATGCCCTCGTGCTCTCCCCGGCCTTCGCCCGGCAGTTCGCGTCCCGCGCGAGCTTCTCGTCCATCGGTGTGAATCTGCACGACCCCCGTCGCGACCTGTCGTCGTTCGAAGCGGCGGTGCGTGCTCGCTACCCCGACGTGCAGGTGGAATTCCAGTCCCGCGCGGAGAAGGAAGCGACGTTCGCCCGTGCCGTCGCGCCCTACGCAGATGCGCTGCGTATCTTCGCCCTCGTCGCGGCGGTCACGGCCACGCTCGTGATCGCGCAGGCCGCGGTCCGGCTGGTCGCGGCCGACCGGCGCGACGACGGCGTCGTGCAGGCGCTCGGCGCGACCCGCGCGCAGGGCGCGGCGATCGCGGCGGCGCCGGTAGCCGTCGCAGCTGTGCTCGGCGCGTTGGGCGCGGCCGCCGTCGCCGTCGCCCTGTCGCCGCTCTTCCCGATCGGACCGGCGCGCACGGCCGAACCGCATCCCGGCGTCCATCTCGATGTCGGGGTGGTCGTCGTCGGCCTGATCGCCGTCGTGGCGCTGGTCGTCGCGATCGCCGCGGGCGCGGCTTGGCGCCAGTCGGGACGTCGCGGAGCGGAGGCCCGACCCGATCACCCATCCGGGTGGGCCGAGAGGCTCGGACGCTGGGGCGGTTCCGCGAGCGCGGTGACAGGTGTCCGCGGCGCGCTCCGGCGTGATCGCCGCTCGGGTGTGTCCTCGGTGGGTGCCACGATCTTCGGGTTGGTTGCCGCCGTCGCGATGGTCGGAGCGTCGCTGATCTTCGGCGCGAGCCTGGGGCGGCTGGTGACGACACCGGCACGCTACGGCTGGAACTGGGGTGTGCTGATCGACACCTACGAAGAGAACGCCTCGCCGGCGCTGATCCAGCGTGCGAGCGCCGACCACGATCTCGCTGCTCTCACCGTCGGTTGGCGCGGTTCGGTGGCGGTGCGCGGGCGGGCGGTGCAGGCCTTCGGCTTCGACGCGGTCAGGGGTCGCGCGCTCCCTCAGATCATCGAGGGAAGATTCCCGACCGGGCCCGACGAGATCGCGGTCGGCGCCCAGACCCTGCGCGCGGCCGGCGCCTCCGTCGGGGACACGCTCCCGCTGCGGGCGGCAGACGGGAGCGTGCACCGCCTGCGTGTGGTCGGCCGTACGACCTTGCCCGCGCTGAGCCTCAACGGCACCCTTGGTCTGGGCGAAGGTGTGGCAATGACGGCGAAGTCGCTGGCGGCGCTCGATCCCCAGGCGCAGCCGTCGTTCTTCTTGGCGGACCTTCGACGGTCGGCGCACCCCACGGTGGTCGAACACCGGTACAACGACCTGGCCACGGTGCTCGGGCCCCAGCGGCCCTTCGACATCACGAGCTATGCAGGAGTTCGCGCGACGCCGCTCTTCCTGGCGGGGCTGCTCGCACTGCTGGGGATGGGTGTCCTGGCGCACACGCTGGTGTCGTCAATCCGCAACCGCCGCAAGGAGTTGGCCGTGCTCAAGGCACTCGGCTTCGTCCGCCGCCAGACGTGGAGTTCGGTCGCCTGGCAGGCGACGACCCTCGTGTCGATCGCGTTGGCCGTCGGCCTCCCACTCGCGATCGTGGCCGGCCGATGGATCTGGCGGGGATTCGCCGACGATCTCGGCGTCGGTGCAGGTGCCGTCGTCCCGCTGACCGCGATCGTGGTGTTGCCGCTGGCCACGGTCGTGCTCGCCAACCTGATCGCGGCCGTGCCCGCCCACGTGGCCGCGCGCACGCGCCCCGCCGTCGTGCTGAGATCGGAGTGACATGACGACGAACATCGAGCACGTCGAAGTCGAACCGCTGGAGGTCGCGACCTTTCGCGACGACGAGCGCACCCGGCCCGCGTGGACCTCGCGCGCCAGCGGCGCACTCGCGCTGGCGGTGGTCGCCGTGCTCGCGGTGCTCGGTGCCGCGCTCCTGGCCGAGGACCGGACCCTCGGACCCGGGCGCGTCCTCTGTGGGGTGTTGGTGGCCGCGTGGGCCGTGTGCGCGGTGTTCGTCGCGAGCCGCCGACCGGCTGAGCCGCTGGCGACGCTCATGGCGATCGTCGCGATTGCCGGTGCCGCGATGCTGCTCGGTGCAGCCGTGCACGCGCGTCCGGAAGCCACGGAGCACGCGCAGGACGTCGGCGCTGCGATGCGCGCACTCGGTGTCGCGATCCTCCCGGCGGTGGTGTTGCATCTCGCGCTCGGACTTCCCGACGGTGTGCTCCGGACTCGTGCCCGCCGGATCATTGCCGCGGGTGCGTATGCGGTAGCGGTGGCGTTGGCCGTCGCCCTGGTCGACGAGCGGCCGCGCCTGCGCTCGTGGCCCATCGCTCTGGAGGCCGGTGTGTTCGCGGTGGTCGCCGTGGTCGCGTACGTCGGCCGGTACCGGTCGGTTGTCGCGGCTCGCGAGCGGGCTCGGTTGCTCTGGGTGGCGTGGGCGATCGTGGTCGCGACCGCGATCGCGGGCGGCGCGTGGGCGCTGCACGAGTTGGTGTCGTGGCCGGAGCCGGTGCGGGTGATCGCGGTCGCGAGTTCGGCGCTCGTACCCCTTGCGCTCGCGCTGGGCGCGTCGGAGCGGTTCGGGGGGCGCGTCGACCGGCTGCTCGTCCACACCATCGCAACGGCCGGCCTCGCGGCCATGGTGGCGGTCGTGTACCTGCTCGTGCTGTTGGGGCTCGGTCGCGAGCCGAGCGGCGACGAGCAGACGCTCCTCGGGCTGTCGATGCTCGCCGCGGCCGTCGCCGCGCTCTTGTGGGTGCCGGCGCGGGAGCGCCTCACCGAGTTCGCGACGCGCCGGGTCTACGGGGAGCGGCACGCGCCCGACGAGGTGCTGCGCACGTTCGGGAGTCGGCTCACCCGTGCGCTCCCGCTCGACGAGTTGTTGCTGCAACTCGCGGAGTCGTTGAAGAAGACGATGGTGCTCGAAGCGGCCGAGGTGTGGCTGCGAACGGCTGGTCGGTTGGAACGCGCGGTGTCGGTGCCCGACCGCGGCCCGGCGGAGATGGCACTGGCGCCCGAAGAGGAATCGGTGGTCGCTCGTGCCGGCGTGGCGGGCGCGGCGTGGGCGCGCATCTGGATGCCGGCAATGGTGCGCGGCGACCACGACATCCTCCGGATCGCGCCGATCACGAACAGCGGCGAGTTGCTCGGGCTCATCGTCACGCGACGCGCCGACGGCGCCCATCACTTCGAGGAGGACGACGACCAGGCCCTCACCGACCTCGCTCGGCAAGTGGGGCTCGCGTTGCACAACGTGAAGCTCGACTCCGCGCTGCAGGAGTCGCTCGACGAAGTGCGGCGGCAGGCCGACGAGTTGCGGGCCTCACGTGCCCGCATCGTGGAGGCGGGTGACGCCCAGCGTCGTCGCATCGAACGCGACCTGCACGACGGTGCGCAGCAGCACCTCGTGGCGCTCGCGGTCAACGTGAACCTCGCCCGCCAGATCGCCGCGGCCGACCCCGCCGCCGCGCAGGAGATCCTCGAGCAGGTCGCACACGATCTGCAGGACGCGGTCCAGGAGCTGCGCAACCTCGCGCACGGTATCTACCCGCCGCTGCTGATGGACCGCGGTCTGTCCGAGGCGCTGCGTGCCGCGGCGAACCGAGCCGCGTTGCCGACGGTCGTCGTCGCCGACGACATCGGTCGCTACCCCCAGGCGGTGGAGGCAGCGGTCTACTTCTGCTGTCTCGAGGCGTTGCAGAACGCGGGCAAGCACGCGGGGGAGGGTGCGCACGCGACGGTCGTCATCGAGGTCGACGAGGGCGCGTTGTTGTTCTCCGTGGCCGACGATGGTGCCGGCTTCGATCTCGCGGGCCGCGGCCGCGACGGCCACGGCTTCGTGAACATGAGCGATCGGGTCGGCGCGATCGGGGGGACCGTCTCGGTGGAGTCGGCACCCGGACGCGGTACCCGGGTTGCCGGGCGCATCCCGCTCTGACCTCGGGCGGTGCCCTTCAGGTGCGGTGTTCCGTCAGGTGCGGTGTTCGGCCCAGACGCTGGTGACGACTGCAGGGCCGAACTCCTCCTTGTGCACGTAGCGGGCCGCGCCGCAGTCGCCGGCATCGGCGGGGAGGTCGGCGTCCTGGTAGGTGGAGAGCAACAACACCACGGTGCCGGGATGGGCGGCGGTGATCCGACGGGTGGCTTCGATGCCGTTGATGCCCGGCAGGTTGATGTCCATCAGCACCAGTTCCGGGGCGAGGTCGTCGGCCATGGTGACCGCGGCTTCGCCGCTCTCGGCCTCGCCGACCACCTCGAAGCCGGCCGTCATCGACACCACGGCGCGCGCGGCGCGGCGGAACGGCGCCTGGTCGTCGACGATGAGGACCGGCACGAGGTCGGGCACGAGGTCGTTCTCGAGGTCTGCGGTCGTCATGGCCCGGCCATCGTCGCATCCCCGGGGACCGGGCGACAGGGTGTGGCCACCACCACCGGAGAGGGTGCGCACCCCCTCACGACCAGGTCACGAACCGGCGAGGTAGAGGAGCACGGCTTTCACCCGGCGGTGGACGTCGGGTTCCTCCGAGAGTCCGAGCTTGGAGAACACCGAGTTGATGTGCTTCTCCACCGCCCGCTCGGAGAGCCCCAGGGTGGCGGCGACGGCGGCGTTGTTCCGCCCCTGCGCCATCTCCGCCAGCACCTCCGACTCGCGGGGGGTCAGGAACGACAACGGTGAGTCGGCCCGACGCGACCGGGCCTCCACCAGCGCCTCGACCACCTTGGGATCGATCACCGAGCCGCCGTCGGCCACCTCACGCACGGCGCGGACGAGTTGGTCGACGTCGGAGACCCGCTCCTTCAGGAGATAGGCCCGCCGCTCCGAGCCGCCGTCGAGCAGCGCGAGCGCATACTCGGGCTCCACGTACTGGCTGAGCACCACGACGCCGAGCACCGGGTGCGAGTCGCGCAGCGCGACCGCGGCCCGCACCCCCTCGTCGGTCCCGGTCGGGGGCATGCGGATGTCGGTGACCACGACATCGGGCGCATCGGTCTCCACGGCGGCGAGCAGCGAGTCGTAGTCGGCGGCGCTGCCGACGACCGTCGTGTCGGGATGGGTGTCGAGCAGCCGCGTGACGGCTTCTCGGACGAGGTAGTTGTCCTCGGCGACGACGACCCGGATCGGCATCCCCGGAGGTTACGCAATCCGGACACCCGCGAACGGTCGCCAGTAGCCTCCGCGCATGAGCTCGCGCATGAGTTTGCGGAGGAGTCACACTCGACGACTCCTGGCGGCGCTGGCGATCGCGTTGTTCGCGACGCTCGTGCCCGCTTCGGCCGCCGGCGCGCAGGCCGATCCGCCCTCGGTCACGCTGCCCGAGTCGGTCGAGCAGATCAAGAGCTACCACGTCGACCTCACCGTCGAGTCGAGCGGGGATCTCGTGGTGCACGAGGAGATCCTCTACGACTTCGGTTCCGGCGAGCACCACGGCATCTACCGCGACATCACCGACCGCGTCGACTATCCACCGAAGTCGGGGTACGACCGCGTGTACCCGATCGACGTCGTGTCGGTGAAGGCCTCCGAGGGCACGCCCGCGCAGTACACCACCGAGGAGACCGCCAACCACTTCCGTATCAAGATCGGTGATCCCGACCGGACGATCACCGGGACGCACACCTACGACATCACGTACCGCGTGCGCGGCGCGCTCAACGGCTTCGCCGACCACGACGAATTGGTGTGGAACGCGATCGGCACCGAGTGGACCGTCCCGATTTCCGACGCGACCATCACCGCGAAGGCCCCGGCCGAGATCCAGCGCGTGCTCTGCTCTTACGGAGAGTACGGGTCGTTCACCGCGTGCCCGACGCAATCGTCCAGCGGCGACACCGCGCAGTTCGCGGTGCCCGTCCTCAACCCGTACGAAGGGGTCACGGTCAGTCTCGCGTTCCCCAAGGGGGCGGTGCCGGAGCCCAAGCCGATCACCGAGGAGCGCTTCGACATCTCGTCGGCGTTCCGGGTGACGCCCGCGACGGGCGGCATCGCCGTCGGCATGCTCCTGCTGCTCGTCGGGTTGGTCGGGTTCCTCGTGTGGCACTTCGGGCGTGACCGTCGCTACGCCGGCTCCGCGGTGGATGCGGCCTACGGCCCGGGCGCGGCGACCATCGCGGCCGCCGACGCGGCCGGCGCGGCACCCAAGGAGGTCACCGCGCCTCGGCACGAAGCGGAGACGCCCGTCGAGTTCGAACCACCCGAACACCTGCGTCCGGGGCAGCTCGGTGTGCTGATCGACTTCAAGGCGAACACCCTCGACGTCACCGCGACGATCATCGACCTCGCGGTGCGCGGCTACCTGCGCATCGAGGAGGTCGACCCCACTGGCGTGTTCTTCCGCAAGCACGACTGGCAGTTGACGAAGCTCGCCAAGGAAGACCCGCTGCTGCGTTACGAGCGCACGCTCTACGACGCGCTCTTCCGCGATGGCGACACCGTGCTGTTGTCCGACCTGCACAACAAGTTCGCGGCGCACGTCCAGGCGGTCGAGAAGGCACTCATGAACGACGCGATGGAGCAGGGCTGGTTCCGGAAGCAGCCGGGCACCGTGAAGGCCCTGTGGATGTTCCTCGGGTTGGTCGTCACCGCAGCCGGCTTCGGTCTCACGGCGGTGCTCGCGGCATCCACGCACGCCGCGTTGCTCGGGCTCCCGGTGATCGTCGCCGGCATCCTGCTGATCGTGCTCTCCTACACCATGCCGGCGCGTACCGCGAAGGGATACGCGGTGTTGCGCCACACGCTCGGGTTCAAACGGTTCATCGACGAGTCGGAGAAACGCCGGGCCGAGTTCGCCGAGCGGGCGAATCTCTTCTCCGAGTACCTGCCCTACGCGGTGGTGTTCGGCGCCACCAAGAAATGGGCCAAGGCCTTCGGTGGGCTCGACGACCCGCCGCCCGACACCTCCTCGTGGTACGT
>Ga0075021_10002268_pt1 | contig 10008 bp, 2 predicted proteins | sample ColStrG_CSR_2012_FD_72749 | JGI IMG/M metagenome (GOLD analysis project Ga0075021, IMG submission 72749) | Freshwater sediment microbial communities in response to fracking from Pennsylvania, USA - Cold Stream Run_MetaG_CSR_2012 | ecosystem: Environmental > Aquatic > Freshwater > Creek >... | reverse complement strand
CCCCATGCGATGGCACCGTAGCTTGAAATGCGCCGCTCTGGAAGGCCACGGCCTGATGCGTCCAAAGGTCGCGGGCCGAAACCTGGCCGGAGAATCCCAAAGCGGATGATGCGACAGAAATATTCGCTGGTTGCGAGCCCCGGTTGAACAGTCCAACGCCAACGCGGCCGGCGGAGAGCGGTTTGACCCAAATCTCCTGGTCGCCAGAGACCGATAACCGGTGACCCTGTATTCCCGCCACGTCCTGATCGACAGCGATCACCTCGCTATTCAGCAGAATGCTAACCGTATCCGCAGTCATGCTGCGAACGTCGTTGCCGGCGAGCAGCGGCGCGGCTAGTATCGCCCACAAGCTCATATGCGTACGGTACTCATCTGTCGTCATGCCGCCGTTGCCGATCTCCAGCATGTCCGGGTCGTTCCAATGGCCTGGACCGGCATAGGAGAAGAGATTGTACTGGCTAAAGCCGATTCCCGACATGGTGTACCAGTTGTCTTCCACGTCGGAGGTCGTGCGCCACAGATTGCCGTCGACCGATGGACCCCAAGTCCAGACCTTCTCATTGCCATATTCGCAAAGAGCGAAGACGATGGGCCTACCGGTGGCGAGGAGCGCGTCGCCCATCAACTTATAAACCACCGGAAGCTGCGATGAAGGATAAACAGTGTTGCCGCTGCACAAGTCGTACTTCAGGTAGTCAACGCCCCACTGCGCGAAGGTATTCGCATCTTGCTGCTCATGGCCGTAGCTGCCGGGCAATCCATCGCACGTCAGTGGGCCCGGGCTTGAGTAGATGCCGAATTTCAAGCCGCGCGTGTGAACGTACGCTGCCAGTGCCTTCATGTCGGGGAAGTTCGAATTAGCTTGCAGCGCGCCGTTGGCGTCGCGCTGGCCCTCCCAGCCGCCGTCGACGATCACATAGTTGTAACCAGCGTCGCGCATGCCGCTAGAGACCAGGGAATCGGCAATCTGCCGTATCAGGCTATCGTTAATCTGTTCGCGGAAATGGTTCCAGCTATTCCATCCCATGGGAGGCGTTTGCGCCAGGCCGTTGCTGATATTCGCCGCGGCTACGCTGAAGCCGATGGGGTAGTCGGCTGGGTTCGTGTAACCATAGGCATCCTGGCAGCGAACGTAGTAATTGTAGGCGGCGCCGTTTTGCAGGCCGCCCAGGGTCGTGTTATGGCTCGTGCCGCCGGTAGTGGCAAACGTGCCAGTCATCATGGAGTAACTCGTGGCGGGGCTGGCCGAATAGCGGCAGACCGCTGGCTCGTTTGTCGCCAGAGCCATCGTCAACTGGCTCGTGCCGGCGGGCCACAAGCCGCTTGGTACGGAATTTCCGAGTACGGGTGGATTGGTCACGGTGAGACTAACTGGGGATGAGACCGTGAGATTGCCTCGCGTATCCATAGCCAATGCAGTGAGAGTGTGAGGTCCGCTGGTGGCTTGCAGCGTGTTCCAAGATGCCGAATAGGGCGCGGCGGTAATTCCGGGGAGAATGCCTACACCATCCAACTGAAAAGCCACGTAAAAGACGCCAGCGCCGGCGACTGCGTTGGCACTTACCGTGACCGCTCCGGCAATCTGCGCCGAATTGGCGGGCGATGTGATGGAGACCGACGGCGGAGTTCCACCGTTAGACGCCGTGGGACTGGCGAGTACAAATATCTCCGCGGCGCTCAAAGCGCGCTTATAAACGCGAACCTCGTCGATACTGCCGGTAAAATAGTTGCCGTAGTACGTATAGGGATTGACGCCGATTTCGAGCGGAGCACTTGCCGCCACCGCTTGCGTTGCTAAAGCCGTAGTAGAACTTGGTACACCGTCAACATAGAAGCTAACGTTGACTCCCAGCCTGATCACTACGGCAATATGGTGCCAGTTGCCGTCGTTGATCTTGGTCACGTCCGTGACAACACGATTTCCAGAAGCTACATTGCTGCCGCCGAATTGCATCTCCGCCGTTCCACCAACGGTGGTTCTCAGAATGTAACCGTATTCGCTGCCGCCCGCATCGTATTTGGCAATAACGCCTTCCACGCGGCTGGCATTCGTGGTCTTGACCCAAACGGACAGACTTAGATCATTCAGCAAATCCAGTTGATCTCCCAGGGCTACTTCCGCCCGGCTCGAAGCGCCGTTCAATTGAATCGCTTGACCAACTTTTCCAGGCACGAAGGTAAGGGAATAGGCGGTGGCATCGTTGGCGTGACTCGATTGGTCAAGGAGGGTGGTGCCGGTTACGTAAGCAGGATCGAAACTCCAATAACCCGCCAAATCGCTTGGGGATCCGCCGCCGTTCGACACGACGGAATATTGGAAGTTCGGCGGCACATAGGAAGTGTTAGCCGCGTTGATGGGAATCCAGTTGCCGGAGTAGAAATAGACAGAACTATTCACCACGGCGGCATTGGTGGCTGAAACCCTGCCTTGGTCATACCAACGGTCTCCGCCCTGCGTTTCCTGGCTTACCAGATAGTAGATAGCGCCGGCCGGCAAGGTGACGGGGTTGATTGCCGCATATACAAATTGGCCCGGCGCGCAACCGGCCATATTGAGCGAGGTCGAGGCGCCTGGCACGTCGCTGCCATCGCCGGCGTTCACGAATTTTACAGTGTGAGGCATGGCGTTGCCCGCCGCGCAGATCCGGCCAAGCGACGAGACGAGGATTGGATAGGTCCGCACGCTCAGTTTCATCCCCACCCACCCGCTGAAGTCATTGCGCAAGGCGGGCCCATCCAATGCATAACCGGTAATGAAAGTTGTGGAGACCGGCGGTGTGCTGCATTGGAAGTTGGCTGTGACCGACTGAGGCGCCGACATTGTGACCGTTTGCGGGTTTGTTGCGCCAGTCAAGGCGCCGTTCCAGTTCACGAACGTGCAGGCGGGAGCTGGGGTGGCTGTTAACTGCACCTGGGTTCCGGCGGTATAGTTGCCTCCCGCCGAAGAAGGACTAGCAGTCACGCTACCTCCGCCGGTTGGCGATGCGCTTGTGGTTAAGAGGTATTGTGTCGCGGCAGCGGTGGCTTTTGCCTCCGCGGAATTGGAGCTTTCTCCGCCGACACTAATCGCCGACACCACATAGTAGTAAGTTGCACCCGAGACGACGGCCGTATCAGCGAAACTATTGGTTGTGAGAACCGGTGGCGGTGCAAGAGCGACATAGGGTCCTCCGGATGCGGCACTTCGTTTGACACTGTAGCGGATTGCCCCCGCCTGAGCATCCCAAGTCAGCCCGATCTGACCGGCGACTGGCGAGGCGGCGACGAGATTCGCCGGCGAGGGCGGGACGCTCAGCGCGGCGTAGCAGCCACGGACGAAGTAATAATCGCCCCATATCAAAGACGTATCAACATTCAGGCTGCTGGGCTCGTTATAAGTGCCATGCACCAACACGCCGTCGGAGTTGACCGGGTTCGCAAGATAAGAGGGGGACGAAAGAGAAGTCTGAATATTGATTGCCGCGTTGTAGTAGGTAGACTTGTTTGGCTGAGGCACATAGGTGCTCAACTCCAGAAGTCCGGCGGCGGCGATGGCCGCTGCCGAAGAATCGCGAGGCGCCGGCGCAGTTTGTGAAAAATCCCAATAGGGTACCCAGTCCAGTGGGAGGTTATGAATGAAATAGTCAGCCAGTTGTTGAGCCGCTGCCAAGAAACGGGAATCCTGGGTGTACCGGTAAGTCAAAGTGAATCCGTACAACCCCCAAGCCTGTCCCCGTGACCAAGTGCTTTCGGTAGCGAAACCATCGGAGGTGAATTTTGAGAACACACTCCCATCCGGGTTATATTCAACGCCCTGGTATGTGCTGCCATCCGGCCGCACACTGTTTTGCAGGGTCTTTAGAGCATGGCTGATAGCCATGGCCTTCCAGTTTGGATCGCCGCCATTCCGCGCCGCATAGAACAGCAACTCCAGATTCATCATGTTGTCGATGATCGCGGTAATTTTGCCAGCGCTGTAGTATGGCCATGAATTGAACACCCCGGCCGTTGGCTGATACAACGCGGCTAGCGTCCCGGCAGCCGTTTGAATGGCTTGCAGATAGGAGGGGTCTCGGGTGATCCGGTAGCCGTTTGCATAGCTGCTTAGGATTCGAAATCCAACGTCATGAGTACTGGCGTCCGTAGTCTCGCCCAGTAGCCTGGCAGTTTGAGCTTGGGCTCTCGCGAGCAAAGAAGGGTCAAGGGTTTGCTCATAGGTCTGCCAGATCCGTCCTGGGAAAAAACCACTGGTCCAATCCGTCGCAGCTCCGGCATTCCACCGGTTCGAGTTGTTCGGATCCGTTGCCGAGGGGAATTGCGCCGTGCCGATGTACGACAAAGTTTTGGTCAACTGCTGTTGGGCTAGCGAGAGAGCGGCGGCGCTGCAACCTGTAGGTGGCGCGCTGCATTGGAAATTGGCCGTGACCGACTGCGGCGCCGACATCGTGACCGTTTGCGGGTTTGTCGCGCCGGTCAAGGCGCCGCTCCAACTCACGAACGTGCAGCCGGAGGCCGGAATGGCCGTTAACTGCACCGAGGTTCCGGCGTTATAGCTGCCTCCACCCGAAGCCGGGTTTGCCGCCACAGTGCCCCCGCTGAACGGCGACGCGTTCGTGGTTAAAAGATATTGTGTTTGTACAGGAATCGTATATTGAAAGCTTGGCGGCACATACGATGAGTTCGCCGCGCCGATAGAAAACCAATTGCCGGCGTAAAAATAGACCGCACTGTTCACCGCCGCCGCAGCGGTTGTAGAAATTCCGCCCTGGTCATACCAGCGGTCGCCGCCTTGCGCCTCCTGAGTGACCAAGTAATAAGTTCCATTCGCAGGCAGGGTGACCGAATTGATGCCAGTGTAGACGAACTGGCCTGGAGCGCAGCCGGACATATTGACCACAACCGACGCGCCCGCGACATCGGTTCCATTGGCCGCATTCACAAATTTCACAGTGTGGGGCAGGGCATTGCCGGCCACACAAATGCGTCCGAGCGACAAGACCGCGAGTGGGGCGGTACCGACGGTTAGCTTCATCCCCACCCACCCGCTGAAATCGTTCCGCACACTTGGGCTTGACAATGCGTAACCTGTAATGAAACTGGTGGGCAACGGGCCGGAACACTGAAAGTTGGCGGTCACGGTCTGAGGCGCAGACATCGTTACCGTTTGCGGGTTGGCAGCACCGGTCAGGGCGACGGCCCAGCTCACGAACGTGCAACCGGGATTGGCTGTTGCGGTGAGTTGTAGTGCAGTACCAGAATCATAATAGGCGCCCGCCGCGGACGGGCTGGCGGTGATGCTCCCGCCGCCGCTGGGCGATACGCCGGCCGTCAATAAATACTGAGTGGTATAGTTAGCCGTATAGGTAACCGCGCTGGACGGCGCCACAATGTGTGAGATCGCGCCGCCGTCGCTCCAACTATTCCACGCATACCGTACCCCTGTTCCCGCACCCTGCGGAGAGTTCGTGGCAATGGTATGGGAAGATCCGGCGCTCCAGGTGAGAGTCTGCGGAGCTGAACTGCTAAGCCCGTCGACATTCAAGGTAGGCCCGGTTGGGTTGGCTTGAACTGTTACATTGAGGGGCGTTTGAACGACTGCCGCATACTGAAAATTCACCGGTACATAAGAGGTGTTTCCTGAACCGATGGGAATCCAATTGCCGCCGTAGAAATACACTGAGCTATTCACCACGGCGACGCTTGTGCTTGAAACCGCGCCAAAATCATACCAGCGGTCGCCTCCATTGAATTCTTGGCTCGCCAAATAGTAACTCGCGCCCGCAGTAGAGTGACGGGAGTTATAGAGCCGTAAACGAACTGGCCCGCGGCGCAGCCCGCCATGTTCAACGATACCGACGCACCCGGGACATCGCTGCCGTCACTCATCTTCACAAATTTGACCAAGTGGGCCGATGCATTGTTTGCGACGCAAAAGCGGCCGAGCGACGATACGGCGATTGGAGTAGCGCCCACCGTCAACTTCATCCCCACCCAACCGCTGAAATCGTTTCGCAGGGGTGGTCCGCCTATTGCATAGCCCGTCAGGAAACTGCTTGACGGCGGCAGCGCGGTGCATTGAAAATTCGCTGTCACCGCCTGGGGAGCCGACATCACCACTGTTTGCGGATTTGCCGCGCCCGTCAAAGCTCCGCTCCAATTGACAAACGCGCAGCCGGAAGCCGGGGCCGCGGTAAGCTGTACCAGAGTTCCGCTATCGTAGGAGCCTCCCACGGCGGACGGACTTGCCCCGATGCTGCCGCTTCCCGCGGGCGATACGCTGGTTGTCAAAACGTATTGCGGCGCGGCGCCTGCGACGGTGTATTGGAAATTCGGCGGTACGTAAGACGTGTTAGCCGAGTTGATGGGAATCCAATTGCCGACGTAGAAATAGACTGAACTGTTCACCGCGGCGGCATTGGTTGCGGAAACGCCGCCTTGGTCGTACCAACGATCGCCTCCATAACTCTCCTGGCTCACCAAAAAATAGCTCGCTCCCGCAGGCAAGGTGACCCCGCTAACGGCTCCATAAACGAATTGGCCAGTGGAACATCCGGCCATGTTCAGCGATACCGAAGCACCCGCCACATCGCTGCCATCGCCCGCATTTACAAATTTCACGGCGTGAGTTTGCGAATTGTTGGTGGCGCAAATGCGCCCCAGCGCCGATACCGCCAACGGATTCGCGCCGACCGTCAGCTTCATTCCCACCCATCCGGTGAAATCGTTTCGCAACGGCTGGCCGCTTAGTGCATAACCGGTTACAAAACTGGTAGCGGCCAGCGAGGATACTGGCGCAATCGGGAACAGCACGGCCATTAGGGCAACCACGCTACGCATAAATACCAGCAAATCACATTGGGGCGTCGCGCTGCCACAAACAATGAGACACTAAGTACGAAAACATGGCCACCACTCTCATCGGAACACCAGTGAATCGCATTGACGGCCGTCTCAAGGTCACCGGAAAGGCTCAATATGCCGCCGAATTCCAGTTGGAAGGCATGGCGCATGCGGTGCTGGTAGGCAGCTCCATCGCGGGCGGCAAAATTCACAGCATTGACTCAGCCGCCGCGCGCAAGCTTCCCGGCGTTCTGCTGGTTCTCACTCACGAGAATAGAGGTTCGCTGGGCAAGATGCCGAATTCGCTGATGAGCGGAGGCACCACTGCCGAAGACCGCCCGCCCCTCGAAGACGCGCACATTCTCCACGTCGGCCAATACGTCGCGTTCGTCGTCGCCGAAACGCTCGAACAGGCTCGCCACGCCGCTGCGCTGCTAGAAATCAAGTACGATCCCCAGCCGTTCGCCATCGCTCTTGAAGACAAAGCGGCGGCCAGCTATGAGCCAGTTGAGGCGAACTTTGAACCGCTGTCAGTCTCGCGAGGCAATTTTGAGGAGGCTTACGACGCGGCGGCTGTTCGCTTTGATGCAACATACGCTACTCCCAACGAGCATCCCTGCGCGCTGGAGCCGCATGCCACAATCGCGACTTGGAGCGGCGATTCGCTCACCGTCTACAATGCAACCCAATGGATCACGGGCGACCGCGCGGTTCTCGCCGGAGCCTTCAACCTTCCCCCCGAGAAAATTCGCATCATTGGCCCTTTCATCGGCGGCATGTTCGGCTCCAAAGCCGCCACGGGCGCGCATGTGGTGTTGACTGCTCTCGCCGCACGCCAATTGCAGCGTCCGGTAAAAGTGCAACTGAGCCGTCCGCAGATTCTTACCACAGTGGGCCACCGCTCTGAAACCGTGCAACGCCTCGAGTTGGGCGCGAAGACCGACGGCACGATCGTTGCTCTGCGCCACCACGTGCGCACTCATACTTCAGTGGGTGACGAATTCGTGGAACCAGCCAGTATCACGTCGCGCATGCTTTATCAGGTCGGCAACTACGAAACCTCGCATGAATTGGTCCGCCTCAATGTGATGAAGCCGGCGTGGATGCGAGCGCCCGGGGAAGCTCCCGGCCAGTTCGCGCTCGAAAGCGCGCTGGACGAACTCGCCTACAAGCTCAACATCGATCCAGTAGAATTGCGGCGGCTCAATTACGCGGCTGTAAATCCCAACAACGGCAAGCCTTTCTCAAGTAAACATCTGCTGGATTGCTACGCGCGCGGCGCGGAGCGTTTCGGTTGGGCTGGGCGGAACGCGAAACCGCGTTCAAGCAAAGTCGGCAACGTTTTCCTGGGTTCCGGCATGGCTACCGCTACTTACCCTGGTTATTTGATGGGTGCGACTGTCAAGGTCAGTCTTAAGAACGACGCCGCTGGGATTCGCGCTCTGGTTTCGACCGCCGGTAGCGATCCGGGCACCGGCCTTTACACCATGCTGGCCATAACGGCGGCCGATTCTCTCGGCCTGCCTATCGAGAAAGTCACAGTCGAACTGGGTGACAGCACGCTCCCTCCGTGTGCCCTTGCCGGCGGCTCGAATCTCACTGGTAGTACCGCCCCAGCCGCGAACGATGCCTGCCTCGAAATCAAGCGCGAACTATTGAAGATCGCCTCGCAAACCGCCGATGGCTTTACCGGCGCTCACACATTTGAAGACGAATTCCTCTTTGCCAACGGCCGGGTGGCTCACCGGTCGAGCCCAGAGCGCTCGATCGCCTACGCCGATTTGCTTGCGCTCAGTGGCCGCCAAGCCATTGAAGCGCAGGCTCAGACCGCGCCGATTTTTGGCCAAAACGACAACTATTCTTTCCAATCGTTTGGCGCCCATTTCGTTGAGGTCCGCGTCATGGAGGAGATCGGCCGAGTCAGTGTCTCGCGCATTGTGAGCGTCTTCGATTGCGGCCGCATCCTCAGCGCCAAGACTTCCCGCAGCCAATTCATCGGCGGTGTGGTCTTCGGTATTGGTCATGCGCTGCTGGAGGAACTGATCTACGATCCACAACGCGGTCAACTCACGAACGCCGACCTGGCAGGATACCTAGTGCCCGTTCACGCCGATGTCCCAGACATCGATGTGAGTTGGATCGGCGAGCCCGATTACAACTTCAATTCCATGGGTTGCCGCGGCGTAGGCGAAATCGGTATTACCGGCGTTGCCGCCGCCATAGCCAACGCGGTATTTCACGCGACCGGTACTCGCATTCGCGACTTGCCAATCACGCCCGATAAAGTAATCGCATCTCATCCGGCGCGGTCCACGTAGACAGTCGAAACCTTTCTAGCCGGTTGCCGTGGACATGATAGTCTCCTCCGCAAGGTCCAATGGGCTATTGATGCCGATTCAAGTTTCTGCTAAATCAAATCAACGGCACGTCACGGACCCACCCGCTGGGGAACTGCCGGTGGTCGAATCGTCCGGTCCCAGGCGAATCGGCATAGCCAAAGCCGCTTTCCACGCGCTGGACCGCCTATTTGCGATTTACTTTTTACACCCGACAGGTGGGTGAAATAGCGCAGGCGTGCCGCGGCACTATGCGCTGCCGCCATGTTTTTGCAGACAGTGCAATGGCTGCTCAAATGCTCAGATCAGGAATAAGGAACTAATTGCCATGCCACTTCTCGAACTCGAAAAAGCCAGTTCACGGCAAACTATGCGCGGAACGATGAAAGCCCTCGTGTTCCGGTCAGCCGGCCAGTTTCAATTGGAAGAAAAGCCAATTCCTCAAGCCGGACCGGGCGAAGCGGTCGTCAAGGTACGCCTCACCACAATTTGCGGAACCGATATCCATATTGTGCGCGGCGAATACCCCGTAAAGCCCGGGCTTACGATCGGCCACGAAGCAGCCGGCGTAGTTCACGAACTAGGTGCCGGTGTTACCGGTTATCAAATTGGGCAGCGCGTTTTGGTCGGCGCTATTACGCCTTGCGGTCAGTGTGAGTCTTGCCTCGGGGGGCACACTTCGCAGTGTGGCGGCCCCATTGGCGGATGGCGGCTGGGAAACACAACGGATGGCGTCCAAGCCGAGTATTTCCGCGTGCCATTCGCCCAGGCAAACCTTGCGCCCATCCCAGATAGTCTCGCCGATGAAGACGTGATACTGCTGGCCGACATCGCCTCCACTGGCTTCGGC
>Ga0075021_10002267_pt1 | contig 10009 bp, 9 predicted proteins | sample ColStrG_CSR_2012_FD_72749 | JGI IMG/M metagenome (GOLD analysis project Ga0075021, IMG submission 72749) | Freshwater sediment microbial communities in response to fracking from Pennsylvania, USA - Cold Stream Run_MetaG_CSR_2012 | ecosystem: Environmental > Aquatic > Freshwater > Creek >... | reverse complement strand
TGCGCGGTATTCACAAAACGGTTCGGCGTGCCCAGGTTCACCTTGTTCAGGCTATTAAACGCCTCCATCCGGAGTTGGAAATTCGTCCCTTCGGTCACTTTGAATCGGCGCGCAATGGCCAAATCCAATGTCTGCTGGCCGGGTCCGTAAACGGTGTTGCGCCCGGCGTTGCCGAACGTATACGGAGCCGGCGCGGAAAACGCCAGCGGGTTGAACCATTCCTCTGCTGTCCGAGTGCCGGGCCCAAACACGGGCTGTCCCGTGTAGTTGGCACGGATCGGGTTCTCTCCCAAAACCGTACCGCTGTTGGCGGTATCTCCGAAAACGGAAATCGTAAACGGAAAACCACTCTGCGCTTGATAAATCGTCGAAAGCTGCCAGTTACGGGTCACAGCCTGCGACCAGCGGAATTTCTTATAGGAAGGCGCATCGTAAACCGCGCTCACCACAAAGCGGTGGCGGATGTCGCAAGCAGGACCCTTCTCCGCATCCAGATTGCTGTTGTTCTGCGGGATGGCCGCCTCAAACATCGGCGAGCGGAAATCGGGCGCATTGCTTAGGTTCTTCGCATACGTGTAGTTGGCCAGCAGACTTAAGCCGGAGGAATAACGGCGGCGGACGTTGACGTATCCCGCGTCATACCAGCTTCTGGCTGTGTTCTCCAGCCAATTGACAGTGCTCACGGGAATTGTATTACTCACCACCGTTACGCCAGCGGGGAACACGGTGCCCGGCAGAAAGGTGGCAACCCCGTAAGGGCGCCGCGGCTGGATCAGTCCCTTGCCCGGCTGCGCATTGTTAATCAAGTGCGCGCGCTGCAGATGATAGCCGCGGTCTCCCTGATACCCGATCTCAAGCGTTGTCTCCCGGGCGAGCGTCTTTTGAATCGACGCGGTGAATTGCTGCACATACTGCGCGGCCTGATGCGGATCGAACGCCGTAAAACTCGTCACAGTCTTACCCACAATCGCTGGATTGAAATTGAAACTGGTGATGGATGGCGTGAAGCTGTCGCTCTGATTCGTCTCGGGAAAAATGATGGGCACGTTGTGAAGGTTGTTGCACCAGGTATTCATGTCCACTGGCGTATAGAAAATACCGTAGCCGGTGCGCAGCACCAAACCCCATTGGGGTACCTGTTTGGCGATGCCGAAGCGCGGCGCAAAATTGAGCTTGTTCGGGTAGTAGAGGCCCTTGGGCGTGCCTTGCTGCCCGCCAATATAAGCGGTAAGTTGGGTGGGCGTCACAAAAAGCCCGGCCCAGTTATTGGAAACGTCGGTCAGCGGGCTCATGAATTCATAGCGCAGACCTATATTGATGGTCGTGGTGCTATTGACCCGCCACACGTCCTGCACAAAAGCGTCCGCATACCACTGACGCAGGTTCATACGCGGCGAGCCCACCTGCCTTTGGCGCACCGCCGGCAGACCGAGTTCCATGCTGGCGAGAGCCGAACCCGAGCCATCGTTGCCAGCCGTCTGCGTGGTGTAGCCGCTGGTGAATTGATAATAGCCGCGGCTCAACACATACGCCCACATAGGCCAAATAAATCGCCGGTAGCTGCCGCCCATTTTGATGCTGTGGCCGCCATGCTGCCACGACACCGTATCGCGGCCTTCCAGGATGGTGTCCCAACTTTGCATAGGCGTCGCTTGATAGGTGTCCCCAAACACGGAGTAGCCTTGCACGTTAAAATATGGCGCGCCCCAGGCCCTCGAGCCGCCGAAGCCCACGCCTTGAATGCCGAGTTGGCTAATAATGTCATTGGTTCCGGCATTCTCCTCCGAGTGACTCATCGCCAGGCGAGAATAGGCAATGGAAGCGGTATTGACCAAGCTCGGTGTCAAAATCCGGGTCCACACAATGTCCGCGTTCTGCGAGAGGTTGTCGTGCAGTAAGCCAAATCCGGGCAAGTTCTCGGGCGTGAAGCCATTTTCGGCGCCTATTGAATAACGCGCGCTCAGGTTGTCGCCGCGCTCGAATACCCGATCCACGCGCAGCGTTCCTTGATTGCCGATTTGCCGTTCATTCCGCTGATCCAGATAGTTATTCGAATCGTTGCCCGCGCCGATCACCGACGGCACGCCGTCCATGATCATGGCGCCCATGTCCATGGTGTTGGGCTGGGGGACGTATTTGTTTAGCATCGTGAAGGCCGCCGGATTCAGCAGGCTTGCTGGGATTTGATTGCCGGCGAAACCATCGCGAATTACTCCACCCTTCGGATTCGGATGCGAACTGAACGGGTTGAAAATGTTCACGCCAGACTGGCTAAAATCGCCGCCGGATTCGTCCGCCGTGGGAACTGTGGCGACCGAGGTGTCGGCCTTGGTTTTTCTCAAGCCTTCATAGTTGGCGAAAAGAAACGTCTTCTTGCCGATCAGCGGTCCGCCCAAAGCGCCGCCGAAGTCGTTCTGAACCAAGAATTTTCCGCCCGGCATCTCGTTGAAGCTGTGCGCGTCCAACGAGCCGTTGCGCAAGAATTCGTAGGCCGTGCCGTGATATCTCGTTGTTCCGCCTTTTGTCACGATGTTGATTTGGCCGCCGCCGGCGCCTCCCATATCCGCGGAATAGCTGCCGGTTTGCACCTGGAACTCACGCACGGCATCAGGCGAGAGACTGAGGTTTTGCGTGTTGAAGGTGGGGTCTGTGTTGACCACGCCGTCAATCAGAAAATAGTTGGCATTCGGACGGTTGCCGCCTATGGTCAGTGACGAATTCTGTCCGGGACGCCAATACAGGGGGTTCATCTTGCCGGTCTGCGCGCCGTGCCCCTGATGCGAGCCGGGCACTGTCAGCGCTAGATCGAGCAACATACGGCCATTGAGCGGCAGTTCCCGCACGGATTTGTTTTCCACTACTTCACCGATGGCGGCGTCTTCCGTCTTGAGCATTTCGACGCTAGAGATGACGTCAACCGAAGTCTTTGCCTCTCCGATCGTCAAGCCGAGACCGAGACGCATGGCCTGCCCCACTTCAAGCTTCACGGCGTGTTTCGCGACGGCAAATCCGGCAGCGGTTACTTCAATGGTGTAGCCGCCCGGCGCAAGGCTGGGGATCTCAAATTCACCCTGCGGGCCGGTCAGCGCCGTGCGCGGCGCTCCCGTCTCAGCATTGCTCAGACGGACTTTTGCTCCCGCAACGGTGTTTAGATCGGGGTCGGTGATCACTCCGTTCAGCGTTGCGAGATTGCTTTGCGCGAACAGCAGCGGGCAAAAGCAGAAAACTAATACTTTGAAAAATCCCCTCATCGTCAGGCAAGTATAGCCGCCGGCGCGCGTCATTGTCCTCAAACAAAAGTTGTAGATGCTAAAAGGCGGTGCTAGCCCTACTCACCGCGAGCGAGATCTGAGGCCGTGTCGGCCGAGGGAATATTACGATGTTTAGAACCGTGGACGGCTGCGGACGGCTAGATTCAAGCATTTATCGAGCCCAAAATGTTATACACTCTTTTGAAAGCGTCGTTGCCCATACCGAACACTGGGAAGAAAACCGGAGGTGAAAAACTGTCGCTCAAGCTTGCTACGTTTGAACTGTTGCCGGCAAGCGGATTTGGATACTACACCATCTCTCCGTCGACCCGGCAATACGGGACCCACGCAACGATCCAGATGCTGTTAGACATCGCTCGCCAACAGTATTGGAATATGCCTAAATTGCCAATTGGGATTGGAGACATTAGTCTGCATGATGGAGCTGCCATGCCGCCGCACAAAGCTCACCGGCATGGACGCAACGTGGATCTTCGCCCGTTTCGCATTGATGCCAGGAAGTTGCCCACCGCCATACATGAGTCATCGTACGATCGCGCTATGACCGAGCTATTAGTCAAGAACCTGTTGGCCCATTGCAACGTGCGCCGCATTCTGTTTAACGATGTGAAGATCCACGGGGTTCACACCTTCCCAGGGCATAACAATCATCTCCATGTGGAAACGAAAGAGTAGCGTCTTACAGCGTTACTTCGCTATCGACGCGATAGTTCTGATAGCAGGAAGCATAGCTGCGAATTCCAGCATCCAGGGAGCACCGAGGGCCGCACAGGCGCACTTCTCGATTTCGGTGCAATTCGATTGTCTCTGGTGGAGTGAGCCGCAAATGGATGGAATGGATCCGAATCATCCACCCCCGAAGAATACTCGAGTCAAGCTGAAGCGCTGGGAGTACACAGATCCGATTGGAGTGCCTCATCCAGACATCGTGGATGTTGCGGTTCAAATCCGTAACGATTCTGCGCGCGATGGGATTGCCATTCTTCCGGAGGTCAACATCCAATGGTTCGAAGGCGCGTTAAATAACAAAGCCTCGGCGAAATGGGGCAGGAAGATACGGTTGGCGAAACCAACTTCTTTCCGGCTTGCGCCTGGAGAAACCAAGTCAATTCGCTTTCCCATCGATATCGCTTCAGAGATGGCTGCTCTGTCAACGGCACGACAATGGCCTTGGGCACTCCGCGCCGTAGTTACCACTTCCGCGTCGGGAGTCACCGTGGGATCGACTCAGTTGGAGTTGCCAATCATCCCAGGCGATTGAAGCGCCGCCAATGGCGGACGACGTTGTGAAAACACTGGACATTTGGACGCTTTGGGATTGACCTCGCGGTTCCGCATCAATTTCGCGATCGACGCCGTGCGCCGCCGCCCAGGCCGCCTAAATCAATGATGACGGCGATCAGCAGCCACAAAAGGTTAATGCCGGAGGTGGGCATGCCGCTGTTCACTTCCCAGGCGTAAACGATGGTTGTAACCGGTAAAAAGATAAAACCGAGGATGGGCGCCAGCAAACCACCGTGAAAGGCGCGCTGCAAATAAGTGGAGAAAAACCACATCAACAGCAGCACGAGGCGCGGGAACAGCAACATGCAGATCAAGAAGATGCAGGGCATAGGTCCGCTCTTTGCGATGCTAGCAGATTTCATCGCAGCGCTCCGTCGAAAACCACGGTCCGGAGGGCAACGAAAAAGAGGGGACACACTAAAGCGCCGTTCGGGGCGAGGCTGACAACCGTGCGGGATGTCCCTTTTCTTTTCATCATCATGGGCAGGCCACAGGCCATCCGTTGTTGGGGCGCTGGTCAAGAAAGAGCTATCATTAGCAGGCATGCAAATCCGGCTCGGCTACGAACTCATCTATAGCGTTCCGCAACCGACGCCCATGATCCTGGCCTTGAGTATTCACTATTCGCGCGCTTCGGACATCGTAATTCCGGATTACCTGACCACCGATCCGGCGGTGCCGATCGGAGGCTATCGAGATGGATTCGGCAACTGGTGTACGCGGCTAGTGGCACCCAGCGGCCGGTTTCGTATCAAAACCGATGCGCTGGTTCGCGATAGCGGCAAACCGGACGAGGTTCATCCGGATGCCCAGCAACAAGCAGTGCAGGACCTGCCGGAGGAAACTCTGGTGTTCTTGCTGGGCAGCCGGTATTGCGATACCGATTTGCTGACGCAGGCGGCTTGGGATCTGTTCGGGCAATCGGCGCCGGGTTGGGGGCGGGTGCAGGCGATCTGCGACTATGTCCACAACCGGATTGTATTCGACTACCAGAAGGCGCGCGCCACGCGGACGGCGAGCGAGGCGTTTCGCGAAGGGGCCGGTGTTTGCCGGGACTACGCGCACCTCGCCATTGCCTTTTGCCGCTGCCTGAATATTCCGGCGCGTTATTGTACGGGCTACCTGGGCGATATGGGAACGCTGCCGCCCTATGGGGTGGGCGATTTTGCCGCTTGGTTTGAAGTGTACTTGGGCAACGGTTGGCACACTTTCGACGCGCGCAACAATGTTCCTCGCATCGGGCGAGTTTTGCTGGCGCGAGGCCGCGATGCCTCAGACGTTGCGATCGCGACCACGTTTGGCCCGAATACGTTAGAGAGTTTCAAAGTGTGGACGGACGAGACCACCGGTCAGACCGCGGCGCCTCCGCTTTTGAGTTAACGCTAAACGCGCTTCAACTGGGACCCGCCGCGAGACGTTTGGGCTGAGTTTTCTTGCGGGCGATCATGACGAACAACCCATCGTTCACAATGCCGCGGACAAGCATGCCGAGTTCGGTTCGCAGCCGCATGGCACGGTCGCCCGGCCAGCGCGGATAGCGCAGATCTTCTCCGCCGCTCAGGGTTCGCGAGCCGATCCTGGGCGAGCAATAGAGGAATTCAAATTCGTTGGCGGCAAACCAATCGCGCGCGATTTCGCCCAGGGAATGCCTGCTTTCCCAGGGCTGTTTGTAGCGCTGTATGAAGCGGCCGCGCTGCCTTTCATTTCGCCAACGCATAAACGCGAGCCCCTCTTTGGATAAGCGCAAGAACAGGCGGCGCAGATCGTTGCCCAGGCGCCCCAGCGGGTCGAAGAGACTGAGTACGAATAGGCCATCGGGCTTCAACAAGCTGGCTAGCGAGCAAAAACCGCGCAACGGGTCGCTGGTGTGGTGGAGCACGTTGTTGGCGATTACCACGTCAAAGGAAGCGGGAAGAAACGGCGGCCGGAACAGGTTCATCTGAAGGAAGCCGGAGTTGTGAAGGGCACAGCGGTCTTTGAAGCGTTTGGCTAGCCGCAGGGAATTTAAGGATAAATCTCCACCCAACGCCTGGCGGTTGCCTTTCATGCTGAGGAAGTTGGCCAATTGACCGGTGCCGCAGCCGGCGTCCAGAATCGATACGTCAATGGGAAGTTGGTCATCGAGCAAACGGGCCAGCGGGTTAGCTAAGGATCTGGCTCGTAAGGAGTCGCGCGAATCGGTGTCGTCATATGCCGGAAACGGGTTGGCATCATAGAAGGTTTTTACGGCCTGCGTCACGTCGTGCGGACCATAGAGAACGTCGTGCGGAAAGAAGAGACGGGGGATGCCGGAATCGGATTCGAAATCCGTGCCACACCATTTACATTCCAGGGCTTCCAGGAAGAAATCCAGCGTTCCTCCGCAACGGGGGCATGCCAGAATGCCGGCGCGCTCGAGCAAGCCGCACTGAATGGAACTCGCCGGGGAAGGATGCGGGCCCAGTTCAAAGAGGCGAAACTCGTTTTGCGGCGCGGGGAAGCGGCGCGCCGATGTCTTTGTTAAATGTTGTTGCTCGGCAACCATGTTTGATTAGTCCCCGCGCAAAAACGGGGCCATAATCTGGTCGTCGCCTTTACGCTACGGAAGGAAGGTGGATGGGCTTGACTAAAAATCTCATCGTGCGCCCGTAGGCGGATCGTCGCCCAAAATGAATGTTTCGAGAGGGCTGTCAACGACCAGGCACTCCATCATTGAGAAGCGTTAATATTTATCTATTTGATGAAACGTTCTAGGGTATACTGTTTTCAGAAACAGCCCTTCAGAAAACAGGATTACCTGCTCATGCAGTACGGGGGGTACCAACGAAAGAATCTGTTGACAAGGGTACTAGGGAAGCGTTAGTCTGAGAATTCGTTACAAATAACAATATAAAAAGAATATCTCGGGGGCTGGCGCGCAGTCGTGAGCGGCAGAACACAACTCTTGGCGAACTCTGAGGAGACGAATGGACGAACAGTATTTGGCATTTGAGCCCGACGACTTTGGCCAAGAGCCCGAGAGGCACATCAAGATTAGCTACAAATCCCTGGCATGGATACTAGGCTCGGTCTTGGTCCTCACCCTGGTGGCGGTAGGGGCTTTTAGCAGCTATCTGCAGATGTTCTGGAAGGCCGCAAACTATGATCGCTTGCGGGCGGATTTCGACCGGGTGCGCGGACGCGTACAAGTTCTGGAAAAAGACAAGCAACGCAGCACGCAACAGATCTCCACTCTAGAAAATCTAGCTTCGACAATTTCCGTTGCTTATGGGCTCAACCCGCCCACGACTAGCGATTTGCAGCCGATGGATGAAGATGACAATTCCGCCGGCGCTCTCAAAGAATCTATTCAAGAATTTAATATCTTAAAGGCTGCCAATTTTTCGCATATCTTTCATCATTACGCGCATCAATTTCAATCGCACGTTCAGCCTAGCTTGTGGCCGGTTTCCGGAGTGTTGCGGAGTTCGTTCGGTTCCCGGACCGATCCGTTTTCAGGAGAAGGCGCATTCCATTCGGGCGTTGATCTTTCAGCATCGGTGGGCACGCCGGTTCACGTGACGGCGGATGGCGTAGTGCAGTCGGTGGGTCAGAATGGCCGCTACGGGCGGCTGGTGGTGGTGGATCATGGCGGCGGATTGCAAACCTACTACGCGCATCTATCAAACTTCATTGTGGTGCCCGGCCAGGAAGTGCGCCGCAACGAAGTGATCGCGCTGAGCGGCGGCAGCGGCCGCGTGACCGGGCCTCATCTTCATTACGAAGTACGCGTACATGGGACGCCGGTGAATCCGTATAAGTACCTCGGCTTGAACGGCTCGAAAACCGAAGTGGCTTCTAGCAGCGGCAAGTCCCACAACGACCTGGGCCTTTGAGTGCAACCGGTCTGATTTGATGTGCATCTCTTCTACATAGTGGAGAGCGCAAACGGCGTGGCTGCGCAGTGCCAAACCAGGGAGAACGAGTTTTTCCAAAAAGGGATAACGCGCCGCGCGGTGCTCGCGACGGCTTTGCCCACGTGTCTGGCGGCACAGGCCTCCCGCAGCCGTCCCAAGACAAAGCCGCTTCCTAATGCCGGCGAGTTCGTCCGCTTTACCGACCCCACGACGGAAACGTACGTTGTCCGTCTCACCAGCCTCAAGAGTTCGAGCCTGCTGCCCTGCGCCGCAAACCGTTTCGTTTCGTTGAGAGACCGTAATCTCCTGTTCGCATCGGACCGCGGTGGCCGCATGTCGCCCTTTCAGCTTGATTTGCGGACCGGCGCCGTTCGCCAGATCGGCGACACGGCCAAATTGTCGCCCCTCTCTCTTTGCCTAGATCCAAAGGAACACTGGCTGTACTTTCTCGATGATGACCGTTTGCAGCGCTTGGAGTTGGCCAAGAGACAAGTACCCGAAACCATTCAAGACGATGTGAGCCACTTCAGCATCGCGCAAAGTGGAGCCGTGTTCTTCTTGTCCGCCGGCAAGTTGCAGCGTTTAGACAACGGCGGGCCCACAGTTTTGGCTTCGGGCGCCAGCCAAACCTGCCTGGCTCAACCCGGCGGCAAGGGTTGTCTCTTCACCCGCGAGATCTCGGCCGTTGAACGTGAGTTCTGGTATGCGGCTGATGGCTTTGCTAAACCGGTTCGCTTGGCAAAAGGCAGCGTGTCCGACCCGTTTTGGGCGCCCGATGGCCAATCGCTAGTGTTCCTGCGCGATGTTGCCACGTCGAATGCGACCCTGGCCGAGATTCACGAAGTGGGCTTGGGCGGGTCGGGCGAGCGTTGCGTGGCGCCCACCAGCCAGTTCGCCAGTTTCTCCCCTAACTTCGACGGTACGGTTTTTGTGGGCGCCAGCCGCAGCAAGGCGCAGCCCAATGTTGTGTTGCTGCTACGCTCCGCGAAACGCGAGATGACGCTTTGCCAGCACCACTCCAGCCGGCCGGCCGCGGTATCGCCTGTTTTCTCGCCCGATGCGCGGCGTGTTTATTTCCAGAGCGACGAAGAGGGAAAGCCGGCGATTTATTCGGTGAATGTGGAGTTGCTGGTGGAGCCGTACGAGGATAGCGGCGCGGCTTAAGGGGGTGCCGATCCGCCTCGTCTACGGTACGGGGACCGCGAACAGCCCGCGCCGGGGCCGCTTGCGATTCCCCTTTTTTTCGTGCGGGTCCGGTGACGGAACACTTTCTCCATCAGGCATCGACCCGGGATATCTGTGCCATCTCGGACAGCTCCAGAATTTGCGCACTGTCGAGTACAGTGCAGTATTCGCCATGGTGCAGTATTCGCCATGGAGGTTGGCGAGCGAAAGGGCATGCACCTGCTCGGCGGACCAGAGCTGGCCGTTCCAATCGAGGCGCGGAAATGTATAGCAGGCGTCGGCGGCGAGATAGGTTTTGAAACCCAGATTGCCGGCCATGCGGACGCTGGATTCGACGGAATTGTTGGTGATCACACCGCAGACGATCAGCGTGCCGTGGCCCGCCGCCCGCAA
>Ga0075021_10002266_pt1 | contig 10010 bp, 12 predicted proteins | sample ColStrG_CSR_2012_FD_72749 | JGI IMG/M metagenome (GOLD analysis project Ga0075021, IMG submission 72749) | Freshwater sediment microbial communities in response to fracking from Pennsylvania, USA - Cold Stream Run_MetaG_CSR_2012 | ecosystem: Environmental > Aquatic > Freshwater > Creek >... | reverse complement strand
AGTTCAGGATCATTCCGCTGATGCGGCGCCTCCCAAACGGAACTTCTTATATCTCGCTTATTACGCTTTTTCTGAAATTCCACCTGACGAGAAGCCAGCCGATACTATTTTAGAGACGATGAAAGGCCTTCCAATTGGAACACCTGTTGAGGAGATCAGACGCGCCTCTGATGCTTTCGGTCTGGATTTCAACTTTATGAAAGCCGTGGTTAAAATCGAGTCCGGCTTCAATCCGAACCAACGTACGGGATCTTATATTGGGCTATTCCAGCTCAGTAATTATGAGTTCAAACAATACGGCTCAGGAAACATTACGGATCCGCGCGACAATGCCATTGCCGGCGCTTACAAATTTGCCACGGAGGCTTTACTCTTTGAGTTCGGGACCGGCAGAAAGCCGACTTTCAGTGATCTGTATTTGATTCATCAACAAGGATGGCAGGGGGCCGCAGAACACGTTAGCCATCCGAAGCGCATCGCCTGGAGATCAATGTGTGCCACCGATGAAGGTAAAGAAAAAGGTGAACGATGGTGCAAACGAGCGATCTGGGGCAATACACTTCCCGCTATCAAACAAATTTGGAAATCAGTTGATAAGCTAACCTCCGGTGCGTTTGTGGGCATGTGGCAACAACGCGTTGCCGACCTGTATTCGCACTATTCAGTAGCGATTATGAAGAATTGAGACTGTGCACGGCTGATGTTGCTTTGGGTGAAGCAGACAGTTGCAGCGCATCAACCCTTGTCCGCTTGGCCCCCAAAAGCAGAAATCGGTCGCCAATTTTTGAACGTCCGCTTTGGGTCGTTAGCGGACATTTTGCAACGCGAAAGCCATGTCCGCTTTAGCCCGCGCTCGGGAGTTGGCGGTCTCTTTCATTTCAAAACAAGGGCGATGTCCGCTAAGGGTGTTACGGCGATTCATGATCTGTGCTCACCTTTATCGAGATTGATTGGTCTAGTTGTACTTGCTCTGATCCAGCCACGCGCTCGTGAAAAGCATGATCACTTTTTCTTACCATCTGGACCAAACTGACCGAGATAGGCCCACAGATCTTTGGCTTCGGTTTCGTTTTTGATGCCGGCGAATACCATTTTCGTGCCCGGAATTTTTACCCGTGGATCCTTTATGTATTCCATAAATGTTGCCTCGTTCCAGGTGATACCCGAATTCTTGTTGGCATCGGAATAATTGTAGCCGGCGACCGAGCCTGAATGGCGGCCGTCGATACCGTTTAACGCTGGACCAATTTTGTTCTTTGCAGTTTCGCCGATCTCGTGACAAACGGCGCACTTCTTAAACGCTGTCGTCCCGGCGGCGACATCCTGCGCGAATGCGAATTCGGTTGATACGGCGAATAAGGTGGCAGCCAACAAGAGTTTTTTCATCGGCATGTTAGATCCTTTCGATCATGTAACGGTAATTCGGTAACTAGCGAGGATAGAGGCAGCGCACTCAGTCCGGATGTGGACCAAGCGCTTTATGCAAGCGCGCGTCGTGTGTTTCGAAATGGCGCGAGAACCAGGCATCCAACTTGGCACCAAGCTCGGCGCTGGCGATCTCACGACCCTCGAACTCATCCATGATGTCGCGAATCTCATCGAGCAGACGCTCATGATCAGCCTTGTGCTGATCTAGCTGATCATAGTGGCGCTCGCGCATCAACCGCTCCTCAAGCGCGAAATGAGCGGAGATGCCCTTGAATAAATCTCCGAAGAACCCACGGATCGACAGCTCTTCGCCTTTCGCCATGAGTTCATCATGCAGCCGGTTAATGAGTGTGATCAGCTCTTTATGTTCGTGATCGACAGCATCAACGCCGACGCTGTAATGCTCCTTCCATTGCAACAGTGCCATGATGGTTGCTCCTCAACGAAATACGAACTCACCACTCTCGGAACGAAAGTCGACAACGAACATTTGCTCACGCGCGAGCGTGACCGTTTCCTTACGCTCGTGGTCAAATCCTTCCGTACGCGGCGTGTCACGCATCCGTGCGACAATCTCGTATTGTCCTGCCGGCACCACGAAACGCCGGTAGACACGGGAATGTCCGTCGCCCGCGATCCCAGTCGGCGGCAACGTGGCGCTAAAGATATTCTTGCCTGCAAGATCGAGCTCAACGTAGATCGGGCGGCGACCGCGCGGGCAGTCCAGAGTGCGCCGCATGTTGGGCGCCAGTTTCGCCATCTCCTCGGGAGAACGCTGGCGGCACTCGCCCTTGCGATCAGCCCCGTGGATAAAAGTGAGCACGACGATAGCGGAGCCTTCTGGGGTTTGCCGATAGATCGGCCAGTTCGCAAAGGCCACGACGGCCGAAAACAATAAAAGAATGGCGACGAATTGGCCGACAAGGCGAAGGTACCCGGTCATGGCACGCTTCCCTCCGGCATTCGCCTGGGCTCGGACGATAGCGCCGAAATGATCGTCTGCGGCAACGCCGGAGGAACCTCCGGGATCGCGGCAACTTGTTTAGCAAAGGCCGTGAGCTCGCCTTCAAAGCGCGAGGCCTCGAGTGCCGATGCCCAAATGGTCTTGAGGCGATTACGCGGTACCCGCGTCCGCAAGTAAGGATCACGCTCACCGGCAAAGCGCTGCTCCGTCCAGGCAACACCGAGCCGATTGAAGCAGGCACTTTTTGCGCAGCCGGCGACAGCCACGCCGTCGGCAAGCTTCTTGCTGAGGACGAAGTCGATCAGCGACGGCGGGATCATCGCGACGCAGGGAAGTGGCACGACGCCGGTCAGGTGGCCTGCGCCACCACCGTGCTCACACGCGAAAACGAGAATCCGCGTTTTTTTTCCGTCAAGTGACTCGGCCGTTTCAACGGTAAGTTCGCGAAAGCGTTGGAGGGGAAAGTCAGGAAGATCGATACCGGTCCTGAGCTCCTGGCTGCGGCGAAAAGGTGTCGATGACGGACATGACCCGACACAAATACCGCACGAAACGCAAAGCGAAGCGTTGACCTGCGCCTCTGTGGGAAATGGCAGCCCGTCGCTGCGCCGTACCATTCTGATCGCTTCGTAAGGGCAATCTTCGGCGCAGCGCGCGCAGCCGTTGCAGTGCGCGAGATCGACCTCAGCGGCTTTGGCCCGGCGCAGCGGTGGCAGCCACGGCATTAGCCCGAGCATTAACGAGAATGTACCAAGAAAAGCCCACACCGCGCCGTTGCCCCAAAGATCGGTCAACGGATAGAGCGGCAGGAAGAACCAATCGAGCCCTACCGCAACTGGCGCCTTGGCGAGATCGACATGGCCCTGCGATATGGCCGGATTCCAGATTGAAGCGACGACGAGGGCGATCAAAGACATTACCGCGAGGGCCCGCGGCGGGTTCATCTTCGGGCGCGAGATGTGCAGGATATGGATCCACATGGCAAACAGGAGGAACAGCGGCACCGCCACGTGCATGAACACCATGAGGCTGAAGAAACGGCTCGTGAGCGTGCCAGTCGAAACAAAGTTGCGCGCGATCGGCTCTCCGAAGATCGGGAGCCAATCGAGAAGCTCCGACGTCACAAGAGCGACGTATTGCGCCAGCTTGTCCCACACCAGCCAATAACCGGTGATACCGGACGTATAGAGTAGCCAGATGATCGGGACGCCTGTGAACCAGGAGAACCAGCGCGTGCCGCGATAGTGGTCGTATGCGAATTCGCGCAACAGATGCGTGACCAGCATGACAACCATGAGGTCGGATGCGTAGCGGTGAAAGCTGCGCATGACGCCGGCATGATACCAATGGTTGTTGGTCAGACTCTCGACGGATTCATAAGCGCGCTCGATGCCTGTATCGAAAAAGATGAAAAGATAGATGCCGCTGACGGCGACGATCCAGAAAAAGAAAAAGCCAAGCGCTCCGAGCTGTGCAATCGGGTTCAGCGCTGGACCAAACAGCCAATCGAGTGGCCGTTCGACCCACTCGAACCCACGCCGGAAAATGCTTCGTATCGTGCCGATCACGCCTTCCTCCAACTAGCTTGCGACGTGACGGGCGCATCTCCGCACGAGTAGGCCAGTTGCACGAATGGCGGCACAAACCTCATACGCGCGCCGCGCGGCGCCACTCCCGCAGGAGGAGACCACCCATGACGAAGAGCGATAATGCGGCGATGACACTGCCGAACATTAAACCGTAGTCGATGCGATAGCGTCCGGTGCCGGGATCAAAAGTGGTACAGATGAATTTGATGCGGTCGAGGAGTCCACCCAGCGTGAAGTTCGTGGTGGTTCCGTAGATCACGTCCTTGAGCGGCTCGATGAGCATTTGGATTGGGAAGTCTTCGCCATAGACGTGGCGGTAGATCTTTCCGTCGCGATCTATGATCGTCGTCTGCGTAATGTGGTCGAAGCCGCCTGCTACGGCAGCGTAGCTAAAGCCGAGATCGCGCAACAGCGCCGACATTGTGCCAGCATCGGCGCTAGCGAGGCGCCAATTGTCGAGCTTCACGCCCTGCCTTGCGGCAAACTGCGCCATGTGGGCGGGCGTATCGTTTCGGGCATCGAATCCAATTGTCAGTACGGCAAACTCGCTGGAACCGAACATCCGGTGCGCTTCACCGATGGCACTGATGAGGTGTTGCGTCGTGGCCGGACAAATCGAGCTGCAGGATGTATAGACGAGACTCACTACGAGCGGCTTCCCGCGGTAGCCTGCAATTGCTAGCGGCGCGCCCGCAGAATCGATGAGCACGTAGCCGCCGATGCTCCGTCCGACAGCTGCTTCGCTTCGTTCAAGCGCGGCGCGCGACTCAAGGCGCTGCGCATTCGATGTATCGGCAAAAACCGCAGTTGCGGCGATTGCGCTGAGCGCGAGGCATGCTGAACCTGTGATCAATTGTCCCGCCATGGCTACGGTCCGATCAAGCTGTCAAGCACGACGCCGAGGATCAACAGCCCGAGTTGCAGCAGCGAGGCAAAAAAATTTGCCATTGCGTTCTGCTTAGTCGGCGCATGATGCAGAACGATGCTCTTCCACAGGAAGAACGCGCCCCCGATCCCAGCACCGAGCCCGTATAACAACCCTTTGCCGAACCAAAGCGGAACAAGCGAGATCGCGACTAGCACCACCGTGTGCGTCAAGATCGCGAGTGTCCAGGCATGTGCCGGCACGACGATTGGCAACATCGGCACGCCGGCCTTCGCGTAGTCGTCGCCTTTCGCGGCAGCAAGACTCCAGAAATGCGGCGGGGTCCACAGAAACAGAGCTAACGCCAGCACGGAGGGAACGACTTGCGGTGACGGATCCACGGCGGCGGCCCCGGCAAGCACGGCGAAACTGCCGGCAAGACCGCCGATAACGATGTTCCATACGCTTCGGCGCTTCAGCCAAACCGTATAGACAACGCCGTAAGTGAACGCACCGAGAAACACGAACACCGCAGCAAGCGTGCCTCCGCACGCCGCGGCCAATGCCAGCGACGCAGCAAGCAAGACGACGAAGCCGGCAAGCCACCAAGAGCTTTCGCGGAACATGCCGCTGGCGAAAGGTCGCGACCGCGTGCGCCGCATCAGGCGGTCGAGATCGCGCTCATGGTAGTGGTTGAAGGCTCCGGCAGCACCCGAGGCGCCGAGCACCGCGAACGTCAACCCGGCCGCCTGCCACCAGACTAATGCGGGGCCATTCGCGGCCGCGATGCCAGCAAGAGCACTCGCCGCAACCGCTGATCCGATCCTGAGCTTCAGCAGCGAAACGGTCATACGGATTGCGGCGAGCATGGTCACTTCTCCAGAAGCCAAGAATCAGCGGAACAGCCACAGCTCCGACAAATATTTCCAGTTGATGAAGTAATAGAGGACGAAGCAGACGAAGAAGATCGAGACCAAGACGATCGTGCCCGGCAGCTTTACAGTTGCGTGCCCGCCGTATTGCGATGCGGCCGCACCGCCGCCTGCATGCAGCGGGAACGTGAGCTTGTGGCCACGAGTGATCTTTTTACCAAACAATACCGTGCCGACAACAACGGCCACGTAGATGGCGCCGCCAACCGCCGCCAAGATCGCAAACACCCCGTTGAGCCCCATCATCAGAAATGCACCGGCCGAATGGGCGAAAGGTATCGTGGCATCGCTGAACGTGATGTCCCAATGGCGACGCGGCACGCCAAGGGTGCCGGCTCCCATCATGAACATTGAAATTCCGGCCGCCCCAAGTCCAAATAGATACGGCTGAATCTTCGCGAGTCTCGGCCAGATGATTTCACGCTCAAAGATCAGCGGTAGCACTAGATAGGTCGCCGCCATGAAAGCGAGTGTCGTGCCGGCGACGACCGTGCCATGGAAGTGGCCCGGCACGTAGATTGTGTTGTGCATCAGCACATTGAGTTGCTCGGTGCCAAGCACCACGCCTGAAATGCCGCCGATGAAACCGAACATCACGAGCGAAAGGAACATACCGGCGAAAGCAGGGTTGCCCCAAGGCGCCTTGCGTAACCATTCGAATACGCCCTTGGTGTAGCCGTTGCGCCGCTGCGCTGCCTCTATCGCGCCCGGCACCGTAAGGCCGTGCACCATCGACCCGAGTACCGCGAGATACATCATGTAGCTAGTGTTGACGATTTTCCAACTCGCGGTCATGCCCGGATCGGCAAGCAGATGGTGGGCCGACGCGAGCTGCAGGAACAAGATGTACATAAAGAACGCGGTACGGCTTACTTTCTCGCTCAATGGCTTGGCGCCGAGTATCAGGGCGGCGATCAGATACCAAATTGAAACATGCGCCGACACGTTGATCTGCTGGGACGAATGACCCATCGCCCACCAAATGACCCTGTACATCAGCGTATCGATGTTGGTGATGAGGCCGAGCGACCAGAGCCATGTCGGTATAAGAATGATAGCGCCCGACGCGATAGTGAACACCGCGATTATCGCGGCGGTAAGCGCGCCGAAAGTGACGAGCGGAACCGAGCCCTCGTAAGTGCGCTCGTCCCTTGCTATTACAAGCGTGCCGAAAAATACGGCGCAGCCGATTAATGCCCCGACCGCAAACAGGATCAGCGCCAGATAGAAGTTTGGCTTGGCCTGCATTGGCGGATACGAGGTGAACATTACGCTCGATTCGCCTTGGAGTACTGTCACGTTGGCGAGCACGGCGCCGACAACCATCAACGCGAAGCCGAGCCAGGCGAACTTTGGCGTCGCGAGGCGGCAGTTGAGCAGGACGGCAGAGGCAAAGTAGAGAACAGCTATCTCGAAGAAGATGATCCAGAACAGCAGCACATTGGCGCCATGGCCCGTAAGAGCCAGATAGAACCATTCGGCAGGTAAGAGATGGACGGCCGGCCAGCGCGTGAGTGCCACCAGCAATCCCATGATCCCGCCGACCATGAGGAACACGACGGCAGCGACTGCATTGGCCTTGATCAGCGTCTGTGCGGCGACATCGACCTTCAAGCCCGTGTATTGGCACGTCCGATATTCGGCGTCCCTTGCCTTGTCGACGACGCCAATGACGGTTTCGGCAGTCATGACCTTATCTCCCCCCGGCGAGGCGCTCGGGGGCGCTCTCGGCTCGCTTTTGTTCCTTGACGTAAATCTTTCCGGTCATGGCGTGATGACCGATTCCACAGAATTCGTTGCAGATGATGCCGAACTCGCCGACCTCGGTCGGCGTCAGCGTGATCACATGCTCGTAACCGGGATGAACCTCAATGTTGATGTTGGTCGGTTGCAACGAGAAGCCGTGCAGCCAATCGAGTGAGGAGATGTGGATGCGATAACTAGTCCCCTTCTCCAACTCGAGGATTGGCCACCATTGCCAGAGCCGGCCAAGGAGATAGACATCGGAGCCGGCCTGTGGCTTCACGACAGGAATACCCTGCTCCTCGCGAACCGTGTTCTTCTTGGCGAAATCCTCGACCTTGGCCTCGTAGTTGGACGGAGCGATTCGATAGGCCTCCCTGTTTAGATTCTGTTCGCCAACGAAGTGCCAAGCGATCATGAATCCGAACATGAACAGGCCCCATAGAAAGGCAATGATCGTCCAGACCAGTTCGAACCTCGCGATGGGCTCATTCCACCAAATTCGCTGTGCCGGCGGCGTAACGGCCATATCAATCCCCCGTCATGTGGTGTCGTGGTAAGCGTCATTATTTTGCGAGCGGAACAGACGCGATCTCCATCACGCCCCATATGACGTAAAGGACCGTGGGAAGCGTCACGCCGAGAAACAGCAACAGAAACGGATTATCGAGCACCCGCTGCATAATCGGGACGCGCTCGAATTTCTCGGTTGATCCCGTTGGACCCGGCTCTGTGATCGCCATAAAATCACCCCCCCAATTTTAAAAAGTATAATTTTGCTCGCCCGACGATGCCTTGACCGAAGTCAAAACATCACCCCTCGAACCTAATAATAATAAAACATTGTGGGCCGTCTGCTGGGTCGGGGTCATATCAGATGCTGACAAAATTTCCGGCAAGCCGCACGGCCATCTTGGCAGGCGGCGGGCTATTTATTGCGGTCTTCGTTGCCTTGACGTTCATCAATTGGATGTCGGCAAAATCGGTAAAAAAGGTAATGCTCGTCTATGTCGGTGCCGAGAATTGCGCGCCCTGCGATAGCTGGCAACACAACCAGGGAATGGTCTTTCGTGACTCCGAGGAATTTTCTCAGCTCGATTATCGTGAAGTTAAATCGCCCAATCTTTTCGATGTTTTGAAAGACAATTATTGGCCGGAAGACCTACGTGTCTATCGCCAAGCGATCCGTCAAAGCGCGGGAGTGCCTCTTTGGCTCGTTATCGCGGACAACCATCTCGTCATGCAGAGTTCAGGACTCACCCAATGGCAAAAGGCAGTATTGCCAAAGATAAAATCACTTTTACAGGAATCGTGAAATGAATGACGATATTCTTGCTGCACTGAAAACAGTCATCGACCCCGAGCTCGGCATCAATATCGTCGACTTGGGGCTTGTTTATCGTGCTACGCGCAATGCGAATGGAATTGATATCGCGTTGACGATGACCACGCCTGCTTGTCCGCTCGGTGAAATGATGACGGAGGAAATAAAGTTGGCGCTGCATGATCAATACCCTGACGCGTTAGATGTGCGCGTCGTATTGGTCTGGGATCCACCATGGTCCCCCGAGCTCATGAGCGAGGAGTCACGACGGCAGCTCGGCATGCTTTAGCTGAACGCGCAATCGCGACCCCTAGCCCGAGCAGCGTTCCGGCTGTTTATCGATGTAATAATGGTCGCCCCACGCGCGGGGGCGCCCCTGATCTTCAACACGTTTCACGAACCGGAACCTGGACAGGATTTCGTTCTCGCCAACCGCTATTATCAGTTCCAAGACGAGTACAAGGCGAGTTCAGGTGGGATATCTCGACCAGGGTCCCGATGACTGGCGCATCCGCATCAACCGAACCGTCTAAGCCGGGTCACCCGATCCGCGCGGCACCGCAACTGGAACGATGGCGCTGGCTGCGCTTAATCCCACTTGTCGCAGGTGCTGGCGCTTTGCTTGCCGGGCTGTGGACTGGCCTTGCGCGGCTCGGGCTAGCGTTACCGGGCGGCATGCCTGTGCTTGCCGAATTCCATGGCGCGCTGATGATCAGCGGATTCCTCGGAACCCTGATTAGTCTCGAACGTGCGGTCGCGATCGGCCGGTGGTGGGCTTACGCAGCACCGGCCCTTTCCACTATTGGCGCCCTGGCGCTCATTGCCGACGAATCCGCATTCGCCCCTGGCGCTTTTCTGCTCGCCAGCATCGCCCTCACCTTCAATTCGTGCACTGTGCTCACACGTCTACCCACATTGTTCACCGCTATCCTGGCGGTCGGGGCGGCGTGCTGGGCGGGCGGAACGCTTGGGTGGATCAAAGGAGCGGAAGCAACGAGCGTCGCCGGATGGTGGCTTGCTTTTCTTGTTCTCACCGTCGCCGCCGAACGTCTCGAACTCCGCGAGGGGCACTTCGCATGCCCGCAACTTATGACTGATCGGCAAAACTAGGAATGACCGAAATCAAGAGCCAGCAGAGTTCAAAATCTGCGGTCTATGATCAGCC
>Ga0075021_10002265_pt1 | contig 10012 bp, 11 predicted proteins | sample ColStrG_CSR_2012_FD_72749 | JGI IMG/M metagenome (GOLD analysis project Ga0075021, IMG submission 72749) | Freshwater sediment microbial communities in response to fracking from Pennsylvania, USA - Cold Stream Run_MetaG_CSR_2012 | ecosystem: Environmental > Aquatic > Freshwater > Creek >... | reverse complement strand
TCCCTCGAGCGCCGCTCCAAAAAAGCGTGCGATTTTTTGTTAAACCCGACGGCCGGGGGCGGCCGTCGCAACGCAGATCCGCGGCAACTTGAACCGCGTGGCAGCCGCCCGTAAACTATAAGCGTGCATGACCACGCGCATCACGGGCACGTCCACTTCCGCGCCACCTTGGGAGAGGATCGGAGCGGGGTCGCGCGGGTGCTGCGGCTGTCGCTCGTCCTCACGCTGGTTTACATTGTTCTGCTGATCGTCGCGGGCATCCGCGCGCATAGCCTGGCGCTGCTGTCGGAAGCGGGACACAACGCGTCGGACTTCATCGCGTTAGGCCTGTCCTGGTTTGCTGTATATCTGGAGAGCCGTCCGGCGAGCGCGACCAAAACTTTTGGCTGGCGCCGCGCTGGAGTGCTGGCAGCATTGGCGAATTCCGCGACTCTGGTCGTGGTCGCGTTTCTGATTTTTTACGAAGCCTTCAGCCGCCTGCGTAATCCCGGCGAGGTGCAAGCCACGACGGTAATTTGGGTCGCCGCGATGGGCTTCATCTTGAATGGCATCATCGCGTTCCTGCTCTATCGCACCAGCAGCGACGTAAACCTGCGCAGCGCCTTCCTGCACCAGTTCGGCGATGCGTTGTCGACGGCGGCGGTGATTGCGGGCGGCGTGGCGATTGTCCTGACCGGGCATCACTGGATCGATGCCGCGCTTTCGCTGGGCATTGCCGTGCTGATTTTGTGGTCGTCGTTCGGAATCCTGCGCGAGACGCTGAATATTCTTTTGGAAGGCACGCCCCGCGGCGTGTCTTTAGAAAAAGTCGAAGCCGCGATTCTGGCTGTGCCCGGAGTGAACTACTGCCACGACCTGCATGTGTGGAGCATCGGGTCGGAAACGCATGCTGTTTCCTGCCACGTCGGCATCGAAGATATTCCACCTTCGGAAAGCGCCTGTATTCTGCGCGACGTGAACAAAAAGCTGCTGCACGACTTCGGGCTGGGGCATACGACGATCCAGTTTGAGTATGTGGCGTGCAATGTTGCCGATGGATGCGTAATGCCGGCTGTGGAGAGCCATGCGCACGGGCATGGCCACTAAGGAAACTATGATTAAGTCTCGAAATCACTTTCCCCGTCATTCTGAGCGAAGCATTCCCGCTTCGCAGCGCGGGAATGCGTAGTCGAAGGATCCCGGCTCCTTAATTCTCCCAGCTGCTCGCCGAGACGCCGCGCACAGGCCGCCCTGCCCGATGAATCTTCCATGAAAGTTGCGGCTTCGCAACCCCAGAAACGGGGCTGCCGAGGTATACTTCTGGGCTTGCTCGGCCTAAGGACCTTAACGACACCAAACGAGGAAACCCATGAAAATCACGCGCCTGCTTTCGTCCCTGTTCGCACTCGCACTGAGCCTTGGCGTTTTGGCCTCGGCGGCGACGCCTCCGCCCCTGCCCCTGAATCAACCCTCCGGGCTCGCGCTCGACGCGTCGGGTAATCTTTACGTCGCCAACCTGATCGGAAGCAACATTTTGAAATACAACTCCGCCTACGTGCAGCAGACCGCGAAAACCATCACCAAGGGCATCAGCGAGCCCGGGAGCGTGGCTTTCGACCCCTACGGCAATCTTTGGGTGGCCAATATCACGACGAATAGCATCACCGAATACAGCGCCGCAGGCGTACAAAACACAAGCGCTACCATTAGCTCATTTCAACCGAATTGGCTCGCATTCGACGGAATCGGCAATCTTTGGGTTGAGAGCGGTGGCTCAAGCCTGGAAATCTACGGCCCTGCAACCGCGTACGCTCTTCCCTCACAGTTGGTGCGAACGATCAATCTCAGCCCTAGCGCCGTTGTGTATGCCACTACCGTTGGCGCGGGAGTGTTTGTGTACGGGACATCGACTCAGACTTTTCTGGAGTCGGCAAGCGCGACGTTACTAGGGAATCCGCTGAACGGTGGTGCTTTCGGTTTTGGCGCCAGCGCCCTGGCACCCGACAACAAGGGCAATGTCTACGTCGCGGCATCGAACCGCAATTTGTATATTGTGAAGCCGGGGGGGACAGCTGCCATCATCGTGGTCCTGCCTTCTGGCACCGTGCCGGGCGGGATGGCGGTGGACAACGCCCGCGCGCGCGTTTACGTTTCCGATGCACTCAACAACCGGATCTTCGTCTACAGCACCAAGGGAGTGTTGTTGCACACGATTACCTAGCAGCCCGGCGTATACATTTTTGCTCGAACTAAGAACCCTAAAAGACTCCAGACGAGGAAACCCATGAAAATCACGCGCCTGCTTTCGTCCGCGTTCGCACTCACGCTCAGCCTTGGCATTTTGGCCTCGGCGGCCACGCCTCCACCCTTGCCGCTGAACTCTCCGCAGGGGCTTGCGGTTGACGCCTCCGGCAATCTTTGGGTCGTCAACACGAATGCCAACAACGTCCTCAAATACAACTCGGCTTACGTGCAGCAAACCGCCAAGACGATCACCAAGGGCATCAATACGCCCGTAAACTTGGCGCTCGATCCATACGGAAATCTCTGGGTGTCAAACTTCTTTGGAAATAACATCACCGAGTACAGCGCCGCGGGCGTGCAAAATACGACTGGCACCATCAGCACGGCGCTTCCCGGGGCCCTCGCGTTTGATGGGATTGGAGATCTTTGGGTTAATAGTAACGAGACCGACGTGAAGATTTTCGGCCCCACGGCCACTTACGCTGCGCCCTCGAAGTTGATAAGGACGCTCTCCCTGAACAACCCCCCGCAGGTCACCGTTACGCTAAGCGCGGGAGCGTTTGTCTATTCCACTATCACTCAGACTTTTCTGGAGCCGGCGAGCTCGACTCTGTTGGGGAATCCGCTGAATGGCGGCGCTTTCGGTTTTGGGGCTTATGCCCTGGCTCCGGACAACAAGGGGAATGTGTACGTGGCGGCGCTGGATGGCGACCTCTATATCGCAAAGCCGGGAGGAACGGCGGCGGTCGTTGTCGCCTTGCCTGCGGGCGGAGATCACTGGGGCGTTGCCGTCGACAATGCGCGCGCGCGCGTTTACGTTGCCGATAGAGCCCACAACCTGATCCTCGTCTACAGCACCAAGGGTGTGCTGCTGCACACGATTACTTAGCTGCGGCGGGGTGCTGTGTAGGGTTTGAGGCCGTAGTGCTTTCGCAGTATTGCCCGCGTCTGCGCGTCAATCTATCTTCTTGGGACGGTTGATCTCGCTGTAACGATCAACCTAATGAAGGTTTGGGAAGAAGCATGGCCAAGCTCCACATCACCCCGCGCGCGCGCAAGATCCTGACCCGAGTCGCGGTCGGCCTCGCCGTGGTTTACCTGGCCTTCGCGTCGCTCGTACTCTGGGCCATGCGCCAACCTCCGGAAAAGTTTGCCACGGTCATGTCCAAAATGCCGGGTCCGGTGCCGTTTCTTCTATTCCCCTTCGAGACGGCCTGGACTCGCGCCCGTGCCGGCACGCTGAATATCGGAGATGCCGCCCCGGACTTCTCACTGATGAAGCTTGACCACAGCGCCCGGGTGCAGCTCTCTGAGCTGAATAAGACCCAGCCCGTCGTTCTCGTGTTCGGCAGCTACACTTGACCGCCCTTCCGGCGGGAGGTTCCCGCCCTCAATAAGCTCTACGAGCAGTACGGCAGCCGCGTCGCGTTCCTGGTGGTTTACATCACCGAGGCCCACCCGAGCGACGTTTGGCAGATGCAGAGCAACGTAAAAGACAACGTGATTTTCGCGACGCCGAAGAACGAAGAAGAACGCGAGTTTATTGCGGGAGCCTGCGTTCGCAAGCTGGGGATTAAGATCCCGGCTGTGCTGGATGAATTTGGCAACGGCACAGAGAAGGCCTACACTGGGTGGCCGGATCGTCTGTATCTGATTGACCAGCAAGGACATGTTACATTTAAGACCAAGCCCGGGCCGTTTGGATTCGAACCGAAGCTTTTGGCGGCGGCGCTGGCGAAGGTGCTGCCTGAGCCGCCAGCCGCTCCGAAAACACAGGCCCTTGTGGCTACCCCTTCGCATTGACACTGGCACTCCGCACCACTACCCTTGAAAGATGGCACAGGGAACGGAGTTAGCTGCTCGGAACCCTTTCCAGCGAAGCTTTTCCAAAGCCCGGGGCATCCAACACTCATGCGCTTTTTATCCATTTGGTGGCGATTTTTCACGGCTTTGCAGCTTCTGCCTGTGATTGAAAACGGCGAGGAAACTACCCTTGTCGGCGGGCAGGCAGTGCTGGAAGGCGTGATGATGCGCTCGCCGCATGCCTGGGGCATTGCCGTGCGCAAAGCGTCGGGTGAGGTTGTGACCCACTCGGAGACGCTGGAGCGGCCGTCGGAGAAGCACAAATGGATGGCTTGGCCCGTGATGCGTGGGTTTATGACCTTGGGTAACGCAATGGTGCTGGGCTACCGGGCGTTGAAGTTTTCCGCGAATACGGCCTTGGAAGAGGCGCAGCGTGAGGATTCGGTTGGCGGGAATTCGTCCGGCGATTCGTCCGGAGAAAGTTCGTCCGGCGGGAAGAAGCTGGAATTCAGTGGTTGGCTGGCGGCCTTGAACGTCGTGCTTTCTGTGGGTTTCTTCATCGTCGCCTACAAGCTTGTGCCGCTGCTGGCTGCGGCCCGGATCGCGAAACTGTACCCGATGTTCAACGGGCGGATCGGCTTTAACCTGGTGGACGGGATCATCCGCATCGCAATATTCCTGCTGTTTATATGGGGCGTGTCCCTGTTTAAGGATATTCGCCGGGTGTATCAGTATCACGGGGCGGAACACAAGACCGTGTTCGCCTTCGAAGCTGGCAAGCCGATGGAGGTTGTCGAGGCGCAGAAGTTTGTCACCTTCCATCCCCGTTGCGGCACTAGTTTTCTGATGACCGTGATGCTGATCTCGATGGTGGTTTACATGTTCGTTCCTGCGACCACGATCTTGGGTAAGTTTGCAGCACGCATCGTTCTACTGCCGTTGATTGTGGGCGTTTCGTACGAAATTATTCGCTTTGCCGCGAAGAATCGCGGGTCGTTGTTCGCTATGCTGACTGCGCCGGGCCTTTGGCTGCAGCGTATTACCACGCAACCACCCTCGGACGATCAGGTGGAGTGCGCGATTTCCGCGCTCAACCAGGCTATGACGCTGGAAGCGCAGCATGGTGGCGAACTCGTGATTGCCTAGCGGCGCCCGCCGCCTATATCGATCCCTCCAATTCCTGCGCGTACAATCATCAAGATCGCTATGCGCCGACTCCACGCAATTTGCTTTGCCGCAGAAACTGCGCGGCTGGTGACCTTATATGTTTGACAGATTGGAACAAACCGAAGCGCGTTACGAGGAGCTGACGCAAGCCCTGACGTCGCCGGATATCACCAACGATTCGGTGAAATACCAGAAGACCGCCAAGGCGCACAGCGACCTCGTGCCGATCGTGGGAAAGTTCCGCGAGTATAAAGAACTCAAGAAGGGTATCGAGGGCAGCAGAGCGTTGCTCGTCTCGGAAACCGACCCCGAAATGCGCACCTACGCTCAGGACGAGTTGAATGGGCTGGAGACTCGGATTGAGGCGGTGGAGCAGGAGCTGAAGGTCATGCTCTTGCCGAAAGACCCGAATGACGAGAAGAACGTGATTCTGGAAATTCGCGCGGGCACGGGCGGCGACGAAGCCACATTGTTCGTGGCGGAAATCTTCCGCATGTACTCGCGTTTTGCGGAGCTGCAGGGCTGGAAGGTGGACGTGATGTCCAGTTCGGAGTCTTCCGCCGGGGGACTGAAAGAAGTGATCGCAATGGTGGAAGGCAAGCGCGTATACTCGCGCCTGAAATATGAAAGCGGCGTGCATCGCGTGCAGCGTGTTCCGGAAACTGAACAACAAGGGCGGGTGCATACGTCGGCGATCACCGTCGCCGTGCTGCCCGAGGCCGAGGAGGTCGATGTGAAGATTGAAGCCAAGGATCTGCGGATCGATACTTTTTGCTCGTCCGGCCCTGGCGGGCAGTCGGTGAATACGACTTATTCCGCCGTACGTATCACGCATATTCCGACCGGAACGGTTGTGAGCTGCCAGGACGAGAAATCGCAGATCAAGAACCGCGAGAAGGGCATGCGCGTTTTGCGCTCGCGTCTTTACGAAGTGGAAATGGAAAAGCAGCAACAGGCGCTGGCCACGGAACGGCGTTCGCAGGTGAAGACGGGCGACCGCAGCGAAAAAATCCGCACCTACAACTTCCCGCAGAACCGCGTGACCGATCACCGTATTGGGTTTACCCTGCACCAGCTCGAGAGCGTTATGGAAGGGAAGATCGATTCGCTGATGGAAGCGCTGGTAGCTCACTACGAAGCGGAAAAGTTGAAGGCCGAGATGACGGCAACTGCCTAGCAGCCCCGCCCAGATGGAGTCAGGACGGCCTGAATTGACAACCCTCCGCGACGCCCTCGAGGCAGGCTCCCACCGGCTAACCGAGGCAGGCGCAACGTCGCCGCGCAAGAATGCTGAATCCCTGCTGATGTACTCGCTGGGACGTGACCGCGCGTATCTCTACGCACACCCGGAGCGCACCCTAACCGGGGACGAGGAATTCCGCTTCGAAGCCGCCGTGACGCGGCGCGAACGCGGCGAGCCCTTGCAATACGTTACCGGACATCAAGAATTCTGGGGATTGGACTTGCTCGTTTCGCCGGCGGTGCTTATCCCGCGCCCGGAGACGGAGCACGTCGTGGAAGCGGTTCTCGAACGAGCACGGAGCATTCCTTCCCCTCGAATCGTCGACGTGGGCACAGGATCGGGGTGCATCGCGTTGGCGTTGGCGCAAGAGTTGCCACATGCCGAAATTCACGGGGTTGATATTTCTTCAGCTGCACTGGAGGTCGCACGCGCCAACGCCCAGAGGCTCGGCTTTGCCGAACGCGTTCGATTTCAATCGAGCGATTTGCTGGGCGCTTTCTCCAAGGACACAGTGGGCTTCGACTTCGTCGTCTCTAACCCGCCCTACGTGAGCGAGGCTGACCGAGAGTCTCTCCAGCCAGAAGTGCGCGATTTCGAGCCGCACGCGGCGCTGTTCGCCGGGCCGATGGGCCTTGATGTGGTCAGGCGTTTAATTCCACAAGCGCAACGTTCTCTCAAGTCCGAAGGTTGGCTGGTGATGGAGATTGGGAAGGGTCAGGACGCGGCGGTGCAAGAATATTTGTCGAGTTGGAAGAATCTGCGCTTCGTGCCGGACCTACAGGGAATATTGCGAGTGGTAGTAGCGCAAAGGCCGTAACCGGCTTACCAGGCCTCGCGCATCAGGCCGGTCACTTCGTCAAAGTGCGCATCGCGACTGACCAGTATCAATCCGTGCTGTAACGCGAGCGTGGCGATCCACACGTCGTTTTCTGGAATCGGTCGGCCCTTTTGACGCAAATCGTACCTCACGTCGCCATAGTCTCGCGCGGTTCGGGCGTCGCAGAAAAGGACCTCCGAATCTGTCACGAAACTGTCAATGCGGAGCAAGTTGGTCGCCTTGCGGTCCGAGGCACAGGCTCCGTAAAAAAGTTCGCCGACTACGAAATTAGGTAGAAACACGTGCTCGGCTAAATCGAAACGCCGGTGAACCGAAGGTTCACCGGCGAACAGCGCAATCACGATGTTCGTATCGAGCAGATACTTACCACTCACGAGGGTCGACTCGCTCACAGCTTTGGATCGCTGCAGTCATGTTCTGCGCGTCTTGCACGGACATCGAGCCAAAAAAACGTAACAGGGAGCGTCCTTTCACGCCGGAGGTCGAGGGCGTGCCTGCGGATGCAGGCGGGATTCCTCCGCTCCCTCCGCTCATGGAGCGGTCATATTCCTTCTCGTACCACTCCACGAGGTAGCGATATTTTTCTGGTAGCTCATCGGCGGAGGGATGAGTTCGTCCCCTCCGCCGGTTGGGATGATAGTCGTCGCCGGTGCGGAACAAGCGGCGACGTCCACGCCCGGTTTCGTGGAGGAAGCGATGCACGGCCGGATTGGGTGCTTTCGAGGCCACGCAGTGATTCGAGGCGTGTACCTGAAGGCCGGGGCGATATTCGTCCAAAGGCTCCCGCAAGATCCGATCGACCACTTCGCCGACGGAAAAATCGTTTCGGCCCTCGCGCTGAAGAAGCGCAGCGGCAATCCAGATCTCATTAGCAATAGTCATCGGAAGGCTCCAAGTTTCAAGTTATACAAACACACATAATATACACAAACATACATCGCGCATCAAGAGTCGTTTTTGATATGCTTTAAGTCATTGATTTTATTGAATTTACTTCAACGCTTCCACAGGAAAAATCTCCTCCACATCCACCAGGGAAGTGGGATAGTTCCCGGTGTAGCAGGCCGTGCAGTAGGAGGTTTTCTCGCCTTCTGCGCAGGCTTTTTTCAAGCCCTCCAGCGACAGGTAGCTCAGCGAATCGGCTTCCAGGAAATCACGAATCTCCTCGACCGACTTCACCGCGGCAATCAAATGCCTCTTATTCGGTGTATCGACGCCGTAGAAGCACGGGGAAACCGTTGGCGGGCAGGAGATACGCATGTGGACTTCGCGGGCGCCGGCGTTACGCACCATGCGGACGAGCTTGCGGCTGGTGGTGCCGCGGACGATGGAATCGTCGATGAGAATGACGCGCTTGCCTTCAAGCACGGCGCGCACCGGATTGAGTTTTAGCTTGACGCCGAAATCACGGACGTTCTGGCTGGGCTCGATGAACGTCCGGCCTATGTAATGGTTGCGGATGAGGCCGAACTTGAACGGGATGCCACTCTCGCTGGCGTAACCCATGGCGGCGGTAACGCCGGAGTCTGGAATTGGAACGACGATGTCGGCGTCGACAGGTGCCTCGCGAGCGAGCTGGCGGCCAAGTTCCTCGCGGCTCTGATGCACCGGGCGTCCGAAAACCATGCTATCGGGCCGCGAAAAGTAAACATGCTCGAAGATGCAGCTCGACTGCGCCAGCGCGGGGGAGTAGAAGCGGGTGGAGATTCCCTCCGGCCCGACGACCACCATTTCTCCGGCTTTGACTTCGCGGATGTATTCAGCGCCGATCAGATCGAAGGCGCAGGTTTCAGAAGCGAAAACTATGGTTTCCCCGATTTGGCCCTTAGCGGGGGGAACGCGGCCCATGGCCAGCGGCCGGAAGCCGCGGGGATCGCGGACGGCGAAGATTTGGGTGGGCGTGACCATGACCAGTGAAAATGCGCCCTCCACGCGGCGCAGGGCGTCGGCCAGGGCTTCGGGCAGGGTCTTCTCGCGCGAAAGGGCCAGCAGGTGCACCATCACTTCGGTATCGCTGGTTGTTTGAAAAATGGAACCTTGGGCTTCGAGCTTCTTGCGCAATACGCCGGCGTTGACGAGATTGCCGTTGTGGGCCAGCGCAATCATGCCCTTGTTGGATTGGACCATGATGGGCTGCGCATTCAACAGCGCTGAGTCGCCCGCGGTGGAGTAGCGGGTGTGGCCGATAGCGTGAATTCCCGCAAGCCCGGCGAGAACGGGAGGCGTAAAAACATCCGCCACCAAGCCCATTGCCTTGTGCGCGTGCAGCTCGATGCCGTTGGACGAGACGATGCCCGCCGATTCCTGCCCGCGATGTTGCAACGCATGCAGGCCGAGGTAGGCAAGCTTCTCGGCTTCCGGGTGGTTGTGTATTGCCACCACGCCGCATTCATCCCGAAATTTGTCGCCGCGAAATTTATCGTTTGCAGGCATGTAATGTCTAGTCGGCGCCAACTGCCGCAGGCTCCGAGCGCAGCGCCTTCTCAAGCGCCCCTTCGAATACGTCTTTCAAGTCCGCCACCGCCGCGGAAACTTTTGTTTGTCCATCGATCGCAATTTCCAGAGTCTTCGCCGCCGTTTCTCCAATGGTCTCCGCGGTAATGCCGTGTTGCAACGCTAATTGTTGGATTCGCTTGACCTGCAAAGGGTCGCACGAGAGCACAACGCGGCTGGCGTCCTCGCCGAACAGAATGCACTCCACGGGCAAGTCGTTCGCCGCCAAATGCACGGTGGCGCCC
>Ga0075021_10002264_pt1 | contig 10012 bp, 7 predicted proteins | sample ColStrG_CSR_2012_FD_72749 | JGI IMG/M metagenome (GOLD analysis project Ga0075021, IMG submission 72749) | Freshwater sediment microbial communities in response to fracking from Pennsylvania, USA - Cold Stream Run_MetaG_CSR_2012 | ecosystem: Environmental > Aquatic > Freshwater > Creek >... | reverse complement strand
CGCTCTGTGAGTCCGCCTCGGCGGCAAGCCGCAAGAAGGATTGTTACCTGTCGGCACATTCAAACGCTTGGCGACCCGCCGGAGGCTGAAACGCGCCATCATGGCCGTGTGTCACACCTTGCTTTCCACCATGCTTAAGACAGCCGCGCCTACCACGAACTCGGCGGAAACTATCTGGAGCAAACCAACAAGGTTCAACTGCAGAACTATTTCTTGAAGCGCCTGCGAAGGCTTGGGCTTTCGGTCTCCGTCTCGCCCGCCACATAACTATCTTCGAAGGAGGGAGGTACTTGTGCGAGGTACGGGGGGACGTACTGGAGGCTGGAGACCCTGAAGTCGTTTGACGACTTCCTGGAGCGCAGGAGCAGCAGTTTCCGGAATCGAGAAGGAAGAAGTACTACCTGATGTCCATCCACGAGCACCTGCCGCCTCGGGGCCTCAGGCGAGAAAGGAACTGAAAGAGATCGGCTGGACCAAGGGGCCAGAGTTGGCAAAATTGGCGCGGAGGGACGGGCAGCACTTCGATTGTGCACTCTGGGGTACACAAAGCAGAGGATTTCAGGCGGGAAATGGAGAAGAAACTGACAGGAAAAGAAGAAGAGCCGTCGGAGCTGATCTACTTCAAGGGCTTCAATGCCTACAATAGCCAGTTTCCTGTCATCGAGCAGGCAAGCGAGACGGCGGCCCCGATGCTCGGGTCGGACAAATCGCGCGGTTACTGTCTGGAGATAACCTGCGCCGACTTCCTTGCCGAGGCGAACCTCGGCGACCCGAATCCAGAGATGTTGCTGTGCTCAATGACACGCCCCTTCAAGTTCTTGCCGGCCGAACAGCAGCAAGCCTTCCTCGAAAACCTGCATGAAAAGGCATCATGAGCATGACTCACCCGAAAACTGCTCGCCTAGGACTGGATCCTCACGCTCTGCGTGACATGCCACGCCCGAGTGCATCGCGGCCGAACCCGCGAAGGGTTCCAGCCAGCCCTGATGGCCAGCCTTGCACCCAACCCGAGCATCGTCTTCAATTGCTGATTGCTGCTGCCCAACTCCCGAGTGCCGTACCCAAGATATTCGTGACCAGGTCTGCAAGTGAAGAATCTCGGGTTGGCAGCAAAACCTGAAGCAGTTCGATTGTCAGGCTGACAGAGGCCCCGACAAGAATCGTCATTGCGACACATCGTGAAATACTCCACCCAGTCCAGAAGCTTAGGCAGATGCAGGTGCCGAGCCCGAAGGGAATGAATCCAGCGATGTTAACTATAGCGTCGACGGCCACTGAGCGATTGAGATGATCAGGCCACCCCAGTACTTTGGGCTCTGACAATCGAAATGTCTTGGGGATTAACAAGTCCGGTCCAGTTTTCCCGACGTCGCTCACAAGATCCCTTGCAGGCCTAACGAATTCATAGGCGGCACCTCGGTGGTCCACTTCCCCGTCCAAATGTCGGATTCTTGTCCATTGCTGATAACGCCGGCTGATTGTGGCGGCGTTAAAGGTGCCGTCGAAGATCGCGAGTCGAGCCACGCTCCCACTCCACGGTCCGCCTCCTTTCACACTATGACCAACGAAAATCCTCCCCCACAGGTTTTCTGCGCGCGATGAGACTGGAAACGAACGAGCTAGTTGACCGTCCAGATAAACATCTACGTTGTGCGTATCCAACACCACAGTCACGAACAATTCGTGCCTATTGTCGCATACGTAGTCGATCCAAAGTTTTCCCACTGGCTCACCTGCACCTTTTATGAACGAGCCCTGAAGGAACAGATCCGTGAGAGATTGACCGATTGCGAAGCGAACTTCATTTTGATCGACGAGCGAGAAGAAAGTGCTGGCGTCGTCATAAGACTTTGAGGGTGTAAACACCAACTCGATCGCGGTCTCTGCCGTTCCGTCCGGTTTTCTCGGTGACAACATCGGCACAGAGCTGTAAACCTGACCGTAGCTGTCAAAATAGAGTCCTGCCCCGCCGGGAAGCCACCGTATCCGGTTTCCAGGAACAAAGTTAAACGGCCATAAACCGGCAGCGAAGATGACGATCCAGATCCCAACGGTGATGAGAACTGCACGTTTTCGACTCACGAAGTTGGTTGAGTAGTCGTTGCAAGTGATTGTATGCACAAACTGGGCAGCCTACTGTTCTATGCCCCGTGCAGAAGTTGCCCGCTGCCAGCTGTACATAAGTTTATCCGTCGATACAAGCTAGCAAGTACGGATGTGGCTATAAGTTTCCAGGCCGGAAGGAGTGCCTTCGACAGCCACGCAAGCGCGGTAGCTATCGCCCACATTGAGGTCTGCCAGACACCATTGGTTTCGAGCTTCGATGTTGCCCCGAACTTCTTCCAGTGCAGGATCTAGATCGAGGCGCGTAGTGACTGAAAAGTCTGCCAGTGGGAACGAAAGGCCGTCACCCGTCGCTTTCAGGAAAGATTCCTTGCGCGTCCAGCAGGCAAAGAAGGCCTGCACGCGGAGATGATCCGGCAAGGCTCGAAGGCCGGCGCGCTCGCGAGCGGAGAAAAATCTTTCCGCTAGGGTCGTAACATCGACGTCAGCGCGAACTTTTTCAATGTCGACACCGAGCCGGCAACTGGCGCTCACGGCGACTAGCGCCAGGCCGGCTGAGTGCGAAACGTTGAACTGTAGCCTTCGTGGGTTCTGCTGGGCTGGCAACTCGGGCTTCCCACTGGGTTGGTAGTCGAAGCGTATTTCCGCGGCTCGCATTCCGAGATACCGGCTGAGTAGTAAGCGCAGGGCCGAGCGGCAGCGAGTGAAGTGCAGGCGATCTTTTTCGAAGTGAAATCGACTGGCACGGGTGAGTTCATCGGAAGAGAGAATGCTGGGTGAGATGGCTTCACCCGGTTGCTCAAGCTGCACACGCCAGACATCGACGCGGTCGGCGGGAAACGTGGGCGCTGACGGGCCCGGCCCCCACGATGTGAGAGATTGCTGAGGAATTATGCGAGGCGAACTCATTTTTGTTCGCAGGCTACGAACACGTCGCGCCAACGTTGGTGCCTAGCCAGCAAGATGCGCAGCGATGCGCTCGCCTGCATGCCCATCCCACAAGGGCGGGACAGTTCCCTTCTTGGCTTTGCCCGCGAGCACGAGGGCGAGTTCAGACCGGATTTTGTCGGGATCGCGCCCGACGAGAATGTTGGTTCCGAGACTGACCGTGATTGGACGTTCTGTATTCTCTCGAAGGGTCAGGCATGGCACGCCCAGGTAGGTCGTTTCTTCCTGAATTCCCCCGGAATCGGTAATGACTACAGTGGCACGCGACTGTAGGCCGAGGAAGTCCAAGTACGGGAGCGGATCGAGCACACGGAGTTGCTCTGCTTCCAAACCGAACTCAGAGATTCTCTGACGGGTCCTGGGGTGAGCAGGAAACACGACGGCCAAATCCCGATTCACTTCGAGCAACGAGTGCAAGATGCTCTTCAGCGTAGCGCCGTCGTCAACGTTCGCCGGACGATGCAAAGTGACCAGCGCATAGCGCTCGGGGATGCCATTCCTGCTTTGTCGCCGCGCTACGGGCAAGAGTTTCACGAGCGAGTCGATCATCACATTGCCGACGCGGAAGATCTTCTCCGCTGCGATTCCCTCGCGTTGCAGATTGATGTCCCCGTCCTCGGACGGTGTATACAGCACATCGGCGAGCTGATCCGTGACCAGACGGTTGATTTCTTCCGGCATGGTACGGTCGAAGGAGCGCAGCCCTGCCTCGACGTGACCGATGCGGATTCCGAGCTTTGCGCAAACCAGCGCGGTAGCTAGCGTCGAATTGACATCACCATAGACAAGTACGATCTCAGGTTTACGCTCCAGCACCACGGGCTCGAGGCGGGACATGATCTCGGCGGTTTGCCGGGCATGCGAACTGGAGCCCACAGCGAGATTAACGTCCGGAGCCGGAATGCCGAGTTGCTCGAAAAACACGTCCGACATACTGGCGTCGTAATGCTGGCCGGTGTGGACTAGTGTCTGAGCGATAGTCGAGTGTGATTTGAGGGAGTTCAGCACTGGCGCCACCTTCATGAAATTCGGGCGTGCGCCAACGACATGAACTATGTGCACCAATTTCTCCTACTTAACCGCGACCTGGACGAGACTATCTAACCACAAGTCGGCAATGACTTTTCAACTCACTTTGAAGCGACTTCACGCCGCGATCCGAGGTCGCTCTTGGTGCAGCAATCGACGAAGCGTCCTGAGATCATTGAGTATACGGTGACTGCGTTCTAAGTGGACATTCAGCTTCTCCAGATTGTAGACGATTAACTTCAGCGCATCCAACCTCCTAGGTGTAGACGAAACCTGGACCTGCATATCTGCTTTGACCGCCTCCTGTGACTCTAAGAGGGCTTGAGTTAAAAGACCGAGGTACTCTTGTGCACTTTCGATGGTTTCGAAAGAAGCTGTGACTGCGCTGTTCACGACCGACCTCCGCCCTGTGCTACAGTCAGCAATTGCCGAATGCCATTCTCAGGTATCGGCCTGCAACACATAGGAAACTATTGGGGGAGTTGTGTTCCATGACGTACGTGTGCTGAAGAAACGGACTAGTGCCACTACACGTCAGCAGACACCATAGGGATGTTGTCGGCCTCTGAGCCGACCGGTTTTGTCTGTGCTCCGACTCTCCTGAGCCAAATTTCTCGCCAGTACAGAAGATCAGCCCGGTAACAGCCACCGAACGCGAAATAGGTGCTGTCACAGAGCACATCTTCGAGAATGACTGTATCGCGGAAGCATTTCATCTCGCCCGTACCTTCGGCGATTATGTTTTCGGCACGACTTCTTACACGGTATCGCCCACCGCAGAAAGGACGCTGGTCCCCGCTGAAGTGGAGCCCTCGGTTGCGTCCGTGTTTATTCAACGTGGCGACAATCTCAGGGAGAGACTTCACCTCCACCATCTCGCCCGGCTGCAACCCGAGAGACTCAGTGGGCGTTTTCTCCTGAGTGCCGCGCACGTGTGGGCCGATCAGCTTGCTATGCGTCTTCCACCACATCCAGGCGAGAATGCGCTTCAGCATCCTCCAGGCGCTGATGTTACCGGCCGCAACTGCGCTGAAGCACTTTTGTATGCGCTGCTTGCCCGATAAGTGCAGGGTGGCTTTAAGAAACTCGCTCGACTGGCAGAAGTACGTACCGGACTCAGTCTTCGGTTTTAGGATGCCAAGAAGTTCATCCGAGGCAACGCTCAAGGAATCTTGTTTAACGACGTAATTAGGATCGCCAACTTTCTCGAGCCACGCCTCTTTCCAGAAGATCGCACAGCCTCGCTGGCAACCGTCATGACTAGCGCCAGAACAGCGCACGCCCTGAAGAATCACCACGTCATTGTTCCTGAACTCCCTGACAAATGACTCGTTATGAAGGGCCAAGAATGCAGCGTCAATAGTGGTTTGTACTACGCGATTCAGCACGCGGAAATGCTCGCCGCAATATTCGAGCATCTCCGGCATGAACGGCAGATCTTCTAATGTTCCCTTCGCGTCCAGCGTCTTGAGGATCTCGGGTAACGCCCGAACCGCGACGAGATCGCCGGCCCTCAAACGCGAACTGGTTTTAGCAGAGTTCATATCCTAGGAAAACCTCCGGTCGACACAACGATTTGGTGGTCGCTCAATCGTTAGACACCAATGCTCCAATATTCTCCACCGACGAAGAATCATAGACTCCGGGAATGGCAGCGACCGGCGGCGCGACGCGCTCCTTGAGTTGTGTCGCCAACACTTTGACATATGGCTCGAGCAACATGGAGTGGGGATTCACAGCTACCTCAACGATATCAAGCCCGCCCAGAGTCAAGTCACCCCAGCCCATTTTCGGGTCAGGATAGAATTTGTAGTTGAACCGAGGCTTGAAAAGGGTTAGCCGCCCGGGGTAAGGGGCGGGATCGTAATGCTCCGCAGCATAATCATTTATCGCTTGCACTTCGGCCTCCGGACCCGAGGTCGCCCGGCTGACACCGTCCGCCTGGCTCGAACCCGGCATTGAGGTCTTCAAGTTCGCAAACTCACCCCCGAATCCCAACCGGATCTTCTCCTTCAAATACTCGAGCATGGCGCTTGGTCGCAAGCGGGACATGTTGGCAAGATGAAATTTCGCCTTTTGCAACAGGAATGAACTGAAACTCACTTTCAGCGCAAGGCTGAAATTGTAAGTGTCTAGCATGGCTACCAACGGCACTTCCTCGCCCTCACGGTGGAGAATCTGAGCCATTTCGTATGCGATTGTGCCACCCAGACAATACCCACCTAAGTAGTAGGGCCCTTTAGGCTGCACGGTTCTCACTTCACGGAGGTAACAAGCCGCCATTTCCTCGATGGTCCGCAGCGGTTGGCTTTCCCCGTCCAAACCCTTCGATTGCAAGCCGTACAGCGGGAAGTCCGGCGCCAGATGCTCACCTAGACTGCGGTATAAGAGCACGTTGCCACCAGCACCATGGACCAGGAATAGCGGGGGCTTTGATCCCTTGGGACTGATAGCAACTAGAGACGACCACTCCGTCTTGGAGTTCTTGCCCTGCAATGCGACCGCGAGTGCTTCGATGGTCGGAGAGGTGAAGAGGGTGGCAAGGGGCAGTTTCCTTCCAAACTCCTTTTCGATGTTGGCGAATAGCGCTACCGCGGTAAGCGACTGCCCTCCCAGTTCGAAAAAATTTGCTTTGCTGCTCACGCGCTCCAAGTTCAAAGTCGAGCACCACAAGCGAGCAAGGCGTTCCTCAGTCTTATTGCCGGGTGCAACGTACTCCTCCGCAGTGGGCTGTGATGCTGCTCGCGCAGTGCGCCGAGGAGCGCTCCGGGATGGCTTGGAGCGTTCCGGACGCTCTGCTTCGCTCAACATCGGCAACTGATTGAGCTGCTGGCTTGCGTTCGAAACAACACTTTGCAAAAGTGTCTGGAACCCATTGAGCCAATGGCGGATAGTATCGCCATCGAATAGATTGCTGTTGAAGTCACACTCGACCAGCAAGGCGTCGCCTTCGTCGATCACGTTGAAACCAAGATCATAGTAGAAATAGAACCTTGGGCCCGACGTGATGCGGGATGTACACCCGGAGAACTTCACTCCACTCAACGCCGGGTCCAGGTTGAAGATCACGGGAGTCAGTGGGACGCGGCTCGGGTCGCTCGGCAGGTTCAGTTTTTGAACGAGTGTACCGAAATTCGAACTCCAATACTCTTGAGTATCCAGAATCAGCTTTTGCGTCCGGGTCAATTGATCTACGAACGAGGCCCCGTGGTTCACCTGAACGCGGAATGGCAGCGTGTGCACGCACTGCCCAACAAGCGTATTGAACCCAAGCGCCCCCTGCCCGGCAAAGGGAACGGCAACTACGAAGTCGTCTTTCCCGCTGAGGCGATACAACCAAGTCGAAAAGGCCGTCAGGAGAAACGCAAACGGAGTATTCCTCAGCTCGCGGGCTACCCGCTTAATGTCCTTGTAGAACTGCGGCGTAAGGCGAAGGTTCGCTCGAGCCGCCTCGTAGGACCGGATCGGAGGCCGAGGGTTAGCAGTTGGCAAATCGAAAGGAGGAGGCAGCGTTCTGAACTGAGACAACCAGAAGTCGTCACAATCCTTCGTCGAAGCTGAGCTGCGTTCCCGCTCTTGCCATGAGGCATACTCACGCATCTGTATCGGCGACTCAAGAGACGGTCCGTGCTTTTCAAGGAAAGTGGAGTAAAGGGTACCGATCTCTTCCAGAACTACCTTGAACCCCCAACCGTCGCAAATGATCATCTGCGCCGTAAACACGAGTAGATGTCTGTTTGCCGACAACTTGATTAGCTGGAAGGATGCGAGCGGGCCTTCAGCCAGGTCGAAGACCTGCTGGCCGTCTTGTTCGAGGATTTCAGTCAGTTGGGCCGCAGCATCAGTGGAGGAGAGACTGCTCAGATCATGGGAGCGCGCTTCAAGCGACATGGATGGTCGTACGACAACTTTGGACCCATCTTCGCTGAACGTGGAACGAAGGGCTTCATGTCGCTTCACAACTTCAGTAATCGCCCACTGGATCGTTGCCGCATCAAGTTCACCTTCGAGTTCGACGACATTGGTTCCGTTGTTGGCCGCAGAAGCTTCTGGGCGCATTTGCGCTGCAATCCACATCTCTCTTTGCAGGTCGGTCGGGGGATATTCGGCTGAGCCAGCGTGGGTAAGAGCTGCGATTGGTTCTTCCGCCGCGCTCGGGGAGATCGCGGGCGATGAATACCGCTTCGCCTCCGTCCCACTCTCCTTCGGCAGTTTGGAACGATTTCCAAAGATACCGTCGTCTACCATTACTTCCACACTGTCCGTGAAGGCTTGCACGAGATGCTCGATATCCTGCTCGCTTTGAGCATCCGTCATATAGCTCGGGAAGCCCTCAGCAATGTGAACCCCACGATAGCGAAGATGGAAGCAAAGCAGGTTGGCAAGTTCGGCCTGCTCTTTGATCCGAAGGTACATCTGCGACGCGAAATGCGGTAACTCAATGTCCAGCTCATATTTCCTAAAGAGCGCATTGACTTGTCCTGCAAATCGATCCGCCTTGTCAGTTACCCGCTGCTGCAACCCGGGCCCCTCCTGGATGATGTACTTCAGAGCCGCATGGGCAGCCGCGATGGAGAGAGGATGGCGAACAAAGGTTCCAGCGAAGAAAGTGACGCCTGCCTCCGGGAAGGAATCATCGCCGTATTGCCAGACACCTCCATCGAATGTGTCCATAAGCGAACTGCGCCCGGCCACAACACCGATCGGCAAGCCGCCGCCGATTACCTTGCCGTAGGTAGCAAGGTCCGCTTCAACACCAAAGTAGGCTTGCGCCCCTCCGGGAGCGCACCGGAACCCTGTGACTACTTCGTCGAACACCAAGACAACCTCATTTTCGCGCGTGATGCGGCGCAATTCTTGGAGGAATTCCCGAGGTTGAAACTCCGGCCTGCGACTCTGTACAGGCTCCACGAGTACGGCAGCAATTTCACTCGCGTGCTTCTTGATGAGCTCGAGTGATTCGTCGGTCCCGTACTCCATCACGTACGTGTCGTCCACGCTGTGGAAGGGGATTCCCGGGGCGGAAGGCAGGGTACGCAAGTGGCCGTCACGGTTGGCGGGATGAACGAGCACCTGGTCAAAATTACCGTGGTAGTCGCGGGAGAAGACCACGACTTTGTCGCGGCCCGTGTAGGTGCGCGACAGTCGCATCGCGGCCTGCACGGCCTCGGACCCCGTGCACGTGAAGCTCGCCCGATCCATACCCGTGAGATGACAAATCATTTCGGCGACTTCGCCCACGAGCGGCGTCTGGGGACCGATCTCAAATCCACGGCTCAGTTGCTCTTCGACCGCCTTCGTAACGTACGCAGGCGCATGGCCGAGGAAGTGAGGGCCAAAGCCGTTCAGTAGATCGATGTATTCGTTGCCGTCCACATCCCACAGCTTCGAACCCTGCGATCGCTCGACCCAGATGGGGTACACCATTTCTTTCCAGCGACGATTGAAGCCAGCGGCCGTGCGCGGGTCTGCGAGCCGACCCCGGTAGCGCTGGGTACGCTCTTTTGACCCGGCGGTCTTGCGCGTGTAGTTCTCGATGAGAGTATCCAAGTGCTGCTGCTGTCGAGCAGGGAGCGGCTGCAGTCCGGTGCCTTTAACCTCACCCGGCCCGAACCCTGTAGGCAGTTTGACTGTTCCTTCTTCTTTCGGCTTCTCAGTTGGTTTCGCCTCGACTGGTGGCGCACTCTCAGAGGGGCTACTCGCGCTCGCAACCTGCGAAGCAACAACCGCCGAAGCAAGCGACTGAGCCACAACCGAGACCGTGTTGGCCTGTACCTCAGCGACGCGAACGACGGTATCTGCGGGCATGCCTTGCAGGAGGCGCAATTGGGCATTCATGAGTTCTAGCTGCCGCAGGAACACGCTTTCCATTCCGGCTACAGGAATGCCTTCTTCGCCAAATACCAGGGGGGGAAATGGAGCAACGGCATCTGAGGACGGTTGCACCTGTAGAGGGGCGAAGAGTTGGGCC
>Ga0075021_10002262_pt1 | contig 10015 bp, 12 predicted proteins | sample ColStrG_CSR_2012_FD_72749 | JGI IMG/M metagenome (GOLD analysis project Ga0075021, IMG submission 72749) | Freshwater sediment microbial communities in response to fracking from Pennsylvania, USA - Cold Stream Run_MetaG_CSR_2012 | ecosystem: Environmental > Aquatic > Freshwater > Creek >... | reverse complement strand
GGACTCCCTCGGCGAGCTCGATGACCCGCAGGCCGCCTGCGGCTGCCTCGACCAGGGCTCGCGCGCTCGGCGAGCCCACTTCGGTGACGGCGCGCTGATCGAAGTAGACCGCCTCGATCGGCGCTCCCGCGCGCACCGCGGCGAGCACGAGGTCGGGTCCCTCAAGGACGCACGCGGCCTCCTGCCAGCGCGCCGAGCGCTTCAGCCCGAGGCGGCGCAGCCGACGCACTCGCTCATGGCTGGCCGCGAGTCCGGGCGTGGGCTACTCCGCGAGCGCGCCCGCGGCGAGCTCGACGAGCGCCCCGAAGGCTGCGTCGTCCGAGACCGCGAGCTCGGCGAGCACACGGCGGTCGACTTCGACGCCGGCCTTTGAGAGCCCTGCGATCAGCCGCGAGTAGCTCATCCCGTGGGCGCGGGCGCCCGCGTTGATCCGCTGGATCCACAGTCGGCGGAACTCGCCCTTGCGCGCCCTGCGGTCGCGGAAGGCGTAGTTACCTGAGTGCAGCACCGCCTGGTTCGCTGCGCGGAACGTCCGCGAACGGTCGCCGTAGTAGCCGCGTGCCTGCTCGAGCACCGCCTTGCGGTGCTTGCGGCCGTTCACTGATCGCTTGACCCGTGCCATGTAGATCCCTTCCCTGTCGTCGGTCGCCCTCGCGGGCGGCTACTTGCCGAGGAGGCGCTTGACGCGCTTCTCCTGGCCCGGTGCAAAGTCCGTCTCGCCTCCGAGGCGCCGCGTGCGGCGTGAGGACTTCTTCTCCAGCAGGTGGCTGCGGAACGCCTTGCGGCGACGCAGCCGGCCCGTGCCGGTCACCTTGATGCGCTTCTTCGCACCGGTGTTCGTCTTCATCTTCGGCATCTCAAACTCCCTCGGTCTGCTGCAACGCGACCGGAACATCCGGGGGCGGTGCGGGGGCCTCTGCCCCATTCAGGGACTCGGCCCCGTTGGCCGCCGCCTCTTCGGCGTCGGCCTTTGCCTTCTGTGCCTTGACCCGCTTGTCGGGTGCCAGGACCATCGTCATGTTCCGCCCGTCCAGCCGCGGCTCAGCCTCGACCTTGGCGTTCTCCCCGATCGTCTCGGCGACCCGGTCAAGGATCTTCTTGCCAAGTTCGGGGTGGAAGACCTCGCGTCCCCTGAACATGATGGTCAGCTTGACCTTGTGACCCTCGTCGAGGAACTTGGCGACCAGTCGCGTCTTGGTGTCGAAGTCCCCCGGGCCGATCTTCGGCCGGTACTTCATCTCCTTGATGCCGCCGCCCTGGGACTTGCGCCGGGACTCCTTGGCCTTTTGGGCCTCGTCGAACTTGAACTTCCCGTAGTCCATGATCCGGCACACGGGCGGGTTCGCCGTCGGAGCCACCTCTACGAGGTCCAGATCCATGGACCGCGCGAGCGTGAGCGCCTCCCTCGTCGACCGGATACCCAACTGCACGCCGTCGGGGTCCACGAGACGGACCTGCTCGACGCGGATTCGTTCGTTGATCCGGTGGTCTGGGGTCGATGTTGCGATAGGGCGCTCCTTACACTCAGGACCACCGACATGGTGGCCCGCTGTGGCGGAGCCGCGTGGAACGCATCTCGACCCGACGCATCTCGCAGCGCTGCGCGGGTGGAAGCCGGACGTGCGGCTCCGCTTCTGTCAACTGGCCCAGAACGCTAGCAGGCGCGGCACGTGGGCCGGACTCGGGGTCACCGCGAGGTGATCGACGCCGCCTCGTAGCGCCCGCGACGCCCCGCGACGACCGTTGCCGCCACCTCGGTGCCCACCGCGACGTCCCTCGTCCCGTCCGCCAGCGAGGTCGCGTGGAACCCCAGTGTGCGACCGTCTTCGAGTTCGAGCTCGCCCAGCCCCTCGCGGACGTCGAACGACCGCACCTTGCCCAGGACAACCGCAGTCGGCGCGCCGCGATACGTCACGCGAGTCGCCGATCCCCCAGCAGGCGCGCCATCTCGACGGCCGCGTGGGCGGCCTCGAGGCCCTTGTTGGTCTCGTCGGGCGCAGAGCGCTCGAGCGCCTGGCCGACGGTCTCACAGGTCAGCACGCCGAAGATCACCGGGACCCCCGTGACGAGGGCCACCTCTTGGATCCCGCGAGCGCACTCCCCGGCGACCACGTCGTAGTGCCCCGTCTCGCCGCGGATCACGGCCCCAAGGCACACCACGGCGTCGTGGGCCACCTCCGAGGTCGCGAACGCCCTTGCGAGCACCGGCAGCTCGAACGCGCCGGGCACCCACGCGACGGTGACGTCGGCCTTGTCGACGCCCGCCGCGGCCAGTCCCTCGAGGCACCCGTCCAGCAGTCGGATCGTCAGTCCCCCGTTGAATCGGGCGCAGGCCACGCCGACTCGTAGCCCACGGCCGGTGCCGGTCCCCTCGAGCAGCGTGCCGACAGCCGCGCCGGTGCGCTCGAGGTCCACTGCGTCGAGGCCGGTCTCATCCGTTGACGCCATCAAGTCCCTCCAACAGGTGTCCCATCCGGTCGCGCTTGGTGCGCAGGTAGTCGATGTTGAACTCGGTCGGCCGCGTCTCGAGCCCGACGCGCTCGGTGATGCGAAGTCCGAAACCCTCGAGACCCCCGAACTTGTCGGGATTGTTGGTCATCAGCCGCATTGTCGAGATGCCGAGGTCCGCGAGGATCTGGGCGCCGATGCCGTACTCGCGGGTCTCAGCGGCGAAGCCCAGCTCGAGGTTCGCGTCGACGGTGTCGCGGCCGTCCTCTTGCAGCGCGTAGGCCCGGATCTTGTGGCCGAGGCCGATGCCCCTGCCCTCTTGGCCGCGTAGGTAGACGACCACGCCGCTCCCCTCCTGGGCGATGCGCTCGAGGGCCGCTTGGAGCTGGGGACCGCAGTCGCAGCGCAGCGAGCCGAAGACGTCGCCGGTCAGGCACTCGGAGTGCACTCGGACGAGCACGTCCTTTTGGCCGTCGACGTCGCCGAGCACGAGTGCGAGGTGCTGCTCGTTGTCGAGGACTGCCTCGTAGACGACCGCGCGGAATCCGCCCTCCTCTGTCGGCAGCTGGGCCTCGGCCATGCGCCGCACAAGACGCTCGTGATGGCGCCGGTACCGGATCAGTTCTGCGATCGTGATGATGGGCAACGAGTGCGACTCAGCGAACCCGATGAGGTCCGGCAGGCGCGCCATCTGGGACTTGTCGGCGCTCACGATCTCGCAGAGCACGCCGGCGGGAGCGAGCCCTGCCATGCGGCAGAGGTCCACGGTCGCCTCGGTGTGTCCGGCGCGCTTGAGGACCCCGCCGGGCCGGTAGCGCAGAGGGAAGATGTGACCCGGGCGGTTGAGGTCACCCGACTTGGTCGTCGGGTCCGCGAGCGATCGGATCGTCGCGCAACGATCCGCTGCGGAGATGCCCGTCGAGGTGCCATGGCGGTAGTCGACGGAGACGGTGAACGCGGTGCGCTGGGCCTCGGTGTTGGCCACGACCATCAGGGGCAGGTCCAGGGCGTCGGCGCGCTCCGGCTCGACGGGAACGCAAATGACCCCTGAGGTGTGCTCCAAGAAGAACGCGACGGCCTCGGGGGTGATCGCCTCGGCGGCCATCACGAGGTCGCCCTCGTTCTCGCGGTCCTCGTCGTCAACGACAACGACCATCTTGCCCGCAGCGATCGCCGCGACCGCCTCTTCGACCGATGACAGCGCCATTACAGCTCGACCTCCACGCGAAGATCTTCGCCCACCTGGCTCACTGAGACGAATCGACCCTTGCGCAGCGCTTCAATGGTGGCTGCGCCCGGGCCAGCGAGGACCGGCGCCCCGTCGTCGCCACCCATCAGCGACGGGGCGAGGTACGCCACCACACGGTCAGCGAGCCCCTGGGCGACGAAGTCGTGTGACACGCTCGCGCCGCCTTCGACCAGAAGCTGGAGCACACCGCGTCCACCGAGGTCCTCAAGCAACGCGCCCAGCTGCCCGGTGTACTCGAGGCACGGGTGGACCTTGGCCTGCGGCGGCGCGTGGCCGAGCACCACGCGCAGGGGCTGTCGGTCGAAGCCTCCGAGACGCACGGTCAGCTCGGGGTCGTCTGCGCGCACCGTGCCGGCCCCGACGACGATCGCGTCGCTGGTCGCGCGCAACAGATGTGCGTCGTGCCGCGCGCCCTCCGAGGTGATCCACCTCGAGGACCCGTCGGCCGCGGCGGTGCGGCCGTCGAGCGTCGCGGCGAACTTGACGACCACATAGGGGCGTCCGGTTCGCCGGTGGTGGAGGTACGCCGCGAGGTCCTCTGCCGCCACGTCGGCGCCGGTGCCGACGTCGACGGTGATGCCCGCGTCGCGAAGCACCGCGATGCCCTGGCCCGCGACGTGGTGGTCGGGATCCTGGACCGCGACGACGACGCGCGCGACGCCGGCGTCGCGGATCCTCTCCGTGCACGGACCGGTCCGCCCGGTGTGCGAGCAGGGCTCCAGGGTCACGTAGAGCGTCGCACCCGCCGCGGCGTGGCCCGCAGCGTCGAGTGCGACGACCTCGGCGTGGCGACCGCCCGGTGGCTCGGTCGCCCCACTGGCGAGCAATGTCCCCTGGTCGTCGACGACGACTGCGCCCACCCAGGGGTTCGGGCTCGTCAGGCCCCTCGCGGCGCGGCCGAGCGCCGCGGCGTGCGCCATCATCTCTGCGTCACGCGTCATGACGCCGCCGCCGCTCGCAGCGACGCCGCCGCGGCGAGCGGGTCGGGTGCGCCGAAGATCGCCGAGCCCGCGACGAGCACGTTCGCGCCGGCGGCGACCGCGCGAGGAGCAGAGCGCACGTCGATCCCCCCGTCGACCTGGACGTCGACCTCGAGGCCCCGTGCGTCGAGGGCGGCACGCACCTGTGCGACCTTTCCGAGGACGTCCGCGATGAAGGCCTGGCCGCCGAACCCTGGGAACACCGTCATGCACAGGATGAGGTCGACGTCACCGAGCCAGGACTCGATGGCCTCGAAGGGCGTGTCGGGGTTCAGCGCGAGGCCGACCGACAGTCCGAGGGCACGGGAACGGTCGATCAGCGCCCCGGTGTCGCCTACCTCCACGTGGACCGTGCAGCCGTCCGCGCCCGCCGCGGCGAACGACTCGAGGTACTCGCCGGGGTCCGACAGCATCAGGTGGCAGTCGAAGAATGTCTCGGTGAGCGGGCGCAGCGAGCGGACCACGGGTGGGCCCACGGTCAGGTTCGGCACGAAGTGGCCGTCCATCACGTCGATGTGGAGCCGGTCGGTCTGCGAGGCGACCGCGCGGATCGCTCCGCCGAGGTCGGCGAAGTCCGCCGAGAGGATCGACGGGGCTATCTGCAGCGAGCCGACGGGGCGTGTCGTCGGGCGGACCACGGCGCGAGCCTACGGGGCCGCCGGCGGCCCGAGGCGCGACGGCGGACCGTCGCGCAGCCCACGGAGCCACGCATCCGGCGCCATCGCGCGTCGCCCCTCGGGCACCACGACGCGCAGCGCGAGCCCCCCGCGCCCGCAGGCGACCACCGTGCCGTCGAAGGAACCGGGCGCACCGAACTCGCCGTCCACAGCGACGGCGTCGGGGACCCCGAGCCGGCGTCCCGCCGCCCAGGTCCGCGCGCGACCGATGCGCACGACGCGTGCGAGTTGGACCGCGTCGCGCGTGAAGTCCAACTCGCACTCCGCGTCGCTCACCTTGCGCGCGTAGGTCGGCTCGCCGCTCTGGGGCACCGGCTCGGGAAGTGCGTCGACCCCCCCGGCAAGCAGTCGAACGAGCAATGAGGCGCCGAGGTCGACCAGTTCGTCGCGCAGCGCGGTGAGGGACTTGTCGTCCACCGGCGTCGCCGCGGTGGCGTAGACCGGCCCGGTGTCGAGGGCGACCTCGAGGGCCATGATGCTGACGCCCGTGGTCTCGTCCCCCTCGAGGATCGCCCGCTCCACAGGGGCAGCCCCGCGCCATCGCGGCAGCAGCGAGAAGTGCACGTTGAGCAGCGGCGCGCGCTCGAGGATCTCTGCGGGGACCAGCTCGCCGTATGCCACCACCACGCCCACGTCGTAGTCCACCGCTTTAAGCGCGGACAGCTCCACGGACGTCGTGATCCCGCGGACGTCGGCAGCCTCGCGCACCGCCGTGGGGGCCAGTGCGCGTCCCCGCCCCTTGGGCCGGTCAGGCCGCGTCACGACGATGACGACGTCATGGCCTGCGTCGACGAGTGCGTCGAGGACCCGGACAGCGAAAGCGGGCGAGCCGAGGAAGGCCAGCCGCATCAGGTCTCGAGCAGCGACGCCAGCCCGTCGGGGTCGCCCCGCGTCGAGGAGAACTCGCGCCGCAGCAAGGCGCGCGCCTCACGACGCTGGTCCGGGTCCAGGCGCTCCACGAGCAGGATCCCGTCGAGGTGATCGAGCTCGTGCTGGAAGATCCGCCCTTCAAAGTCGTCCGCCTCGATCGACAGCTCGTTGCCGTCAAGGTCGAAGCCGACCAGATGGACGCGGTCAGGTCGTGTGATCTCCCAGGTGTGTCCGGGGACAGAGAGGCAGCCTTCCGGATACGTGAACTCGCCGTCAGACTCGACGATCCTCGCGTTGACCACCGTGACCGGCCCGTCACCGGCGTCGTAGACGAAGACGCGTCTGGCGACGCCTATCTGGTTGGCTGCAAGACCGACGCCGGGGGCGGCGTACATGGTCTCGATCATCTGCTCGGCCAGTCGTGCGACACGGCCGTCGATCTCCTCGACGTCCTTGGTCGCTTGGCGCAGGACGGGGTCCCCGTAGAAGCGGATCTCCAACTCGCTCACGCAGGAAGGCTACCGGCGCTCATGTGCCGGCCGGGTCGACCTCGACGCGGAGCCGCCCCGAGGGCCGGGGTGTGGCTGCCAGCGCGTCGCACAGCGTCGTGTGGTCGTCGGCCTCGACGAGGTACCGGTCCGTGTCGTCGTGGACGACGAGTCCCGCGGCGCCCAGGGCTGTGGCGAACTCGGCCGCGGCCTCGCCGGACAGCGCGCACTGCGCGACGTGCGGGGGCAGCGAGAGCGCCGCCGCGCGGTCGGCCTCCTGGGTGATCACACCGGAGGGGTCCCCGTTCACGGCGCACGCGACCGCGGGATGCGCGGCCAGGCGGGTCTGGACCACGACGAGCCCGGGCGCGCTCGACCCCCTCGCGCCGGTGAGCCGACCTGCGAGCCCGACGGCGCGAAGGGCCTCGAGCGCACCGTGCGCGCGTGGCGCGCACAGATAGTCGTCAAGCTCGGCGAAGCAGACGACCGGCGCCCTGCGCACGCGCGAGAGCACGGCCTCGGTGCCCACGACGATCCGGCTACCCGTATCGATCTGCGAGCTCGCCGCCGACACCTCCGCGACGGGCTCTCCTAGCAGTGCGCTCACGCGCTTTGCGAGCGTGGCGATGCCCTCGCGCAGGGCGACGAGCTTCGTCGCGCCGCACGAGATGCACAGCCGTGCCAGCTGACGGCAGCCGTCGTCGCAGGCGAGGCCCCCGTCGCCCTCGCGCAGGGCGAGCCGGTGCGGCTCGCAGATCGCCAGCGCGCCGCAGCGACGGCACGCGAGCAGCCGAGCGGCGCCGAGGCGCTGCAGCACGACGGCCACGCGGACGCCGTCGCCTGGCTCTGCGAGCGCACGCCGCGCAGCCCCCACGAAGGTCCCCGAGAGGCCCCCTTCGCGCGGATCCGCCTCGCCGAGGTCCGCGACGACCACCTTCGGCCAGAGCCGCTGCTCGTGCTCCAGGACCTCTTCGTGCGGCGCGAGCGCCCGCAGCGTGGGTGTCGCGCACCAGCTCGTCGCGATGAGGGGCGCCTGATCGCGCCGGCACCGCTCCGCGAGGATCGTCACGGCGTCCCAGCAGGGCGCCTGGGTCTGCTTGTAGGCGCTGTCGTGGGCATCGAGCACCAGGGCGGCGGCGAGTCGCGGCACTGGTGAGAGCGCCGCGGCGCGCGCGCCGACGACGACGGCCGCACCGCTTGCGGCGAGCACCCAGTCCGTGGGTCCGGCGGCGGTGATGCCGCGGCGCCGGAGCCGCTCGGTGAGGCGCTCCGCCCAGGCAGAGGTCGGCGTCGTCACGACCACGGCGCCCTCCCGGCTCTCGCCGGTGACGCCGTGCAGGACGCTGAGGACGAGCTCGATCGGGTCGGTGCACGGCCCCACGCGCAGCAGCGTCGGGACGGTCGCACGCACGAGCCGTTGGCCGACGACACGCTGGAGGTTGTGGACGACGGGAAGGGCGACTACGGGTGGCGCAGGGGCCAACGAGGTCACGACGCGCTGCGGCGACGCGGTGGCGAGCAGCTTGGACCACGCACCGGCGAAGCGCCACGCGGCCCACTCGCACAGCTCGACGACGCGTGCAGGGGGCCCCTTGCCCAGCGAGCGAGCGACCGACTTGAGGCCCGCGACGTCACTTCCGTCCGCGAGTCCCACGACCCAGCCACGCACGCTGCGTCCGTGGAGCTGGACGCGCACCCGATCGCCGACGACCAGATCGAGGGCCTCGGCCGAGTAGTCGAACGGCCGCTCGAGCGCGGCCACTTCGGGCAGGACCCGCGCGACCGCGGGAGTCACGACCTAGAGGCCGAGGGAGCGGCGCAGCTCGTCGGCCCGAGGTGTCTGCTCCCAGGTGAACTCGCGCTCTGGGCGGCCGAAGTGGCCGTACGCCGCGGTCTTCTGGTACACGGGACGCCGCAGGTCCAGCTCATCGATGATCGCCGCCGGTCGAAGGTCGAAGAGCTCGCGCACGGCGAGCTCGATCTTCTGGGGGTCGGCGGCCTCGGTCCCGAACGTGTCGATCGCGACGGAGACCGGGTGCGCGACGCCGATCGCGTAGGCGACCTGGACCTCGCAGCGTCGCGCCGCGCCGGCGGCCACGACGTGCTTGGCGACCCACCTCGCGGCGTACGCGCCGGAGCGGTCGACCTTGGAGGGGTCCTTGCCCGAGAAGGCGCCGCCGCCGTGGCGCGCAAAGCCGCCGTAGGTGTCGACGATGATCTTGCGACCCGTCAGCCCCGTGTCGGCATGGGGTCCCCCGTAGACGAACGCCCCCGACGGGTTCGTGTGGATCGTCGGTGCCTGCTCGACGAGCTCGGCGGGCACCACGGGATTGATGACGTGGTCGATCAGGTCCTGTCGGATCACCTCTTGGGCCACGCCGTCGGCATGCTGGGTCGAGACCACGATCGTCTCGATCCCGACGGCGCGGTCGCCCTCGTAGGCGACGCTGACCTGGGTCTTGCCGTCGGGTCGCAGGTAGCCGATCTGGCCGGTCCTGCGCACCTGTGCGAGGCGCATCGACAGCCGGTGCGCCAGCCAGATCGGCAGCGGCAGCAGGTCCTCGGTCTCGTCGCAGGCGTAGCCGAACATCATCCCCTGGTCGCCCGCACCCTGGGAGTTGCGCAGGTCCTCGCCACCAGAGCCGGTCCGGCGCTCCACGGCGACGTCGACGCCCGCCGCGATCTCTGGGCTCTGGCGGTCCACCGCGACCATGACGGCGCAGGCGTTGCCGTTGAACCCCTTGTCGTCGGAGTCGTACCCGATGTCGACGATGGTCTGGCGAGCGAGCTGGGGGAAGTCGATCCGTGCGGTGGTCGTGATCTCCCCCGCCACGACGCACAGCCCCGTGGTGAGCAGCGTCTCGCACGCCACTCGCCCCGAGGGATCCTCGGCGAGCACGGCGTCGAGCACGGCGTCGGAGATCTGGTCGGCGATCTTGTCGGGGTGACCCTCCGTGACGGACTCCGACGTAAAGACGGAACGGTGGCTCATCGGGCTCCTTCCCGGAAGCGTCCGGTAACACTATCCAACACCGCGGCTGCGACCTCCACCTTCGAGGTCAACGGGACATGGCGCTCGCTGCCGTCGTCGCCGAGGATGACGACCTCGTTGGTGGGATGGTCGAAACCCACCGACGGCGCGGCGACGTCGTTGACCACCAGGAGCTGGCAGTGCTTGGCGGCGAGCTTCGCGCGCCCGCCGGCGAGGGCGTCGCCGTTCTCAGCAGCAAAGCCCACGACCACCTGGCCCCTGGGTGCCCGCGCCACGACCTCCGCGAGGATGTCCTCGGTGGGCTCTAAGAC
>Ga0075021_10002260_pt1 | contig 10017 bp, 9 predicted proteins | sample ColStrG_CSR_2012_FD_72749 | JGI IMG/M metagenome (GOLD analysis project Ga0075021, IMG submission 72749) | Freshwater sediment microbial communities in response to fracking from Pennsylvania, USA - Cold Stream Run_MetaG_CSR_2012 | ecosystem: Environmental > Aquatic > Freshwater > Creek >... | reverse complement strand
TGCTTCGTCTTTCCACGCTTTTACGATATTCATGATGATTCTCTCCTTGGAACGGTCAACGCCGCTTCTTACTTGCTCCCGCTGGATGTTGGTGGCGGGCACTCTTCGGGAGCGCGAGAATGCCGCCGTGTGGTGTGGTCTTGAGCGATGTTTGCCGGCACAAGCAGTCAAGATCAACTACGTCATATAAATGCACTGATAACACCCAGAAATACATGACCTACGACTTTTTCTTGTGTCGGTCTTCGCGTGAGGGCAGTCGTGCTCCTGACTTGCTGGTCTTGCACATACGCGCAGGGTGTTGGGAAAAATAAAATGGCGAGAGATGGATTCATCTCTCGCCGGTGAGTTCAACAGGCTAAGGTTTGCGCGGCCTTTTCACAGCGAGCGAGTAAGCGTGGCTACGTGGCTGGGAAGGATGTGGCATCGTGTTTGGCTTGGACCGGCACATTGGACATGGCAGACACGGCCGTCCCGGGAGCTAACTTTATCGCTGTCAGGGGTTCAATTGGCTGGAATTGCGGGGCGTAGGCTTTCACTGCCAGCCAATACCAGCTCAGAACAGTGAAGACTATGGCATAGTTGCTTTCTTTGATCTCTTGTGCCGCTTGCGACACGGTCTGCGCCGACAGATAGAGCCCCGGCCCGATCCATTCCACACCTTTTGATAGGGCATAGACCACAAAGAACAAGATGCCAATCCACGGCGGTGACAATGGCAAGCTTATGCTTTCAACCTGATGTCAGGACACATTTGAAAACGAAGCCTCCAAATCAAGCAAACAGTGCGCATCGAGCCAGAAGAACAAGCCTGAATCCTGCTCAAGTAATTTGACCATGGCGTTGATCAAGCTCAACTCATACCGGCCCCGTCTGCGGGAGGCGATCCGTCTGAGCAAGCCCGCCGTAACTTCTGGGTCGCGCAGTATGGCCCCGCAGCGGGCCACTTGGACGGCCACCGCCAGGGAGACGAGTATCAGCAGGGCCAAGGCAAATAGAGCAAAAAAACGAGACCAGGCGTGGATGTCCTCGATGCGGGCGTCGGCAAAGCCCAGTAGCCGTTTGGCATCCCGAAAGCCTTGCTCGCACCCGAAGCGCCTGGCATATTCACCCGCCATTTGGGCGGCATTCTGCCAGCGATTAGAGATCAAATACCACACCTCCCAGTCACCCTTTTCATTTTTGACTCGGCTCAAACTCACCCACAGTGGGTGCGGGTCAGATTCGCAATACTGCACATGTCCCAGAAAGTGGCCCTTCGAGGGGCCATTACGCCGCCGCGAGTTCGTCACGAATGAAATCGTCTGCAATTGCCGCCATTCACCCGCCACCTGTACTTTAGTGGTCCCTTTGGCCCGAATGACGTACTCCACCCGATAAGAATCGAGTAAATCACATAACTCGACATCCGCAAAACCGCGATCGGCGGTCACAATTAGACGTCGACGCCCAATTTAAGTGGCCGTTCGAGGGGCCATGCCCCGGATCTGATCCAATACCCGTTTTAGAATGGCCATCTCATACACTTTCATAAGTGGCCCCGCAGCGGGGCCACCGCCCTTTCAGCACACTGGCGGCATATGCCCGCCAAAAAATGGGCTGCCCCCGACCCTTGATCACTAGTGAGATCACCAACAGATGTTGGTCATCTTCTATCGTCCAGTCGAGTGCTAGACGTACCCTCCCACGGTCGGGGATTTGTCGGATCGCTTGCTCCAAGACCGCCTGTGCCAGCCATGGCCCCGCAGCGGGCCACTTGCGCGGATCCAGTCGTTCATTATGTATTAAGCGTGACAGGCGCTTCACTGCCGCTTCCTGGTTACCCAAAGTGGCCCAGCCCCTAGAACGGGCCGCACGGCTTCGAGGGGCCATTCCCCGTGATAGCTCCGCCTGATTGCCCGTTTGGCGCATCACAAAAGTGGCCCTCTGAGGGGCCATCGCCTCGACATAATCCGCGATCCCTTTGACTTGATGCCCATGCGCCCACGGCAGCGCCTCCACGATATACTCCATGATGGGTGCAGTTGTATCTGTTGTTGTCATAGACCAGATTATGGGCCCTAAGCCTCAATTGCACCCTTTTGCACCTATTTTCTAAATGTGTCCTGACATCAGGCTTTCAACCCAACTCCGCACGAGCCTATATCGGTCCGAGAGCAAGGGCAGGGCGAAACCATAGGCGAGCAGGAATACAGACCCGCCGAACTCGAACGAGATCATCTTCCGGATGCCTGTCTTTTCGACGCCGTTTTGGTCACGACCCTGGAATATCCATAGATTGTGGAGGCTGACCTGGCCTTGCGCGTTGTATGGGAGCAGCCATGTGGGCGTGTCGTAGGGGATGATTTCCTGCCCCCACTTGGTCTCTTCACCGCACGCAATAAACGTGATGATCGTTAATGCGAGGAAGATCAAGTTGCCGTGCGTGTGCAACCCAAACAACCGGTGAGTATACCGGCGTGAACGCACATACAAGATTGCCAGGATGATAGACGCTGCACCCCAGACATCTGCTAGCGCTTCGAGCGGGGCACCCTGGCGCGTCAGGTCATTGATTATGGCTTCGTTTTTACTGAAGATTGTCAGGTTGGAGCCAATGACGATCAGTAGCGTAGCGATGATCCAACCGATTACGTGTAACCTTTTCATGTGACCTGTGCCTCAGTGAGTTGCTTTGGGTGAACAGTGAATCTTGGCCTCAAGGCTTGCACGACTCGCCTAATTTGTGACTATAGGTCTTCAGATAATTAGATTGAGATTGCGCATGCGAAATCACCTGTTTTTAGGCACTTTCGCTACGAGACATCTGCTTTTCAATCTGAATGGCTATAGATCGGTGCTAGCGGAAGCACTCGTCTTTGATGTGCTTTGGCTTTTCCTTGCTGGTGTAGCCGGTGGCAGCTGCCCTCACGCTCGCACCAATGTCGATTTGTCCGTAGCCCAGTTTGTTATCCAGCCCGTGGTTCGATGGTAGCTTGTTGATCAGGACCGACGTGTCCTGCATGACCTTGAGTAAGTCCTGAAAGGAATACTGCGGGGCGACGCTACGGATGAGGGCGATCTGACCAGAGACAAACGGTGCAGCCATCGATGTGCCACTCCAGTAGGCGAACCCGTTCCCGTCAAAGGTGCTATAGATCGATTCACCCGGGGCTGCGAACGAAATCCAGTCACCGTAATTGGAGAAGGATGAGTGTCCATCCGCCGCATCAAGGGATGTGACCGACACCACACAGGTGGCTGCGGCCGGGTATTGATGCACTTCACGGCCTTCGTTGCCCGCCGATGAGACCACCACGATGCCACTATGACGGGCCTCGGTTAACAGCGACTCGAGGAAGGCCGAGTCATTCGCCGTGCCGAGGCTAATGTTGATGATGTTGGCGCCATGGTGTATGGCAAAGTAGATGCCCTCCACGAGCGGGATCAATGAGCCTTGACCCGCTGAATCAAGCACGCGAATGGGCATGATCTTTGCGTCAGGCGCGACGAGGTGGATGATGCCGGCTACATGTGTGCCGTGACCCGATTCAACGCCCCCTGGCTTATCATCGGGGTTTGGGTCGTTGTCCACAAAGTCGTAACCGGGCACCAGGCGGCCGTCCAACTCGTGATGGTTGACCTCTACCCCGGTATCTAGAACCGCCACGGTGACGCCCGCTCCACGCGAGATCGTTTGCGCTTGCTGGATATTGAGCAACCCGGCCGAATTCTGATGAATATATTCGCTCGGTGTTGGCTCACCCCACGCACCCATCCGCGAGGGGTTGCCATCGATCGAGCCAGTCAGAAATTCCTCGTCGGCAAACAATACGTGCCGGTCATGGCGAATATGGTCGGCGGTGCTATGCGCGTCTTGCTTGGAGTTGACTGGTTGGACAATGAAGGTTGAGGGGATCCCGGTGACCACTTGCACGGTTGTTGTGGCATAACTGGCGTTGATGTCATCGATGGACATGCCAGACGAGGGGTCAATCTGGACGATGATCGTGTTTGGCTTCTTGTCGTCAGCGTGAACGGGAGATACTGCTCCTCCGAGCACACCGCTCGTGGCTGCGATGATGGCGAGCAAGCGGCCGAAATCAGATATGCGACTTTGGCGAGAGTGCGGAAGTTGGGGGCGGCGTTTCATAATGGGATACCTCTCTTGTAAATCTTAGTGAAATTGAATGGGAATCTCGGAGCTACGTGGCTTTGATTGCGCGGCGTTTGTCATTCTTGATAGTCGATCGTTAGGACGTTGGCCGCGTTGAACTAGCGTTGACCGATGATCATGAACGGCGCCCAGTAATACGGATGAGCGAATTTGGACTTGAGCGCGAGTTGCGCAGCCCGCAATGCTTCAGCACGGCCCATGCCCCGGCGAATATGGTCATACCAGGTGCGCATGAGTTCGGCTGTCGTCTCGTCTTGCACGAGCCACAGGCTGACAACAAGTGTTGCCGCACCCGCGCCCAGAAATGCGCGCACGAGACCCATGATCTCATCCCCCTCGAGTGTTTGGCTGCGGCCCGATTCGCAGGCACTCAGCGTGACGAGCGCCCCGCGTAAATCCAGCGCCAGCGCGTCTAGCGCCAGCAGCCAGCCATCGTGCAACTTTAAGGATGAGAACATCGGATTACCCGCGCGGAACAGACCATGGCAGGCTAGATGCACCACCTCACTGCCCGCTACTTGCTTGCGCACTGTGCTCACAGTTGCCTCGTCGCCGATCAGCAGGGTCGTAGAGGAGATGAGTTGCGCGACTGCATGGGCTTCAGCGACCACCGCTGGGATCAACGCATCCGCCACCGCCACGACAACCGCTCGGCCCGTGTTTGGTGACGTCCGCTGCTGGCAGATGGTCTGCACCGTTGCGCTGGGTGCATATGACATCGTATAGCGCTCTATCAGATACCCTGCGCCGTCGAACAAGGCGTGGAATGGCACTTGGTGGAGTAAACCATGCGGCACGATGATCAGCTCGCGCTGCTGGCTGATGTACGGCTCGAGGGGTTTGAACACCGCGTCATACAGCAGGGCCAACACGCGCTGAGTTGACTGTTCGAGCTGCAGGGTGTGACGCTTGGCAAAGGCACGACCGGCGCGGAATCGCTCCCACTGTGCACCCAGCCGTTGCAAGAGTGGTGCGATGGCCGAGACGGATGCGATCCCATCTGGTAATTGTCCGACCGCTTGCACACCGTCCCGGGTGACGACAAAGGCGATGATCGCGTTATCCAGCACGTAATACGACACGAGCGCTGTACTTGGCGCCAGCTCAGCACAGATCGCCTCGAGTGTGAGCGGTTGATCCAACATGGGTTCGCTCAGGTCGGAGGGTGCCGCATCTCGTGCGCGCGCGTGCAACTGCAGACGGCCGATTTCGCGTTCGAGTTCGAGGGCACGTTCTTGTAACTCGGCTTGACTACGCCGGTTCTCCGAAGGGCTGTCTTCGCCTCTACCAAGCAGTCGGTTATAGGTCGCGTTCAGTTCTGCATACAAGGCAGCGTGTGTGGCCCGTTGCTCCGTGTGGTGCGAGTCCTCCGCCTGACCAGGCACACGCGGTGCGCGCAGCGGTGCACCCATCGTCGCATTCAACAACGTCACCAGCGCACGCGCCTTTGCGCGCTCGGCCATAGCGAATGCGCGTGCGGCATCGTCCGTGTCTTGGCGCGCAAGATACAGTCGAACCAGATCGTCATAGGCTGCCAGCTTGTCGGCGGCAAACGACACTCGCAGCCGATCCTCGGAGACATTGGCACGCAACTGTTCCACTTCGCCGATGGCCGCCCGTAGCCGACGTTCTGCCTCAAGCGCATTGCCAGCGATCAGGTGCACATGGCCCAAGCGCTGATTCAAGAGATAGCGCAGACTTGGCAGGTCTACCTGTTGCATCAGGACCTCGCAGGCCTGCAAATGGGCTCGGGCTTGTTCAATATCTGGTATGAGCGCGTCTGCCAGGGACAGGTGAGCATAGGCCTGCTGCAATGCCCACGGGCCACTATCTACCCGCTTGAGCGCTTGGCGCGCGAATCGAAGCGCCCCTTCACGCTGTCCCAACACCCGACATAGGTCCGATTGTTTCAGCGCAACGATGGCCTGCATCGGTGCGTTACCCGCCGCCGCAAATAACGTTGCGCTTGAGGCAAGCACCTGCGTGGCTTCATCGAGTTTGCCGGTCGCCATGAGCGCTGCGCCCATGCCCCACTCTGCCCGCGCGAGGTCGTGGTGCATGCTGCTCGCATTGAGCGCCCGAGTGGCTTCGCGGTAGGTCGGCAGCGCTTCGTCATACAAATTGAGCGACAGGTAGGCCTCGGCCAGGTCCAGCAAAACGATATGCTTGTCAGACTGGGCTGCCAGCGGCTCCAGAATTTGGCCGGCCTGCTCGAAGGCGGCTAGCCCAAGTGAGTAGTCGCCGAGCAACAGCCTCGCATTGCCAATATTGTTCAGGGTTTGGGCCACCTTTAGGGTGAGGTTCGCTTCTTTATAAGCGGGTAGCGCGCGCTCAAAGACATCCAGCGCCTCTCGTCCGCGCCCAAGCCGTAGCAAGACGATGCCACGATTGTTTTTTACCTCGGCCAGACTCTCGGTCATGCCCAAATGGCTAAAGCGTGCCTCGGCGTCGGTATATGCCGTGAGCGCTTGGTTGTAACTGCCGATCAGTTCGAAGCACAAACCTTGGTTCTGTGAAACGCGTGCGGCCAAAGCGTTTGCCTCGCCCGGCGCATGTGCAGGGTCGAGTGTGCCTGCTTGCCGCAGATAATCGCGGACGGCCTCGGCCGTCTCTAGCGCTTCAGCATAGCGCCCTTGCTCTTGCAACACGAACATGCGGCCGACGTTCGTGCGCACCGCTTCGAGCCTCTCGCCCACGACGATGTAGCCTATACGCGCACCTTCGATCAAGTCCAGTGCCAGGTCGAATTCTGCATTGATAGCGTGGGCCCGTGCTCGAAGATACGTTGCACCTGGTATGAGGGCGTCCGCGTCGACCTCATGCGCGAGTGACTCGCACACGGCCGCGATCGCGCTCGCCTTGCCGGGATCAGTGCCCATCAGGTGCGCGGCTTGACTCAGCAAATCGTCGAGCCCAGATGGGTTAAAGCAATCCTCGGCGCGTAGAAAATCAGCTTGCGCCTGCGGCGTTGGCTGACCCAGTAACCGGTCGATGTCGAGCTGTTCGGGATGATGTTCAGCGATCATGACAAGTGCATGGGAGGACTATTGCGCCGAATTGCAACGAGCCGTCTGATGTCTTCACCCTATTTCAAGCCAACGTAAACTCGATCGCTGCAGTCTGGATTTCGAACTGCGCGGAGCTGATGACGACTTGATAGATGCCGGGCGGCACCGCTTCGAATGCGAACTCACCCATGTCGTCGGCGCGGGTTAGGGCCACCTCAGAATCCTGGGCGAGCAGTTGCACCGCATAGCCAGTGTCATGATCGGGTTCGATGCCGCCTTCTGCGCCGACGTCAACGCTTTGATCTTGGATCACCATCACCTGCCCCAGCACATCCAGGGCACTCCCGCCCTTTGCGGGTTGCGTATTGAGGACGATGTCGGCGACATCCGTTGAACACACGATTTGGCGCTGGTTACCGAGACTACTTGCCGCACGCACGCCTGATGTGGCCAGTGACCAGCCGCTGTCGAAGGTTAACTGGGCCAGGATGCGCCGAAAAAAATGTGGCTGGCGTCGATCCTCGGTTTGCTCCCGAAACTGCTGCCTGAGCACCGTGCGGATGCCCTCAGGTGGATTGGATAAGGTGACATGTGCACTGAGGACATGGAAGTTGCGCAACCATGTCATGGCAGTGCGCGTGGCCTCATCGGCCTGTGCGACCTGAGAAGCAACCTGAGCCGCGTCCTCGTCCGATAGCCGGCCTTCAATCCAATCCAACAGTTGTTCAAAGTTGAGTTCTTGCATGCTGATGACTGTCCTATTCCCACCACGTGATTACAACGAATAAATGCCAGAAACATCATAAAAAATACATGGCGCGCCAGGGCAGCCAGCCGCGACCAAGACAAAGTGCCAATCGACTACGACCGTTCTAGAAGTTGCTTGAGTTGCGCCAGACATCGGGCGCGTGTCGGACCAATGCTGCCGACGGATAGGCCAAAGCGCGCCGCGATATCGGTATACGCGGGCTGCTCCTCGCTAAAGTAGAGCGCTTGCAAGAGTTCCCGGCAGCGTGGGCCCATTTGCCGCAACCCCTGTTCCAGCCATGTGACCACTTCCCAATATTCGATATCGTCACGCTCTGGCTGGCTCATCAATTGGACGCCAGCATGTTTGTATTCAGCGTCTAACTCGGCCAATTCCTCGTGTTGGCCGCGCTTTAAGACGCGCCAGGTGTGACGACGGGCCACCGTGCACAGCCAGGAGGCCAAATTGCTATCATCACGTAGTTTCGGCAGGCTTTGCAACAGGACGGTAAAGGTGAGCTGTGTAATATCGGCTGCCTCGTCGTTGCTTAGGCCATAGTGCAATGGCACCGAGAATACCAATCTCTTGTATTGTTCATACAGGTGTTCCCAAGCGTCGATATCCCCGTTTCGACAAGCGCGGATGAGGGTTGCGTTGGTGTCATGGATGCTTACGTCAGTGATCATTGCGCCTTTGGATGCACCGAGTTGCCGTGCATATATGACGTTAGTCGTTGCACTGTAATAATCGTGCATGGCTTTGATTATGTGTATCGTCGATAGTCGTTATGTAGAGGCTGAGTAGTTGAAGATACGTCCCTACGACACACATCTGCCGATGTGTCATTGGGAACAGACTGTGCGAAGTCCGGCTTGTCGGATGTTTGTTGGACTGGTTTTGAGTTTGAGCCAGGCCGAGATCCCTTGGCGACATCAATTCTAATCGTGTCTGACCGCAATTGGGTGCCATATCTGGCGGCGCCCATGCACCTGCCCGCCATATGCGGTCCTTTCAATTACTGAACGCGCCGACTAGGTCGGTTACATCGCAAAGCTACGGCTGGCTGAAGGCAGATTTCTAACCCTATGCAAGCGCCGTTATGTTGAAGGCGGTTATCGGGAAATGGCGGCGTTTTGGCGACATAACGTTCACCTTGCGTGTCAGGATTGGAGCAACATACGGTTTGTTTCTGGAAGCTCGACCCGCTAAAAACGCTCAATACCGTCGCGGTCGATAGCCTTGAATGGGCAATGGGATGAGGAACCCGTGTATACAACGCATGTTACTGCCAATACAAGCGGCCAAGGCAGGTGAAGCTGTGGTTTGTTTCAAGCACCGGTGGGTCAAAACGCTGCCAAAGCAGACCCTCTTAGCCATCGGTCTAGCCATGCTTTCCTGGCAAAGCACACGTGTGCATGAGAGATTCTTTCATGCACACGTGTGGTGTAGGGGACCTGAGGCTGCAGATCCCATCACGGCAATGGCCGGAAGTCCTGATTGCTATAGGGTGGCGCTGTCGGACGGGTGATGTGGTTAAAGCCGAAGTGTGAGGCCCGGTGGCATGAGTTGCAACCGGTGGTCAAGTCGTCGAAAGCCAGCGCAAACTGGCCGCGGTCTTTGGCTGCAATCGCCTTATCCAACTCAGCGAGCGGCTTGCCAACCATGACCGGGACGATCTTTGCTAGCGGACCAGGCACACCATCGTGCGTCGGGTTGTATTTGATCGCGTCATCGAACCCTTCGTGGAGTTCATCCAACTCGTAGCGCGCCAATTCCCAGTTCCCGTTGTCGCCTGCGAACCAAAGCTTGGCGTGGCGCATTTGCTGCAAGCTCATGGTTTCGCCCAAGCCTGGTGGAGAAACTTCGATCCTCGATTTCTGGGCTTCGGCTGTGGTGTTGGCCATGACGGCGATGGCAAGCAGGGCACCAATGCTCAGGAAGAGTGATTTTTGTAAGACTGATGTGAGTTGAGAAGTGGCTTTCATGTATATCCCTCGCTGACCAATACATGCAGCGTGAGCGCGGACCTGATACATAGAAAGCAATACGAATTTGGTATGAACCTCCGAGATTTGGACGCCTTCCGGACGGAATCTGCTCAGCAT
>Ga0075021_10002259_pt1 | contig 10018 bp, 12 predicted proteins | sample ColStrG_CSR_2012_FD_72749 | JGI IMG/M metagenome (GOLD analysis project Ga0075021, IMG submission 72749) | Freshwater sediment microbial communities in response to fracking from Pennsylvania, USA - Cold Stream Run_MetaG_CSR_2012 | ecosystem: Environmental > Aquatic > Freshwater > Creek >... | reverse complement strand
CTTTAAGCGCCAGTTCCATCTCCGGCACCGTCTTGCCGACGCCAGAGAAAACCACGTCGCGGGCCGCCCGCGGACTAGCTCGCAGAACTCGCTCCAACTCTCCGCCTGAAACCACATCGAACCCCGAACCCTGCCGCGCGATCAGCCGCAGAATGCCGAGCGTCGAATTGGCCTTGACCGAGTAGCAAACCGTATAGGGAACGGCGCGAAACGCGCGTTGAAAGGCCTTGATCCGCGCCCGGATCATTTCTGAGGAATAGACGTAGAGAGGAGTGACGTAGCGCTCAGCAAGACGCTCAAGCGAAACCAACTCGCAGAACAACTCCCGTGTGCCGCGGGCATTCCTGCCCACGCGGTTCCGATACGAAAAAGCGGGCGGCCGCAGCGGCTCCGGTTTGCCTGCCGTCTTCACTTGCGTTTGCCTGCGCCGCCCCTGACCTTGATGGCCACCACGGTCTGGTCGTCGAACGCATCGACGCCCGCGGCATGCTCGGTCACCGCTTGGAAGATGTTGTTGACTACGCAGTCGGGCGACTGCGCCACACACCCAGCCACGATTTTCTCTACGCGCTCTCGGCCAAAGGACTCGCCATGCCGGTTGCGTGCGTCCAGGATGCCATCGCTGAAGAACACGAACATGTCGCCGGGCTTCGCACGGAAGTTAAATTCCTCGTAGTCGGCCTCGTCAAACAGCCCGAGGGGCAGCCCGGTGGCCTCGATGATTTCAACTTTTCCGTCATGACAGTAGATAGGTCGCGGCAATCCCGAGTTGGCGATCAATAAGGTGCGCCGTTCGTCGTCCCAGACAGCATAGATAATCGACACGAACTGGGCTTCAATTCTGCGTTCGGCGAGCGACAGATTCACCGCCGACAACATCTCCGCCGGGCCTGGTTCAATGGGCGCATGGGAACGCAGAATTCCGCTGACCAGCGCCGCATAAATCGCAGCCGGAGCGCCTTTGCCGCTGACGTCTCCGATCGCGATGCCAAGGCGCGAGAGCGAGTAGGGCACAAAATCATAGAGATCGCCGCCAATGGCACGCGCCGGGACGAATCTGGCTTCGACTTCCAGGTTCGGCATTTTCGGCCGCGAATGCGGCAGCAAGCGAAACTGCAACTCGCGCGCCAACGCCAGATCGCGCTCCAGACGCTGCTCCTGCCGGGCAATCTCCTCATACAGGCGGGCATTTTCAATGGCAATCGCGATCTGAGCGGCCAGCGTGGTCAGCGTCCGCTTGTGGTCCTCGGTGAAGTATCCGCGGCGCGTGTGCTCGAGATCGAGCACTCCGATAACTTTCTCTTTATAAATGAGGGGCACTGCGAGTTCCGCGCGCGTCTCCGGGTTCACCGCGATGTAACGGGAACTCTTGCTCACGTCTGGGACCAAGACGGCTTCTTTGGCCTGAGCCGCATAGCCCACTACGCCGCGGCCGAGGGGTATGTCGTGCTTGAGGTGGAGCCTCTCCTGAAAGCGCTGCGAGAACCGGTGCTGGAGCTTTTCGCCGCTCGCATCGACCAGCAGAATACTGAACATCTGGTAGTCGATCAGGCGGCTGAGCAATTCGGCAATGCGCTTGAGCAGTTCGTCGAGGTTCAGGATGGAGGTCAGTTCCTGTGCAATCTCGTTGAGAAGCAGCAGTGCGCGGGCTTGCCGGGTGGTGCGGGTGTGCAAGCGTGCGTTTTCGATGCCAACCGCCATGCGAGACGCAATCAGCGTAAGCAGACGCTTGTGTTCCTCGGTGAAATACCCTTTTTCTCTGGCTTCAATGTCGATGACGCCGATGACCCGGTTCTTGACAATCAGCGGAATCGCCAGTTCCGAATGCACGTTAGGAACTGCGGGGATGTAGAAATCCAATGTGGAGGTATCCCCGACCAGAACTGCCTGGCGGAGCTGGGCGGCGCGCCCGGTGACTCCTTGACCCACTTTGACGCGCATGCGGTCGGCAACTTCCGGCGGGTATCCTACCTGGAAGCGCACGTAGAGTTCCTGACGCTGCTCGTTCAGAAGAAGAATCGCAAAAATTTCGTAGTCAATGACTCTGCGGACCAATTCAGCCACGCGGCGCAGCGTGGTTTCCAGATCGAGCGTGGTATTGACCACGTCGGCCACTTCGAGTAGAAGCGGCTCCACCTCGGAGGGCTTCAGGATTGGTGGGGAGGTCGGTTTCACCGTTTTCATAATAGCAGTCAAATGTGGCCGCCCTGTCCAAAGGGGCAGCAGGGTTCATGATGAAGATGGTGCCTTGACCGCGAATCGAAAAATCTCAGGGATTCTCGATTACACAAATGTCAGGGAGATTGCGATAACGCTCCGCGTAGTCCAGACCGTAGCCGACCACGTAGGCATCGGGGATGGTAAAGCCGATGTATTGCGCCTGGATCGGCTGCTTGCGCCGGGAGGGCTTGTCGAGCAAAGCGGCAATGCGCAGCGATTTGGGCTGATGCGCTTGTACAAGCTTCGAGATGTAGTTCAGCGTGAGCCCAGTATCGAGGATGTCTTCGACGAGAATGACATTGCGGTCGGCGAGCGAATTGTCCATGTCTTTGGTCACACGCACTTCGCCCAGCGAGTCCCAGGCGGCGTGGCCGGCTGGGTCTTCCTTGGGCGTCGGCCGATTTCCGTAGCTGGAGACGCCAATAAAGTCGAAGGTAGCTTCGAGCGGCACGTGTCGGGCGAGATCGCTCAGAAACACGGCAGCGCCTTTTAGAACGCCGACGAAGACGATGGATTGCCCGCGATAGTCCCGGGCAATCTCTTCACCCATTTCGGCGACGCGCTTGGCGATCTGGTCGCGTGTCAGCAGTACTTTGAGGTCAGGCATCGAGGACACTCTTATACACGAGATTGGGCTGGACTGGAATGGTTTGTACGCGGCTAAGCTTGGCGCACTCATTGCGCGCTTCCTTCCGCGTCACTAGAATGCTAGTTTCGCAAGGAGGAACGAAACCATGCCCATGCCTGAACTGGCCCAATTGCTGAGTGAGGCCAAAAGAGATGTCCGGGAAATCGAACCCGCGGACCTCAGGCACATGCAGCAGTTGGGAGAGGACTTTATTCTGATCGATGTTCGTGAGCCGGAGGAAGTATCCCGCGGCACAATCGCCAACGCCATCCCGATTCCTCGCGGCCTGGTGGACGTGAACATCGACCGCGTTACAACGGACAAAGACAAGAAACTCGTGCTCTATTGCGCAGGAGGTGTTCGGTCGGTACTCGCCGGATGGATGCTCGCCAAAATGGGATTTCGCAACGTGATCTCATTGGCGGGTGGGTACAACGGGTGGATGAAGAGCCAGTAGATCGACGACCTTCGCACTAGTGGCTCGAAGCGCGCAGCTTGACAAGCTCAAGTCTGGGACCTATGGATCTCAAAGGCATCAAACTCACATGGCTGGGCCACGCTACGTTCCGCATTGTGACTCCGGAAGGAAAGACCTTCTACGTTGATCCCTGGATCGGCGGGAATCCCGTATGTCCGGAAATCGAGAAGAACGTGCAGCGCGCCGACGTGCTTGTCTGCACGCACGGACATTTCGACCACATTGCCGACGCGGTGGATGTCGCAAAGAAACATGATTCCGTAGCGGTTGGCATCTACGAACTTTGCGCGTGGCTCGAAAAGAAAGGCGTGAAGCAGACCGCGCCCATGAACAAGGGCGGCACACAGACGGTTGCGGAAGTCAAAATCACCATGGTTCACGCCGTGCACTCCTGCGGCATTCTTGATGGCAACCAGATCGTGTATGGCGGCGAGGCTTGCGGCTACGTGCTTGAGTTCTCGAACGGCGTCAAACTCTACCATGCCGGCGACACAAATGTGTTCAGCGACATGGCGATTGTCCGGGAGCTCTACGCACCGGAGATTTGTATGTTGCCCGTCGGCGATCGTTTCACCATGTCGCCGCGCGAGGCTGCCTACGCTTGCAAGCTGCTGAAGCCGGAGACGGTCATCCCCATGCACTTCGGAACCTTTCCGCTGCTGACAGGGAAGCCCAACGAATTGCAAACGCTGGCGCCGGAAGTGAAGGTGGTCGAACTAAAACCCGGACAGACGATGTAGCGCCGCCGTCCGGCGGGCGTTTTTCGGATGCCCCGCCTTTATCGGCGGGTGCAAGATGCTGGCGCTTCAACAATGAAAGGAAAGCATGGCTGATCAGAACGCAAACGCATCTTGGCGCATGGGTGGAATTACGGTGGCGGAAGTTGAAGACTACCTCTACGCGATGCTGCCCGCTCGTGACGAGGTGCTCACCGAGATGGAAGCGGATGCTGCCAAGAATGATGTGGCAATCGTGGGTCCGGTCGTGGCGCGCGTGCTGTACCAACTGGCAACCATCAGTGGCGCGAAGAAGGTCTTTGAGATGGGATCGGCGATTGGCTACTCCACCATCTGGTGGGCTCGCGCGGTCGGCGAGGGCGGTCGCGTCGTCTACACCGACGGCGACCCCAAGAAGGCCAACAAGGCTCGGAACTACTTCGAACGCGCCGGGGTCAGCCAGCGCATCGCGGTGCGGGTGGGTGACGCGCTTGAAATCCTCTCTGAGGAAAAAGAGCCCTACGACATCATCTTTAACGACGTGGACAAGACGGACTATCCAAGGGTTTTTCGTCTGGCCCTTCCGCGCCTAAAGAGCGGCGGTTTGTTTATCACCGACAACGTTCTCTGGAGCGGGAAGCTTTCACAGCCGAATCCGGACGCCCAAGCGAAGGCGATTCTTGAATTCAACAAACTCATCTGTGAGTCGAAGGAGTTGTTTACGACGATTCTTCCGATTCGCGACGGGGTTTCGGTCTGCGTGAAGAAGTAGAAGCCTTGCCGTAGGTGCTAAAATCATTTGCTTTCATAACCTTCGTCAAAGGCCCTGATCCTCTTGCCCGTAGAACAGATTCCGGAAACTCTGCCGCGCACGCAAGCGCACGCCCGGCCCGACTCTTGGTGCGACGTTCTGGTGGTTGGCGCTGGACCCACCGGCATGGCTTGCGCCATTGAGGCGCAGAAGGCTGGCTTCAAGGCGATCATCATCGACAAGGGCTGCCTGGTGAATTCCATTTTTAACTATCCGACGAACATGGTGTTCTTCACTACGCCGGAGCTGCTGGAAATTGGCGACATACCGTTCACCACTTCTTTGCCCAAGCCAACACGGCTGGAGGCGCTCGAATACTACCGGCGGGTGGCTGAACACTATCAGCTGCATGTCTGCCAATATCAGTGGGTCAAGACCATCACCGGGGAGGATGGCAGTTTCCGCGTGACTGCAACCGACCGTCAGAGTGCCATCCACGACTACCGTGCGCGCAAAATTGTGGTGGCGACCGGGTACTACGATCTCTCGAATGACATTGGAGTGCCGGGAGAAGATTCAGGCAAGGTGTTTCACTATTATCGTGAGCCTCACCCTTACTACGACACGGAAGTGGCCGTGATCGGGGGGAAGAACTCCGCGGCGGAGACGGCGCTGGATTTGTGGCGTCATGGCGCCCGCGTGACGCTGGTGCATCGGGGAAGCCAGATGCACCACCACGTGAAGTACTGGGTCCGTCCGGACGTGGAAAACCGTATTAAGGCGGGCGAGATCACCGCCTACTTCAACAGCACGGTGCTGGAAATCGGCCCCGACTATATCGTGCTCTTGACTCCCAACGGCTCGCTCAGGCTGAAGAACGACTTTGTGTTCGCGCTGACCGGGTACCATCCCGACTACGATTTTCTGCGGAGCATTGGTATTGAACTGTCGGCGGAGCAGCACCGTCCGTTCTGCGACCCGGAAACGCTGGAGTCGAACGTTCCCGGCATCTACGTGGCGGGTGTGATTGTGGCGGGCTCGAAGACCAACGAGATATTCATTGAAAATGGCCGGTTCCACGGGAAGCAGATCGCGGCCCACCTGCGGCAGACACTGGGCGGGGGAGGGAAGAGCGGCGGGCGGAATGGCTCGTAGGGATGCAGAACATATTGATGCAGAACAATATGGGTGGGCTGGAATGCTCGATGGGTGTATAGTGCGGGGCGGTTAGGAGCTAAAAGGAAAATTCCAGACTGGTCGCTCTTCTAGCTATGAATAAGAGAACGTTTATCAAGCGCTTCGCTGCCGCAATGGCAATCCCGACCGTTTCGCGCCTTTTGGCGTGGGCGGGAGGGGACAGGCTTAGAAACTGGGCGGGGAATCTCGAGTACGGTACCGAGCGCTTGTACGCCGCCACGTCGCTCGAACGCGTGCAGGACTATGTCAAGAAGGAGAACCGGCTGAAGGTACTGGGCACGCGCCATTGCTTCAACAATATTGCCGACAGCAAGGACAGCTTCCTTTCGTTGCGGCCGATGAACGAGGTGATTGCCATCGATCCGGCGACGCGGACCGTGATGGTCGCTGGCGGCATTACGTATGGCCAGTTGTGCCCCTATCTTGACAGCACGGGGTTTGCGCTACACAACCTGGCGTCGTTGCCCCACATTTCGGTGGCCGGGGCATGCAGTACGGCGACGCATGGCTCGGGCGAAAGAAATGGAAATCTCGCCTCGGCGGTGTCTGGGCTGGAAATGGTGACGGCGTCGGGCGACGTGTTGAAGCTGTTGCGCGAACGGGACGGCGAAACATTTCGTGGGGCGGTAGTGGGGCTGGGTGCGCTGGGCGTCATCACAAGAGTCACACTGGATATTCAGCCGACGTTCATGATGCGCCAGTATGTTTATGAAAATCTGCCGCTCAGCGCGTTGAAGGATCATTTTGATGCGATCGAGTCCAGCGGGTATAGCGTGAGCTTGTTTACCGACTGGCAAAAGGAGCGCGTCAACGAAGTGTGGATCAAGAGCCGCGTCGAGCAAGGACGGGCATTTCAGGCTAGTCCTGAATTCTTCGGGGCCAAACTTGCGACCCGGAACCTGCATCCGATTGCGGAACTGTCGGCGGAAAACTGTACCGAGCAGATGGGCGTGCCCGGCCCGTGGTACGAACGGCTGCCGCACTTTCGCATGGGCTTTACGCCGAGCGCCGGCAAGGAACTCCAGTCGGAGTACTTTGTTCCGCAGCAGCATGCGGTGGAAGCGATTCTGGCGGTGGAACGACTGCGCGATCAGGTGAGTCCGCACCTGCTGATTTCCGAGATCCGGGCGATCGCCGCCGATCAGCTGTGGTTGAGTCCTTGCTATGAACAGGCGTGCGTGACCATTCACTTTACCTGGAAGCAGGACTGGCCCGCGGTGAGGAAGTTGCTGCCGGTGATTGAGAAGGAATTGGCTCCGTTTCATGCGCGGCCGCACTGGGGAAAGCTGTTTACCACGTCTCCGGCGGAACTGAAGGGGATTTACAAAAGGATGCCCGAGTTTGTTGAGCTGAGCAGGAAGTACGATCCGCGTGGGAAGTTCCGCAATGAGTTCTTGAATCAGAACATTTTCGGCAGTTGATGTTAGCCGCTAATGAGAGACAGCCGTTTATCGCAGCGCTGAAACGCTGCGCCATCCAAAATCAGGAACAAAAGGGCTGCTAAAACCCGCGTTCTTGTCGGCTCTACTCGTGGCGCAGGGCGAACATAAGGTCGACTTTAGGGGCTCGACGGGCGGGGATGTAGCAGGCGAGCAGGCCGGTCGCGAGCGGGGCGAATACGAAGGTGCCGAGATCGGAAGCCGAAACGCCCCAGAGTTGCGACTTCAAAATTCGCTTCGCTGACGGCGTCAAGGCTCGTTTCCCATTGCTTGTCATGAGGCTCCCCGTTCTTCCGGAGCTCATTTTTCAGTGCGTTCATTTTTCTCTTGACACGATAAATGCGTAACCGTATAGTTACGCATTATGCGGAACCGATCGGTTACGTTTTCGACGGAGACCACATTCCACGCGCTTTCGGATCCTACCCGCCGCGCCGTGCTCGATCTGCTTCGCAAGGGAGCGCAGCCGGCGGGGCAGATTGCGGATGCGTTTCCGGTTTCGCGGCCGGCGATCTCGAAGCACCTGCGGCAGCTGCGAAAGGCGCGGCTGGTGGTTGAACATCGACGGGGGCGCCATCGCTACTACCAGCTCAATGCTGAGCCGCTGAAGGCGGTGGACTCGTGGCTGGAAGAATACCGTCGGTTCTGGCAGGCGAGTCTGGCGAATTTGAAGGTTTTTGTTGAACAGGAGTATGCCCGCGAGTCGGGCAGGGAACCAGGCAGGAACAGATAAACACTTGGAGGAAACTATGAAAGTCTTGCGCAGTCTCGTAGCAGTGGTGGCGGTTATCTCCGCCAGTTTTGCATTGGCGCAGAGTGACGCTCGCAAATCGTTCGATCAACTCAAAGGGCTGGAAGGCACGTGGGAAGGGAAGAACTCGCAGGGGCAAGCGCTGAGTGTTTCGTTCCGGATGACCGCGGGCGGCTCGGCGCTGATGAGCGAAATTCACGGGCAGGGTCCGGAAAACATGATCACCATGTTCCACATGGATGGGGAACGGCTGCTGGCGACACACTACTGCGGCGCGGGCAATCAACCCCGCATGAAGGTGGTTTCCTCGGATGGCAAGTCGATCACGTTTGAGTTCATGGATGGCACGAACATCGCTCCGGGCGCGGGACATATGCAACGGGTGACTTTTGCGCAGGCGGATGCGGATCATCACACGGAGGATTGGGTGTTCCTGGACAAGGGCAAGGAGATGAAAGAGTTCTTCACGCTGGAGCGAGCGAAGCAGAACCGATAAGGAGCTGCGATGATGGCCATGCCTCAAACAATCGTCACGCCCGACCGAGACGCGGTGATCGGCGAGATGCAGGTCGCCGCGCCTGCGGAACGCATTTTCCAGGCTCTCACGTCGAGCGACCAACTGATGCGCTGGTGGAACGGGGAGGGTGGGCCTTGCCGGGTCAAGCTGTGGGAGATGGACGCGCGGCTGGGGGGCAAGTATCGCTACGTTGTTGAGGATCCGGAAAGGGCAATGCTCCCCGGTGGTGAGGCGGTGATCGCGGGCGATATCGTGGAGTTTGATCCGCCACGCACTCTGGCGTACACGTGGTCGTCAACCTTTCATTCCAAGCCGGAGGTTCCCACCCTCGTGCGGTGGGAGCTCGTCGCAAACCAGGGTGGCACCCTGGTGAAGATGACGCACAGTGGCCTGCAGTCGTTGCCCGAGGGCGCAACTTATGCCGACGGTTGGCCCGGGGTCATGGGGTGGCTGAAGAGCTTTGCCGAAGGTCGGTGAGTAACCGAGTTCCTGGAGAAAAGAACGCAGGTACTTTCCGCGAGAACAGTCACAATCAAGGAGGCCCCATGGTAACTGCCACAATCACTCCCGATCAGAACGCAGTCGTCGCAGAGATCTTCATCGCGGCGCCGCCGGCACGTGTGTTCGAAGCCATCACCGACCCGGAGCAGACGGCGCGGTGGTGGGGGCAGCCGAGTGTCTATCGCATTACGGAACGGAAAGCGGATGTGAGGCCTGGCGGCAAATGGTTGAGCGTCGGCGTCAGAGCCGACGGCACGGCTTTTACGGTCGAGGGGGAATACCTGGAGGTCGATCCGCCTCGCCTCCTCGTGCACACATGGATCGGCAGCTACAGTGGCTCGCTCAAGACTATAGTGCGTTGGGAACTGGAACCCACTGATATCCATGGACTGCATGCGAGCGGGCCGCGGAAGGCGGGTACGGGCACTCTAGTGAGAGTGCGCCAGGAAGGATTTGCCGCTGCTCCTGCGGCCGCGGCTGGCCACGCCGACGGCTGGAAGCGCGTGCTTGGCTGGTTGCACGGTTTTATAGAGAAAGGCGAGACAGTGGACGCGCGCCAGTAACGATCCTGCCGCGGGCCGCGCTATACTGGCGTACATGGGTGGCGAGTTCCAAAAGACCTTTTACCTCGAGACTTTCGGCTGCCAGATGAATGTGCACGACTCCGAAAAGGTGATCGGCACGCTCTTGCAGGAAGGATATCGGCAAGTTCCGTCGGTCGAAGAGGCGGGGCTGATTCTCTATAACACTTGCTCCATCCGCGATAAGGCGGAGCAGAAAGTATTCAACCGGCTGGCGGATTACAAGAAGCTGCAGAAGC
>Ga0075021_10002258_pt1 | contig 10021 bp, 4 predicted proteins | sample ColStrG_CSR_2012_FD_72749 | JGI IMG/M metagenome (GOLD analysis project Ga0075021, IMG submission 72749) | Freshwater sediment microbial communities in response to fracking from Pennsylvania, USA - Cold Stream Run_MetaG_CSR_2012 | ecosystem: Environmental > Aquatic > Freshwater > Creek >... | reverse complement strand
CCCGCGGCGACGAAGCTCACCATGCCGCCGAAGTCGCGCATCTGCCGACGGGCGACGGCATGGCCGGGATGGTCGGCGAGCGCGGGATGGAGCACGCGTGACACTGCCGGATGCTTGACCAGCATGCTGACGATGGCGCTCGCGTTCTCACAGTGCCGCTCCATCCTGACCGCGAGCGTCTTGAGACCGCGCAGCACGAGGTAGCAGTCGAATGGGCTCGGCACCGCGCCCACCGCGTTCTGCAGGAAGCCGATCCGTTCCGCGATCTCCGGATCGTTGGTGGCGACGAACCCACCGACGACATCGGAGTGCCCGCCGAGATACTTGGTCGCGGAGTGCACGACGATGTCGGCGCCCAGCGCGAGCGGCTGCTGCAAGAACGGCGTCGCGAACGTGTTGTCGACGACGACACGCGCGCCCCGTTCGTGGGCGAGCGCACCCACCGCCGCGATGTCGACGATGGTGAGCGCGGGGTTGGTGGGCGTCTCCACCCACACGAGTGCCGTGCCCTCGGGCCAGGCGCGGGCCAGCGAGTCGAGATCGGTGAGGTCGGCGACGCTCCACTCGATCCCGGCGGGCGCCAGCACCTTGGAAACGAGGCGGTACGTACCGCCGTAGGCGTCGTCGGGGATGATGACGCGTTGGCCGGGTGCGAGCAGGCGGAGGACCGCGTCTTCGGCGGCCATCCCGCTCGCGAACGCGAAGCCGTCGGCCGCGCCCTCGAGTGATGCGAGGCACTCTTCGTACGCGCGACGGGTCGGGTTGCCGCTGCGCGCGTACTCGTAGCCCGCATGCTTGCCCACCTCTTCCTGCACGAACGTCGACGACAAGGTGATGGGAGGAATGACCGCGCCCGACGCCGAATCGGGTGGCTGCCCGTCGTGGATGGCGCGCGTCTCGAAGCCCATTCGCCGTTCAGGCACGGAGCCGGCTTGCCGTTCAGGCACGGAGCCGGCTTGCCGTTCAGGGTCGGTCACACCGCGGACCCGGCCGAGAGAAAGGTCAAGACGTCGGAGCGGGTCAGCATGCCGACGGGGTGTCCGCCGTCGAGCACCAGCACCGCCGCGCACGACTCGAGGCGGTCGACGACGTCGGTGACGGTCTCACCGATGCCGAGCATCGGGGGCGCCGGCTCCATGAGCTCTCCCACCGGTCGGTCCAGCTGCGCCGGGTCGCGGAAGGCCTTGTCCATCAGCGGGAGCTCCGACACCGCGCCCGACACCTCCTTGGCCGCCAGCGGTTGCTCGGTCGTCGTGGCGACGACCAGCTGCGACACGCCGAGCTCGCGCATACGAGCGAATGCATCGCGCGCCAGCGTGTCGGCCGTGATCACCACGAGGTCAGGGATCGAGCCGTCCTTGGCCGCGAGCACGTCGCCGGCGGTGGGACCGGAGCTGCGCAGGAACCCGAAGCGGGTCATCCACCCGTCGTCGAAGATCTTCGAGAGATAGTTGCGCCCCGAGTCGGGCAGCAACACCACGACCACGGCGTCGGGCCCGAGCTCGCGCCCCACGACGAGCGCCGCGTGCACGGCGGTGCCGCAGGATCCACCGATGAGCAGCCCTTCCTCGGCGGTCACGCGACGCGCCGCCGCGAACGACTCGGCGTCGCTCACCATGACCGTGCGGTCGACGGTCGACGGGTCGAACGTGGTGGGCCAGAAGTCTTCGCCCACGCCCTCCACCAGGTAGGGCCGACCCGTACCACCCGAGTACACCGATCCCTCGGGATCGGCCGCGATCACCTGCACCGCGGGGTTCTGAGCCTTGAGCGCGCGAGCCACGCCGGTGATCGTCCCGCCGGTGCCGACACCGGCTACGAAGTGCGTGATGCGGCCGTCGGTCTGGCGCCAGATCTCCGGTCCGGTCGAACGCTCGTGCTCGGCCGGGTTCGCCGGATTGGAGTACTGGTCGGGACGGAACGCGCCGGGTGTCTCGCGGGTGAGGCGGTCGGCCACCGAGTAGTAGGAGTCGGGGTGATCGGGGGGCACCGCGGTGGGGCACACCACGACGTCGGCACCGTAGGCCCGCAACAACGACACCTTCTCCTCGCTCATCTTGTCGGACATCACGAAGATGCACCGGTACCCGCGTTGGGCGGCGACGATGGCGAGGCCGGCGCCGGTGTTGCCCGAGGTCGGTTCGACGATCGTGCCGCCGGGGTGCAGCAGACCGTCGCGCTCGGCGGCGTCGATCATGGCGACGGCCGGACGGTCCTTCACGCTGCCACCGGGGTTGAACATCTCGACCTTGGCGAGGAGATCGCACTGGAGCTCACGACCCACCCGGCCGAGCCGGACCAGCGGCGTGTTGCCCACCAGATCGAGCAGCGAGTCGGCGACATCCATCCCTCTTGACGTTACCTCCGATCAGCTGTTCAGCAGACCGGCGAGCACGTTGACGGTGGTGGCGAGGATCACGGCACCGAACAGGAACGAGATCAGCGCGTGTGACAGCACCTGGCGCCGCATGGTCCGGGTCGTGATGTCGGTGTCGGAGACCTGAAACGTCATGCCGACCGTGAACGCGGTGTAGGCGAAGTCGCGGTAGTCAGGCAGTTCGGTGCCATGGCTCTTGAAGTCGATTCCGCCCGTCGGCCTCGTGTAATAGATGTGCGCGTACCGCAGCGCGAACACCGTATGGACGAGCACCCACGAACACGCGATCGTGAACACGCCGGCCGCCTTCAACACCACTTCGGCAGCCTGCGAGCCATGGCTGGCCTTCACGAAGGCCAGCACCATGCCCACGAGGCTCACGAGTGCGGCACCGAGCAGGAGGAGCTGCGCTCCGGTACGGGTGTTGTCCTCCCGCAGCGCGAACTCCTCGGTCTGTTCGGGGGTGAAACGGCCGACCGAGGTCCACACGGTCAGGATGACGGTCAGCGCAGTGGCGTCCCAGCCCACGAGCACCGTGAGCTGCCACGGTGCGAACCAGGCGACGAGGAAGGCGGTCACGGCGCCGACGGTGACCGCCGCCAGCACGCGCCTGCGGCCGGATTGAGCCTGCAGGAACCAGCTCGTCATCCGCACTCCGGGAGTCTCGCGCCGCACGTCGCCACCGCGGGTGGCAGACTTCTCCCATGGCGCTCGTGGTCACCCTGTCGGCCTCGTTCGGCGCGGGCGGCAGCATCGTCGGGCCGCGCGTCGCGGAGCAGCTCGAACTGCCGTTCCTCGACCGCGCCATCCCGGTCGCGGTCGCGGATGCCCTCGCGGTCCCGATGACCGACGTGATGGCGTACGACGAGCGGCGCACGCCGGGGCTCGGGCGCCTCCTCGCCAACCTCGCCCGCGCCGCCGCAGCTCCCGACACCGCGTTCGGCTCGGCGCCCACCGCGGCGCGAGCGTCGCTGGGCGACCAACCCGAGCAGGTGTTCCGCGACCAGACCGAACGCGTGCTCCGGCAGATCGCCGACGAGCAGGGTGGTGTGATCCTGGGACGCGCCGCGGCGATCGTGTTGCGCGACCGGCCGTCGGCGCTCCATGTACGGCTCGACGGCCCCACCGAAGCTCGTATCCAACGAGCCACCACGTACGAGAGCATCGACGAAGGACAGGCCCGCAAGCTGCTCGTCGACACCGATCGCGCGCGCGAGGCCTACGTCAAGCACTTCTACCGATGCGATGCCCGCGACGCCCGTCACTATCACCTGGTGCTCGACTCGACCGCGCTCGGCGTCGACGCCTGCGTCGACCTGATCGTCACCGCCGCGAGGTCACGGACCGCCACACGCACGTAAGGCGGTCGCGCGACCGACGACGAGCCGGCGTCACTGTCGCACCCCGGTCGTACGATCGAGCGCGATGACGATGACCCTGGCCACGGCGCACTACGGGCCGGACGCGGCGAGCGCGCTGCACGAAGCGGTCGCGGCAGCCAAGGCCGGCGACGCCCTCGCGCCCGTGACGGTGGTCGTCCCCACGAACTACGTCGGGGTGGCGGCACGGCGGCTCCTCGGCGGCGGTTCGCTGGGGCCGGTCACCGCCCACGGCCCGGGCATCGCCGGGGTCACGTTCTTGACCGTGTACCGCCTGGCGGAGCTGCTGGGTGCGCCCCGACTGGCGAACCAACGTCGTCGGCCGGTCTCGACTCCCGTCCTCGCCGCGGCGGTCCGCGCCGCGCTCGCGACGACGCCAGGCGTGTTCGGGCCGGTAGCCACCCATCCCACGACGGAAGCAGCGCTGGTCGACGCGTACCGCGAGCTCTCGACGTGCGATGCGTCCCACCTGCAGTCGTTGGCCACCACGAGCCGGCGGGCGAGCGACGTCGTACGCATCGTCCGCGCGACGCGCGTCGCGCTGTCACCATCGTGGTACGACGAACGCGATCTCATGGACGCCGCCATCGACGCGATCGCTGATGCCGCCCCGCTCGTGGCTGATCTCGGCACCGTGGTGATGTACCTGCCCCAGGAACTTTCGCTCCCCGCGTCGAGACTCATGCGCGCGCTCGCACAACGCGTTCCGGTCGTCGTGGTCGCGGGAATGACGGGCCGCGCGCCGGCCGACGCGTCGGTGCACCAGGTCCTCGACCGCCTCGGCCTCCCCGCGCGCCCGCTCGACCCCATGCCGCGGCGCGGCGCGTCGGTCGGATCGGTGTCGGTTGTATCGACTTCGGATCCCGACGACGAAGTGCGCGCGGCGATCCGGCTCGTGATCGAAGCCGTGCGCGATGGTGTCCCGCTCGAGCGCATGGCGATCCTCTACGGGGCGACCGAGCCGTACGCGCGCCTCGTGCACGAGCAGCTCGAGGCCGCCGGCATCGCGCACAACGGCGCCGCGGTCCGCACGCTGGCCGAGAGCGTGCTCGGCCGTTCGTTGCTCGGCTTGCTCGCGCTCCCCGACCGTGACTTCCACCGCCACGACGTCATGGCCCTACTGGCGGGTGCCCCCGTGTTCCGCGCCGGCGCTCCCGTGCCCGCGGCGCGTTGGGAACGCATCAGCCGCGTCGCCGGCATCGTGCGCGGACCGCGGCAGTGGCACGACCGGCTGGAGCGTCACGCGCGCACGCTCGCCCGCGCCGCGGCCGAAGCGCGGGCCGTCCCCGACCGCGACATCCATCCCGACCACTACGAGCGGGAAGAAGCCGCCGCGCGCGAATTGCAGGAGTTCGTCGCCGCGCTCGTCAGCGACCTCGCCGACGTCCCCGGTCGGAGCTGGCGCGACTTGGCCCGGTGGGCGGCCACCCTCGTCCGCGATCACCTCGCCGCCGAGTCGAGACGTCGCGAGTGGCCCGAGGCCGAGCAACGAGCGGCCGAGAAGGTCGAGGCCGCGCTCGACCGTCTTGCCGGTCTCGACACCGTTGAAGACGCTCCCGGCATCGAGGTCTTCCGCCGGACGCTCGAGCTCGAGCTCGACACCGACCTCGGTCGCCTCGGCCGCCTGGGCGACGGCCTGCTCATGGGACACGTCGCGCTCGGCCTCGGGCTCGACCTCGATCGCGTCTTCGTCTGCGGCCTCGCCGAGGGACTCTTTCCGATCCGCGTGCGCGACGACTCGCTCCTCCCCGACGTCGAGCGCGCGGCGACCGGCGGCGCGCTCACCCTGCGTGCCGCCCGCGTCGACGACGACCATCGGCGATTCCTCGCCGCGGTCGCCGCCGCGCCCGGCCGGTGCGTTCTCCTGTACCCCCGAGGAGACTTGCGCCGCACCACGGAGCGCACGCCGTCGCGGTTCGTCGTCGACGCGCTCGCGTCCGACGTTCTGGCCGACACCGACGGCCGCGGGGACACGACCACGGCGATCCCGTCCTTCGCCGCCGGCATCGCTCGCCTCGAGTTCCCCGCCACCGAGCAGGAACACCGCCTGCGCGCCCTGCTCGACCACACCACAGCCGGTTTCGCCGTCGCCCGCCACGAACTCGGCGCGATCGACGCACCGTTCGCACGCGGCGTCGACCTGATCATGGCGCGCGCCAGCCGCGACTTCACGCGCTTCGACGGCAATCTCGCGGGCTGCGACATCGGCGGCCCCACCGATCCCGCCGTCGTCGTCTCACCGACCCGCCTCCAGACCTACGCCGCGAACCCCTTCGAGTACCTCCTCGGGCACGTGCTGCGCGTCGACGTCCCCGAACTCCCCGAAGAGCGCTACGAGCTCACAGCCCTCGACCGCGGCAACCTCGTGCACGAGATCCTCGATCAGTTCCTGCGGGAGGTGTTCGAACGCCCTGATGGTGCCCCCGCCCCCGACGCGGCGTGGACCGACGCCGACCGCGCTCGGCTCCGCGCCCTCGCCGACGCGCGTTGCACGGCCTACGAGGCGCAGGGGCTCACGGGACGTCGGCTGTTCTGGCACCGCGACCGGCGCCGGATCCTCGCCGAGCTCGACCGCTTCCTCACCGAGGACTCTCACATCCGGCGCGCCTACGGGCTCCGGCCGGAGGCCACGGAGCTGCGCTTCGGCTTCGGCGCCGGCGCGCCGCCCGTCGAACTGGTGCTCACCGATGGGCGCGTGCTCCGCTTCCGCGGCGCCGCCGATCGCGTGGACCGCACACTCGGAGGAACGCTGTGGGTCATCGACTACAAGACCGGATGGCCGCGCGGCCTCGATCCCGACGACCCGACCGCGCGCGGCACGATGCTGCAGTTGCCGGTCTACGCGCACGCGGCGCGCGCATCGTTCGGCGCTCCCGACACGCCCGTGGGGGCTTCGTACTGGTACGTGAGCACGAAGGGCGGGTTCCGCTGGGCCGAACTGCTCCTCACCGAGGCGGTCGACGCGCGCGTCGACCACGTGCTCCGCGCCATCGCCGACGGCATCGCGGCCGGACTCTTCCCCTGCCGGGTGGATCCGCCAACGACGTGGTCACGTCGCCAACGGTCGTTCACCGATCCCGACGCCCGGGGCACTCGCGACCGGTACCGCGAGTGGCAGCGCAAGCGCACGGCTCCGGCGCTTCTCTCCTACGTCGCGCTGGCCGAGCCGGAGGCACTCGTCGATGGCAGCTGACATCGTCCAGGCGAGCCTGCTCGACCTCGAGGTCGATGCCGACACTGCCGCTCGCGCCGCGATCGTCGACGCGCTCGACGACACGCTGTTCGTCGAGGCCGGAGCCGGCTCGGGCAAGACCCAGGCATTGGTCGACCGCGTCGTCGCGCTGGTCGTCGCGCGCGGGGTACCGATGCGCGAGATCGCCGCGGTCACCTTCACCGAGCGGGCCGCCGCCGAGCTACGCGATCGCATCCGGTACGCGCTCGAAGCCGTCACCCGTGCGGAACCGTCCGAGCCGGCCGACGTGGCGCGCGCGGCCAACGCGTTGACCGAACTCGACGGCGCCGCGGTGTCGACGCTGCACGCGTTCGCGCAGCGTCTCTTGAGCGAACATCCCATCGAAGCAGGACTGCCACCCCGCGTGGAGGTGCTCGACGACATCGCGTCACAGCTCGCGTTCGACGAACGGTGGACGCGCTTCGTCGACGAGATGCTGGAGGATCCGGAGCTCGAGCGTCCGTTGCTGCTCGCGCTCAACGCCGACACCACGCTCACGGTGCTGCGGACGCTGGCGTTGGCGTGCGATGCGAACTGGGACCTCGTCGCCGAGCGCATGGGTCCCGAACCCGACCCGCCGGCGCTCGCTCCCGTGTTGGCCCCGGTGCTCGACCGACTCGACGACCTACGAACCTTCGCGCCGCGTTGCCTCGATCCCGACGACAAGCTCCTCGCGTTGGTCGTCGCGCTCGGAGCCTGGCACGACGCCCTCACCGGTGCACCCGACGAGTACGAACAGCTGCGCCTGGTCACCGTCGGCCCCCCGAAGGGCAACCTGCGTCACGGTCGGAAGGAGAACTGGCCCACCGACTGCTCTGCCGACGTCGTGCGCGAGCGGATCAAGGAGCTCCGCGCCCATGTCACCGAGATCGCGGGCCGCTACTCCGAGCTGGTGATCCGCCGGCTCGCGTGGGAGCTCGCGCAGTTCACGTTGCGCGACGCCGGCGAGCGTCGCCGGCGCGGTCAGCTCGAATTCCACGACCTCCTCGTCCTCGCGCGCGCAGTGTTGCGCGATCCCGACCACGGATGGGACGTCCGCCGACGGGTACGAGCGCGATACACCCACCTGCTGCTCGACGAGTTCCAGGACACCGATCCCATCCAGTGCGATCTCGCCGCGCTGCTGGCATCCGCCGATCCCGACGCGCGCGCCCATCGGTGGGACACCCTCCGCGCCGAGGCCGGCCGCCTGTTCGTCGTCGGCGATCCCAAGCAATCGATCTACCGGTTCCGTCGGGCCGACATCGCCGCGTTCCTGCGCGCCCGCTCGGCGTTCGGTGCCGAGCCGCTGCGCCTGACGAGGAACTTCCGCACCGCCCGACCGGTGATCGAATTCGTGAACGCGGCGTTCCGCGAGCTCATCGTCGGCGAACCGGACTCACAGCCCGACTACGTCGCGCTGGAGCCGGTGCGCGACGCCGTGCCGGTCGGGCCCGCGGTCGTGCTGCTCGGCGCGCATCCCGAGCTCGAGAAGCCGAGCGCCGACGAGCTCCGCGCCAACGAGGCGGCCGACGTCGCCGCCGCCATCCTGGTCGCGCGGCGCGACGGGTGGCAGGTGTCGCGACCGCGGGGCGGTACCGGCGCCGGTGGCGATGAAGGCGGCGGTGAATCGTTCGAGCCTTGCCGGCTCGGCGACATCTGCGTGCTGCTGCCGGCGCGCACCTCGCTCGGGCAGCTCGAGGACGCGCTCGATCTCGCCGGCATCCCGTACCGGGCGGAGACGTCATCGTTGGTCTACGGCACGCGGGAGATCCGTGACCTCCTCGTGGTGCTGCAAGCCGTCGACGATCCCACCGACGAGCTGGCGCTGGTGAGCGCGCTGCGGTCGCCGGTGCTCGGCTGCGGCGACGACGACCTGTTCACGTACCGCGTGCACCATCAGGGTCGCTGGGATCACCAAGCTCGTCTCCCCACCACGCTGCCCGACGCCCATCCGGTGGGCGACGCGCTGCGCGCCCTGGCTTCCTGGCACGACGCGCGGTTCTGGTTGACGCCGAGTGAGCTCCTCGAGCGGATCGTGCGGGAGCGGCGCGTCCTGGAACTCGCCTTCGCGCACGGTCGCCCCCGCGACTTGTGGCGGCGCGTGCGGTTCGTGGTCGAGCAGGCGCGCGCGTTTTCGGAGACAGAGGGTGGCAGCCTGCGCGACTTCCTCCACTGGGCCGATCTCCAGGGCAGCGAGGGCGCGCGGGTCGTCGAGACCGTGCTGCCCGAGACCGACGACGACGCGGTCCGAATCCTCACCATCCACGGTGCGAAAGGCCTCGAGTTCCCGATCACCATCGTGTCGGGCATGACGACCCAGGCACGATCGCGGACGGCCGGCGTGCAGCTGCGATTCCCCCACGATCGCGACACGTACGCGTTGCGCGTCTCGGCACGCGTCACCACCGAGGAGTTCGAGCGCTACGAACCGATCGACGAGCAGATGGACTTCCACGAGAAGCTGCGCCTCCTCTACGTCGCGGCGACGCGCGCCCGCGACCACCTCGTCGTGTCGGTACACCGATCCACCCGCCCGCCCACCGCGGATCCGACCACCTGGACGCACGGGCAGCTGCTCTGGCAGGCGGCGGAGCACGCGCCGAACTGGTCGGAGCTCACCGACGCCGATCGCGCGCTCGCGACCCTGCCCGGCGACGAGCCCGCCGCCACGTCCGACCGGCGAGCGGTGCTGCCATGGGCGGAGTGGTTCGCGGCCCGCAACGATGCGCTCGCACGCGGTTCGCGTCGCCACGTGCGCTCGGCCACCTCGATCGCGCGCGAGGCCGCCGAGCAACTCCCGTCGGCCGACCCCGGGCTGGCCAAGGGTGCCCGCGATCTCGAGCTGCCGCCTTGGAACAAGGGCCGGTACGGCACCGCCCTCGGTCGTGCCGTGCACGCGGTCCTGCAGACCATCGACCTCGCGACGGGCCGCGGGCTCGACGACGCCGTTGCCGCCCAGGCGGCGGCGGAGGGGATCATCGGTCACGAATCGGCGATCGCCGCCCGCGTGCGCGCTGCGCTCGGGACGCGCACGGTGCGCGAAGCCGTGGA
>Ga0075021_10002255_pt1 | contig 10037 bp, 11 predicted proteins | sample ColStrG_CSR_2012_FD_72749 | JGI IMG/M metagenome (GOLD analysis project Ga0075021, IMG submission 72749) | Freshwater sediment microbial communities in response to fracking from Pennsylvania, USA - Cold Stream Run_MetaG_CSR_2012 | ecosystem: Environmental > Aquatic > Freshwater > Creek >... | reverse complement strand
AAGGCAGGCGAGCCTGCCAACCGAGACAAGCTTTCGATCTGGTTCGGCGGCATTCGCGTCGCACATAAAGGCATGCGCGATCCCGGCTATGACGAGGCGCGCGTGAGCGCGGCAATGAAAGAGCCGGAGATCCGTTTGAAAGTAGCTCTCGGTCTGGGCAAGGGCCGCGATCGAGTGCTCACATGCGATCTGACCAAGGAATATGTCGCCATCAACGGCGATTACCGGTCCTAGAAACGTCGAGGCTGAAGGGTGGCGGCTACTAAAATCGTCTTGGTTGCTGCCTGCGCTCTGGTCGATACCGACGGCCGTGTGCTGATCGCGCAGCGGCCCGAAGGCAAACCGATGGCCGGCTTGTGGGAGTTTCCCGGTGGCAAGGTCGAGAGTGGTGAACGACCCGAGGAGACACTAATCCGGGAATTGAGAGAGGAATTGGGAATAGTCGTTAGCGAGGCCTGCCTCGCTCCCCTCACCTTCGCAAGCCACAGTTATCCAGACTTTCACCTCTTGATGCCCCTCTACGTCTGCCGGCGCTGGGATGGAACGGTGAACCCCACGGAAGGCCAACGAGTGTCTTGGGTGAAACCGAACAGATTGCGGGACTACGACATGCCGCCAGCGGACGTACCGTTGATTGCCCACTTGATGGAGCTGCTCTAGCCGGAGCGCGGCGGTTTTTCTCCCGTCGATATTTCCCTGCTCCCCAGCGCATCGGCCAGTCGCCGCCTAGCCGAGCCAGGCTTAAGCGGCTTCTGCTGGCTTTCGTGCGGCGCCCAGCCCGACAACCAGACGATATCGAAACTGACGCGGAGGCGGCCATCCGCGTCGGCAAAACGTTCGGCATAGACTGCCGCCGTGCGGTCCAGCGTCGCACGTTTGAGTGGTTTACGCCGGCGCTCATAGAGCACATTCGTTGCGCCCATGCGCCGTAGATCCTGCATCAAAGCGATAGCGGTCTCATAGCGCACCATCACCCGCTCGTTATCGATGACTGGCAGCGCAAATCCGGCGCGCTGCAACAGCGCGCCAAGTTCACCCACATCGGCGAATGGAGCAACACGTGGCGAGATCCCTCCCTCGATCTCGCTTTCAGCGATGGCGATAGCCTCGCGCAGCTCAGCCAGACTCTCCCCGCCGATCAGCGCTGCCAACAACAACCCATCGGGTTTCAGTGCCCGGCGAATCTGTATCAGCGTTCCCGGTAGGTCATTGACGAATTGCAATGCCAATGCCGACGTCACTAGATCGAGCGAGCTGTCAGCGAACGGTAGCGCTTCTTCATCGGTAACGACGCGTGGAAATGCACCGTCTAGTTCTAGCGCGCCGAATTCGGCCGCGATGATCGTCTTGATTTTACCACTCGCGACAAGTCCTCGCCGTACCACATCGGTTGGTGTGCCGAGATCAACGGCAATATCAAACCGGCGCAGCACCGCGGACAGCCGGTCGTCTAACTCACGGGCAACGTGCTCGAGCAGGAAGGTCGAGGGCCCTAGGGCGCGCGCGCGTTTTTGGCGCGCACGGAGCAAAGAGCGGTCAAAGATCTGAGGACCTGACGACATTGCTTTGTCCTGTCGCGTCCACCCGATTCTGTCGCGTCCATCCTTGGTTACGCTACTACCGTTGCAGCATGAACGAGCTCGTTTCGGCAAGGCCGGACAAACTGCAATCGCATGCCGCTCGCGTTTACCAAGGTGTGCGGGCCGCTTTGCGGCTTGTACTTGACTTTGCGCTGCCGCCGCTATGTCCGTCCTGCCGCGAGCCCCTCAGCGAGAGCGTCGGTCTTTGCGCGCCCTGCTGGTCGAAACTGTCGCTCATCGAACCACCTTACTGCGCGCGGCTTGGCATTCCCTTTGTCTACGATCCGGGCCCGGGCCTTTTGTCGATGGAGGCGATCGCCAACCCGCCGGCCTACGACCGCGCGCGCCGCCGTACGCTACGACGAGATCGCCCGCACGCTGGTCCAAGGCTTTAAATACAGCGACCGGCTCGATCTTGCACCCATGATGGGACGGTGGACGGCACGCGCCGGCCGCGAGCTGTTGGCTGATGCCGACGCGCTCGTCCCGGTGCCGCTGCATTGGCGCAGACAATGGACGCGGCGCTTCAACCAATCGGCAGCGCTCGCTGGCGCGATCTCTGCCATCTGCAACGTACCGGTTGCGTACGGGTTCAAGCGCGTCCGGGCCACGCCGCAGCAGGTCGGGCGGTCAAAAACCGAGCGCGCCGACAATGTGCAAGGCGCCTTCCGGGTGCCGGCCAAGCACAAGGCCGACATTGCCGGACGGCGCTTGGTTTTGATCGACGATGTGCTCACGTCAGGGCGCAACGGTCGATGCCTGCGCGCGGGCGCTATTAAGGGACGGTGCCGCCCATATCGACGTTCTGGTATTCGCGCGGGTTGTAGCGCCCACACGCGCTCCCATATAAAAGACGGCCACATGGCGTAGAAACACCGTTATGCCCCCCGTCGAAATCTACACCACCCGCTACTGTCCCTATTGCAATGCCGCCAAGGCCTTGCTGAAGCGGAAAGGCGTGAACTACAGCGAAATCGATGTCAGTCGTGACCGGAATCGCCGCGAGGAAATGATTCAGCGCGCAACCGGACGCATGAGTGTGCCGCAGATTTTCATCGGAACAGTACATGTCGGAGGCAGCGACGAGCTACAATCGCTTGAGCGCGCCGGCAAACTCGACCCATTGCTGGCGGCAGGCGACGGAGCCCCCGCATGAGCAAAGGCACTTTTAAAGCCGCGATGATCCAAATGCGTTCGGGCCTCCAGCCCAGCGTCAATATTGACGAGGCGGCACGCATGATCGGTGAGGCAAAATCAGCCGGTGCCGACTATGTGCTCACTCCCGAAATGACCAATATCCTGGCGGCGAAGCGCGAGCAGCTTTTCGCTGCGGTCGTCGAGGAAGAAGCGGATGCCTCGCTTGCGACCCTTCGCGAGCTTGCTCGCAAGCTTGGCATCTTTGTCCATGTTGGCTCGCTGGCGATCAAAGTTTCGCAGGACCGGGCCGCCAACCGCTCGTTCCTGGTCGATCCAAAGGGCAATATCGTCGCTCGCTACGACAAGATCCACATGTTCGACGTAGACCTTGCGGACGGCGAGAGCTATCGCGAGTCGCGCAACTACCGTCCCGGTGAGCTTGCGGTCCTGGCGGATCTGCCCTGGGGACGCCTTGGCCTGACCGTCTGCTACGATCTGCGTTTTCCAGCTCTCTATCGAGCGTTGGCCGAAGCCGGCGCCACCATGCTCACAATTCCGTCCGCATTCACCAAACAAACCGGGGAAGCGCATTGGCACGTCCTTATGCGCACGCGGGCAATCGAAAACGGCAGCTTTGTCTTTGCCGCCGCACAAGGTGGTAGACATGAGAATGGCAGAGACACATATGGCCATTCACTGATCGTTGATCCTTGGGGGCGCATCATTGCAGAAGGTGGCACCGAGCCGGGGGTAGTCATGGCCGAGATCGATCCCGCAGAAATTGCCAATGCGCGTGCGCGCATTCCATCGCTGCAGCACGGGCGCCGATTTGAAGTCGTTGAACCGATGGTGGAACCCGCCCACCTACACGTCGTGCGGAGGGCGGAATGATACGCTACGCGCTGGTCTGCGAGCGAGGCCACGACTTTGAAAGCTGGTTTCAGGATTCCGCTGCCTACGACAAGCAGGTCAAGCGCGAGCTGGTGACCTGCCCGCAGTGCGGCTCGGCCAAGGTCGAGAAGGCGATTATGGCGCCGAGGCTATCCACAACCGCGAAGAAACGGACGGCGCCTATCGAGACGCCGGCGGCAGTCACCGCGGGTCCGGCTGCACCGGCAGCACCTGCGCCAGTAGCGATGATCTCGCCGCAGGAGCAGGAGTTTCGTGCCAAGCTCAAAGAGCTGCGCGACCACCTCGTCAAGAACGCCGACAATGTCGGCGCAAAATTCCCTGAAGAAGCACGCAAAATGCACTACGGCGAAATCGAGCATCGCTCGATTTATGGCGTGGCTTCTCCCGATGAAGCAAAAGAACTATCCGAAGAAGGGGTCGAATTTCATCCGCTCCCTCCGTTGCCCGACGAGCGGAATTAATACGCCCACACCAGCAGCGCGACGCCAACCACGACCATCACGATGCCGATGCTCTCGCGCGTAGTGGTCGGCTGCTTGAACACGAAGTGTGTCACGCCTTGCGCGAACAGAACTTCGACTAACGCCAGCGTCCGTACGTTGGCTGCGGTGGTGATCGCGAAAGCGAGAAACCAGAATTCGGACGCGAAAGCGCCCATAAAGCCAGCGAAAAGCGACGGCTTCCATGCTCGGGCGATAGCACGCAGAATCTTGGCGTCTCGCAGCGCGAGATAGAGTGACAAGGCTGCCGCTTGAATTATGAGCCCCACCGTCACGGTGAATGTCGCGGCTACCACGAAGTCGGGTAGATGAAGTGACAAGATGGCGCCACGATATCCGATCGCAGAAAGCCCGAATAAAGCGCCAGAGAAGAGACCAACGACGGTCGAGCGCGTACTGCGGGCCTCTCCGGCTTTCAGTGAAATGACAATCACGCCCGCTGTGGCGACGAGAATGGCTGCAGCTGAAAGAGGCGTGATTTTGTCGCCCAGAAAGATCAAGCCGAAGAGTGCCACGTGCACCGGCTCGGTCTTGATGTAGGCGTAGGCTACGACAAACGACCGCTGGCCCATCACAGAGAGCATGGTCGCCGTGGCAGCGATCTGGGTGAAGGCGCCGACGAGCACCCAGGGCCAAAACATGCTTGGCGGGTTTGTCAGTTCCGCTCCCGTTACGACTATCACGCCGGCGAGAAACAGCAGTGCGAACGGAAAACCGAACAGAAAGCGCACGTGGGTGGCGCCGACCGTGCCGAGGCTCGCCGTCAGCTCGCGCTGCATGGCATTGCGCGCGGTCTGCGCCGCCGCAGCAATTAGCGTAAAGACGGCCCAGAGCATTGCGTCGATGTGCGCTGTGTGCTCAGGCGGCGGCCGCGCTGATCTCCGCCGCTTCAGGGAATTCGGTCACTGACCCATTCTCGTTATCGATCAGCAGAAACAGATCGAAATAGCGAATCGTCGGCGCGCCGCCGGTGCGCTTGATCACGGACTGCCGCCATTCTTCGTTGTGAGCTTTTCGCGCAGCTTCAACCGATGGCCAGACGTAGACGCCAGCGCCGGTCTTGCCGTTAAGCTCGAGCAGAAAATGTTTGCGAAGCAATTCCTTGTTGGCGCGCCACTTCGGAATAACGTTGCGCGCCTCTTCGGCAACTTGCTGTCGGCTCCACCCCTTCGGGGAATTAAATTCAACCAGTTCGAGAATCATATCGCCTCTCCTTTTTACTTTTGGCGCTGCGCCACGAGCATGTAGTTGACATCCATATCGGACGACAACTGCCAACGGTCGGCGAAGGGATTGTAGATTACCCCACGCTCCCCGGTCACCTGCAAGCCGGCGCGCTCCATCGCGTCTTCAAGCTCAACAGGTGTTACGAACTTGTCCCACTGATGCGTGCCGCGCGGCAGCCAACGCAACACATATTCGGCGCCGACAATGGCGAGCGCGAAGCTCTTCAGGGTGCGATTGAGTGTGGCGGCGATCATAAGCCCGCCGGGTTTGACCATTGTGGCGCAGCTCGCAACGAACGCACGAACGTCGGTGACGTGCTCAACGACTTCCATGGCCAGCACGACATCGAAGCGCTCCTGGTCGGCGGCCAATTCCTCGGCAGTGGTGGCGCGGTAGTCGACAGCGAGCCCCGCGGTCTCGGCATGCGCTTGGGCAGCAGTGATATTGTCTTCCGACGGGTCGGCACCGACCATTTCCGCGCCGAGCCGTGCCAGCGGCTCCGACAGAATGCCGCCGCCGCAGCCGATATCCAGCATGCGCAAACCTTTCAGGCAGTCCAGCTTTTTGGGATCGCGGTCAAAGCATGCCGCTACCTGGTCACGGATGTAGCCGAGTCTGATCGGATTGAACTTATGCAGTGCCGCCATCGGCCCGCGCGGGTCCCACCAATCGGCGGCATGGCGCGAGAAGCGCTCGATTTCGGCTTGATCGACCGATGATGCGTGAGTCTTGCCCGCCATATCTGTTCTCCGGCCGTCCCGACGTCAGCGGGCGGTCACCTGATTTCGGAATTCGAGCGGCGCGTCGATATTGTGCAGAGGCTCGATCCCCACCCCAGTGCCACGAATAGTAATGTCGCCATAGTTTAGCATCCGTCCCAGTATCGATTGGTCAACATCCACACTCTCAACCTTGTCCATGTTCATCTCGACTGTATGCCGACGGATGAAGCCCCGCTTGTACACGATGCGGCGGTCGGTCACGTCTATCTCGGTCGTCCAGCGCCTGAACCAGGCACCGAAACCCAGGGCGGAGCCGGCCAATGCACAAATGATCGCGGCCAGAAAAGCCACCGGCCCCGCGGCGCCGCCAGCCGTGAGCAAGATAAAGGCCAACAGCCAGAGGCCGATCGCCGGCAGATACACAATCCAGTGCAAGCTGGTCTTATAGGCCACGGTCTCACCGGGCTGCAGAATGTGATCGATGTATCGCATCGTCGGGCCCTAATTCTTCGGGACTATACGGTGCTGTCGCGGCGATGTTGCGGTTGGCGCACCCCGCCGGTATGTATACGCGCCTTTTGGGGCTGACGCTTGGGGCTTTAACGTTGTGCGTCGGCTGTTAGCGCCTTTCATCCGGGAATGTCATGGCTCGGCTGGTGATGAAATTCGGCGGAACTTCCGTCGCCGATCTTGACCGCATCCGCAACGTGGCGCGCCACGTCAAGCGAGAGGTCGATGCCGGCTACGATGTGGCCGTCATAGTCTCCGCGATGGCCGGCGCGACCAATCAATTGGTCCAATGGTCTCGACAGGCCGCGATGTTGCACGATGCCCGCGAATATGACGCGGTCGTTGCCACCGGCGAACAAGTCACCGCTGGATTGCTCGCGATCGTGCTCGAAGGCATGGGCGTTAACGCGCGGTCCTGGCAAGGCTGGCAATTGCCGATCCTAACCGACAATGCACACGGCTCCGCTCGCATTCTGGATGTGAATGGTGCCGAGCTGATCAAGCGATTCAAAGAGCACGGCCAGGTCGCCGTCATCGCCGGCTTCCAGGGTATGCACAAGGAGACCGGACGCGTCACCACGCTTGGTCGCGGGGGCTCCGACACCTCGGCCGTAGCGATCGCCGCCGCGATCGGCGCCGAACGCTGTGACATCTATACCGACGTGGACGGCGTCTACACGACCGACCCGCGCGTGGTGCCGAAGGCTCACCGCATGGACAAGATTGCATATGAGGAAATGCTCGAGCTTGCCTCGCTTGGCGCCAAGGTCATGCAAGTCCGCTCGGTCGAGCTCGGCATGGTACACAATGTGCGCATATTCGTGCGCTCAAGCTTCGAAAAACCGGAGGACATCGATCCCTCCAAGCCACCGTCCGGCACGCTCATTTGCGACGAAGGAGATATCGTGGAACAGCAAGTCGTCACTGGCATCGCCTTTTCAAAGGACGAGGCGCAGATCTCGATTCGCCGCGTGCAGGACAAACCCGGTGTTGCCGCGGCAATCTTTGGTCCTCTGGCCGATAGCAATATCAACGTAGACATGATCGTGCAGAACGTTTCGGCCGACGGGGACACCACCGACCTCACCTTCACGGTGCCCTCGGCCGACTACGAACGCGCCCGCGTCACCCTCGAAAAGGCCAAGGGATCGATCGGTTACGCGCGGCTGGATGGGGCGACCGACGTCGCCAAGGTCTCGGTCATCGGAATTGGCATGCGCAGCCACGCCGGTGTCGCCGCCAGGGCTTTCAAGGCCTTGTCAGAGCAGAAGATTAATATCCTCGCTATCACCACTTCCGAGATCAAATTTTCGGTCCTGATCAAAGCCGCCCAAACCGACCTGGCGGTGCGCACCCTGCACACGCTCTACGGGCTGGATAAGGCTTAGGGTCCCTGAGGGGGCAGTCTGAGACCGCGCTCTTTGGCTTGCCCCTTGCATAGGCCATTGGCTATAGCCTGACACGTAAGCGGCCGCCGATGCCGGATCTGGCGGTCGCTATTCGTACACGATTTGGCCGTAATGAGGCTGCGGCCCAAGCCGTGGCCAGAGGACCTCAATAATGCGTGGCGCGCTCGGCGGTCCGCGCGTGCTGTTGCGCCGGCTTCGCGAAGTAATGGCGGAGCCGGTCAGCGCGCAGGATCGCCTCGACAAGGTGGTCGTGTTGATCGCCGCCAACATGGTGGCCGAGGTGTGCTCTGTCTACGTCCTGCGCGTAGACGGAACGCTCGAGCTATACGCCACCGAAGGCCTCAAACGCGAAGCGGTCCACCAAACCGTACTTAAAGCCGATGAGGGCCTCGTCGGCCTGGTCGCCAGCGAGGCCAATCCAATGAATCTTTCGGATGCGCAGGCGCATCCAGCCTTTTCTTATCGCGAAGAGACCGGCGAAGAGATCTATCATTCGTTTCTAGGCGTGCCGATCCTGCGCGCAGGCAACACGCTTGGCGTGCTGGTGGTGCAGAATCGCGCGCGGCGCACTTACACCGAGGAAGAGGAAGAGGCGCTACAAACTACGGCGATGGTCCTCGCCGAGATGATCGCATCTGGTGAGCTATCTTCGCTTGCCCAACCCGGCGCAGAGCCTGCCGCCCGACATGCGATGCATCTTGTCGGAAGTTCGCTGTCCGATGGCATCGCCCTTGGTCATGTCGTGTTGCACGAGCCGCGCGTGGTTATTACCAACGTCATCGCCGACGACGTGCCACATGAGCTTAAGCGGCTCGATGCCGCCATCGCCACCTTGCGCGAAGATCTGGATCGGCTGGTCGAACATCGCGATGTCGCCGATGGCGGCGAGCATCGGGACGTGCTCGAAGCGTATCGAATGTTTTCTTACGACCAGGGCTGGCTGCACAAGATTCGCGAAGCGGTAACGACCGGCCTCACTGCCGAGGCCGGTGTCGAGCGCGTACAATCAGACACTCGCGCGCGCATGCTGCGTGCCTCCGACCATTATTTGCGTGACCGTCTGCACGACCTCGACGATCTCGCCAACCGTTTGATGCGTGTGTTGATGGGCCAGGATCACGCGCCGACCAAGGAGCAACTGCCGGAAAATGCCATCGTCGTGGCCCGCTCCATGGGTCCGGCGGCGCTGCTTGATTACGACCGAAAAAGACTGCGGGGTCTGGTGCTGGAAGAAGGCGGGCCGACGTCTCACGTTTCGATCGTCGCGCGCGCGCTTGGTATTCCGACCGTTGGCGAGATCGACAATGCGACCGGGCTGGTCGAACCTGGTGACGCCATCATAGTCGACGGATCGACCGGCCATATACACATGCGCCCGCCGCAGGACATCCAGGCGTCCTACGGCGAACGTGTAAAGTTGCGCGCCCGCCGGCAAGCGCAATATCGCGCGCTACGGGAGCGGCCTTGCATTACCAAAGATGGCCAGAAAATCGCGCTTATGATCAATGCCGGCCTCACCATCGATCTCCCTCATATCGAGGACACCGGTGCCGCAGGGATCGGCCTTTTCCGCACCGAGCTGCAGTTCATGGTTGCTGACACGTTGCCGCGCACGGGCGAGCAACTCGCGCTTTATCGTGCGGTGCTGGACGCGGCCGGGAAAAAGCCGGTGACGTTCCGCACTCTCGATATCGGTGGCGACAAGGTGCTGCCGTACATGCGCAATATCGAAGAAGAAAACCCTGCGCTGGGTTGGAGGGCGATCAGACTCGGTCTTGACCGGCCCGGCTTGTTACGCAGTCAGGTGCGCGCGCTGTTGCGTGCCGCAAGCGGGCGCAGCCTCAAACTGATGTTTCCGATGATCGCCGTTGTGGAAGAATTCGACAAGGCAAAGTCGCTCGTCGAAGTCGAATTGACCCATTTGCGCCGGCATGGTCACGAGCTGCCGGAGCGGGTCGAGATCGGCACCATGGTCGAGGTGCCCTCGCTTTTGTTCCAGCTCAACGAATTGCTGGAACGAGTCGATTTTCTCTCGGTCGG
>Ga0075021_10002252_pt1 | contig 10041 bp, 8 predicted proteins | sample ColStrG_CSR_2012_FD_72749 | JGI IMG/M metagenome (GOLD analysis project Ga0075021, IMG submission 72749) | Freshwater sediment microbial communities in response to fracking from Pennsylvania, USA - Cold Stream Run_MetaG_CSR_2012 | ecosystem: Environmental > Aquatic > Freshwater > Creek >... | reverse complement strand
TTCGCGCTGATCTCGGAGATCGGTCCCGTCCGCGCCACTGTCATCACATTCGTCAATCCGGCTGTCGCCGTGACTTTGGGGATCGTGGTCCTCGGAGAGAGCTTCACGGCCGGAATCGCAATCGGCTTTCCGCTCGTCTTGCTGGGAAGCTGGCTCGCCACGCGCAGACCCGAGCCAGCTGTGACCCAAGCCAGGTAGCCCTGCGCACAGGCGCGGTCACCGAAAGAGCCGTCGGCGCGGCTTACCTGGGTCGAGAGTGCGCGGGCCAGCGGGTGCGCAAGTCTCCGCGGTGACTCAGAAAAGTGGCGGCGCCAGACCAGCGTCCAGCAACGGATGGGGCCGTGGCTGAAAGACTCGGCCGCACCGATCGTGGCGGTGATGGTGGTGGTGGCGCCAAAGGTCAAGCAGGGAGCCTGCTGCGCTTACGACGAATGACCCCAGGGGTGGCGATCATTGCGTCTCTTGGCCAACTCCGCCGGCCAAGACGCCGAGAAGATCACTTACCGTCACCAGGCCATGGATCTCACCCAGCGGGCTGACCACCGGCACCGCCTCGACGCACTCCTCAAGCATGATCTGGGCTATGACGGAAACGGGGGTATCCCCCTGTACCGAGCGCACCCTTGGTCGCACGAGCTCGCCGGCGGTAATGCGCTGCCCCCGTAGCGCACCCAACGGCCACTGCAAGGCGATCTGACGGTCGTCAAGCACCCCAATGCACCGATTGCCGCGGACCACCACGATGTGGCGGAGCCCGAACCCATGCAACATCGTCCAAGCCGACCAGAGGGACTCACGGTCGGAGACGGTCACGACCGGTGCGGTCATCACATGCCGTGCCAGAAGCGTCGAAAGGCCATGCCCCGGGTCAAGAGTCGCGAGCAACTCGCCAGCCCGCTGCGATGCCAGATCCGGCGCCGGTACGTGCACACTCGCTGCCATTTCGACCTCCCGGACCACCACACCCGCCGCAGACAGACTGCGCCGCGCCCGGTACCGGCGGTAGGGGCGAAAGACCCTCGGGCGGGCCGAGGGGCTGACACTCGACGGTCAAGACTGACAGGCTGGCCCCCGTGGAGGGGAGAGCTGACCCGGACCGCGCCGAGCGGCTGATGCCTGCCTTGCCAGGGCTGCAGCTGGACGAGCTGCTCGGAGAGCTCGAAGTGCGCCTGCGCCAGATCCTGACCGTCAGGGACCGCTCAAGCCAGCTCCTGGAAGCCATCGTCGCCATCGGAAGCGAGCTGGACCTCAACGCGGTCCTTTACCGGATCACTGAGGCCGCGGTCGCACTTGCCGACGCGACGTATGGAGCCCTCGGAGTGATCGGGGAGGCAGACCGGCTGTCGCAGTTCCTCACCGTCGGGATCGATGACACGACGCGGGCAGAGATCGGGGGGCTACCTGCCGGTCGCGGGATTCTGGGGTTGCTGATTCGTGAACCGCACCCAATTCGTTTGGCCTCGCTCGGCGATCACCCGGCTTCGTTCGGCTTCCCCCCCGGCCACCCGCGCATGACCAGCTTTCTCGGGGTTCCAATCCGAGTCCGAGACGAGGTCTTCGGAAACCTTTACCTGACCGAGAAGCGCGGGGGCGGGGAGTTCGACGAGGACGACGAACGCATCGTCGTCGCGTTGGCCACGGCCGCGGGAGTGGCGGTCGAGAACGCCCGTCTCTTCGACGAAGCCCGCCGACGTGAACGCTGGCTCCAGGCCTCCGAGGAACTGACCACCTCGCTGCTCTCGGGTACCAGGCCCGAAGACGCGCTCGCAGCCGTAGCGCGCTTGGCTCGAGAGATCGCCGAGGCCCGAACCACGTTCATCGCCTTGCCCACTGCCGGTCCGTCACTCGTCATCGAGGTCAGCGACGGACACGGAGCCGACCGCATCCGTGGGCTGGCCGTCGCCGTCGAAGGCACGACCATCGGTCGCGCGTTCTCCGGGGACCAGGCTGTCACCATCACGCGGCTGGAAGCGGACGACCCCCTGGGCGTTGAGATGGAAGGGCACGGCGGCCAGACCATGCTCGTCCAGCTGCGAGACTCCGGTGGGGTCCGCGGCATTTTGGCAGTGATCATGTCTGCTGGCGGCACGCCTCTGGAACGCCAGGCAGCCTCGACGCTTGAAGGTTTCGCAGGGCAGGCGGCGGTCGCCCTTCAGCTTGCTGAGGCCCGCCGCGAGGGTGAGCGCGTCCATCTGTACGAGGACCGTGACCGGATCGCGCGCGACCTGCACGACCTCGTCATTCAACGGCTGTTCGCGAGCGGGATGCAGCTCGAGGGCACAACGCGGCTTGTGAACAACGAAGAGGCGAACACGCGGATCCAGGCAGTCGTTGACGAGTTGGACACCACCATCCGAGAGATTCGGTCAGCGATCTACGCCCTGCAGACCCCGTCGCGCTCAGGTGGGGGAGAAGTGCGCGCACACCTGCTCGAGGCCACTGACTTCGCCTCGACGGGACTCGGGTTCGCGCCCTCCGTCCGGTTCGAGGGACCAGTGGATGCGCTTGTCCCACCGAACGTCGCCTCCGACCTGGTCGCCGTCTTGGTGGAAGGGCTGTCCAACGTCGCCAGGCACGCCAAGGCCACTCACGCTGAGGTCGTCGTCTCTGCCGACAAGGACGAAGTCAGTCTGATCATCCGCGATGACGGCGTCGGACTACCACCGATTGGCCGCCGCAGCGGGCTGGCCAACCTAGCCGAGCGTGCGGCGACGCACGGGGGAACCTTTGTGGCGGGCGCCACCCCGGCGGGAGGTACGGAAATCCGTTGGCGAGTTCCGCTGCCAACGTCTGGTGCCTAAAGGGCTTGCCAAGGCCGGCCCGCCGCCGGGACCAGCGGTGGGCCCTTAGTCCCTATCAGGAAGACGTGGTCAGGCGCAGCGTGGACCGATGCGAGGTGATCGCGCGGTCGAGCAACTGGGCGCTACCACCTGCCTGGAGCTCTTGGCCTCAGGCAGTATCGGTCGAGTGATCCTCACCGAGCAGGCGATGCCGACCGCACTACCGGTCGCATACGCTCTCGACAAGGGCACGATCGTCTTCCGAAGTTCTGTGGGAACGAAACTCGCCGCTGCGGCCGCAGGCACGGTGATCGCGTTCGAGGTCGACGACTTCGACGCCGACCGTAGGGTCGGCTGGAGCGTCGTCGTCACGGGTCTTGCCACGGTCATCGCCGGCGAGGAAGAGGAGGAAGCCGCAAACGGTCTTGGCATCCCCGTTTGGGTGCAGCCCGACGGAGCGCAGTACATCCGCTTGCAGCCAAGCATCGTCACCGGACGCCGGGTCGGCTCTTCAATCGTCCAGCCGAGCGCCATCCATACGCGACAGCGTTAGCCCCTGCAGCCGGCAGCCCGATCGCGACGGCGATATGTGCGTCGGGCGACGAGGGCACGACGAGCCCCTCCGACCAGTCATCTGGTCAGTGGCGCTCTCCGCGTAGCACCTCCGAGGCCAAGACGGCGGCCTGGGTGCGGCGCTCGAGACCGAGCTTGGCAAACAAATTCGAGACATAGTTCTTCACAGTCTTCTCGGCCAGGTGCAACCGCTCACCGATCTGGCGGTTCGTGAGGCCGTCGCCGATAAGGGCAAGAATCTCGCGCTCTCGCTCTGTGAGGCCTTTCAACGGGTCATCAACCGGCGGCGACCCACGCAGCCGTTCCATCACCCGCGCGGTCGTTCGTGGGTCGAGCAGAGACTGACCGGCCGCGACGGCGCGGACCGCCCCTGTGAGATCGCTGCCACGAATCTGTTTGAGGACGTATCCGGCTGCGCCGGCCATGATCGCATCGAAGAGAGCCTCGTCGTCGGCAAAGGACGTCAGCATCAGGCAGGCCAACTCGGGCATGGCCGAGCGGAGTTCGCGACACACTGACACCCCGTCACCGTCCGGGAGTCGCACGTCCAAGATCGCCACGTCGGGACGCAGCGCCGGCACGCGAGCCAACGCCTCGGCAGCGGTGGAGCCCTCGCCCACTACCACGATGTCGCTCTCTGCCTCCAGCAGGTCCTGAACGCCACGGCGAACCACCTCATGGTCGTCCAGCAAGAACACCCTGATAGGTCCACGTGCCGGGCCTTGCGTCACTGCAGCCTCCTTGGCACCCGATTCGGCGCTGGGCCTCACGCTAGCCCGTGACATGCGAGCGGTATACGGGCCCTAGGTCCCGTGCCTGCCCAGACCTCTGCCCCTGCTGCTCGGTGTCGGATCAGCGCAGGCTGAGTAGTTCCACACAAGTGCGGCTGAGACTTGTCCGGGAGGCGAGCGATGACCGGCCGGCCCATCGTTGTCGGTTGCGACGGCTCGGTAGGCAGCCAGGCGGCGCTCAGATGGGCGGTGGACGAGGCAGCCGTGCGACGATCGAAGCTTCTGCTGGTCCATGCGTCACCAACTCTTCAGCAGTTCGTTCGCCCATTCGGCGCACACCGCCCACGCGAAGCCGACGCTCTCCGGGAGGCCGGCCAAAGCATCCTCGACGACGCAACGGCGGTGGTGGCAGCCCTCTCACCGGACCTTCATGTCGAGGCCCAGCTCGCGAGCACAACCGTCAACATGGCCCTGTCCTGTCACTCGGCAGCACATGAAATGGTCGTTGTGGGTTCTCGTGGCCAGCCCGGATTCACTGACTTGCCGCCCGGGTCAGGCGGCGTCCGGTTGGCCGGAGTAGCCTGCCCGGTCGTACTCGTCCAGGCGGACGAGCACCCCGGGGGTATGGCACCCAGACGCAGGCAGCGACGGGAGCAGATCGTCGTGGGCGTGGACAGTTTGGAGACTTCTCTCGAAGCACTGAGTTTCGCGTTCGAAGAGGCGTCCCTACGCGGCGTCGGTCTCACCGCGCTGCACGCTTGGCAGTCTCCGTACTTCGACGGAGCGACGGGTAGGATCCCGCAGGCTTACTCCCTGGTCGCCGATGAGTTCCAGGCCTCAGAGAGCCGCGTCCTCGGCGAACGCATCCAGTCGTGGACTGCGAGGCTCCCATCTGTAGCCCTCGTTCGCCGCGTGGTTCATGCAGACCCGGCGTCGGCACTTGCTCACGGCTCCCGGGAGGCGGCGCTGCTCGTCATCGGGTTCGGCGGCGATGAATCAGCCTCGCCTGTTCTCGGCCCGGTAACCCGCACGATCATCGGCCAGGCGAAGTGCCCGGTCGCGATCGTGCGGCATTCGAGGCGAGCGACAACTTCCGACAACTCCACCATCGGGGCGTACGTCCGGAGCTAGGTCGAGGCGAACTCGAGTACCTCCGACAAGTCCAGCCGGGGGGTTGGCGGCATCGGCGCCGTCGCATAACCCAATCGAAGGACCAGTTGAGGAAAGTGGCAGCGGCTGCTGGTGTCACGCACCAGTGGCCTCAGCTCCGGGACCTCAGTTCCGTGGGATAGCAAACCCGCAGCCAGGCCAAGTGACGCCGCTGTGAGGAGCACCCTCTCCAATGCAAGGCCGCCGCGCAGCCAGTCGACCGACGTGTCACCGCTGGTCAGGAGAACGGCTAGCTGAGGTTCCCGCTCAAACTCCGCGGTCTGCCGCGCAGCGCTCACCGCGCCCAGCCCAAGATCGCGGGTAGCCGCGCCCGGGTCATGCGAGAGCGGCCCCAGCGACTCGGTGGGGATGCCGACGCCGGCGTCCGGACGTTCACCGGTCCAGCGACCGATATCGCGGACCAGGGCGGGATCAGAGCGTTGTTCGAGGTCGGCTTCATGCAACACACTCAGCAAAGCGGCGCGATGCGAGCCCGTGGCAACCTCCAACCAACCTCGCTCGGCCGACGCTGCCTCCTGCAGCTGCGCGAACAGGCCCGCGGAAACCTGTTCGGATGTGAACGGCTGGCGGCTGGATCGACGCTCCGCGATGGCACGATGGAGGGTGTGCTCGACTGGGTTCGCGGCACGAGGGCCACCGATCCGGACGCGCGCGACAACGGTTGGCTCCGAGGGTTCAGGGATCAACTCCACGAGTGGTTCACGACCCAGCTCGGCCACGGCGAGCCTCAGGTTCATCAAGGCAGCGCCCAGAGACAGGAACACCTCCCGCCCCGTCGGGTCCACCGCTCGCGGCGAGCGCTCGGGTACCGCGAAGACTGTAATGCTTCCCGCCGCGACGACGAAGCGCCACGGCTGAGAGTTGAGGATGGACGGCGCTTGTATTGCCGCGGACACCACGGATTCGATCTCATCTCGGGTCAGATCCGCACCGGGTTGTCGATCCGCCACTAGACTCACCCACTCACGAGAATTGGCTACGGCGGCAGGTACCCATGACCGCTCACCCGTCGGGTCCACCACCATGGGCACTGGTCCCTCCAGGTGAGGACTTAGGTCCCTGTCGGCCAGCTTGGCAGCGCGGCGAGCACGCACAACTGGCTGCCCCTCCACCTCGCATGCTGGCACTTGGGGCTCCCAGGGCCCACCATTTCCGCAAGAAGCGTGACCAGTGCCAGGCACGGACAGAACCCACCCAGATCCTGCCATCGCCGATGGGTCCGGTGGCACCGACTACGCAGAAGGCGTCGATCATGTCGCGTCCATGTTCATCGAGGGCGACGGTGTCAATCTTGACCTGCCGCTGGAACTCGGAGGCCCACTCCGTACCCTGCAGATCTCAGCCTGGATCCACGGCCCGTTTCGAGGCAAAGTTCTCGAGTCAGCGTCTGTCCGCCTAAGGATGGGCCTCGACGTAGGCCGTGCGAGCCGCCGCTGGGATCGGGCCGCGCTCGGCGAGCGCGAACCCGTTGCCGCGCGCCCACGCGCGGATCTGGGCAGCCTCGGCACTGCCACGGACTGAGGGCCGCGGCGGCCGGACGGGCTCAGACTCCATCGACTCACCCGCCGAAGGACTCACTTCGACCTGAGGGAGCCCTTCGCGCGCCGCTCCGTAGCTGGCCTCGAGCAAGAGCTCGATCCCCGCGGGATCGAGCGGGCGAGCGAACATGTAGCCTTGGCCGATCTCGCAGTGCAGTCGGCGCAGTGTGACGGCCTGGTCCTCGCGCTCGATGCCCTCCGCCACAGTCTGCATCCCAAGCGCTTGACCGATAGCGATGATCGCCGAGGCCAGAGCCGCGTTGTTCGAGCCCGCGGCGACGTTGTCGACGAACCGCTTGTCGATCTTGAGGACATCCAGAGGCAAAGTCTGCAGGTAGCTGAGCGAGGAGTACCCGGTTCCGAAGTCGTCGATGGCGAGCTGCACGCCGAGCTGCTTCAGCTCCCGGAGGCGGGCGGCGATCTCGTCGGTCTCCCTCAGAAGGACGCCTTCGGTGATCTCCAGGACCAGCGAGTCCGGCCGGAGTCCGGACGACTTCAGCGCCGCGCGAACTTCGTCGAGGAAGTCGGGTGACTCCAGCTGCTTGACTGAGACGTTCACGCTGATCGACCGGACCTGTTCTCTCGGGAAGGCCTCCTGCCAGATCCGTGCCTGGCGGCAGGCCGAACCCAGCACGAAAGCGCCAAGCGGGACGATCAGCCCTGTCTCTTCGCACAGTGGGATGAACTCCAGCGGAGGCACCAGCCCCCGCTCCGGGTGCTGCCAACGGACCAGGGCCTCGAAGCCAGTGAACTCGCCACTGGCGAGATCGACCGTTGGTTGATAGTGAACGACAAATTCTCCGCGAGAAAGAGCGCCCTCCAGATCCGTCTTGAGTGCCAGCCGATCATGAGCAATCTCGTGCATGAGCTCCTGGAACACCTCGATGCTGCCCCTGGCACGAGCTTTCGCTGCGTACATTGCGGTGTCCGCATCTCTCACCAGCTCCTGGGCGTCGCTGAAGTGCGGAAGGCCAACCGAGATCCCGATCGACGCGGTGGTAGAGACCTCCCGCCCTCGCAGCCGCAACGGGCGGGCAAGCGATGAGATGATGCGCTGTCCCGCTTCAACCGCCTCGCTGACGTCGCTGATTCCCTCAAGAAGCACAGCGAACTCGTCGCCGCCGAGCCTTGCCGGAGTGTCGCTGCTGCGCAGGCAGCTTTGGAGACGATCTGCGACCTCGATGAGGATCTCATCTCCCGCATCGTGTCCAAGACTATCGTTGATCGTCTTGAAGTCGTCGAGGTCGAGAAACAGAATGGCGACGGTGCTCGCGTCGTCGGAGCGCCTCGTCAGCGCGTGGCTGAGGCGGTCATGGAACAGAGCGCGGTTGGGAAGTCCGGTCAGGGCATCATGAAACGCCTGGTGCGTGAGCTGCTCCTCGAACTTCTTTCGTTCCGTCGTGTCGCGCATCGTGAGAATCAGACCGAGCTCCGACCCGTCCCGAGGATGAGCAGCCAGCGCTTCAACCGTAATCCAGCGACCGTCTCGATGCTTCACCCTGAACTCCACCGACCGAGAACCGCCCGTGGCGTCGTTTTCCAGGTCGCGAACGAACGCCGACAGAACCGCCCTGTCCTTGGCATGCACGAGGCGGCCGAACGGTCGGCCTAGGACGTCCTCCACGTCGTGACCGAGCAGGCCTAGCACGGACGGTGTCACGTAGCTGATGGTCTGCTCCGCAGTGAGAACCAAGACGACATCGGAGGCGTTCTGAACGAGTGAGCGGAAGCGTGCCTCGCTCTGAGCCAGCGCCTCGCGCGACGCCTCCGCTGCACGTGCGCGAGCGCGGCCGAACCAGATGAACGCCAGGGCCAGAATGAGCGCCTCGAGAACCACCGTCATGAGCGACCCGACTCGCGTCTGGCTGCTCGCAGACGTGACTCTCGCGTCAGCGGCATTGCTGGCGGAGTTGATCGCGTTGATGAGGCCGGTGAAAGTGGCCGCTGCGTCGGCGGCGGGCGCCGGAGCGACAGGGTTGGATCCCACAGCGCCACCAGCCGCGGAATCGGCGCCGCTGGGCGTGGGCGTCGACCCAGCCGGCATCGTCGACCCAGCCGGCATCGTCGACCCAGCCGGCATCGTCGACCCAGCCGGGGTCGCGGTCGCGGGGCCCACGGCTGGCATCTGCGTCGTGCTGCCGGTCATCGCCCCTGGTGGGGTGCTGCGCAGCTTGCTCGTAATCTTGCGCTGGGCAGCTTCGTAGTGCACCCACCGCGACGCGACGACTGCCGCAGAACCGTCGCGGCCGGCGATCTTCTCCAACTGGGCAATGTTGTTGTTCGTGCTGGCATGCAGAAGCGCGAGGCTGTGCGGCAGGTCGTTGGTCAGGTAGCCCATGACCTGTGCATGCACCAGAATCTCCTGCTGGAGCAGCGCGTCCTCGTGGATCTGTGCCAGCACAAGGCGAGTGTTGCGCGCGGCTTGTTCTCGGGATTGCAGAACACCGAGAATCCCGGCCGCAGCGAGCCCCACGACCAGCGGGGCTGCTATCAGCGCAGGCCGTCGCAGTCGCCGAAGTCCACGTCGCCGCGCTGCCGTCACATCCTCAACCGCGCCGGACATCGAAGTCCTCCCTCACTCGACAACCGTCGCCGGCTGGCCCACCCTCGATCCATATCGGGACAATGCCGAGATTCCTGAAGCGAGTTGTTGCCTCATGTCAGCTGGTTCCCTCGTCAGAGTCCGCAGAGTTGTGCGTCAACCGACCGGCTCGAGCTCGCGATCTGCGCCGGGAGCGCCGGGTGCGTCGATCGGGGGTCGCCAGCCGGCCGACGTGGCCTGCCCGGCGTAGGCCGGCGGTTCGCTACGCCAAAGTTCCGGGGTCGCCCAGGCGCCGACCGGTGCCACGGCGCCGGGCGGCAGGGTGGGCACCGTGCGCGTCGACGCTGGCGAGCTCGGGCTCAGGCGCCAACGAACCGTCGCCGCCGCTCTGCGGTGCCGCCCACAGCGTGGGGCGGGGGCTCCGACTGCCATGACGGCGAGCGCCATGAGAACAATCAGCGGCCCAGAGTTGGGATCGGTCGCCGTGCCGGTCCAGGGCTGCCCAAACGCCTGACCGGTCACCCAGAACGCGCCGGCGAACAGGATCCCGGCCCCGCATGCGATCCTACGGACGGCCCCGGTCGCGAGCCCTCCCAGGCCGATCAACAGGCAGCCAAGAGTCCAAACCACCACCAGGCCGGTCCCGGCAGAGGCGACGGCCGTGGAAACCGAGCCGTCAACATGCTGGAGCCACCCGGGAGCTCCGA
>Ga0075021_10002251_pt1 | contig 10043 bp, 13 predicted proteins | sample ColStrG_CSR_2012_FD_72749 | JGI IMG/M metagenome (GOLD analysis project Ga0075021, IMG submission 72749) | Freshwater sediment microbial communities in response to fracking from Pennsylvania, USA - Cold Stream Run_MetaG_CSR_2012 | ecosystem: Environmental > Aquatic > Freshwater > Creek >... | reverse complement strand
GTTTAGAGCCGGCGGCGGGGGCCGGGCTCTGGCCCGGGGAAGGGGTGCCCGGCTTGCGCGGCGAGGTATCCGCCGGCGCGGTGGGAGACCCGGCGCATCTGGTGGACGAGGTCGGCGAGTTTGTCGCGGTTGGCGGTCCACTCGCGGTAGAGGGCGACCTGGTCGGTGTTGAGGCGCCGGGTGACGGTCTTGCCGTTGTGTTTCCAGGTGAGTTGCCAGTACGGGCCGTGGCGCTGGTCGGGGTCCGCGCACCGGCAGTTCGGGTTGCGGCACGAGGTGTATACCTCGTTGAGGCTGCCCTCGCAGATGAACCCGATGGCGTCGATCTGGTTCTTGAGCGCGGCGTAGTCGGCGCGGCACGCGTCGAGGCGCCGGGCGAGTTCGGCCTCGGAAAGACGACGGTGCGACATCGCTAAGTATCATACTTAGAGTCCATGACGACTGCGAGTCATGAACCCGGACCGATCGAGGCGCTCGGGGACTTGGAACGGTTCCTCGGTGACGCCCTCGACACCCGACTCACCCTCGACGCGATCGAGACCGGCGCGGAGACCAGAGGCCGCGAACTCTTGCGCCGATCCCTCCAAGCCCACCTCGATGCCCGCGCCCCCGGCGACGTCGGCGCCGCGCTCTCGGTGCGCGGCGCGACCGGGCCGATCCGGCTGGGCCACAAACGTCTCCACTCCCGCCGTCTCGTCACCGTGTTCGGTGCCGTGACCCTGACCCGGGTCGGCTACGGGACCCGGGGCCACGCCTCAGTCCATCCCCTCGACGCCGAGTTATGCCTCCCGGCCCGCGGCTACAGCTACGAACTGTCCCGGCGGGTCCTCAAGGCCGCGGTGCGCGGACCGTTCGGCGAGGCGATGGCCGTGACCGAAGAACACACCGGGGTCCGGATCCCGATGCGGTCCATCGAGTTGATCATCAAAGACGCCGCCGTCGACGTCGACGGGTTCTACGAACACCGCGCCCGAACCACCCCGAAACCTGGGCGCGGCGAGATCCTCGTCGGCGCGATCGATTGCAAAGGCATCCCGATGGTCAAGCCCGACGGGACCCTCCACGTCACCCGCCGCACGAAAGGCGCCAAGATCCACAAGAAGAAGATGGCGACCGTGGCCGCCGTCTACAGCCACCCGCCCATCGAGCGCACCGCCATCGATGTCGTGGACAACCTCTTCATCAACCCCGACCGCCCCCGACCCGACCGACCCCGCCCGCGCCGCCACGCGAAACGGGTATGGGCGAGCCTCACCGACAGCAAAGACAGCTTCATCGGTGACGTGAAAGCCGAAATGTCGCGCCGCGACCCCCACCACCGCCACACCTGGGTGATCGTCACCGACGGCGAACGCTGCCTACAACGCAAAGTCACCGCCACCTTCACGGGAGTGACCCTGATCCTTGACCTGATCCACGTCCTCGACAAGATCTGGAAAGCCGCTCACGTGTTCCACCCCGAAGGCAGCCCCGAAGCCGTGACCTTCGCCCGCGTCCGCACCGAACGGATCCTCAACGGCCAAGTCAGCCAAGTCGTCAAAGGACTCCGCCAGATGTCCACCAAACACCACCTCCGCGCAACGAAAGCCAAAACGATCCACGACGTCACGAACTACCTCTACGCCAACCGCGACCGCATGCGCTACGACGAATACATGGCCAACGGATGGCCTATCGCCAGCGGATCAGTTGAAGGGGCCTGCAAGAATTTGGTCCGCGATCGTTTCGAGCGGACCGGGATGCGATGGTCCATCGACACTGCCGACGCCCTCCTCAAACTCCGCGCCGTCTACCTCTCCAACGACTTCGACGAACACTGGACCCACCACATCACCCAAGAACAACAACGCCTCCACCCCACCCCCTGGACCGTCGTCCAAAAGTAGGCGCACCCGATTCAAATTGATGTATCCCGGCCGCTCAACCCTCCGAGCAGCGTAGAGCTCGTAGCGGCCCGGGCCCGCGACCGTCATCGTGAAGGTCTCGCCCGGCACCGCATCAACATGGCTCACTTGATCGAGTTGCACGACGTCGTACTGCGTGATCCCGTAGCCGAAGAAGGCGCTGTAGACCAGGAGCACGATGCCGATGCCGATGAGTCCATGTCCCGCGCCGCGGGGCGCGTGGCCCAGGCTCGGCACCGACTGGGTCCCCATCGCGTCGATCAGCTTCGCGTCACCCACCCCCGGAACGAACGAGTTGTCATATCCCTGCACGCCGTCAGCCTACGGGCGGCAGCAGGTGGCAATTGCGCCGATATCAGCCTGGGTTTGACGCCGCCCTGCTCGGCACGTCCCCCAGAACGAGCGCCCCCGAATCACGCCATGACGCTGCCCCGGATCTCCGGCTCAGCTCGACCCGTTCAGCTCAAGCTCTCAGCGAAGGGCTCGCATGTCCTCGACGGTATCCCAGGCGCCGGTGGGAAGTGGCAAGATCCCGCCGTTGCGACCTCTAGATCGAGAGACACACCCATTCGTGCCGGTACCAGGGTCCGGTGATGTGCTCGTACGTTCCGAGCTTGATTGGGTGGAACTCCGATGTCCCCAGCTTCGAAAACCCGTTCGGTGCCTCGGGGTCTCCATCAGGCGAATACGTGAGCCCGAGGCACGTCGTTGACATGACGCCGTACGCGGTCGTGCCGGTGGTCAGGTCGAGCCAGACCTTTGTGCCGTCTGAGGCAACCGCCGCGTGGGAGAACGAGAACCCTCCTGCACCCCCAGGATCGGGCAACAGTCGGATCGCGTAGCCGTCCTTGGCGTGCGCCTCGGCGATCAGAGCCGACTGGTCGCTCCCGATCACATTCAAGGCGAACTGCTGCAACTCCTGTTCGCCACGCTCCACACGCCAACGCAGTGGCAGACCCGACGAGCCGAGGAGCACGGTGGCTGCGATCGAACAGCCGACAACGAGCACGAGGACAAGATCAGCGCGCCTGTCGCCCTTGGATCGAGAAATCCTGACGCAGAGTGCCACCTCGACCATCAGGGCGAAGCCGAGAATCAGGACGCCCAGCGGCTCCGACAGGGGTGTGCCCAGGCTCAGGTCGCGCACGGCGAGCCCCAGCAGGAGCACAGCGAGGCCGGCACACACGAACGGCCAGGTCCGGCGTAATAGCGGGCGCCCGTGCTCTGCCCTCTCAACTCCGACCGGCGCCGCCACGGAGCGATTGTTCCACGCCGTCGGTCAGCCGCGTCGCAGCGTCTTGGCGGTCTGGAGTTGACCCGTCACCGTGGACACCCTCGTCCCACAACGCGCGGCGAGGGCATCACCGAAGAACGGACCGATATCGAGCAGATCGCCGGGAGTGCGCGCGCCGATCGCCGCATCGAGGGCTACGGGCCGGTGACCTTCGGGTACCAGATGCCTCGGGCGAAAGGGACGCTGAACACGACCGGCCGGACACGATCTGCGAGCTCGTCTGCCAGCTCACCGACATCGATGTCCTCGACCCTCTTCGTCACCGTCGGCAGACGACCGTCACAGAAGGTCTCCGCAACGAGGTCCAAGGCTTCGTCAACGGTCGTCGCCGTCACGCCGCAGCCGAACGGGACTCGGGGTGTATCGGTGTTGGTCTCGAACTCGAACCAGAAACGCCGTAGTTCCACCGACAGATGGTCCCAGAAGAGCGGGTGGAGGGTACGGGCACGAGGGTGAGACCCTCGAGGTCGCTCTCGACTGTGATCACGGCAACCGCCGCTCGGTCGGCTCGTGACCTTGTTGTTCGACCCGCCAGCGCGCTCGGGCAGACCGAATGGCTTCGTCCTCGCTCCACCCCCCGCCGTACCACCGAGCCTGCTGCTGGCCTGCGCCGACACCGCACCAGTGCGAGAAGTCGGGAGGGTGGCGCAGCGCTCGCGAAACGGTTCGCGGATCAGGGCGTGTCGGCGGATCCTGGTGGAGCTCGAGCTCAAAGCCCTGCTCGGTGAACCACGCGACGATGTCTGCTATGGGTTCGTCCTCCGGAAGGGTCACGGTTGCATCGTGGCAGAGTGACCGCGACCCCGTCTCGGAGTACGCCCCGAACGCGCGCCCCCGAATCACGCAACGCGGGTGTCCCCCAACGCCGGTTGGCGGGAACTGGAAGGCCACCGTGGCTGGCGTCGGGGACGCCGTCGTAGGCTTCGGTTGTGGCGTATGACGAGAAGTTGGCCGACCGGATTCGTGAGCTACTCGAGGAGCGACCCGACGTCATCGAGAAGAACGTTCGGCGGTCTCGCGTTCCTGATTCCGGGCCACATGGCCATCTCTGCCAGTGGCCAGGGCGGCGTCTCGTACGAGTCGATCCTGAGGCCACGAGCTCGTTCGTCGCTCGGGGCGCCGCGGAGGTCGCCGTGATGCGTGGCCGTCCGATGGCGGGTTGGTTGCGCGTGTCGAGCGAGAACCTCCGCACCAAGCGCCAACTCGAGCGCTGGGTCCAACGGGCGATCACCTCCGTCGAGGCCCTCCCTCCGAAGGAGGCGGTACGTCGTCGCTGACGGCGACCACGGCAAAGACCAATCGTCCCCCGACCACCGATCCGCGCCGAAGATCGGACGCGAGCTTGAGGCATCCCAGATCGCGGTTGTGGGGCTCACGTCGAGACCTTGCCCACCTCCGGCTGCGAGGGAGTCGATGGCAGCAGGCGGTAGGCAAGGAAGGTCCCCGCCGGAACAAAGAGGACAATGCCGAGCACGCCGAGGAAGAGGCGCTCGCCGCGGCGTCGCAGTAGTGCGCAACGGTGTCATCAGTCGACCTTCCGACAAGGGCGGGCCCGGGACAGTCGATGCTCAAGGGAGGGGAGCCGAAGTGAGGCTCGACATCGCGGAATGGCGTGAGAAGAAACACCCAGCAGCCGAGCCACACGAGCAATCCCACGCCGCAGGCCACGCGTTGCCGGCGGCTCGCTTTCGGGCGGCGCACTCGCATGACACGATCCTTTCACGACCTACGCCCAGTCGTCCCAGCCGCCCGAACGTCCCATAATCACGCCGGTGCGCGCCCCCGATCACCGGCCGGCGATCGGGCAGAACGCCGGCTTCGCCGCGTCCGCGCTGCGCGTGTCCGATCGCCGGCCGAGCTTTCCCGCGCGTAGCCTTTTGCAGTGAGATCGGAGGAGGAGCGCCACGCATGGCTGACGTTGGTTCGATCCTTCCCTTCTGATCAGGCGGGCGTGTACAACTGCCCGGGCTGCGGAGCTTCACCGATGAGAATCAGGATGCTCATCGGCCAAGGACCGTTCCTCGACGAGGATCATGCCGAGTGGCACATCTGGTGTGACCAGTGTGGCGCCGAGACCTATGTGCTGTTCCGCCGCGATGAATTCGATGAGTGACCGTCGACGGCACTCTGGCTCCGAGGCGCTCGTCCCAGAACGTTCAGTTGGATCGCGTCCTAACAACGGCTCCCGACCGGGCTGATCGCCGGATCCGAGCGCGTCATCGGTGAGCCGCGTGTTCGTCAGCGGTGGTAGTTGCTGTCAATGGTCAGTGGGATCTGCGTTCGGCGTGCCGCTACCGGGATGGCAAGTATCGGGCCGGATACGAGACCCGAGATCGCGGTGAGGTGGGAACTGGAAGAGCGGCGGCGCCGGACGCGGCGGGCCGGATCGGGGACCTTGGCTCGCGATCCCCCGCCGGTGGGCGCCCGCGCCCAGGGCCCGGGCGCGGCGGTGGTATCGGCCCTGGTCCACGACCTGCCGCACCGCCTCCGATCGGCGGAACAACACGAGGTCGCGGATCAGGAAGGACTTTGACCATGTCCTGCTTCAACCGTCGCCACTCGCGTCGCGTGAGGAGGGCCGAAGCCAGGAGCGTTGCCAACAGGCCGAGTCCGAGAAGCCATCCCACTTCTACGGTTGTACAACATCGCGTCCGCCCCCGCCCTGCATCGCTCAGGGAGCACGGGTCTGCTGCGCATTCCGTTAGCGATGCCAGCGCGTGAGCGTTCCAGCCCACGCGGGCAGAACCACAGCCCTGGAGTTGGCCCGCCTGCTCTACTGGTTGTGTGCGACTTGAACGAGAGGCTGGCGAACCTGCCGGAGCAGCGTGGGCACTCATGACCGCGGACGAGGCCTTCGAACTCCTGCTCGCATTGGCCTTCTACTTCAGAGACGAGCAGCGCGACCCGGGGTGGCATCACCATGTTGGCGAGGGTGGCCACGAGCTGACAGTTGCGATCGACCCAGGCAGCGAATGAAGGGCTCCAGCTACTTCAGGTCGAGCACTGACGCCTGTCACAGAACATCCGGGCACAATGCCGGGTCGCGAACGGGCACTTCCCCGGGAGTGCGCGGCGCCGATCGCCGGTTTCGGGACGGTAGCGTGCGGATGGCCTGAAGCGACTTGGTGTCCGCCAGTGCGAAGGCGGGAGCCACGAGACGATGCAACCTGTGCAGAGGCGACGTGCGCGCGTTGCGGCGATGTCGGCAGCATCCGCACTGGGCCTGGAGGTTGACGACGCGGTCGTGCTTAGCGATTCCAACCGGCTTGTCGTCCGTCTGATGCCGTGCGACGTCGTCGCCCGCATCGTGCCGGCCGGCTATCGCGTCTTCTCGGCGGCCGTGGGCGCGGAGCGTGAACTTGAAGTCCTTCAACGGGTTGCGGAGACCGGTGGTCCTGTGGCTGTTCTAGACTAGAACCTCGAGTCGAGCCGCGTGTCTTTGTGCGAGACGGATTCGAGATCGCGCTGCTGACCTACTTTGAGTCTGAGCAGTCGCGGGAGGTTGCGCCGCAGGACTATGCACTGGCGCTTGAGCGTCTGCATGGGGTGATGCGGCAGGTCGATGTCACGACGCCCCATTTCACTGAGCGAGTCGCGGATGTCCAAGCTTGGGTCACACGTCGTGACGTCACTCCGGACCTCAAAGAAGGGGGATCGGGAACTTCTCGCCGACACGCTCGCGGGTTTGCGGCGGTCGATCGTCCACGGGGGTGCACCGGAGCAGCTGCTCCACGGCGAGCCCCACCCGTGGAACGTGCTCAACACGGACAACGGGCCGCTCTTCGTTGATTTCGAGAATTGTGTCACTGGCCCCGTTGAGTTCGATCTTGGTTGGGCGCCTGCGGCGGTCAGCGCGTGCTATCCGGGCATCGACCAAGGTCTCGTCGACGACTGCCGCGGTCTCGTAGTTGCGATAGTTGCGGCGCACGGCTGGCGCCGAAGCGACCACAAGCCCGGCAGAGAATCAGGAGCGGCGTTCCTCGCCGCCGTGCGCAATGGTTCGCCCTGGCCCTCGCTCGATTCCGTTTAGCCGCCACTCAATTGGGCGATTGCACAAGTTGGGAAGTGGTCGCCCGATTGGCACGCACCTGACGCTCCCAGGACGTGCGGGCCTATCCGCGACCGTCGCGTGTCCCTAAACGCCGGGGTTACGGGGAGGCGAGTTCGTACACAATCGGTTCGAGCTTGCCGAGGAACAGAAACACCTCCCAGTGCAGATTGGCCTCGATGTGCTTGTAGATGTCGAGGCCATGGTCGGCGATCATGACTTCGCGTTGTCGACGTAGCCGAGCGAGACGAAGCAGGGCTCGCGAGGTCGGTTGGCTTCGTTCTTCCGCGTGCTCGGCCCACTCCGTGCCGACGGTGGTCTGCTTTTCGATCGTAAGACCAGACCGTGTGAATGCGTCCTCCAGCCTCGATCGGTCGAGGTTGCCGTCCACGTTGCCGAGATGATGTCCCAGCAGCGCAGCATCCTGCGCCGTGAGGCGATCGGTGGTGACCGTCGTGTTGATCAACACATGCGAGCGCGGCTTCATGATCCGGACCATTTCGCGCAAGGCGCCCTCGAGATCGTCGACCTGCTCCACGACGTCGCGGCACCACACGAAATCGAAGTAGGCATCCGGGTACGGCACATCGTGCATCGCACCCTCGTGCAGCGTTATCCGATCCGACAGGCCCGCGTGCCGGACCGCCGATCGGGCCTTCTCCACCTGGATCTTCACCGGCTCCACCCCAGCGCCGACAACCTTGAAGCTCGGACCATTTCGATGAGATGGGTGCCGTCTCGACAACCCAGGTCAACCACAACGTCACCCGCTTCGATGTACGCACCGGCAAGGTCGAAAAGAGAATCGGGCCCGGCAGGATCGAGACTGACGTCCAGGCGCTCGTACACGTCTCACGTCGTCGGCCCGTACACGCGTGTGAGCTGCTCGAGGTTTTGCGGTGGCATCTCGAGAGTCTGCTCCACGTCGATCAGGACTGGACTCCGCGTTTGATGGACAACGACCCCGCTGCGAGCGTCCCGAACCGCGCCACGCCAGCGCCGCACACCACCGCCATTCGAGTGAACCATCCGGCGAGGTAGCGCCGTCGTGTCCCCGAACATCACTTGGACCCGTCCCAATATCCCGGAGGCCCTCCGTCCCCGAACGACCGGTTGCCGGCACTCGCCCCCCTCGCCACTACGAGTCGGCGCTGGGCTCATCGCTGGTACCGTCGCTCGTGTGTCACGTCGCAGTGGTCTGCCGTTCGTGTTGATCACTGTCGGAGCCGTCGTGTCGTTCGGCGGCTTTGCGTACATCTGGACTTGGTCCGAGCCCGTCGCCGTGCTTTTCGCGTTCGTCGCCGCGGTCGCCCTTTCGTCGTGGTGGATTACGGGAGCCATGCGTGCGTTTCGCCCAAGGCACGAGGATCGGGCCGCTGGCCCACCGGCGTCGCACGCCGACGGCCCTCAGGCGTAGCGAACACTCGGCTATTCGCCCACTACGAGTTCGAGCACGATCGGTCGATTCCGTCACAGCGTGCGGCGACGTCTGCCCTGCTCCTGGGTTGAGGAATTACGCGTGGCCTGCGCGAGCTTTCGCGGTCTGCTGCGTCACACTCTTGGGATGTGGGGGGTGTAACGGGTGGACGGACGAGAGCCGGCTGTTTGCAGAGATCTACCCGACCCTGCGCCGGTTCGCGGCGGCGGTCACGTCGCTCGACGCGGACCCTGATGATCTTGTCCAGGAGGCGGTGGTCAGAGCCCTGCGCCGCGGCGCGCTGAGCGATCTCGACGACGCCACGAGCTTTCTGTGCCGGATCATCGTGAACCTGGCCCGAAACCACCACCGCGACACGGCCCGTCGCACCGCGATCTTGAGGCGGTCCCGTCCCGACACGTCGACGAGCGACGTGTATCCCTCCGAGTTCATCGACCTGTCGCGTCTCACCGTCGACCAGCGAGCCGTGGTGTTCCTGCGTTTCGTCGAGCAGGCCACGACGCACGACATCGCGGTGTTGCTCGACCTGCGTGAGGACGCCGTCCGGTCGCGCATCTCACGGGCGCTCAAAGCGCTGCGCATCGAAGCTGAGGAACAGAGGACCAAACCATGAACAGCGTTGACGAGGTGCGCGACAGCGCCGCCCGCTATGCCGAACGAGGCCAGCCTCGAGGTGCCCAGCGCGTCCTCGACGACGCCCGCGCCACCGTCAGAACCAGTCGACGTTCGTCGCGTCGACTCGTCGCTGCCGGGATCGCGGTCGCCAGCTTGTGCGTGATCGCGACTGCGGTCGTGGTGCAGCGGCGAACCGGCGATGTGAACGTCATCACTGTTCCCACGCCCCAGTCAACCGCCACCAACACCGTGCCGTTGACTGCCCCACAGCAGGTGGCCGTCCCCAACGGAGAGTCGGTGAGCAAGGTCGCCGCCGGGTTCGGTGTCATCTGGGTCGCCACCGTCCAGGACGATGCCCCGGCCGCGCAGTCGCACCTGCGCTCCTTCGATCCAGCCACCGGACAGATGAGGAGCGACGTCACCCTCGACGGAGACATCTACGGTCTCGTCTTCACCGACAGCTACGTGTGGGCCCGGGCCACCAGCGGCGGACCGGCATCGTTTCCCGTCGGGACCGGAGGACTGGGCGACAACGCGATCTACCGGGTCGACCCCAAGTCAGGAACCGGAACCGCGCTGCGCTACCTCAACGGCGACGGACCCATCACGGCCAGCGGATCCCGGGTCGCGGCCGCTGACTTCTACCGCATCGAAGTCGTGGGCGAGGACGGCCACGAGATCGCCTCGGCCACCATCGACGAAGCGGTCGGCGTTCCCAACGCCACCTTCCCCGGGACCAACGGC
>Ga0075021_10002250_pt1 | contig 10048 bp, 6 predicted proteins | sample ColStrG_CSR_2012_FD_72749 | JGI IMG/M metagenome (GOLD analysis project Ga0075021, IMG submission 72749) | Freshwater sediment microbial communities in response to fracking from Pennsylvania, USA - Cold Stream Run_MetaG_CSR_2012 | ecosystem: Environmental > Aquatic > Freshwater > Creek >... | reverse complement strand
CCCTCGTCGGTGCCTTCGACGAGTTCATGGCCCCGCCGTACTTCCCGGTGCGGGTGGCGGACCTGCCCGGCGAGTTGCGCTTCCATGAGGTGGAGAACACGTCATTCGCCATTGGGGACGTGGCCGTGACGGCCCGCTCGGTGCCCCACATCGGGCCGACCAACGGCTACCGCGTCGAACGCGATGGCGTGGCGGTCGTGTACATCTCCGACCACCAACAGCCGCTCGATGGCAGCCTCACCGTGCCCGACGGCGTGCTCGAGCTGTGCGAGGGTGCCGACCTTCTGATCCACGACGCGCAGTACACGACGAGCGACTTCGCCCAGAAGGCGACCTGGGGGCACTGCACGGTTGACTACGCGCTAGCGGTCGCCACCCAGTCTGGGGCTCGGCGCCTGGCCTTGTTCCACCACGACCCCGGTCACGACGATCTCATGGTCGATTCGATTCTCCTCGAGGCCCGCGAGAAGGTTCCGCGGTCGTCGACGCTCGAGATCGTGGCCGCGGCCGAAGGCGTGACGGTGTCATTGGGTACCGTCGGCGCTGCTCTGCGCTGATCTCGTCTCTGGCTATCCTTCGCGCCGTGACTGATCCAGCTCCCCCCACATCGGCCTTCGACGCGGCGAAGTACCGACAGGTACTCGGGCACTTCCCGACCGGCGTCACCGTGATCACCGCGATGCTCGAAGGTGTGCCGGCGGGGACGGCCATCGGTTCGTTCGCTTCGCTCTCGCTCGAGCCCCCCCAGGTGTTGTTCTGCGTGGGGCAGTCGTCGACGACGTGGCCAAAGCTCCGCCAGGCGGGCCAGTTCTGCGTGAACATCCTGGCTGAGGATCAGGAGGGCGTGTGCCGGGTGTTCGCCGGCAAGGCCGAGGACAAGTTCGCCGAGATCGGCTGGAAGCGGTCGGGCAACGGATCGCCTCTCCTCGACGGGGTCCTGGGCTACATCGATTGCTCGATCGCTGACGTGGTGCCGTCCGGCGACCACGACATCGTGATCGGCGAGGTGACGGACTTGGACGTGTTGCGCGAGGGCGGTCCGCTGCTGTTCTTCCGCGGCGGCTACGGCAACTTTCAGCTGTAGCGCCACGATGCCTATCTATGCGCTCGGCGATCGCGTCCCCCAGATCGACCCATCGGCTTACATCCATCCCGACGCCGTGATCATCGGCCACGTGACGATCGGTGCGGAGTCAACCGTGTGGCCATGCGCAGTTCTACGCGGCGATGACGGCGAGATCCGTATCGGGGCCGGCACGTCCATCCAGGACGGCTCGGTGGTGCACTGCGCCCCCGGCCTCCCAACGGTGGTGGGTGACGGCTGCGTGATCGGCCACATGGTGCATCTCGAGGGCTGCACCATCGAGGACGGCGCCCTGGTGGGGAACGGCTCGGTCGTCTTGCACGGTGCTGTTGTGCGCACCGGGGGACTGGTGGGATCGAACGCGGTCGTGACCGGCGGCATGGAGGTCCCCGCGGGCATGATGGCGCTCGGCGTGCCCGCCCGACTCCGGGATGGTTCGGCCCATCAAGAGCTCTTGATCTCGACCGCCGCCGGGTCCTACGTCGCTCGTGGTCCCCGTTACCGAGCCGAGCTTCGTCGCATCGACTGACGACGACTCGACCCCGCGCCGGTCACGCGGTGGCGGAGTTGAGCCAGTGCAGTGGGCCCGACATGTTGCGGACGATGGCGAAGGCGATGAGCACGACGGCCAGGGGGATGGACACCCATTTCGAGGACATCGGAATCGGTCGCATGGGGTGGCCGAGCTGTGTGGCGGTCCAGGCCACGAAGCTGTAGATCAACGCGGGGAGCAACAGGACGAACACCAAGTTGTGGTCCATGGCGCCAACGACGTCACCACGGAGCAACGAGTGCACCGCCCGGGTAGCGCCACACATCGGACAATCCAGGCCGGTCAACAGCTTGGTGGGGCATTGCGGGTATGCCGCCGAGTGGTTGGGGTCGACCACCGCGATGTAGGCGCAGGCACCGAGCCCGGCAACGAAGAGACCGGCGGGCGTTACCCAGGGAGCGAAGCGACGGGTTTGCGACGATGGCGCAGGCAGCTCGGTGGTGGCTTCCGTCATGGACTGACTGTATAGCTGACGGTGACACTAGGGTCGCCGCCATGGACCTCGGCTCTGTTGGTGTGTGGACCTATCAGCTCGACTTCCTTCCCCAGGCGCAGGCCCAGGAACACGTGGCCGAGCTTGAGGAGTTGGGCTATGGGGCGGTGTGGATCCCCGAAGCAATGGGTCGCGAGGCGTTGACCTCGTCCGCCCTGTTGCTGAGCGGTTCCTCGCGGATCGTGGTGGCCACTGGCGTCGCCAACATCTGGGGCCGCGACCCCATGGCCATGGCCGGTGCCCACAAGACGCTGACTGAGGCGTTCCCCGGTCGCTTCCTGTTGGGGATGGGCGTCAGCCATCAGCCCGCCGTCGACTTCCTGCGCGGCCACTCCTATGCCCGGCCCCTCACGCGCATGCGCGAGTACCTCGACGCCATGGATGCCTCGCTGTTCATGGCCGCGCCGCCGACCGAGCCACCCGAGCGGGTGCTGGCCGCGCTCGGCCCCAAGATGTTGGAACTGGCCGCCGCCCGGACGGGTGGAGCCCACACGTACTTCGTGCCGGTCGAGCACACCGCGTTGGCCCGCGCCGCCATGGGGGTCGGCCCGCTGCTGTGCGCGGAGCAGGCCGTCGTGTTGGAGAGCGACCCCGACATCGCCCGGGGGGTTGCCCGTCAGCACATGTCCATCTACCTGACCCTGCCCAACTACACCAACAACCTCAAGCGTCTGGGGTGGACCGACGCCGACCTGGCCGATGGCGGGAGCGACGCCTTGGTCGACGCCATCGTCGTATGGGGTGGCGTCGACGCGGTCGCCGAGCGCGTGCGCGCCCATCACGAGCGCGGTGCTGATCACGTGTGTGTGCAGGTGCTCCTGGCTGAGCAGACCGCCGTGCCGCTCGATGGCTGGCGAGAGCTGGCCCCGGCGCTACTGGGCTGAATCGAACCCATTTCTGGCGTGGGGTGCGGCCCGGTAGGTTGACGTTCCCCACCGGGAGAAGGAGCAGGGCCATCAACGAGACCACCGCCGTTTCCAGTCGCCGGGAGGGGTGGAAACTCATGGGCGGCACCCTGCGTCACCAATGGAAAGGCGTGGCCTTCGGGGTGATCGTCGGCTTGGCGTGGACGGTGGCCCGGGTCAGTGTCCCCGCGCTGGTTGGGGGGGCCATCAACCAAGCCATCGAACCCGGAGACAAGGCCGCCCTCGTGCGCTGGACGGCGGCCATCGGTATCGCCGCCGCCCTCGCCGCCGTCTTCACCGGTCTCCGTCGGTACTGGGCCTTCAAGGTGTCGCGCCGGTCGGAGATGGAATTGCGCGACCGATTCTTTGCCCACCTGCAACGCCTTCCCTTCGAGTACCACGACCAGGCGCAGACCGGTGACCTGATGAGTCGGGCCAACACTGACCTCCAACAGATCCAGTTCTTCGTGGTGATGATCCCGCTGACCATCTCGAACTTCGTCACCGTGGTTGCTGTGACCGTGATTCTCTTCACGATCGACCCGGTGCTGGCCCTCTTGGCGTTGGGCTCGTTGCCGTTCGTCAACGTGCTGGCCAAGCGGTTCAGCACGCGTCTGCACCCTCAGGTCATGGCCATCCAGCAGGAGTCGGCGCAGCTGGCCTCCGTGGTGGAGGAAACGGTCAGCGGCGTCCGGGTCGTCAAGGGTTTCGGGTCTCAGCGGGTCCAGGCGAGCCGGCTGAGGACTGAGGCCGATGACGTGTACGGCGCGTCCATGGCCGCGGCGCGGGTTCGTGCCCGCTATCTGCCGGCACTGGAGTTGCTCCCCAACATCGGGCTCATCCTCGTGCTTTTCTACGGCGGGCACCAGGTGATCGACGGCACCTTGAGCCTCGGAGCGTTGATCGCCTTCAACGTGTACATCGCCTTGTTGATCTGGCCCCTCCGGATGTTGGGCCAGATCGTCGCCGGTGGCCAACGGGCGATCGCATCGGCGCAGCGAGTGCAGGCCGTGCTCGGGACCGACCCCACGATCGTGGATCGTCCTGGCGCCCGCTCGCTTCCGAGGGTGACTCCACCAGGTGCGGTCCGCTTCGACAACGTGGTCTTCGGCTATCAGTCGGGTGGCGTCGCGCCTGTGCTCGAGGGGCTCGACCTGACCATCGCCGCGGGTGAATCGGTGGCGCTGGTCGGTGCCACCGGCGCAGGTAAGTCCACGATCGCTCGACTCCTGCCTCGGTTCTACGACGTGGCTGGTGGCGCCGTGCTGCTGGATGGGGTGGACGTGCGTGATCTCCGGCTTAGCGAACTGCGCCGGGGTATTGGCCTGGTGTTCGAGGAGACATTCCTGTTCAGCGACACCATCGCCAACAACATCGCCTTTGCCGACCTCGACGCCGATGACGAGGACATTCATCGGGCGGCCCGACTGGCTGGCGCTGACGCGTTCATCGAGCAACTGCCCGAGGGCTACCGCACTGAGATCGGCGAGAGGGGCTTCTCGTTGTCCGGTGGCCAACGACAGCGTCTGGCCATCGCCCGGGCCATCCTCGCCGACCCCCGGGTGTTGATCCTCGACGATGCCACCTCGTCGGTGGATCCGACGAAGGAGCACGAGATACGTGACGCGCTCGGTGAGGTCATGCGCGACCGCACCACGATCGTCATCGCCCACCGCCCGGCCACCATCGCCCTGGCCGACCGGGTCGTGTTGTTGGACGGAGGTCGCGTCGTTGCCGAGGGCACCCACTCCCGCCTGCTGGCCACCAGCGCGCCGTACCGGGAGGTGCTGGCCGCGGCCGAGCGTCACGACGAGGAGGTCTCCGCCGATGTGGGCTGAGGCCGGGGTAGCCGAAGAGGATTTCTTAGACCGCGAGCAGGCCCGTTGGGTCATGCGCCGGGCGGCGTCCATGCTGGGCCCGTATCGACGCCAGGTCGTGTTGGCGGCCGTGCTCATGACGTTCTCGACCGCCGCGTTGTTGGCGGGACCGTTCTATGTCCGTTACGGCATCGACCACGGCATCTCGGCTGGTGACACCGGCGCGCTCAATCTGGCGGTGGCCGCCTACGTCGTCACGGCCGGTCTGAACTACTTCGTCTACCGCTGGGTGCTGGTGGTCGTGTCGAAGGTCGGCGAGGGATTCCTGCGGGATCTGCGGATCCGGGTGTTCGATCATCTCCAGCGTCTCTCGATGCCGTTCTACGACCGGGAGAAGGCCGGTGTCTTGGTGTCGCGCATGACATCGGATGTGGACTCGCTGGCGGAACTGGTCCAGATGGGCCTCGTGATGTTGGCCGTCAACATGTTGCTATTGGTGCTGTCGCTCATCGTCTTGGCCCTCGTGTCGTGGCAGCTGATGTTGGTGTGTCTCCTCGTGTTGCCCTTCGTGGTCCTCGCCAGCGTGCGCTTCCAACGTGAGTCGAACCGGGCGTACCTGTCGATTCGCGATCGGATCGGCCACACGCTGTCGCGATTGCAGGAAGGGATCTCGGGCGTCCGGGTCATCCAGGCGTACGGTCGCCAGGACGTCGAGGTGGAGCGGTTCGAGGTCGAGAGTGGGGATCTCTACGACGCGCACATGCGGTCCGTTCGAGCCCAAGCCTGGTATCTGCCCGTCATCGAGTTCGCCGGGTTGGGAACGACGGCGCTCGTGGTCGGCATCGGTGGGGCCATGGTGATCGCTGACGTCATCACCATCGGCACCGTGGCGTTCTTCGTGCTCACGCTCGGGAACCTCTTCGAGCCGATTCAACAGCTCAGTCAACTGTTCAACACCGTGCAGAGCGCGGGAGCCGGTCTCAAGAAGCTCTTTGAGCTCCTGGATACGCCCGTCGACGTGGCCGAGCGACCGGGGGCGGTGGACCTGCCGCAGTCGGGTTCCGTCGTGGTGGATGGCGTGTCGTTTTCCTATATCCCGGACTCACCCGTGTTGTCCGACGTCAGCCTGACCATCGAGGCGGGGGAGCGCCTGGCCCTGGTAGGCCCCACTGGCGCCGGAAAGTCGACGTTGGCCAAGATCGTCGCTCGGTTGTACGACCCCACCGAGGGCTCGGTCCGCTTCGCGGGTATTGACCTGCGCGATGCCACGCAGCGCTCGCTCCGTGAGCGCATCGTCGTGGTTCCCCAGGAGGGGTTCTTGTTCAACGGAACGATCCGCGACAACATCCGCATCGCTCGGGGCCAGGCCACCGACGCCGAGATCGACGATGCCCTCCGAGCCGTCGGGATATTCGAGCGCTTCGACTCGCTACCCGACGGCCTCGGGACCGAGGTCCGCGAGCGCGGGTCGCGCCTGTCGGCCGGCGAGAAGCAGCTGGTCTCGTTGGCCCGCGCCGCGCTGGTCGATCCCGCGCTGCTCGTGCTGGACGAGGCGACATCCAGCTTGGATCCCGGCACTGAGTTGCTCGTCGAATCAGCCATGGACCGCCTGATGGAGGGGCGGACCGTCGTGGTGATCGCGCATCGACTCTCCACCGCGGAACGCGCCGATCGGGTCGGCGTTGTGGCCGACGGTCGGCTCGTCGAGTTGGGCAGCCACGCGGAGTTGCTGGCCGACGAGCGTCACTACGCCGCGCTGTTCGCCACCTGGGCGGGTGGCCTGAACGCCGCCGTCAAACCTTGAAGCCGCTCTCGATCATGGCGCTGATGGTGTCGGGCGTGTCCGGTCGCGAGAAGTAGAAACCCTGAGCGAGGCGACAGCCCAGACTCTGCAGGCGCTCGACCTGGTCGGCGGTTTCGACTCCCTCGGCGATTGCCTCAAGGTCGAGGGTGGCCGCGAGGTTCACGATGGCGGCGACGATGGTCGAGTCCTCTGGGTCAGGCCCCAGCCCGGCAACGAAGGACTGGTCCACCTTCAACACGTCGACCGGGAAGCGCCGGAGGTAGCTGAGGGACGAATACCCCGTGCCGAAGTCGTCGATGGCGAGCGTGACGCCGATGGCCTTGAGCTCCCAGAGCGTGTCGATCACGGCCGAGGCGTCCTCCATGAGCACACTCTCGGTGATCTCCAGGCACAGTCGGCTCGGGGTTAGACCTGACCCTTCGAGCACGCCCTGCACCAGCACCGGAAGGTTCGACGTGGTGAGTTGGCGGGCGGAGAGGTTGACGTGCACCCGGGGGGCGTTGTCACCGAAGCGCTGCTCCCAGCGGCGGCCGTGTTCGCAGGCGGTACTCAGCACCCGCAGCCCGAGACCGACGATGAGGCCCGTCTCCTCGGCCAGGCTGATGAACTCCTTCGGGGAGAGCTCGCCTCGGTCGGGGTGTTCCCACCGGGCCAGCGCTTCGACGCAGGTGATCCGTCCGGTGACGAGGTCGACGCACGGCTGGAAGCGCACGGCGATGTCGCCGGCCTCGATACCGGACGCCAGTTCCTCCGAGAGCTCCAGGCGGTGAGCGGTCCGCCGACGCATGGACTCGTCGTAGATCTCGAGGCGGTTGCGTCCGAGATCCTTGGCCCGGTACATGGCGGCGTCGGCGTCGCGCAACAATGCCTCCGGATGGGCCTCACCGCCGACCGAGAGCGCGATGCCAATGCTGGCGGTCACGGGCATCTCGACATCACCGAGCACGAAGGGTCGAGCCTCGATGGCGGCCGCAACCCGGTGCGCCACCGCCACGGCGTGAGCCTCGTCTTCGACGTCGTCACAGAGGATGACGAATTCGTCGCCGCCCAGTCGGGCGACGGTGTCCGACGGTCGCACGACGCGGGAGATGCGCCGAGCGGCCTGGGCCAACAACTCGTCGCCGGCATCATGGCCCTGGGTGTCGTTCACCTGCTTGAAGCGATCGAGGTCGAGGAACAACAGCGCCACCAACCGGCTGTCGCGTTGGGCCCGGGCGAGCGCCAACTCAAGATGATCCAGCAGGAGCACCCGGTTGGGTAGACCGGTGAGTGAGTCGTGGGTCGCCTGGTGGGCCAGATCGTTTTCCAGGCGGCGGCGTTCGGTTACGTCACGCCCGACGGTGGAAACCTGGTCGAGCGTTCCGTCCGGCAACAGGGTAGGAACGATGGATTGCCAGGCTTCGATCTCGGCGCCGTCGCCGGTGAGCATGGTCAGCTCACCCGTCCAGGTCTCGCCTCGTTCCAACGCCGGCAGGATCTGCGACTCGTAGTACTCCACCGCGCTGGCGCTGTAGATGTCGAAGCCGTGAACGGAGCCCACTTCCACGTCGACGAGTCCGAAGACCTCCCGAGCCGAGGCGTTGAGGTAGATGAGCCGTCGACTCTGGGCGTCGGCGATGCCGACGAGGTCACTGGTCGATTCGATGATTCCGGCCAGGCGACTGTTCTGTTCCTGGGCGGCGACCAAGGCGGTGACGTCTTCGATGGAACCGATGATGCCGGTGATTCGGCCTTCCTCGTCTCGGGTGGGCGCCCCGCGGTTGCTGAGCCAGCGCAGCGTTCCTTCCGGGGTGACGATTCGGTACTGGCCGTGGTAGGTCTCGCCCTTCGTGAGCACGCGGCCGAGGCCCTCGACGACGCGGGCCATGTCGTCGGGATGGACCGGGTCCATCGCCTCGGCGTAGGTGGTGGGTTGATCGCTGGAACCGGTGATGACTGACCACTGGGGATTGACGTAGACGACCCGGCCCTCGGTGTCGGCCTGATAGACCGCCACCGGGATCGACTCAGTCAGCGTGCGGAAGCGGTCCTCGCTGCCGCGCAGCGCGTCGGCGGCTTCCTTGCGTTCGGTAATCTCGTTGAACGACAACACACCGGCGTAGGGCCGCGTCTCGCCTTCGTGAAAGAGCGGGATGGCGTTGAGAAGGCACCAGTGGAGCTCGCCGTCGTCATCTCGTAGACCGCGGATCACCTCGTGCTGGGGCAGGCCGTCGATGAGGGTGACGTAGGCCGACCGTTCCTCCATGGGCACGACGTGGCCGTCGGTATCCACCACGGTCACCGCCGCCAGTCGGTCGATCGGCCCGACCAGTTCATCGTGGGGGATGCCGAGGATCCGCGACGCGCTGTCGTTGGCCAGCAGGACGTCGTGGCGGGTGTAGATGATCAAGGCCTCGTGCAGAGATCCGATGACGGCGTTGGCTCGCTCCTCGCTCTCACGCAGGCGTGCCTCAGCCGCTTTGCGCTCGGTGATGTCATCCATCACCGAGTGGAACAAGAGCTCATCGCCTTCGCGGATGATGGACGTACCGCCGCTCACCCACACGAGGCCGCCGTCCGGTCGGATCAGGCGACGCTCGCGCTCGATGGCGTCGATTTCCCCCGCGAGCAGTCGGCGGACCTCTTCGATGTAGCCGAGAGCATCGTCGGGGTGGAGCAGGGCCAGTGGAGGTCGGGAGAAGAGCTCGTCGCGGGTGGCGCCCATCATTCCCAAGAACGCGGCGTTGACTTCGACCAGCGAGCCGTCCACCCTGCTGATCAGTTGGCCAACCGGGGCGTCGTCGATGAGCTTGCGGTACCGCAGTTCACTCCGACGGAGCGCGTCTTCGGCCTCCTTGCGCTCGGTGATGTCGATGGTGAGCGCGTGGAAGTGGAGTGGGTCACCGGTCGGTGAGCGTTCGATGGTGATGTTGTTGTCCACCCATAGGACGTGGCCATCGCGGTGCTTCAGGCGATGTTCGAGCTGGATCGACGACTCCCGCCCCTCGATGAGGTTCCCGAGACGCTCCCCGAACAGGGGTTGGTCCTCGGCCACCAGAAACTGGTCGGCGCGGACCCCGCGAAGCTCCTCGGGCTCGTAGCCGAGCAATGTTGCTCCCGCCCGGTTGATCTCCACCATGATCCCGTCGAGGGTGTAGACAACCTGACCCACCGGCGCCCGGGCGATCAGGTTGCGATAGCGCTCCTCGCTCTGGCGGCGGGCTTCTGTCGCCGCGAGATAGGCCGTGATGTCGAGAACCGTCCCGACATCGCCCGTGAACGTGCCATCGTCGTCGAGTACGGGCGACGTCTGGATCTGGACGGTCACCACCGTGCCGTCCGGACGCAGGACCCGGCCTTGCACCTCGAGTGGGCTGAAGCTGCGTCGGGCCTCCAGGTAGGCCTTGACGATG
>Ga0075021_10002249_pt1 | contig 10053 bp, 6 predicted proteins | sample ColStrG_CSR_2012_FD_72749 | JGI IMG/M metagenome (GOLD analysis project Ga0075021, IMG submission 72749) | Freshwater sediment microbial communities in response to fracking from Pennsylvania, USA - Cold Stream Run_MetaG_CSR_2012 | ecosystem: Environmental > Aquatic > Freshwater > Creek >... | reverse complement strand
TTCCTGCCGCGATGCAGGAGCGACTGCTGGCTGTCAAACAGGAGACCCCGCGCCGTTCATGCCTGTTGATCGGCGCCGAACGTTGACCACATATGGATTCCGGCGACGTAGTTGAATCAAGGAATTGCGATGTCGTTCGGCGTTCAAGAATGGCGCCTGTTCACACCTCGCACCTCTCCACGGCTCCGGTGTGGCTTCTCTTCAATCCGCACTTTGGAGGTTTAATAAGCCCGCTGACGTTTGCGCGGTAATTTTTGGGAACGGGGCGTCTCTCATTCCTGATCAATTCGCTGGATCACTCACAACGGTTTTCATTCTAGCGCCACTGTTTGTGACTTCAGTCTTGCCGGCTGCCCAAGAATTCGCGGGGGTCGAATTCTTGTTCGTCAAAAAAATCATCGCCCGGGATGATCGACATCTCCTCAGTCGGCGGCGCTGTACGGAAGTTTGCCAGCGCAAGCCGATACAGATCAGGACGATATATGTCCTGCGCCGCGCGAGCGGCCCACGGGGTCGGCGCCGCTTGGGCCCATCGCAGCATTTGAGCGTAGAACCATATTGCGTGACTCTTGGATGGACGAGTCGCCAAATGCGGTGCGAACAACAAGAACTCTGGGCGATGCACCGTGGAATCTGAATCGGTGACCCGCAAATTCCCGGTCAGACCGCGCTGCAAGACTTCTTGCGGGGCATTGATATATTTCGACTGCGCAAGCAGAGCCGCGAGCTCGATTCTGTTCGCCGGGGACGCACACCATTCAGCGGCGCGATAGCACGCTCGGATTAGGGCTGCGGTTTCCTCGGGATGGAGTTGAGCCCAATCTGTCCGCATTCCAAGAACCTTCTCAGGACTCCTTCGCCAGACATCACTGGTGGCGGTAACAATGCACCCAACTCCGGAGTCCACCGCGAGACTGTTCCAGGGTTCGCCAACGCAGAATCCGTCAATTTGATTTTCGCGCATCGCCGAAACCAACAGAGGTGGCGGCAGAACGATTAGGTTCAGATCCCGGTCCGGGTCTATACCGCTGGCCGCCAGCCAATAGCGTAACTCATAGTTGTGGCATGAAAATGGGTACACCATTGCGAATGCAAGCGGGCTTGCCCCTGACCTTGCTCGTTCACGGATAACGGCCGCGAGCGCTTTTCCCTGCGGCGCGGTTGCACCTCCCGCACTTGCTCCGTGAAACACCATTTGTCGCCACAAGTCTGTGGATACCGTGATTGCGTTGCCTCCGAGACCAAGCGCTATTGGCGCGATCATCGGCACTTGCAGGTGACCCAGTCCGAGACTCGACGCCAGCGCCATTGGACCCAACATGTGCGCGACATCAAAATGACCGACGATCACGCGGTCGCGAATATTGGCCCAGGATGTTTCGCGAACCAGGATCAATTCGAGGCCTTCGGCGCGCGCAAAGCCGCGCTCGGAAGCGGCAACCAGGATGGCGCAATCGAGCAATGGCACGAATCCCGCAACTATTTCGCGTGTCATCATCGCGGCAAGTTCGCGGCAGTAATGATGTGTTGGGCCACCTCTGCAACGCGCAGATTCTCGTTCATCGCGGTCGTGCGCATGAGCGAAAACGCTTCCTCTTCCGTACAATTTCGCTGTTTCATTAAAATCCCCTTGGCGCGATCTGTCAGTTTGCGCTCATCGAGAGCGCGTCGCGTCGTACTCAGCTCCTGCGTCAGGCGATCGAATGCGTTGAATCGGCTGATCGCTAGATCTACGATCGCCTTGACTCGCTCCTTGCGCAGACCGTCGACTACATAGGCTCCAACGCCGGCTTCGATCGCCGCCGCCATGGATTGGGCGTCGGATTGATTGACAAACATGGCCACCGGACGGTGCACGAGCCTCGACACCTGAAACATCTGCTCCAAGACGTCTCGTTGGGGGTTTTCCAAGTCGATACAAATTACATCGGGATTTGCATCCACGATGCGCCGCAGCAGGTTTTGCATGTCTCGCAAAATCGTGACGCGGTCGTATCCGGCTTCGCGCAGTCCAGCTTCCAGTACGCTGGCGCGCATTTCGCTTTGATCGACGATGAGAATTTTCAGGCTGGTATCCGACATGGTAGAGATGTTACAGGACCTATATCAGCAGAAATGGATCGCTAGCGCACGCGATAACATTTCATGCGAGGATAGCGTTCATGAAGAATCATGCCGTCGGCATTCTTGAAGCCCGATCCGGCGCGCATATGGCGGAACTCATCGAGCGCCGGGGTGGCGTACCGCTGCTTGCGCCGGCGCTTGAAGAGGTGCCGGACGTGGATCCTGCGGCAATAGCGGCGCTGATTGCCGGGTGGCCGGCCGATCCGTTCAAGGCCGTCGTCTTTCAAACAGGAGTCGGGACGCGGGCGCTATTTCAAGTTACCGACTCGCTCGGAATTACCCCGAAATTGCAGGCATTGCTGGCCTCGTGTGCCGTCATTGTGCGGGGCCCTAAGCCGGTCGGTGAGCTCAACTCGCGTGGTGTTTCCATTTCCCGTCGAGCGCGCGCGCCGTTTACGACGGCGACCGTGCTGGAAGCTCTCGCCGACGTTTCGTTGAGTCATGCACGCGTCTTGGTGCAGCGATACGGTGCCTCCAACGGGGAGCTGCGAGAAGGGTTGGAGGCGCGTGGCGCGCGTACGGAGGAGATCGCGACATACCGTTGGGCGCTACCGCAGGACCTGGGACCGCTTCGCACCTTGCTGGCTGCGTTGGATGAAAATCGTGTCGATGCCGTGGTTTTTACAAGCGCAGTACAAATGCAAAACCTCCATTCCGTGGCGCGGAAATTCGGTGTCGCGGAGCGACTTGCTGAACTGCTGAATCGGTGCGTGATTGCATCCGTGGGTCCTGTCTGTTCGAAAGCGCTTGTCAGTTTCGGCGTCAAGCCGACAGTCGAAGCAAATCCGCCGAAATTGGGGCCTTTGCTGGCCGCCCTGGACGGCGCATTGCATTCCGCGCCAGTCAATCGCGAGCGCTGAATTCGATCTAAAAGCGTGCGGTCCGGATTTCCGATGCACTGTTGCGCGGCATAACACGCCCCTGAAGTGCTGCTCCGCTCGTGATGGCCGAGCGTAACTCCCTGAAACAAATCACTTCGGCGTTTCGGCTGCGCGTTGGCACGAAGTTTGCTTTTGCATGCTTGACCAGCCGGCGAAAGCCTTGCTGGGTTTTTGGAGCAAGTGACCAAGGCAACGTCGCCGAATCCTGTTCCCGTTCATTTCGAGCGGTCAGCAGTGAATCGAGCGGCGTTTTTTTTTGGGCGATTTTTGCAAGGGTACCCCATGTACGGCCGCACAACTCGAATCGAATTGTTCAGTTTGTCCACGATACCGATGCGGGTCTTTCACCTGTCGTGGATGGCCTTTTTTGTGTGTTTCTTTGCGTGGTTTGCGGTGGCCCCGCTCATGCCGGTAATCCGCGCGGATTTGCAATTGACCAAGGACCAAATCGCCAATATCAATATCGCAGCCGTTGGCGTCACCATTTTCGTAAGATTGCTCGTTGGCCCGTTGTGCGACCGATATGGGGCCCGTCTCACGTACACCTGGTTGCTGTTGCTCGGCGCCTTGCCTGTGTTCGCGATCGGGTTGGCGCACAGTTATCCCGCCTTTCTATTGTGCCGGCTATGCATCGGTGCCATTGGCGCATCCTTTGTCATTACGCAGTTTCATACCTCCTCGATGTTTGCGGCCAACGTCGTAGGCACCGCGAATGCGACGGCTGCGGGCTGGGGCAACGCCGGCGGCGGGGCGACTCAGATGCTGCTGCCGCTGATCTTAAGCGCGATCGTCGGCATGGGCGTTAGCCAAGCCTTTGGCTGGCGGCTGTCGATGATCGTGCCGGGTATCCTGATGTGGATCATGGCCTGGCTCTACTACCGTTACGCCAAAGACACGCCGCAGGGGAATTTGAATGACGTTAAGCACGCGCTGGCCGCGCAGCCGGTGCGCAACGGCGCGCTCGAAAGCTTTCTGTTGGCGGCGGGCAACTACCGTGTGTGGATGCTATTTGTCACATATGGCGCATGCTTTGGCATCGAGCTGACGATCCATAATCTGGCTGCCACGTACTACGTGGATCGATTCGGGTTGGACGTAAGAACAGCCGGACTCTATGCGGGGAGCTTTGGGCTTCTGGCGCTGTTCGCACGAGCCTTGGGAGGCATCGTCTCGGATCGAGTGGCGCATTCGCGTGGCCTCGACGGACGCACTCGGCTGCTGTTTGGACTGATTTTGATCGAGGGCTTGGGGCTGATGGTGTTCGCGCATATGGACACCGCACAAACCGCTTTGCTGGCGATGCTCGGTTTCGGTCTGTTTACGCACATGGCCTGCGGTGCAACCTATAGTTTGACACCGTTCATTGACCGGCGCGCCCTCGGTGGTGTCGCCGGTATCATCGGCGCCGGAGGCAATGTCGGGGCGGTGGCGGCGGGCTTCGTGATGAAAGGCGCGAACAGCGTAAATCACGGCCTCTTCATTCTGGGCATCGCGGTCACAGCCAGTGCCTTTTGTGCCGCAGCGGTAAGATTCGGTGCCGAACACCGGCGGGACGAACGGGAGTCCTACGATAGCGCCCTGCTGGCGCGCGAGGCGTCGGAATCAATAGCGGTCGGAGCCACGGCATGACTGTGCCGCGCACGCGCATCGTTGTAGTTGGCAACGGCATGGTCGGCCAGCGATTCATCGAAGCATTGGTGCGTGAAGCACCCGCCCGATTCCAGATTGACGTGCTATGCGAAGAGCCCCGGCTGGCGTATGACCGTGTTCATCTGTCGAGCTTCTTTACAGGAAAGACGGCGGCAGACTTGGCGCTGACCGATGCCGCGTTCTTCAAAGACAATGGGATCACCGTCCATCTGCAGGATCGTGCGGCGAGTCTGGATCGCGAGCGTCGGGTGATCACCTCCGCGAAGGGCCTCGAGCTTACCTACGACCACGTCGTGCTGGCGACGGGCTCGTATCCGTTTGTGCCCGGCGTACGGGGCCATGACCGGCCCCATTGCCTCGTGTACCGGACGATTGAGGACTTGGAAGCCATCCGCTCGGCTGCCGTCAGCGGCCGGGTGGGTGTCGTGATCGGTGGTGGATTGCTCGGGCTGGAAGCCGGCAAAGCCCTGCTGGATCTAGGTCTGGAAACCCACGTCGTCGAGTTCGCTCCGCGCTTGATGGCGGTGCAGCTTGACGATGGTGGTGGTCGCATGTTGCGCGGGAAGATTGAGCAGTTGGGCGTTCGAGTGCATACCGGCAAGAATACGGTGGCGATCGAAGCGGGTGATGCGCATCGGCACGTCCTGCGATTCGCTGACGGCACCGCAATCGAAGCGGATGTAGTCGTCTTTTCCGCCGGCATTCGGCCACGCGACGAATTGGCACGCCACAGTGGCCTTGCGGTCGGCGAACGCGGCGGTATCAAGATTGACGATCGCTGCTTGACGTCAGATTCGCGAATTCATGCCATTGGTGAATGTGCGCTTTGGAACGGACGGATTTTCGGCTTAGTGGCTCCGGGATATCAGATGGCGGCGGTCGTCGCTTCGCAACTCGCGGGCGACACCGCGGCGGCGTTCACGGGTGCTGATATGAGCACGAAATTGAAGCTCATGGGTGTGGATGTTGCTTCGCTGGGAGATGCGATGGGTGCAGAGCCGGGGGCGCGTGCCTATACGTTTATCGATGAGCGTAAACAGCACTACAAGAAGCTTGTCGTCAGTGAAAACGGAAAACGCCTGCTGGGCGGCATCCTCGTCGGCACAGCCGAAGATTACGACACGTGGTTGCCGACGATGCTAAATGGGCTTCCGCTTCCCGCGGAGCCTGAACAACTCGTGCTGCCGCCGGCCGTGGTGAGCGGCGGGGGTGTGGGACTCGGCGTCGCGGCACTTCCTGATGCCGCGCAAATTTGCTCGTGCAACAGCGTCAATAAGTCAGCCGTTTGCAAGGCGGTGGCGGCGGGTTGTACGACATTAGGCGCGATCAAGAAGGCAACCCGGGCCGCAAGCTCCTGCGGCGGCTGCGCGCCGCTGGTGACGCAGATTTTAAGAGCAGAACTTACGCGCTGCGGCGTGGCCGTCAGTAATCATCTTTGCGAACACTTCGATTATTCACGTCAGCAGCTGCATCACTTGGTTCGGGTCGGCGGCATCCGCAGCTTTGAGTCATTGCTCGAAAAACATGGGCGGGGCAGAGGTTGCGATGTCTGTAAACCGACGGTGGCCTCGATCCTGGCATCGTGCTGGAACGAGTTCGTGCTCGCGGGCAACCACGCGCCATTACAGGACACCAATGACTATTTTCTCGCGAACATGCAAAAAGATGGCACGTATTCCGTCATCCCTCGGGTGCCCGGCGGAGAGATCACGCCGGACAAGCTCATCGCGATCGGTGAGATCGCGCGGAAGTTTCGCCTGTACACAAAAATTACCGGAGGTCAGAGAATCGATTTGTTGGGTGCTCAGGTTCATGAGCTACCCCTGATCTGGCGTGATCTTATTGCGGCGGGCTTCGAGTCTGGTCATGCCTATGGCAAGGCCATGCGTACCGTCAAGTCGTGCGTGGGTTCAACATGGTGCCGCTATGGCGTTCAGGACAGCGTCGGACTCGCGATTGCACTCGAAAACCGTTACAAGGGCTTGCGCGCGCCGCACAAGATCAAACTCGCGGTTTCCGGTTGCACGAGGGAGTGCGCGGAGGCCCAGAGCAAGGACGTCGGTGTAATTGCGACCGAAAAGGGCTGGGGGCTGTACGTCTGCGGTAACGGCGGCATGAAGCCACGTCACGCCAGCTTGCTCGCCTCGGATCTCGACCGGGGCGAGCTGATTCGAATGATTGACCGGTTTTTGATGTTCTACATTCGTACGGCCGATCGATTGCAACGCACGTCGATGTGGCTGGATCATCTCGAGGGCGGACTGGACTATTTGAAGCAGGTGGTCTGCGAGGACAGCCTTGGAATCGGTGCGGAGCTCGAGACGGACATGGCACGCGTCATTGATACCTATGAAGATGAGTGGGCGAAGGCGCTCGGTGATCCTCAGGCGCTGAAGCGCTTCCGCCATTTCGTCAATAGCGATGCCGCCGACGACGATGTCGTATTCGTCGAGGAGCGCGGGCAGATTCGCCCTGCGAACGCGCATGAGCGAAAGCGGCGGCGGGAAGTCCCTGCGGAGGTCAAGTCGTGAGCGTCGATCGCGTCTGGTATGACGTTTGCGGGCTGGATGACATACTTCCTGATACTGGCGTGTGTGCGGCGGTCGCCGACAGACAAATCGCCATATTTCGCATTGGCGGCAAAGTCTACGCGATTGATAACCGGGATCCGGCAAGCGGCACGAACGTGCTATCGCGCGGGATCGTGGGCGACATGGGCGGTGAACTTGTGGTGGCCTCGCCCTTGTTCAAACAACACTACAGTTTGCAGACCGGACGGTGCCTCGAGGAAGCGGCATACTCGGTGCGCGTCTACCCCTGTCGCTCCGTATTTGGCCGGGTGCGGATTTCCGATGCAATCCGAGACCGGCCGACGGTGGTTCGCAGGCGGCGGCTGGTCGTTGTCGGCAATGGAATGGCTGGAATGCGCGTGGTGGAGGAGCTTCTGCAGCTGGCTCCTGAGCTCTACGACATCGAGGTCTTCGGCGCGGAGCCGCACGGAAACTACAATCGGATTCTCTTATCGCCCGTACTTGCGGGAGAAAAGCAGATCGATGACATCATGCTTCACCCTCTTTCCTGGTACGAGAAGCAGGGCGTCAAGCTGCATTGTGGCGATCCGGTGGTCTCGATCGATCGGCGTCGGCGGTGTGTGAAGTCTGCGCGCGGCATTGAATCCGGCTACGACCGGTTGTTGATCGCCACGGGATCGAATCCCATTATTCTTCCGATACCAGGCCACGAGCTGCCGGGCGTCGTGACATTCCGGGACATTTGCGATGTTACGACAATGCTTGAGGCTTCGCGCCGGCATTCGCATGCCGTTGTCGTTGGCGGCGGCTTGCTTGGACTCGAGGCCGCAAATGGGCTGCGCTGCCAGGGCATGGATGTGACTGTCGTGCACTTGGCCGCGGATCTGATGGAACGGCAGCTCGATCGGATCGCGGCGCGGCTGCTGCAGACGTCGCTGGAGCAGCGCGGAATTCGATTTAGGCTCGAGACACAGACCGCAGCGATTCTGGGCGAGTCCCGTGCGAATCAAGTGTACTTCTCCGACGGAAGCCGGCTGTCGGCGGATCTCGTCGTTATGGCCGTGGGTGTTCGTCCCAATACGACGCTCGCTCAAGCCGCCGGGCTTCGATGCGAGCGCGGCATTCTCGTGGACGACACCATGCAGACCTTTGATCCCAGCGTCTACGCGGTTGGTGAGTGCGTGCAGCATCGCAATACGACATATGGGCTGGTGGCGCCGTTGTGGGAACAGGCTCGAGTGTGCGCGGCCCACCTCGCGGAGAGCGGTCTCACGCGATACCGTGGCACAATGGCGGCCACGCATCTGAAAGTGACGGGCATTAACGTCTTTTCGGCCGGAAACCTGGCGGATAGTGAGCAGAGCGAGTCACTGGTGTTTCAGGACATCAAGTGCGGCGTCTATAAGCGCCTCGTTGTCGAAAACGATCGGGTCAGGGGTGCGGTTCTATACGGCGATACGGCGGACGGGTCCTGGTACGCGGAGTTGATGGCCGAGGGGCGGCGGGTCGGACCGCTTCGTCATCAGATTCTATTCGGTGAAAAGGCGTGCAGCACGCCATGAGCGAGTTGGTGCAAACGACCTGCCCTTATTGCGGCGTCGGCTGTGGTGTATTGGCGACCGCGGTGGGGCAATCGGTCTCAATTAGCGGCGATCCACGGCATCCCGCGAATCTTGGACGACTGTGTTCGAAGGGGGCGGCGCTTGCCGACACGCTGACGCACGAAGGCCGACTGTTGCGCCCGCGGCTGCACGGCCGCGATACCAGCTGGCCCGTCGCACTGCAGACCGTTGCCGATAACTTTGGTCGCGTGATCAACGAATTCGGCCCCGATGCCGTTGCGTTCTATGTTTCGGGGCAGCTGCTCACGGAAGATTATTACGTTGCCAACAAACTGATGAAGGGATTCATCGGCTCGGCGAACATCGACACCAATTCACGTCTATGCATGTCGTCGGCGGTTGCCGCACACAACCGCGCGTTCGGGGAAGACGTCGTTCCGGTTTCTTATGAGGACCTGGACGATGCGGATCTCATTGTTCTGGTCGGATCCAATGCGGCGTGGTGCCATCCTGTTCTCTATCAACGCATTGTTCAGGCGAAACGCCGTCGACCCCAGGTCAAGATTGTGGTCGTCGATCCACGGAAAACGCCGACCGCCGAAACTGCGGATCTGCACTTGCCGCTCAAGTCGGGGAGTGATGTTGCTCTGTTTAACGGCTTGTTGAGCTATCTGCAGCGGCACGGAGCCGAAGACCGTGCATTTATTCAGGCGCATACCAATGGTTCGAGTCATGCGCTTACCGTTGCGCATAATACGGCGGGCGACACGGCCGCCGTCTCACGACTTTGCCGACTGCAGCCATCGGATATCGAGGAATTCTATCGCCTGTACGCGTCGACGCCTCGTGTAATCACGCTTTTTTCCCAAGGTGTCAACCAGTCCTCCTCCGGCACCGACAAGGCTAATAGCATCATTAATTGTCATTTGCTCACCGGGCGCATCGGCAAACCGGGCGCAGGGCCTTTTTCAGTCACAGGTCAGCCCAACGCGATGGGTGGGCGTGAGGTTGGCGGGTTGGCCACGACGCTTGCGGCACATATGGCGTTGGACGTTGCACGCCACCGGGAGATCGTGCAGTGCTTCTGGAAGAGCCCGCGCATTGCCACTTCTCCAGGATACAAGGCCATTGATCTATTTGAGGCCATGTACATCGGACGGGTGAAGGCAATATGGATTGTCGGCACCAATCCAGTCGTCAGCATGCCGAACGCCAACCGAGTGCGTACCGCACTCGACCGCTGCGAATTTGTCGTCGTATCCGATTGCATGGAGAAAACCGATACCACCGCGCATGCTCACGTCC
>Ga0075021_10002243_pt1 | contig 10064 bp, 8 predicted proteins | sample ColStrG_CSR_2012_FD_72749 | JGI IMG/M metagenome (GOLD analysis project Ga0075021, IMG submission 72749) | Freshwater sediment microbial communities in response to fracking from Pennsylvania, USA - Cold Stream Run_MetaG_CSR_2012 | ecosystem: Environmental > Aquatic > Freshwater > Creek >... | reverse complement strand
CAGCCACTCCTGGCGCACCGTATCCATGGAGCTTCGTGGGTTTCATCTGCGCCGCAGAGTAGTTGAATTTGCAGTTTCCCACGACACTCAAAACCAAAGGTCGGTGGTTCAAATCGGGCCTCTGCAACCAGATTCTCTTTACTTTCAGCTACTTCCGCTTAGCTGCGACCATCCGAAGCAGAGAGTGTGGTTTGCTCGCTTCCCGAGCAAGAGCCCGAGGAGAGCTGAACTGAACTGACTTCCCGAGGCTTCACCGGCACTTTTAGTCGACGACGAGATTTATCGTTATTCAATAAATTCTCGTTGACAGGCCATGTAACTGAGATTTATTGTTTATCGATAAGGAGGGCGCTATGTCGGGCAAAGACAAGCTAATAAAGGGTTCGTGGTTCGCCGTGCGTGCCGGATTCGTAGTTAACCGGGTGTTTCTGGTGGCGGTTGCCTTGGGGCTGCTCCTGTCCTGGCTTTTTTCCGCACAGTTCGCTGCGCTTCTCATCCCGGAAAATCCTGGAATTGACGTCCGAGAGGACATGGTCGGCCTGCGCTGGTTGATGTTGATTGGTATCGCGATGTCTGTGGCCGCCGATAGGCTATTCGTGGCGTTGGTTCAAATCATCGCAAGCGCGCGTGCAGGTGATCCGTTTATTTCTGCTAACGCTCGCAGGCTACGAGCGATTGGCTGGGCTCTTTTTGCACTCCAGTTGATCGATATCCCCTCTGCACTCCTCGAGAGGTTTTTCCCAAGGCTGGGTTCAGGGGCACCCAACTTTCCTTTCTCTCCCGGAGGGTGGTTGGCGGTAATTATGGTTTTTGTGCTCAGTCGCGTGTTCGCGGTCGGGTCTGCCATGCGTGATGAGTTAGAAGGAACGGTTTAACCGATGCCCATTGCAGTCAGGCTGGACGAGGTGTTAGAGCGCCGGCATATGTCGCTCACCGAGCTCTCGGAGGCGGTCGATATCACTCTCGCTAACCTATCAATCCTTAAGACCGGAAAGGCGAGGGCAGTCCGCTTCTCCACACTGGAAGCGATTTGCAAAACGCTCGATTGTCAGCCCGGCGATATCCTCGTGCTGAGTGACGAAAACGACGATTAGAAGCTAAACAGTATCCAGTATTCCAAGAAAGTCGTAGTCCCGTTAAAGGACCGCCATGAATAGCAGGAAGATCGTTATCCGCGCAGTGCAGGTTCTCATTGGGCTGCCCATCGTGTTGGTCTTGATCGTCTACGGGTGTTTCTACGCCGTTTTCTACTTCCCGAATTGGAACCACGCCACCACCGGTTCCATCATTTCCTCCGGTCAGAAGCGGGAGTACCTGCAGTACGTCCCAACGAGTTACGACCGTACGAAGCCGGCGCCGCTTGTGATTACCCTTCACACCTCAATGTCATGGGATAGCTCGGCAATGGCCATCAGCCAATGGAATTCGGTGGCCGACGAGAACGGGTCCATCGTCGTCTATCCCGAGGGAACTGGTTTCGGTCCCAAGTCATGGGAAATGACAGGCAGCGAAACACCATCGCGTATGCCTGATGTCATCTTCATCTCGGAGTTGATCGACAAGCTAGAGGCGTCCTACAACATCGACAAGACGCGGATTTATGCAAACGGGATGTCGAACGGCGGAGGCATGGCGTTCGTGCTGTCGTGCACGCTGTCGGACCGGATCGCGGCGGTGGGGATGGTTTCCGCTGGGCTCGATCCGGGCTGGGACTGGTGCCCAGACCATCGACCGGTGCCGGTGATTGCCTTTCATGGAACTGCCGATCCGATCTGTCCTTACAATGGCGGCCCGTCAAAGCTTGGCGGCGGCACATTTCCGAGCGTTCCGGGCTTTGTGGCGAATTGGTCTCGGCGAAACCGGTGCGGACCGAATCCGATCGAATCTACAGTCGCTCCTGATGTCACGCGCCTGCAATACACGGACTGCGCAGACGACGCGGGCGTTGTGCTCTACACGATCAAGGGAGAAGGCCATCAGTGGCCCGGCGGCAAGCGCGTCCGGGTGGAATGGATGGTCGGGCCGTATAGCCGCAGCATCGACGCGACCCGGCAAATGTGGGCGTTCTTTCGTGAGCATCAACTTGCGATGAAACCATTGGCTCTACTCTTGAAAGAAAAGGAGATTCCGCAATGAACACGAGGGTGATCACAGATCGCGGCATGCAAGCTCGACCGCAACTTTACGCAAGAATCGCCGGTGGCTTGTACTTGATCGTCATCGTCGGGGGCATATTCGCCGAGATCTTCGTTCGCGGTCGGCTCATTGTCCACGGGGACGCAGCGGCCACGGCATACAACATCCAGGCACACGAACTGCTCTACCGGTTGGGGTTTGTGGTCGAAGTTTTTTATTGCGTGTGCAATGTACCCTTGATTCTCATCTTGTACAACTTGTTCAAGGTGGTGAACAAGAACATCGCATTAATGATGGTCTTTTTCGCCTTCGTCACGGACGCCATTGAAGGCGTCAGTTTGCTCGCTCATTTCGCGCCTTTGCTCCTTTTGGGGGGCGGGCACTACCTGAGCGCATTCACAGCAGAACAGCTACAGGCTGCCGCGTATTTGTCCGTCCAGTTGTTCGAACATGGCTTTGCCATCTGCCTGGTGTTTTTCGGATTCGATTGCCTCACGATGGCATACCTGATCGTCCATTCGAAATTCTTCCCCCGACTGATCGGCGTGCTGCTGGCAATCGAGGGCTTGGGGTATCTCATTAACAGCTTCTCGCTCTTTCTCGCGCCTGCGTTACAAGCCCGGATCTTGCCTTATTTCACGGCTACCGCGATTGCAGAAGTAGCGCTGTGTCTGTGGCTCCTGGTCATGGGGGTGGACGTTCCACGATGGAAGGAGCAGTCCGACGCAGCAGGGGGATGGCGATCATAGCGCACGCATGCGCTGCTCTTCGCATCTCCTTTATGCAATCGTCGATTCCATCCCAGCTTCCTTAACCCGCTAACAGTCACGGCAGAGGCCCACGCCTAAGCGGCTGTACGAACCATTGGAAAACTGAAAGGCAGGACTAGCAAATTCGGATGGTTGCCGGCGGGAAGCAGATCCAAAATCGTTCCCTGTGCGCTTCGCCAGCGGTGTTCCCGCTTTGCAAATCGAATCCATCCGTCCGCTTGAAGTCTTCGCTCCAGTTCCGCAAACTCATTGAGATCCAATGCCACGGCAAAGTCGATGTCTCCTGTATGCCGGAGTTCACCGGGGAAATGCACCTGGTATGCGATGGCACCGATGATGACAAGGTCCGCTCCGAGCGCAACGCAATGGTCGCGAAGCGAGCGCCGATCAGCGATTTGGCCCGCAGTGAGTTCGGGCATCATTCTGACAGGTACCCGCGTTTGATTTCTTCCGCAGCTTCATGCGCTCGGGGATCGGAAGAATACATTAACTCGGAATAGATGAGCCAGGGATGCGCAATGGGGAATGATCCAGACTCCCGCCAAAAGGGAATGCTGCCGAAGGGACGCAGAAAAATGAGAGGCCCCGATCTGTCAGGAATGATCCGCAATTGCCGACGCAGTTGGTCGTTGAGGGACTCGACGAAGATCGGCAACTCGAGTCCGCGATAGAACTTCTGCAGCAGGTATGCAGCGGGACCGCCGGTTATCGACCATCGGATTGAGTCTTTGGCGAGCGAATCCCGGACGGCGAGCAGCATTTCATCGATTTCGCCGACAGGTGAGCGAAAACGGCCAAGCAGCAGCTTCGGGCGCAGCACGAGTTCGTATCCCCGCAACAGTTCTTCCGGCAATTTCGATCGATCTCGCAGGCGAAAGCCTTCCTCTGACCGTATGAGGACTCCTTGGGCAACCAGTTGCTGCTCTACCTTCGCGACATTGCTCTTGCTGAGCCCGGCAAATTCGGCCAGTTTGCGTACGGACCAGTTTCCGGCATCTTTCGCCGTGGCGAAAGCGAATAGAAGTTGCGAGATGGCCGGACTGATGCGCGGATCTTTGGTTCCGGATGCCGTTTGTTTCGCCCCGACGACCGTGCGTTCATAGTTGCGGCCGAGAACCAGATGCATGTTGCCCGCCTCATCAACGAAATTGATCCCCGATTGCATGAGCCGTTCGGCGGAGGGGCTAGGAACGTAACGCGCAAATAAAAGAAGAGGCACACGATGGTCGGTCGCGTCGAGCTTCGCCTGAGCGATCAGTGCGTTGAGCATTCCGCGGTCGAGATAAGACCTTTTCTGTTCGACGAGGAAGCGGTATGTTCCTTTGGGGGCACGGATTTTGAGGATGCCCCTGGCCTCCCGGGCGTTACGGCGACCTTCCGCGGAAAAGTCGAGATCCGTGACGAAAGGGAGAGCCCGCAACTGCTCGAGAAACGGCTGAATGTTCGGTTTGGACTGCATCGTGTCCACTATTATTGCATGTCCATTACTAATGGACAATACATAATTCAGGACTGTTCCGTGACTCTTAATCCGTTGTCCTTACGTCGGCTTGGCAGACAAGCATCTGCTCCGACTCTCGACTCACATGCAGAAATAGAAGACCTACCCCCCGAAGAAATCAACGTCCATTAAGCGTCCAACATAGTGTGGAGCTGATTGCTTTTGTGAAGTTCTAGAGGTTTGATGTGCCATTCGCGCCTCCTAATTTGATGATTTTGTTGGAGAGCCTAGGTTCGAATCCCACTCTCTCCGCCATATTTTCACCAGCCTCAACTAGATCCTCAATCCACACGCTGCATTTCTGCGGCAATTCGCGCACGGGTTAGCCAAGCGCACACGAGTACGTAAGCCAAGCCCGCCACGACCGAGGCGCTCACTGGCCGCACGTGAAATCGTGTCGCGAAGAACAGCGGGATGGCCATGACTGCCGTTGCCGCCAATGCCACCTTGAGGAGCGGATTGTCCCACACCTCCTGAGCTGCCCTTGGCGCTAACCGGTACGCGGTGACGGCCACCGCCAGCTCTCCCATGACGAAGGCGACGCTGGCGCCGCGAATCCCAGCCAGCGGTATCAGCGCAGCGTAAGCAAGGATCGCGACTCCCGCGCCAGCGGCCGTGGAAATGAGGTAGGGTCGATACAGGCCCAAAGCGTAGAGGACTGTTCCGGAATAGAACGCCGCGAGAGGCGCGACTACCAGGTAGCCGGCAAGCCAAGGCAGCAGTTGCGCGCTTCCTTCGTATTGCGCCCCGAGCACCAGAGGCACCAGGAAGCGGGCCGTCGTCAGCACGCCCAGGATGAGCGGGAATCCCACCAATGCAACGCCCGCCACCGAAAATCGCGCCAGCCGCCGCAGAGAGCTCGGAGAATCCGCCGCTTGCGCGATCCGGGGCACGATCACCGTAAAGCCGAGGCTCACAAAATGCCGTATGAAGTCCACCATTCGTGTGGCCACCGCATACAGGCCGAGGGCATGTTCCCCGAGGAACCAGCGCACCATCAGATGGCCTGCGCGGTGGTAGAGCGTGGACATGGAAGCGGCCAGGGCATAGTGGCCGCTTGGCACCAGCAGCGGCCACCAGCGCTGAGTGTGCAGCCCGAGTTGAAGGCGCAATCCGTTTCGATATAAGAAAATCCATCCGCAGAGGTTCGTGGGCAGCGCGGAGATGAGAATGCTCGCGGGCACCCACATATAGTCCTTCGGAGAATGCACTGTTAGCAGAATGCCGATGGCATAAATCGCTTGTTGCGTCACCGTGAGCAGGGAACGCTCATGGAAGAGCTCGAGCGACGACAGCAAATACTCCGTGCCTGTGAGGTTTACAAAGACAATAGACACGCCAAAGAATCGGAGGAGGCGGGCTGCTTCGGGCCGCACCTCCAGCGCGGCCAGGACGAAGATCAGCGCAATCACAAGCACGCTGAGAAATGCCCGCAGGACCAGAGCATCCGAGACAACGTCCGATGCGGCGGTGCGCCGTGCCGCTACCTGTTGTTGCGCGTGGCTGGTGAGGCCGGGGTTGGCAACCAGTTCCAAAAACGCGCAGACCGCGATGACGTAACTCCAGATGCCATACATCTCGACGCCGAGGCGGCGGACGACGATGGGAAAGGTGATCGCGGTCAGCAGAGCGCCCAGCACACGCGCGCCGCCCACCGATCCGACAAACGCACCGTATTTCAGCCACGTGGAACGCGCAGGACTCATCGCCGCGGCCTGAGAATATCGCTCTGGTCTGAAGGGATGGCGGTTAGGTCGCCCGCCTGAAGATTCACCACAGAATTATGATGGCATACATTCACCACGACACAAAACAGCGGGCAGGGCGGGAGGCAGGTTGAGGCCGATGGCAGGCGAAATCCCAACATGCTGGGCGCATGGTTTCATGCTGCCAGCATGGTGGAAACGTACGATTTTGTATGTACAAATTTAGTGCCTTCGCGAAGCTCGCGTTGGTGCTTTCGCAACTCTCGGCCTGGAAAGCGGCCGCCGCCGTTGGGCGCGCGCGCCATGCGAATTCTGCGTAAGAGCTGTCTGCGCTGCAAAGTAGCCCAGCGATACCTGAACGCCGTCGTTCTCGATGAAGAATCCCTGAGTTGGGTCGGCGATGTAGAAGGCGCCAGTGTTCGTGACTACGCCGCCAAGCGATGTCAACGTCAGCGTCCCATCAAACCGGGTGCTTGCGCTAAGTGCGAACGTTCCCATTAGAGGCGCGGACCCGCCGAACGCGTCTGTGCTGCTCAGACCTGTGAGAGTGCCTGCCACACCATCTGCGTTCATCTGACCCGAAGCGTCGGTGCCGTCGCCTGCGTCGAATTTCAGCCCGTACGCACCAGCAAACGAAGGTGCTCCGCTCGCCTGAGGATAAACGATTCCGCCGCCAGTCCCGGTGGCATCGGTGTCCAGAACGAGAGTCGGGCCACCATTGCCGGTCAAATAGAAGACAAATTGCGGCCCGGGGCCAGCGCTCCCAAAATTTGTCGTCGCGGTGACACGGCCGGTGCCCGACGCGTCAACAGAATACGTGCCAGCAAGAGTGTCGATAACTACGACACCGCCCACATTCTGATCCGCAAGTCCGCCAGTCAGGTGTCCCGCGCCGTCCGCTGAGAACGATCCCGCCCATGCGGCGGAAGCCCAGAACGGCCCCTCTCCAGCGGCAGTCATGCTTTGACGTTGACCCAGAATGCCGTAAACATTCGGGCCAGAGAAAACCGAGTTTCCATGAAACGTGCCCGCCGCGCTACCCTGGCCGAGCGCGCTTCCCCCGACGTAATATCCGGCACCAGTGTTTGGATCTGGGAACCCCGCCAATTTAATGTTTTTGGAATCCACAATATATCCAGTGAGCTGAATCGGACCAGCCGAGAGTCCAGATGACAGAGTCAACGCAATCGCACCCAGCGAATCTGGCTGGGACACGACGCCAGTAAGCGGGGCGTTTAACGTTGTCGCGCCGTTCAAGTTCTCATCGGCAACGCTGCCGGATCCTGAGATGGTACCGGGAGCGTCAATGTTGAGAATGCCGCCGAGCGCTTCCGGCTGGTTAGGAAGTGTAAACGTGGGATCAACGGCATTGCCGCTGAGCACAAACGCATAGGCGCCGGACGGCGCGGCGACGCTCGTTTGCAGATCGATCGTCCCGGTACCCGTGCCCCCGAAAAAGCCGTCGGTTTCATTCAGCAATGCGTGACTGCTCGAAAGCAGAACGAAGGAAAAATTGACGGTGGATCCAGAACTCAGCGTGAGCAAAATTGTGCCTCTTCCGTCGCCTCCAACTTGATAGGTTCCTGACGTGATTGGGTCTGGCATGGGAGCGAAGTCGGTCAGCTCTCCGCCTGTGATCAACCCTGATCCGTCTGCGACGAGCACGCCCGCAAAATGATAGGGGAACCCGCCAGATGCCGCGGATACGTCAAATACGTAGGTCCCGCTGAAGTTCCCATTGAGGCTGGCTACAGAAAGGGACGCTGGGACATTGCTGGCGTGGTCGCTAGAAGCGAAGGCGACAATGTTCACTGTGATGCTGCTGCCGGAGACGTTGGCTGGTGGAGTATAGATCGTGGCCGAACCGCTATCGGTGTGGAGCGGCATGAGGCTTCCGCAATCGCCTCCACCAGTGCAAGTAAGCAACCAGTCAACCCCGCGGCTCGCTGCGTCATTGGTGACTACCGCGGTGATGGGAACTGGAGCAGAGCCGACCAACACCGAGGTCGGCGGCGCGGACTGAAAGGCGATTGTGATGGGCGGAGGTGGCGTGACGCCGGCTCCACCGGAACTCTTGCCGCACCCGGCCAAACCTAGCAGGGCCACTGCCGTGGCGAGACCCAGCGCCCATTTCGCACTCGACATTTCCACTCCATTCCGCTGCATGGTTTTTGCTCCAGTAGCCCAATGGCAAACACAACCGAAGCTTAGACCTATAACTCCGGACGCCTGAATCTCGGCCAGGTCGACTTGCTGGGGTGTCTTGCTACTGTGGAACGCAATTGTACCCAGCAATCGTTAAAGTTTGATGAATCGGCGTAGAAGCGCGTCAACGGTTGATTGCGGCAGGAATTTTTCTCGCTGGCGCGGCTACTTCGAACCGCAGTTGGAAATTCCGTGACATATGTTGCGATGTTGTGAATAGGAGGCCGGAGCCTGCGTTCCGCCGATGCTGGCTGGCTGCTCAAACTAGTCCATCGGCGCGGTTCTCAACCCGAGACGCAAGTAGTGGAAAACTCGGCACCTTAGTGAACTTTCGGCCTGCGCATTCGCAGACTTTTAACACCACTGCGACATCCGTTTTTGCATACTCACGGCATTGCAAGAGTACCTGCATGCGGCATGGGCTCGCCATGAATGGTTGCACGGCGCATTGCGGCCGTCGGCTCCGGTGGGAGCGACCTTTGGGATGGCGTTTTCGTCAGTCGCGTGTCAATCGGCGTGTGCGTGAGGGCAGGTCAGGGTGCATGCGCTTCTGAAAGGCCGTTTCGAGCCTAATAATCCGCTTAACAATCCGTGGTTCGGTCCAAATTTCTAACGAGTTCGGTTCAAAACTACAGTTCAAATCTCAAGAGGTGGAAACGATGTTGCGTAAATTAGCGATGTGTGTGCTGTGTCTCTCCGTTCTGGCATGTTTCGTGTCAGTGGCGGGTGCCCAAACTTTCCGATACGTCGGTGCCGGGTCGTCTGCCATGTGGCAGAATTTCGCGCTGGCTGCGTATGCCAATAGCGGCGCTTGCCCCACCGGGACCCAGAACCCGGCCACGCCGGCGATTCTCGGTCCCTGCCATCACTACACCGGCAAGGGCTTCCTGATGCATGACTCACGCGATGCTTCGATCTCCGATGAAACCGGCAACGTCTGGATCGTCTGGGACAGCGCTGCGGGACCGGCTGGCCCGAACGTCTGGATGTACATCAACGTGGATTCCGTTGTTGGAACCCGTTGCTACTTCGCGAACCCCCGCTGCCTGGTGAAGTCGCCTGGCGCCACGGTTGCCACTTTCCCCGCAGTTGCCAACATCATCACCTTGGCGGGCACAGTCTGGGGCGGAAACGCCGCCGACGTGCTTCCTCCGACGTCGGTGATCACGGCACTGCTCAATTCGGGCGTCACTGGCGGACAGAAGGTAACAGCCGGAATGACCGACGTCCGTCCTGAAGATGCGCAGTACGCACAATGCCGCGCCAACTCGGCGTTGGATGCCACCAGCACTAAGAAGGGCCTCGGCTACAGCCAGTCGTCGACCTTCCCGGCCTCCGGACAGTGCCCGGTTGCCGCGGATCCGGTTACCGCGAAGGTTGGTAACAAGATTCTGACTTCGCTGGGCACGAACTTCGCGCAGACGATCGCGTTCAACATCAGCGGTACCGATCCATTCAACTCCGCGAAGGCTGTTACCGCTGGCACGGTTGTGTCTGTGGGCGCGGCTCCGATCGTTTTCGTAACTCGCCGCAACGGTAACCTGGCGACGGTAAAGAATGTGACCGACACCCAACTGCAAAGCATGTACACGGATCTTAGCGTGGCAGGCGGCAGCTGCGATGGCGCGACCATTGGCGGCACGGCTGGCGGCGTCTGGTGCTACCAGCGCGAACCGCTTTCCGGTACCATGAACACGACCGAATTCTCGGTTTTCCGCAACAATCCTTTCCAAACCACCTATAGCC
>Ga0075021_10002241_pt1 | contig 10068 bp, 8 predicted proteins | sample ColStrG_CSR_2012_FD_72749 | JGI IMG/M metagenome (GOLD analysis project Ga0075021, IMG submission 72749) | Freshwater sediment microbial communities in response to fracking from Pennsylvania, USA - Cold Stream Run_MetaG_CSR_2012 | ecosystem: Environmental > Aquatic > Freshwater > Creek >... | reverse complement strand
GTCGATCTCGACGGTGCCTTTGCCGGCAAACCCATGAATGCGGCAGCCGTCGATCGGATTCTCGAGACGGTGAACGTCCCCGTTCAGCTTGGCGGTGGTGTGCGCGATACGGCCACTGTTGAAAGCTGGCTGGAGAAAGGCGTTACGCGCGTCATCATCGGCACTGCCGCAGTGCGCGATCCACCCTTCGTCAAACAGGCGGCGCGCGATTATCCCGGCCGCATCGCAGTCGGACTCGATGCGCGCGACGGCAAAGTCGCAGTCGAAGGCTGGGCGGAAAACTCGCAATTGGCAGCGCTCGAAATCGCCCGGCGCTTCGAGGATGTTGGCGTGGCAGCAATCATCTATACCGACATCGCGCGCGACGGCATGTTGCAAGGTCTCAACCTCGAAACGACAATTATTCTTGCCGACGCTATTTCCATTCCGGTGATTGCCTCGGGAGGCCTTGCCTCCATCGAGGATATCAAGAGATTGCTGGAGCCGCGGGCGAAAAAGCTTGGCGGTGCGGTCGCCGGTCGCGCGCTTTACAGCGGGCAGGTGGATGCCGCAGAGGCGCTCAAGTTGATCCGCGCCGCGAGGACAGCCGCCTGATGTTTAAGGTCCGCGTCATTCCTTGCCTCGACGTGAAAGACGGCCGCGTAGTCAAGGGGATCAATTTCGTCAATTTGCGCGACGCCGGTGATCCGGTGGAGGCGGCCATTGCGTACGATGCGGCGGGTGCAGACGAGCTTTGTTTCCTTGATATCACCGCAAGCCATGAAAACCGTGAAACGATCTACGACGTGGTAACACGCACGGCGCAAGCCTGCTTTATGCCGCTGACGGTCGGCGGTGGGGTGCGCACTGTGGATGACATTCGCAAACTGCTCACCTGCGGTGCCGACAAGGTGTCAATCAATACCGCCGCGGTTGACCGCCGTGCTTTCGTGAAAGAGGCGGCCGAGAAATTCGGCGACCAATGCATCGTGGTGGCGATTGATGCCAAGAAGGTATCCAAGACAGGTGAAAAAGACCGCTGGGAAATATTTACGCATGGCGGCCGCAATGCGACCGGTCTGGATGCCGTTGTATACGCCAGTGAAGTCGTGGCGCTCGGAGCGGGAGAAATACTTCTGACGTCAATGGACCGCGACGGGACCAAGACAGGCTACGACATTGCGCTTACGCGCGCGATTGCGGATGCCATCACCGTGCCGGTCATCGCCTCGGGTGGGGTGGGTACCCTCGAGCACATGGTTGAGGGGATCCGCGACGGCCACGCCACCGCCGTACTGGCGGCCTCAATCTTCCATTTCGGCACACACAGCGTGCGCGAAGCCAAATCCTATATGGCAAAGGCGGGCCTACCGATGCGGCTCGATCCTTAGTCGCAACAGTGCTATTGAGCCGCGCAAAGAGGCTTCCATGAGCAAGTTCACGCTGGCCGATCTGGAAAAACGGGTTCACGAACGCGCCAAGGCCAACGCGACGGAGTCCTACACCCGCGCGCTGATCGATAAAGGCGTCGCTCATTGCGCCAAGAAACTGGGCGAAGAGGCGATCGAAACCGGATTAGCTGCGGTGCAGGAAGACAAGACCCGGCTGATCGCGGAAGCAGCCGATCTTCTTTATCATCTGCTGGTACTGCTGGAAGTGCGTGGTGTCACGCTGGCAGAGGTCGAAGCAGCGCTCGAAAAGCGCACGGCGCAAACCGGACACGAGGAAAAAGCCTCGCGTCCATCTAAGAGTTGAGCGTGGTCTTTCCCGAAAGCCGGGTCGTACGTTTCGGAATCATGCTTTAGCGGCTAAACGCAATGATGGAACAGCGCACCGAAGAAAATCTCTCGCCCTATCGTACCTTTTCGCGAGCGGAATGGGCGATGTTGCGCGAAGACACGCCAATGACGCTGACCTCGGAAGAGGTCACGCGTCTGCGGTCGCTACACGACCGGCTCGACATGGCGGAGGTCGAAGAGATTTATTTGCCGTTGTCACGGCTGCTGTCGATGTACGTGGCCGCAACCCAGCGGCTGTTCCGCGCACAAGAACGTTTCCTCGGTACCGGGGATGCGAAAATGCCGTACATCATCGGTGTAGCGGGCTCAGTCGCGGTCGGCAAGTCAACCACGGCGCGTGTGCTGCAGGCGTTGCTGGCGCGGTGGCCTAATGTGCCCAAGGTCGATCTGATCACGACAGATGGATTCCTTTATCCGAACGCAGTTCTGGAACGCGAAGGTCTGATGGAGAAGAAGGGCTTCCCTGAGAGTTATGATCTCCCGGCGTTGCTGCGCTTTCTTTCCGATGTAAAGGCCGGGCGGCGTCCTGCGCGGGCGCCGATCTATTCACATTTGATCTATGACGTTATGCCGAACCAATCTGTGGAGGTCGACAGGCCGGACATTCTCATCGTCGAAGGTTTGAACGTACTGCAGACCGGCCGACTGCCGAAGGACGGCAAGGCGATTCCGTTCGTCTCGGACTTTTTTGATTTCTCGGTCTACCTCGATGCAGACGAGGACGTACTCAAGTCCTGGTATGTGGACCGGTTCTTAACCTTGCGGGGCACGGCGTTTCGTGACCCGAAATCCTATTTTCACCGCTACTCAAATTTGTCGGACAAGGAAGCGACTGAAACCGCGTCGTTGATCTGGTCGCGCATCAATCTGGTCAATCTACACGAAAATATTTTGCCGACCCGGCAACGAGCCGACCTCATATTGAAGAAAAGTGAAAGCCACCTGGTCGAGAACGTCTCGTTGCGGCGGTTGTGATCACGCCGCGCGGCGGCTGAGATCGAAATGCTCCAAATACCGCTTCTTGACCGCCGACACGGGCAACACGATCAACACGTCGGTGGTACCGAACTCATGATCGATCACCGCACCGTCGCCGATATAGGCTCCGAGCCGCAAGTAACCTTTGATCAGCGGCGGTAGCGCACGCAGCGCACGCTTCGGATCGATTGCTTCCTTTGACATCCAGTTCATCTGGACGTACCGCTCTGGCAGCGCCCGAGCGCGCCACGCGTCTGGTGCCGGCGCATAATGGTGCAAGAATGAAAGAGGCAGCGCGAGGCGCTTGGGATCGGTGCCATCGAGGCTCGCACATCCAAACATCACATCGCACCTGTTCTGCATGATGTACGCATGGATCCCATGCCAAAGAAGTTCGACAGTTCGTTTGTTGCGATAAGGTGCGAGTACGCAAGAACGGCCAAGCTCGAGGAATTGAAGATTTTCGTGACGTGCGATCACCGCACCGATATCGAATTCGCCGGCGGTGTAGAAGCCGCCATATTCTTCAGCGAGCGGCTGGCGTAACAGCCGATACGTACCGACAACGGTTGGGCGATTAAGCGCGCTACGATCGCGCGCGGCATGATCAAACACCAGCAGGTGGTCGCAGATCACGTCGTAGCCATCGATATCCCGGCGGGCGAATAACCGGCCCGGATTGGGGATGGCCGCTCCTTCCTGGTAGAAAACGCGGTAGCGCAATTTTTGTGCCTGCCGCACCTCGGCGGCAGTCTGCGCCAGGCGAACTTCCAGAGATCCGATGCGGCCAAGGCTCTGTGACGGCCTGTGTGTGCGGGCTGCCCAGGCCTGCAATCCGCCATAGGCCTGCAGCGACGAAATAATGCCGGGTACCCAAGGGCTGGCGGGTGCCGGTCGAAGCCGCTCGAACAGGCTGCGCTGATGCTGGAAAGAGGCGCGGCTGGCGGTGGGCATTGAGATCCTTTTCGGCGTGAAAATGCACGAAAAACGCGCGGCTGGCCTCGTTTCCGAGCGAGCGAATCATTGAACGATTGCCGGTGTCCCCCTACACCACGAGCCGACCACGGAATTATGACAGTGTGGGGAAACCCGCGTCAGGCTGCAAGCGGGTTGGATGTCGCCGCCAAAGCGGCGTTTAACGCCTCGCGCAGGCGTTCGCGATCAAGCGGCTTCACCAGCATGCCGTCCAGTCCGGCAGCGAGGGCGGCCTCATGATCTTCAGCTTGGACATTGGCGGTGAGCGCCAGCATGTGGGTGCGCTTGCTGCCCGCTTGTACCTCCGCGGCACGGATGCAACGCGCGGCTTCGAGACCATCCATGCTTGGCATCTGTACATCCATCAGCACCAGATCGTAGGAAGCCCCGGCCGCTCGCGCCGCCAGCCAGGACTCAACAGCCGCTTCCCCGCTGCTTGCAATAGTTGGGCGATGGCCGAGGCGCGTCAGCAATGCACGCGCCAAGAGTGCGTTGATCTCATTATCCTCGGCGACAAGTATCGACAGTCCCTTGGAGTTGGAAGAGGCAGATGCTCCAGCCGTTTCGGCGGCAATTTCAGCTGGCGAATGCTCGAATGCGTCATCGTCAGTGAGTCGCGCTGCAAGCGAGGCAGCGCGTACCGGCTTGACGAGGTAACCGGTGAAGCCGGCCGCCTTCAGGATCGGCAGCTCGGGGCGCTCGGTCGGGCGGATGAGCGCGATACGCTTTGGGATGCCGAGTTTGGTGAGATCGCCGCTCGCAATAATCGAAGATACCATTGGGTAGTCGATCAGCAGCGCATCCCACTGACGTTCTGGCAGCAACGCCGCGGCGATTCGTTCGTCAATTGCCGTGCAGGTTCTGGCGCCCCAACGCCCAAGTCGCCGCGCCAACAATGACGTCTCAATTTCCGCAGCTGCGACAATCATTACTGTGGCGTGGCTAAGATCGGGCGGAGTGAAAGCCTCGTTTTGTGCATCCGGTGCGGGCAGCAGTGGCACGCTTACCACGAAGGTCGAGCCCACGTGTTCTTCGCTTGTTACGGTGATGCGCCCGTCCATGCGCTCAACGATGCGTCTGGAGATGGCGAGCCCCAAACCGGTGCCTGCGAACTTGCGCGTGGAGGATCCGTCCGCCTGTTCGAAGTCAAGAAAGATGCGCGCGAGATCTTCGCTTTTCACGCCGATCCCGGTATCGCGCACTTCAAACCGAATTTCATTTCCGTCATCGCTCGGCTCGACGACAACCGTGACGCCGCCTCTATCAGTGAACTTTATGGCATTGCCGACAAGGTTGAGCAAAACTTGCCGTAATCGTGATGCATCGCCGACCACCTGCATCGCCAAACGTTCGTCTACGAATGATGCAATCTCAATTCCCTTCGTTTGCGCACGTGGGGCCATCAATTCGATTGCTTCTTCAACCATGGTGGTGAGCATGAACGGTCGGGCTTCCAGATCGAGCTTGCCGGCTTCGATTTTTGAGAAATCAAGAATCTCCTCGATCAGAGACAACAGAGTCTCGCCCGAAGTCTTCGCCGCCTTGGTATAAGTGAGTTGGTCTGGTGCTAACGGCGTGTCGAGTAGCAAATCGGCCATGCCAAGGATGCCGTTGAGCGGCGTACGAATCTCATGACTGACCATGGCGAGGAAGCGCGACTTGGCGCGATTCGCAGTTTCTGCCTGATCACGCGCAAGCCCAAGAACACGCTCGGCCTCTACCCGGCTCGTGACATCGCGCCCGACGCCCTGAACTTCGGTATCCATCTCTCCGCGAACGGCAACTTCTCGCCAGGCGATCCAGCGCGCGGCGCCGCCACACGCGATCTTTTGATCATGCACGCGCGTTCCGTCAGGTTGGACCATAACGGGACCTTGCTCGAGGACAGGCAATTGCAAGGTGTTGCCGATCAACGCCGCGCGTGTCTTGTCGGCGAGGGTGCAGAAAGCGTCACTCGCGTACGTGATGCGGCCCGAGCTGTCCCGGCGCACGATGACGTCCCCCTGCGCCTCCAGTAAACCGCGGGCACGTTCTTCTGCTTCGCGGAGTTCCCAATTACGATCGGATAACTCTTCAATGCGTATTTCGAGCGCGCGCAAAGCTGCCGTGTTCGCGCGCCGCAGGAGCGCGAATGCTACGGCCGCGCAGACAGCAATGAGCAGCGCGCCGCCGATGGCATAATTTGTCAGATCGTAGTTCGCGGGTTGAAGCATCCGGCCAGGAAATCCAGCGCCGGCAGGCCGGGCTGTGAGCGCCGGTTACCCGCGGGCAGGAGCCATTTGGCGCCCCGAATCTTGCGATTTTATTCCAGGTTATTTGAGCGGGGGCCGTTCGCGCGAACGTGGTTAAGATGACGTAAAAGGCGCGATACTCATTCTATTACGCCGCACTACGCACCCGATGGTAGCCGCGGGCTGACAGACGCATCGAATCAGCGGCATCGCGCAGGAGCGTCATTCCGGCAGTATCTGCTTGCGCCACTTGTTCACCTGCGCGTTCGATCTGTGGGTACTCAAGCCCAGGGCCGCGTAACGCGCGGCCTGAATGTCGCGGGCGCGTGGGACGCGCGCGGCAACCTCGCGGCTGCCCTCGCCCGGTGCAGGCAGAATCAAATCAGAAGCCGTTACGGCCGGCACCTCGATGTGCAAATCGATGCGATCGAGCAGCGGGCCCGACAGCCGACTCTGATATTCGGCAGCTCATCGGATATTCGTCCCGCGTTTGCAGGAGAAGCCGGGATCGCTGGCACGCCCGCAACGGCAAGGATTCATTGCCGCCACCAGCATGAAGCGTGCTGGATAGGTAATACGGTGGTTGGCTCGCGCGATTGCGACTTCACTGGTTTCGAGCGGCTGGCGGAGTGAATCGAGCGCCTGGCCGGAAAATTCCGGTAGCTCGTCGAGAAACAGCACACCATTGTGTGCAAGTGAGATTTCGCCCGGGCGCGCGCGCAAACCCCCACCGACCAATGCGGGCATTGAAGCCGAATGATGCGGCGAGCGGAACGGACGCCGATTGGTAAGGGCGCCACCTTCGATCTCGCCGGCGATCGACGCGATCATCGACACCTCCAGCAGTTCGGCCGGCGAAAGCGGCGGCAAGATTGTTGGCAGCCGCGCCGCGAGCATCGACTTGCCGGCGCCTGGCGGCCCGACCATTAGAAGGTTATGTGCGCCGGCCGCGGCGACCTCGAGTGCGCGCTTGGCGCTTTCCTGCCCCTTGATGTCTGCGAGATCCAGCGCCACGTCCTCACGCTCGCGAATTTTTGGCTGAGGCCGCGCAAGGACTTGCGTGCCCTTGAAATGGTTGGCGAGTTGGATCAACGACTGCGCCGCGACGATCTCAATCTCGGGACTTGCCCAGGCCGCTTCAGGTCCGCATGCGTGTGGGCAAATCAGACCTTGCCCACGCCCGTTGGCGCCGATCGCAGCTGGCAACACGCCCGCGACCGCAGCAATCGACCCATCGAGTCCGAGTTCGCCTAAGACGGTAAAGCTGCTCAACGCATCGTGCGGAATGGCGCCGATTGCCCCCATGAGGCCGAGCGCGATCGGCAAGTCGTAATGGCTGCCTTCTTTCGGTAGGTCAGCAGGAGCGCGACCAACGCGGCGCGCACACGTTGGACCATACAACCGCACCCCGCCGTATACACGTTATAGTAGTGGCGAGGTATGCACAAGAACGATACATGAACATAATTTCGGCAGCGTCATCCAAGGAATTGATTGATCTCAGACTTTTGCCTGTTGATCATGGTGCCCAAACTCATCGGAGAAGGACATGACCTTTGTGCGAGGTCTCAACGTTGCGTGTCTGCTGGCGGTTGTCGGGACCGCGAGCTCGGCGGAGGAGGTCAAGCCATGGAAGCACGGGGTGATCGAGCCCAAGGGCGACGCGGGCTTCATGGTGATGGTGGGGCAGCGCAATTTCGCAGCCAGGCACGGCCTTAAGGTCGAGATCGTGCCACTGAAGAACGGTGCCACGGCGCACAAGGCGCTCCTTGCCGGCGAGCTCGACAGCATTGAATCAAGCCCGGGTGCGGCGATTCTCGCGGGCGCACGTGGAGCCGACATCAAGATTCTTGGCTGCGACTGGCCCGGCGTGCCGCACGGGCTGATGGTGAGATCGACCATCAACAAAGTTGAGGACCTCAAGGGCAAGACTATCGCGGTAGCAGCTCCGGGATCGCTGCCGAATCTGCTGATCAATGCGATCCTCGAGCAGCACAAGATTGCAGTGTCAGAAGTCAACTTCGCAAATCTCGGCGGCGATCTCGATCGCTTCAAGGCGGTAGCCGCAGGGGTCGCCGATGCCGGCATTGTCGCTGCGGAGTTCATGGCGGTCGCTCCCAAGGATGTGAAGATGCTGGTCGCAGGACACGACGCATTGCCGAAATATGTACGGCTGTGCCTGACCGTCACGGGAAAGACCCTTGCTGACCGCCGCGCGGATGCGGTCGGTTTTATAGCGGCGCAAATCGAGGCGCTGAAGTTTGCGGTCAGCCATCGCGATGAAACGATCAAACTCACGCAAGACACGATTCATGCCAAACCGGACGACCCTCGCCCGGCCTATGCTTTTGACGATACGCTCAAACAAAGCGCTATTGACCCGGTGATCGCTCTGCCGCTCGACAAGTTGAACTGGATGCAAGACGAGCTGGTAAAGGCGGGCAATCTGAAGGCGCCAATCGATCTGACGAAAATCACCGATGCTGACATCCGCGTCGAAGCGATGAAACGCACAGAAAAGTAGCTAAATCTTCACCGATGCCATGATGCCGGCGGGGAAAAGTTCTTCCGGCTTTGCGTGTCTGTGTGCGATGCCCTGCTCGTGTGCGTAGCGCAGGAATAATTCGAGAGTGGGCCGGTTCACTTCGATGCCGTAGGGAAACAGGTCGCTTCCGAATACTTGCTGCATGCGCATCGTATAATTCGTCAGCCATGGTACCGGATAGCGCGACACGGCAGGATCGAGAAGACGCTCGAGGCTGCGGCGTTTAGATTCCTCAAACGCGTTATAGAGATTGCGTGCCACCCAAGGTTGGCCGTCCAGGATCGACTTGCGCATCGCAATGACGTGCATGATCGGGTAGACACGCGTCTCTTCGTAATAGCGCTGCTCCATCGCCTCATAATCGGGAAACAGTCGCACAACGTCCGGATGCTTTTCCCGAAATGAATTCGGCGGACGCGCAATGATGACGCAATCAAGCTCGCCCGAGGCGATCATTCCGCTCAGCGTTTTCTCAGGCATGCTGGTGAGTTCGACGCCTTTGGGCAACGACAGTTCGACCTTTTCGATGCGCCCGGCCTCGTTGGTGCCGGCTTGCCTCCAGTCGATGTCAGAGAGCGCGACGCCGCCCTCATCCATCAACCAGCCCCGCATATAGACTGCGGCGGTGTGCGCCCATTCCGGCACGCCAATGCGCTTTCCCCGCAGATCCTTGACGGTTTTGATACCCGCCTTGCGGTTGACGTAAAACGAGGCAAAACGAAACAGCCGTGAAGCATAGATCGGCAGACCGGTAACATCCGAGTCCGTGCGCGTTACCTGCGCTGCGAACTTAGCGAAGGATAACTCGGACACGTCCCATTCGCGGTTGAAGGTAAAGCGGGAAAAAATCTCGTGATGGCCAAGCGTGAGCCAATTCGCCTCGATGCCTTCCGCACGTACCAGTCCGAGACGAAAATCACGGAAATGGTCATAATCGGTTGTGGCGATGGTGAGAGCAAAGGCCATGATCTCACCGCTTCTTCCGTTTCGCCTCGATCTTGTCCCAGATCAGCGCCGCAATGTCGGGTCCCCCAAGGTTCTTGATCGCACGAATTCCAGTGGGCGAAGTGACGTTGATCTCGGTGAGATAGCCATCGATCACGTCGATGCCGACGAATAGCAGGCCGCGCTCTCGCAATGCAGGGCCAATCCGTTTGCAGATTTCCGTTTCGCGTTTAGTCAGCTCGGTTGCGGACGGGGCGCCACCGCGCACCATATTTGATCGCAAATCGTCGGCTGCAGGAATGCGGTTGACGGCGCCGGCGTATTCGCCGTCCACGAGGATGATGCGTTTGTCGCCGTGCTTAATGTTGGGTAGAAATTTCTGCACAACCCACTGCTCACGGAATGTGGTCGCGAACATGTCGTAAAGTGAGCCGAAATTCAGATCCTCACGCGCAAGCCGGAACACTGCCTCGCCGCCTTTGCCGTAAAGGGGCTTCATCACGATATCGCCGTGCTCAGCGCGGAACGCTTTGATTTCGGAGAGATCGCGGGACAGCAGGGTCGGCGGCATCAGATCGGGAAACTCGGTGACAAAAACCTTTTCCGGTGCATTGCG
>Ga0075021_10002240_pt1 | contig 10068 bp, 4 predicted proteins | sample ColStrG_CSR_2012_FD_72749 | JGI IMG/M metagenome (GOLD analysis project Ga0075021, IMG submission 72749) | Freshwater sediment microbial communities in response to fracking from Pennsylvania, USA - Cold Stream Run_MetaG_CSR_2012 | ecosystem: Environmental > Aquatic > Freshwater > Creek >... | reverse complement strand
GCTTCTTGCGTGGCTCCGTTGTACGCACTCCCGCGGTATCGGCGGTTGCGGCTTGTGTGCCAGGACGAATGATGCCCAGGTTTTTCTCGCCGGGCTTGAAGACAAAATCTTTGTCGATCGTGTAATCGTAGGTGCTGCCGGCGGACGTTGGAATATAGACCAAGCCGGTGGCCGGATTGAAAGACATAGGCGCCCAATTGTGCGCGCCGCCGGGACCGGGCGCGAGCGTGATGGTGTCGGACCCGTATTTTGCGGCGTCATTCACAATCGGCCGTCCGGTTTCTTCATTCAAGCCGCGAGCCCACGTCACCTGCGCGAAGGGCTGGCCCGAAATAAATTTGCCGCTCACACGATCGAGGACGTAGTAGAAGCCGTCTTTATTTGCCTGCATCAACACCTTGCGCGGCACGCCTTTCACGGTAATGTCGGCCAGCATCAACTGTTGGACGCTATCGTAATCCCACGAATCGCCCGGCACCATTTGGAAGTACCACTTCATTTCGCCCGAGTCGGCGTCTACTGCGACTACGGAACAGGCGTATAAATTGTCCTTGCCCCTGGAGTGGCGAAGCTGTTCGGGCCAGGGGCCCGCGTTACCGGTGCCGACGAACACCAGATTTGTGTCGGGATCATAGGCCATGCCGTCCCACACGGTTGCGCCGCCGCCCATCTTCCAAGCCTCGGGGTCCCAGGTAGCGGAGGCTTTGCGCATGGCGTCATTCTCAAACGGCTTCGACGGATCGCCCGGCACTGTATAAAACTTCCAGGCGAAACGGCCAGTAGATGCGTCGAAGGCGGAGAAGAATCCGCGCACTGGATATTCCGAGCCGCTCACGCCGACAATCACTTTGCCTTTGGCAATGCGCGGCGCCATGGTCACGGTGTAGTTATCCTGCGGATAGGCCACGCGCGCTTCCCAAACCACCTTACCCGTATCGGCATCAAGCGCTTGCAGGCGGCCATCGATGATGGGCGCGATGATCAGGTTCTGATAAATGGCCACTCCACGATGCACCACGCCGCAGCAGATTTTCGGGAATACTTTTTCGCGATTCACTTCCGGATCCCAGCGCCACTTCTCTTTCCCGGTGCGGGCATCCACGGCGAAAACGACGCTCCAGTTGGTGATGCTGTAAATGGTGCCGTTCGAAACCAGGGGCGTGGCTTCCTGATTACCGCCGCCCTGGCCCAAATCGTAAGACCATGCGAGGCCCAGGCGATTGACGTTGGTTTCGTTGATTTGATTCAGGGGGCTGTAGCGAGTCTCACCGGGATTTTGGCCGTAGGTGAGCCATTCGTCGCCCGTTTTCGCGGCCGCGCGCAGGATCTTGTCGTCGATTTTGCGCTGGGGCGGTTGTGCCAATGCGGCCACTGCCACCAGAAACCACGCGGCCAGGAACTTCAAGTTCATAAAACCTCGCGAAACAAATTTTCTCACACAAATGAAAAACGGGGAAACTGGCGAGTGGCCAGCCTCCCCGTGAAGCGCCAGAGCGCGGTCTTTAATTTAGAAGACGACTTTCATCGCAAATTGCAGAATGCGCGGATCAAGCGCGCTGGTGATCTTGCCGAAGGTATTGGTTTGGGAGGTGACCACACCGGAAAGGCCATTGCTGGAGTTGCCAGCACGGAAACTGTTGGTGAGATTAAAGGCCTCCGCGCGGAATTCGAGGCCGACTCCTTCGTGCACGCGGAAGTCGCGCGATACAGCGGTATCGAGCTGGAAGAATTTCGGTCCAAGAATATTTGCCTTGCCTGAGGTGCCGAGCGTGCCAAGCGCCGGCGTTGCATAGGCGGCGGGATTGATCCAGCAGTCCGGGCCAGGATTGGCGCACAAAGGATCGGCCAGAACCTGGTTCAAACGCTCGTTGTTCTGGCCGCTCAACTGGCGGTCAGTCGCTGTGTAAGCGGAGAGCCAGTAGCCCGAAGTGGCGCGGTAGATGACCGCCAGTTTCCAGCCCGAAGCCAGCATCCGGGTTGTGTTGTTGGCGAATTTTGGACTCTGCGCCACGGTGGTGAGGTTGAAGATCTGCCGGCGGTCCGCGCTGAGCGAACCGGCGATTTGCCGCGAATCACAGTTGCTACGGTCGAACCTGCGATTGTTGATATCGGTGTAACCCACGGCGGAGCCGCCGACACCGGAGGTTTGCGTCTCATCGCCAATGCAGTGAGACCAGGTATAATTTGCGCTCATGCTCACGCCCTTGCTCAGCCGCTTTTGGAGCGAGAGAAGCAGCCCGTTATAGCTGGCCGTACCGCCGTCGGTAAACTGATCCATGTATCCGATCAAGTTTCCGTCGGCTGGCCGTTGCAGTGAGAATATGCGCCGTTGGTTAATGTTGCCCGCGGTCGAACAGGCCCCCGGAGCCGTCAAACCATAAATACCAGCGGGGCAATTTCCCGCAATGAACTGCGCCGGATTCAACTGATAGGTCTGCCAGAGGTGCGCCGTCTCGCTGCCGACGTAGGTTGCCGTCGCCAGCCAGCTGCTCCCAAATTGGCGCTGGATCGCGAAGTTCCATTGATTCACGGTAGTGGCCTTGGCGTCCGGTTTGAGCGCAATATACGTGCCGGATGCGGCGAACGGAGCATTCGGTCCGAAAGCGTACGGGAAGAAATTTCCGCCTGGGATATTCGCCCAGGGATCGTCGAACTTGATTCCACGAATGGTCGTAGTGTTGGCCCACGGCGGCGCAGTGGCCGTATTGGCGTAGAAAGCCGCGCTGACAAAATCATACGCCAAGCCGTAAGAGGCGCGGAGGACCATCTTGCCATCTCCCTTAGGATCCCAAGCCAAACCGACGCGCGGAGCAAACAGATTCCAACGATGGTCCATTCCGGCGTTTCCGGCAAATCCAGCATCTCCCGGGAAGCGCAAACCGGACGGAGCATTGCTGAAGACGCTGCTCTTGATGCCGGCGCTGAACTTGGCGGCGTCGAAGTTGTAAACCGCGCCGTTGGTCATCGTCTGAGGAATGAACGGCTCCCAGCGCACGCCGTAGTTGGCGGTTAGCCGGGAGTTGATCTTCCAGGTGTCCTGGGCGTAGAGGGAAATATAGTTTTTCCGCGTCAGCAGCGTATTGGGCGCCGATTGGGTGAACGTGGTGGCCTTCCCGGTCAGGAAATCCGCCAAGCCCAATCCGTTTTGCCCTGTAGTCGCGGTAGCGGAGCCATTGAAGGCCCAATTCCCCTGGGCAAACACATACGCGATGGTGCTCGAGCGGTATTGATACTCGGTATAGCCAAAAGCAAATTGATGTGCGCCCCGCACGATGCTGACGTCGTCGCCCAACTGGTAAGTGGTGGGCGCCAGCGTGGTATTGATGACGCAACAACCACCGATCAGGAATCCGCCAGTGACATTGATATTTGTATTGCCGGGCAGGAAGCAGGTGATCTTCACGCCTTCGTCGCAGGCGCTGTAATAAGGCTTCTGGAAGGGGCTGTTGCCGATACGGTTAAAGGACGCGCGGAAGGAGTTGACCACAGTGGAGCTGAGCAAATAAGTGTCGCCAAATGCCGCCGAGGTGGCCAAGGAATCGCGGCCCGCGGAAGAGGCCAAGGCCGTCGCCAGGATATTTCCAGTGAGAGCATATCCGTTCTGTTGATAGAACGCCGTATTCATGTAGCGTCCGAACATACTGTGCTTTTGGTTCAGTTGGTAATCGACGCGTCCCAACACTTGCCACAAGTCGTTCTTGGTAGGCGCCCCGAAGTCGACTCTGCCGCAGCCGCTGCTTGAGGTAGGGAGGGTTTTGGCGATCTTCACCGCGGCCGGACTGAGTAGCGACGGGTCAATCATGTTATTGACAAAGGGCGCAGCCAACTTGATTTGCGTACCGTTGTTGCAGGCCGGAGACGTAACCTGGGTGAAGTCGCCGCGCAACATGTCTGCAGTGGCGACGAAACCCGGAGCGGGCGCTTGCGCAAACTGGCTCACCTTGGTGTCCTGATAGCCAACAAAGTAGAACAGTTTGTCTTTTTTAATGGGCGCTCCGAAAGTGCCGCCAAATTGGTTGCGCTTCAGGTTGTCTGGAACCGGAACGGTCTGTCCGTTGACACTTGTAACGGCGAAGAAATTCCGGGCGTTCACCGCGCCGTTGCGCAGGAATTCGAAGACGTCTCCGTGGTACGTGTTGGTCCCCGACTTACTGACGGCGTTGATTGACGCGCCAGCATGAACGCCGTACTGCGCCGTTAACGAACTGGTTTCAACTTTAAATTCCTGCAGCGCGTCGGGAAACGGGAATGCAAGACCGGTTCCATCCGCTGGGTTGTTATAAAAGGCGCCGTCCATCCAGTAAGAAACGCCGGAAGTCTGGCCGCCCGCCACGACAATCGAAACCGACCCTGGAATGCTGTATCCTCCGCTGGGTGACACGGGAATGGCAGCTCCGGCAAGCGAAATCAGGTCATTCACGTTGCGGCCATTGAGCGGCAGTTCGATAATGCGCTGATTTTCGATGACGTTTCCGATGCCGGTCCGCTCGGTCTCAACCAGCGCCGCGTTGGCCTCCACTTGCACCTGATCCGAGACGCCGCCGACTTTGAGCGTGATATCCACGTTGGGGCTGCTGGAAACTTGCAGCACAATGCCAGTCTGCACGAACGGCGCGAAGCCGGCCTTGCTCACTTCAATGCGATAGGGACCGGTGGGCAGATTGGCTAAAACATAGCCGCCCTCAGCGCCCGTCGTCGCGGTGCGCACCGCGCCCGTATCAGTCTGCGTGGCTTTGATTTCCGCACCCGGCACCGCTGCGCCCGAGGCATCCTGCACATTGCCTGAAATCTGCGCGGTCGATTGAGCGAACGCGCTGAGACCAAACAGCGCGAAGATCGCGACAAAACAAATCGAGATTCTGGACATAACCCTCACCTCCTAAAGCGTGAGGTCAAGGCTATATCTTTGGCGTATGGGAGTCAAGCGTGGCGTAAACCTGCTTGGCGTAACCTGCTCTGTCACACAGTTTAGAGTTTCCCAGTACACCCGCTACGCTATTACCGATACGAGCGCTAATGCTTGCTCACTCCGCTCATCCTCGCTAACACCTCAAACAAAATCGCGAAATCTTTTTCGACCAATCCCATGCCACGCGCGGCCGTCAGCATTTCATTCGTGGCCGCAGTGGTCGGCAGAGGCACGTCTACCTGGCGGCCGAGTTCAAGCGCCAGCAGCATGTCTTTCTGCATCATGTTGACGTTGAACCAGGCTTCCTCGGGCATGTTCAACACCATTGGCCCGCGATATTGCACCATGGGCGAGCCGATCACGCTGTTGGTCATCACATCCACGGCAACTGCGCGCTTGATGCCGCTCTTCTCGGCGAGCAGTACGCCTTCTGAAAACGCCAGCATCTGAACCGCGAGGCTCAGGTTGATGGCGATCTTCATCACCAGCGCCTGCCCGTTTTCGCCGACATGCGTGACCTTGGGACCCACGTCGAGCAGCAGCGGCTTGATCTTCTCAAACGTGTCCGCGCGCCCGCCCACCATCACCGACAGCTTGCCGCTGGTGAGCGTGATCACGCTGCCCGATACCGGTGCGTCGACCAGATCCGCACCCTTGGCGCGAACTTTCTCCGCCAACTCCCGCGCCTTCGCCGGAGCCACCGTGCTCATGTCAATCCAGATTTGACCAGGACGCAGCGCGCTCAAAATTCCGTTTGGCCCTTCTGCAATTTCCACCAGCGCCGCCGAATTCGTGACCATTGAGATGACGAAATTCGACGCCGCCGTCACCGCCGCGGGTGTATCGGCAAACTTCATGCCCTTATCGATCAGCCATTGCGCTTTGCTGCGCGTGCGGTTGAAGCCCGTCACGGTGTGGCCGGCGGCCAAAAGGCGGTCCACCATGTTGCCGCCCATGACACCCAGGCCGACGTATCCGATAGTTGCCATTTAAACTTTCCCCTCGATCCACACCGTCTTGATGTTGGTGAATTCGCGAATGCCGTGAACGCCCAACTCCCGGCCGTGGCCCGACCATTTTACTCCGCCAAACGGCATGCGCGGATCAGAAGCCACCATCTTATTAATGAACACCATGCCCGCGTCGAGCTCGTTGATGAAGCGCTCGCGCTCAGCCGCATCGTTGGTCCAGGCGCTCGCGCCCAGGCCAAAGCGAGTGTCATTGGCGATCTCAATCGCATGGTCGATATTGTTTGCCCGAAACAGGCAGGCAATCGGTCCAAACAATTCTTCCGCGTACGCCGGCGCGCTCTTCGGAATACCGGTAATCACCGTCGGCGCATAGAAATTGCCGGCGCGATCGAGCGGCGTTCCGCCGGTAAGCAATCGTGCGCCCGCCTCCACCGACTTGCGAATATCGGCATGCAGATCCGTCACCGCCTGCGCATTGGCCAGCGGCCCCACTTCCGTTGCCGCATCCATCGGGTCTCCCACTTTCAGAGACTCCATCGCCTTCACAAAAAGCTTCTCAAACTCGTCCGCGATTTTCTCGTGAACAATAAACCGCTTGGCCGCGATGCACGATTGCCCATTGTTGACGCAGCGCGCCTTCACCGCCCAGTTCACCGCGTCGCCCACATTCGCGCTGGGCATGACGACAAACGGATCGCTGCCGCCGAGCTCAAGCACGACTTTCTTGATGTGTTTCGCCGCGGCCAAGCCCACCTGCACGCCCGCGCCTTCGCTGCCGGTGAGCGTCGCAGCGGCGACGCGTTTATCGAGCAGAATCGGCTCCACCTGGCTCGCGCCGATCAGCAGAGTCTGAAATGCGCCCGCCGGGAAACCGGCTTCGAGCATAATTTCTTCAATCCTCAGGGCGCACTGCGGAACGTTGGATGCGTGTTTAAGCAACCCAACGTTGCCCGCCATCAGGGCAGTGGTGATAAACCGGAACACCTGCCAGAAGGGAAAATTCCAGGGCATAACCGCCAATACGACGCCGACCGGAAGATACCGGATATAGCTGCGCGCCGCTCCGGTTTCGACCACTTCGTCCGCCAGGAACTTCCCGGCGTTTTCGGCGTAGTAGCGGCACGATAGGGCGCACTTCTCGGCTTCGGCCACCGCCGAGGCAAGTGTCTTGCCCATCTCCATCGTCATCATGCGGCCCAGAGCTTGCTTGTCGCGGTCAATGATCTCGCCGGCCTTGGCCATCATCTCGGAACGTTCCGCGAAAGAAGTTTTGCGGAATGTTTGAAACGTTTTGGTGGCCAACTGCAGCTTAGCCTCAATTTCGGCGCTCGTCAGCGCTTCAAAGGTTTTCAAAGTTTTCCCCGATGCCGGATCGATGCTGGCGATGGCCACTGCTGTTCCCCCTATTTTCGTCTCGTCAAGCCAAGCTAAGAGGATAGCGCAGAAGCTAGCTCCCAAAACCTGTTTCAGAGTCGTCTGACAGTATTTTCCCGCGTCTGGTCAAAAAGCGCTAAGCCCGTAATTTTTCAATGTCTTCCTAGCCCGATAGCCCTTGACTCCCAAACCCCAAAATGTTAGTTTCATGCTGGAGTCTTGTGGATGAAAAACCCCGCCGCTCTAGCTGTCGTCGTTTTCCTGGCCGGAGCGTCGCTGATTGCCCAAACTCCCTCCATTAACCAGCGCAAGGTCCTTAACCAATACTGTGTCAGCTGCCACAACGAAAAACTGAAAACCGGCGGACTCGCGCTCGACAAGGCCGACCCCGCGCACGTCGTTCAAAGTAGCCAGCAAGAGAACCAGCTTTGGGAAAAAGTGGTGCGCAAGCTGCGCGCGGGCATCATGCCTCCGGCGGGTCTTCCCCGGCCCGACGCCGCCACTTACGAAGCGCTCACGGTTTCGCTTGAAAATGATTTGGACCGCGCCGCCGCCGCGCACCCCCGGCTTTCCGCGCCCGGCGTTCATCGTTTGAACCGCACCGAATACTCAAACGCCATCCGCGATTTGCTCGGCCTGGAGATCGACGCCGCGCAGTATCTTCCCGCCGATGACTCAAGCTACGGCTTTGACAATGTCGTCAGCGGTCTGCAGGTTTCGCCGACGCTCGTCGAAGGCTACGTTACCGCGGCATCGAAGATCAGCCGCCTGGCGCTCGGCCACGAAATTAGCCTGGGCCGCAAAATCTATCACGCCCGTGAAGATTATTCGCAGGAGGATCACATCGACGGCCTACCCTTCGGCACGCGCGGGGGAATCCTGGTCCATCATTACTTTCCAGCCGACGGCGAATACCTTATTTCCTGGGAACCCGTGCGCACAACCGTCGGAGGCCTGTTCGGCGGCGACAGTGAAGACGAGCAGGCCGAGGTCACCCTCGATGGCCAGCGCCTGAAGCTTTACAAAATCGGCAAAGACGTTCCACTGAATCTTTTGCACGATAAGAACGAAATCCGCATCCCGGTGAAAGCCGGCCGCCACGATGTCGCCGTGACGTTTCTGGCGACGACTTACGTTCCGAACGTCGACTTGAACAAGCACTATCAGCGCAGCATTCTTGATGACAACTTGATTGACGGCTTCACCAACACGCCGCAAATCAGCTCCATCATGATCGCCGGTCCTTATAACGCAGCGAGGCCCGCTTCTTCAAACAAAGACACGCCCAGCCGCGCGAAAATTCTCACTTGCACTCCAGGTGCGGGATCCGACGAACTGCCCTGCGCCAAGAAAATCCTGAACTCACTGGCCAGCAAAGCTTACCGCCGGACGATTACGGACACCGACACCGAACGGCTTCTGACCTTTTATCAAGCGGGCCGCAACGGCGGCAATTTCGAAGATGGCATTGAGCGCGCGCTCGAGTTCATCCTCACCCATCCCGAATTCATCTTCCGCACCGAAGACGCGCCCGCGAGCGTGAAGCCTGGCCAGGCTTATCGCATTGGCGACATGGAACTGGCCTCGCGCCTGTCTTTCTTTTTATGGAGCACGGTGCCCGACGACGAACTGATCGCCGTCGCCTCACAGGGCAAGCTCAAGGACCCCGCCGTTCTCGAAAAGCAAGTTCGCCGGATGCTCTACGATCCGCGCGGCCACGAACTCATCAAGAATTTCGCGGGCCAGTGGCTCGAACTGCGCACGCTCAAGAGCTCCACCCCCGAAGGCATCATCTATCCCGATTTCGACGACAACCTGCGCCAGGCCTTTCAGACCGAATCCGAAATGTTCTTCGACAGCATCGTCCGCGAGGACCGGAGCGTCGTCGATCTCCTCGACGCCAACTACACCTTCGTCAATGAACGCCTGGCGCGCCACTACGGCATCGCCAACGTTTACGGCACTCAGTTCCGCCGCGTGACGCTCGATGGCGACCTCGACATTCGCCGCGGCCTGCTCGGTAAGGGCAGCGTCGAACTGGTCACTTCAATTTCCGATCGCACTTCGCCGGTGCAGCGCGGCAAATGGATTTTGATGAACCTTCTGGGCACCGTTCCGCCCGATCCTCCGCCCAACGTTCCCGCGCTCAAACCGGCCGGCGACAAAGCCGGCGTCGAAGAAACCATGCGCCAGCGAATGGAGCAGCATCGCGCCAATCCCGCCTGCGCCAGCTGCCATAAAATGATGGACCCCATTGGCTTCGCCATGGAAAATTTCGATGGCATCGGCAAGTGGCGCAGCATGCAATCGGGCCAGAGGCTGGACGCAACCGGCGTCCTGTTTGACGGCACCAAAATCAACGGCATCGTGGATCTGCGCCAGGCGCTGGTGCATTATTCGCCGCAATTCGTCCGCGTGGTTACCGAGAAATTACTGACTTACGCGTTGGGACGCGGAGCGGATGATGACGATATGCCGGTGGTGCGCTCGATTGTGCATGATTCCGCGCGCAATGATTATCATTTTTCATCGATCGTGATGGGCATCGTCAAAAGCGATCCGTTTCAACTAAACCGCAAGCCGGACGCGGCGAGCGTGGCCGCCCGTTAAGCAGGAGGGAATCAGCATGTTGATCAGCAAGAAACATATTTCGCGCCGCATGGTTTTGCGCGCCGCCGGGGTCACCCTGGCTCTGCCGCTGCTCGACTCCATGTTCCCCGCGCTCACGCCCACGGCGAAGGCCGCCGCCACTCCCAAAATCCCCCGCTTCGTCGGCATCTTCAATCCGCACGGCTGGGCGCCTGAGTATTCGGC
>Ga0075021_10002238_pt1 | contig 10072 bp, 6 predicted proteins | sample ColStrG_CSR_2012_FD_72749 | JGI IMG/M metagenome (GOLD analysis project Ga0075021, IMG submission 72749) | Freshwater sediment microbial communities in response to fracking from Pennsylvania, USA - Cold Stream Run_MetaG_CSR_2012 | ecosystem: Environmental > Aquatic > Freshwater > Creek >... | reverse complement strand
AGCGGCTCTACAACCCGGAGATCCAGACCAAGTACAACATCGTGCCCGGACTCATGGGGGTGGTGCTCACCATGACCATGGTCATCATCACCGCCCTGGCCATCACCAGGGAGCGCGAGCGCGGCACCATGGAAAACCTGCTGTGCACGCCGGTGAGGCCCTTCGAGGTGATGATCGGCAAGATCATCCCCTACATCGTGGTGGGCTACATCCAGATGCTTCTCATCATCCTTGCGGCCAAGGTGATCTTCGGTGTGCCCATTCTGGGGAGCCTGCCGCTATTGCTTTGCGTGTCCATCCTGTTCATCGCCGCGAATCTCGCCGTGGGGATAACGTTCTCCACCGTGGCCCAGAACCAGCTCCAGGCCATGCAGATGGCGTTCTTCTTCTTTTTGCCGTCGATTCTGCTGTCGGGCTTCATGTTCCCGTTCCAGGGCATGCCCAATTGGGCGCAGTGGGTGGGGTCGGTGCTGCCGCTGACCCATTACCTGCGGGTGGTGCGGGGGATCGTGCTCAAGGGCAACGGACTGGCGGACATCGCGCCGGAGCTGTGGCCCATGGCGCTGTTTCTGGCGGTGATGATGCTGGTGGCGGTGAAGAGGTACCGGCAGACGCTGGATTAGGCGTTCTTCCTGAGCATGGGCCACAGCTCCGAAAGCAGCATCCCGGCCAGCATCAGCGCGCACCCCACCAACCCCCGGGTCGTCAAAATCTCGCCGATGAGAACCCAGCCCGCCAGGGCGGCGAATACCGACTCCATGCTCAGGATGATGGCCGCATGCGACGGGTTGGCGTCGCGCTGGGCCACCAGTTGCAGCGTGTAGGCCACGCCCACGGAAAAGAGCCCTCCATAGAGAATGGGTACGGCGGCCGCCCAAAGCCCGGCAAGGGCGAAGGATTCCCCCGAGGCGACGGCGATGCACAGGCTGACTACGGAGCAGACCGTGTACTGCCCCACGGCCAGGCGTATGGGGTTCATGCGCGGGGCGAACCAGGAGGCCACCAGCACGTGTCCGGCCCAGAAGAACGCCCCGATGAACTCCAGCAGGTCGCCCTGGTTGACGCTGAAATCCTCCGTCACGCTCAAGAGGTACATGCCGGCCACCGCCACGACGGCCCCGATCCAGGTGCCAAGCGGCGTGCGCCTGCCCCAGAAGATGGCGAAAAGCGGCACCAGGATCACGTAGAGGCAGGTGATGAATCCGGCCTTGCCGGCGGTGGTGTATTGCAGGCCGATCTGCTGGAGGCTGGCCCCCAGGGTGAGCACCAGCCCGGCGCACAGATAGCCGAGCATGGGTCTTACGTGCATTCCGGGCGCCGGGCCCATGGCCTTGTCCGAGCGGGCGGCCAAAGGGAGCAGGGCGCAGGCTCCCAGGGCGAAGCGCACGCCGTTGAAGACGAAGGGCCCCACGTGGTCCGCGCCCACGCGCTGGGCCACGAAGGCCAGCCCCCAGATGAGGGCGGTGGTTGTGAGCAGCAGGTCGGCCTTGAGGGTGGTCAAACCCCGGCCGGTGGCGACGGACATGGACACTCCTTGGCCTGATTCAGGCCAGACGGTGGCAATACACGCAAGGCGCGGGGGAGATCAAGAAATGGGTTGAAGAGTGGTCCGCCGATTGCATAATAGTTAGTCATGAAAACGACCGGAAAAGCATCTAATTTGTCGGGTGAAACACAGGCGAAGGCAACCCACCTGGATCATACCATTTTCTCGAAGCATTTCGATTGGGAAGAGCTGAGCCTCCTGGCCGGATTCATGACATATCAGAATCTGCTTCCGGGGGAGTTTCTGTGCGAGGAAGGCGATCCGGGGACCTTCATGGGGGTGCTGCTGCGCGGGGTGCTGTCGGTGGTGAAGAACGCGCCCTGTGAATCGCCGACGTTGGTGTGCGACATCCACAGGGGGCATGTGGTGGGCGAGCAGGCCCTGGTGGACCGCGAGCCCAGGTCCGCGTCCATCCTCGCCCAGACTCCGGCTGCGCTCCTGGTTTTGCGCAGGGAGGCCTACGAGGTGATCGTGAACAACCACCCCAGGCTCGGGGTAAAGCTCATGGGCGTGCTGGCCAGCGAGATGAGCGCGCGCCTCAGGATGGCCACGGGGCAGCTGGCCTGCGGCAATGGAGCCAAGGCGGCCAAGAGATAAGCGCGAAACTGCCCTGCGCCTGAGCCCGTGAAAGGCGGGCAAGGCGTCTTGTCGCCGTTGATCGTCGCGGAGCGGAAAGGGTGTCCAGAGGGCGAAGCCCTTTGGCCGCCGGAGGCTTTCCCCCTGAGCGGCGGCGCTCTCTCAGGAATCGTCTTTTTCCAGCGTGACGAGCATTTCCGATGCTTCGGTGAAGTCCGGCTTGATCACCAGGGCCTGGCGCAGGTGCGAGGCGGCCTTTTCCTTGTCGGCTGCGTGCAGGTAGGCCTTGGCGATGTTGTAGTGCAGGTTCTCGTCGGTGGGCGTCAGCGCCAGCGCCCGGGTGTAGGCGTGCAGCGCCCCGGAGAGGTCGCCCGAGCGGCGCAGGCGCACGCCCAGGGTGTTGTAGGGGTTCACGGCGTCGGGATCGTGGGAGAGAATCTCCACGTAGAGTTCCTTGAGCTCCTGCAGTTTGTCCTGCATGGCCAGGATGTCCGCCGTTTTCTTCAGGTATTCGAGATGCTTTTCCTGGTCGCCCAGTCCCTTGTGGGCGTAGGCCAGCCCCCGGTAGGCCTCGGCGAAGAGGGCGTTCACGGCCAGGGCCTTGTTGAAGCAGGCGATGGCCTGTCCGAATTCCTGCTGGCGCAGAAATTCAAGCCCCTTGTTGAACCATTCCAGCGAATCGTTTTCCTGGGCCGTGACGGCGGACAGTTCCTTGACCGCTTCGCCGAACTGGCCGGTGAAGGCCAGGTCCACGCCCATTTGCACGCGCTCCAGGCTGGTCTCGTCGGGCCGGGTGCTTTCCCAGGCGGCCTTGAGGTGCTTGGCGAAGGTGTCCAGGACGTAGGGACGCAGCACGTATCCGCCGCATCCGGCCGAGATGGCCTTGAGCACGCGTTCGCGTCTGCCGTCGGTGGAGACCATGACCACGGCCTTCTGTTTGAGGTTGGTCAGGCTTTTGAGGTCCTTGAGGCATTGCGAGCCCGTGAGCGGGCCGACCTTGTCCCCCACTAGGATCAGCTGAACGGACGCTTCGGCCAGCGACGACTTGGCTGCGTCCAGGCCCGAAAACTGGTGGATTCTGCTGAAACCGAGCTTGGAAAGGGCGAGGCGGTCCTTGCTTTGCTGCACGGAATCGGAGTTGATGAGGGCGACGCCCATTGATGCGGGCTCGAAGTTCATCGTCTTCAAATAGCATCGCGCCCGGTAAGTGGCAAGAAAACCCCAAGCTTACCGGGCGCGTTGAAACCCTGACGGTGGGATGCGTTTATGCGTTTCCGCCGTTGAAATCCTGGCCCTGGGCGGAGTGGGCGGCGGCCATGCGGCGCTGCATCTCGGCGATGGTGCGGTCGAGAATTTCGCGCAGCCTGAGCGCGTTGGCCGGGGTGAGCACGATACGGTTGGCGATTTTCACCTGGTTGGCGGCGGATCTGTTCACGTTGCCGAACTCCAGGATGACGTCGTCGGGGCCCGCGAATACCGTGAAAAAGTCCCGGTAGACGTATTCGATGTCGGCGGGAATCTGCATCTGAACCTGCTGGTTCTGGTCGGACATGGGGTGCTCCTGGGATATTGCCGGGTTGCGGCTCTCAGATGATGGTTCTCATGCGCATGACCCGCTGGATGGCGTCGGCCAGCACCGGCGGATCGAAAGGTTTGGGCACGAGGCCGTCCATCCCTTCCTTGAGGAACCGGAGGTGATCTTTGGCGGTGGAGTAAACGGTGAGCGCGATGATGGGGATGCGGCGGTCCACGCCGGGCAGCTCGCCCCCCCGGATCAGGCGGGTAGCGGTAAGGCCGTCCATGACCGGCATCTGGATATCCATGATGACTACGTCGAAGCTCCCGCCCATGAGCATCTTGAGGCCTTCCTGGCCGTCGGCCGCGCCTTCGGCCTGGTAGCCCATGCGCTTGAGCATGAGCAGCGCCGTGGCCAGGTTGATGTGTTCGTCCTCGACCACCAGGACGCGGATTCCTTCGGCGCCGGGAATGTGCTGGGGAGACGGGGGGGCGATGGCGTCTTCATCCTGTCCCGGCCAGAAGGAGGCGGTGAACTGGAAGCGGCTGCCCTCGCCGGGGGTGCTTTCCACCCATATCCTGCCACCGAGCAGCTCCGCCAGGCTCCGGGCGATGGAAAGGCCGACTCCGGTGCCGCTGTGGGACTTGGTCAACGTGTCCTCGGCCAGGGAGAAACTCTCGAATATCCCGGGGAGTTTTTCCTGGCAGATGCCGATGCCCGTATCCTCCACCGTGAAGACGAGGCTCATGGACCCCAGGCAGGTGATGAGCCCGAGCTTGCGCAGCTCCTCTTCGGCCATGATGTCGACGCTCACGAGCACGACTCCCTGCTGGGTGCAGTGGATGGCGTTGGAGACGAGATTGGCCAGGATCTGCCTGAGCCTGAACTCATCCCCGGTGATGACCACGGGCACGTCCTGGCCCACTTCGGCCACCAGTTCGAGCCCCTTGAGCCGGGCCTGCACCTCGAAACTGCGCATCACCGAGGCCACGGTTTTGCGGATGGAGAAAGGCCGCATGGCGGGCTGGAGCGCATGGGAGGAGATGTCGGCCAGGTCCAGGAGGGAGTTGATGGCCCGCAGGAGCCGCTCGCCGGACTCGCTGACGATGTCCCACAGTTCGCGATGATCCTCGGTCAGGATGAGGTCGTCGGACAGCTGGGCCGCGCCCAGGATGCCGTTCAGGGGGGTGCGCAGCTCGTGGCTCAGGTTGGCCAGAAACTGCGTCTTGGCCATGAACGAGGCTTCCGCGCGCTGCTTGGCCTGGATGAGCGCCCGCTCCATCTGCTTGCGTTCGGTGATGTCCTTGGAGAACGTGCCCAGGTTGGCGATGGCCCCGTGGGCGTCCACTATGGGGTAGATGCTCACCCAGAAGGTGCGGCTGCCCTGATCCTCTTCGTATTCGATGGGTTTGCCCGTGGCCACCACCTTTTCGGCCATGGCCCGGCGGAACTGGCCCACGTCGGGGTCGAGGTGCTTGTAGATGCTTTTGCCGAGCAGCTCTTCGGGGAGCATCCCCCTGCGGCGGGCGGTCTCGTCGTTTAGGGCCATGAGGCGCCCGTTGACGTCCATGAGCACGGCCGAATCGCGGGTGGCGTTCAGCAGCTCGCGAAGCCGATGGTGTTCTCCGTGGAAATGCTTTTCCATCTTGACCCAGGAGGTCACGTCCTCGCGGATGATCACCGCTCCGCCGGCCATGGTGCCGGACGGGACGCCCGCCGCCCGGATGGTCTGGTACCCGGACTGGCCTCCGCTGAATTCCTGGGTGTAGACCTTTTCCAGCAGGACCTCGCCGCCATCGATGGCGGGCTTCAAGGCCCCGCCCACACCCGAAGACACGATGCCCGGCAAGGCGAAGATCGATTTCCCGAGGAAATAGCTGCGCTCGTGCAGCCCTTGCGCAAAATGCTTGAGGTGCCAGTCGTTGACGAAACAGATCACCCCGCGGCAATCGACGAACATGATGGAGACGGGCGCCTTTTGCGCAAGAACCTGGAACTCTACGGGAAATGCCTGGAGGGGAGAGAGCATGACTGCCTGCCTGTATCGAGACAAGTGGAGACCGGGGCGGCTTGATACTACTCGCGCCGCACATGGCCAACGGCTGCCCGATGTGTGCTTGACCACTATCACGCGCATTTGGTTACGGTCCAGCGTCGAAAAAATGCTACCGTATTGGTCTGAATTGGGAATGGGAACGGATTAGGTGAAGATGCGTATGTCCAGTCAGGAGGAAGGAGCAAAATTGAGGATGGTTAATGTGTCGCCGGGGGAGCGGCTGAAATAATTAAAATACTGAAATAGCGAAGATATTTTAATTGAGCCCGCTCTCTTCGCCTTGCGAGGGGAACCGCAGGGTAAACGTGGTTCCTTCGCCAATCTTTGATTTGACCGTGATGGTTCCGCCATGGTGCTTCACCACGATGTCATGGCAGATCGCCAAGCCCTGCCCAGTGCCTTTGCCGACATCCTTTGTAGTGAAGAAAGGATCAAAAATCCGGTGCAGATTGCTTTCAGGGATGCCACAGCCAGTGTCGGACACCGAAAGCTCAAACCAATTTTGAATGCGACGCGTCGTGATGGTGATGATTCCCTTGGCCTGCGTATCGGCGTATTTATCCGCGAGAGCATGACTGGCGTTCACCAGAATGTTAAGAAGCACCTGGTTGAACTCGCCCGGGACGCAGTAGAGATATTTTGCCGACGGATCAAGGTCGAGTTGGATTTCCCCATGGTATTTCCACTCGTTGCGGCTGATCGTGATAGTGTTCTGGATGGCGCTGGGAATGTCCAGGGAGCTTTTCACATCGCCACCGGCATGCGAAAAGCGTTTCATCGAGCTGACTATTCTCGCAACCCGGGCCACACCCTCCCTGGATTGAGCAATGGCTTTGGGCACCTCTTCAAGGAGAAACTCCAGATCGAGCCCGGCGCCGGTCTGGCCGCTGGGCTCATGAGGGGCCGTCACGGCGGTGGTCAGATCGTTGAAAGCCCCTTCCAGAAAACTCAGGTTGTCTCCCACGAACTGAATGGGCGTGTTGATCTCGTGCGCGATGCCCGCCGCCAGCCCGCCTATGGATTCCAGCCGTTGGGCCAGGGCAAGTTGCCGTTCCAGATCCTTTCTTACGGTCAAGTCAAACATGATTTCATTGAGATAGATTTTTCCAGACTTCATCACGGAAATAACCGTCTTCGCTACTGGAACGATGGATCCATCGGGCCGTTCCACCATGAATTCTTCATTGACGATGTTTTCATGGAGCAAGGGACATTCCTTCACAGTTGAACCATCATGTCCCCGAAGCCATTTGATATTGTTGCAATATTTGCCAACAAGTTCTTCAGGTGATGTGCCGAGAATCTCACCAGCAATAGCGTTGACCTCCACGATAGTGAAGGTGCTTGGATCGATTATGATGATTCCGGCTTTGATTTCCGTGAGGATTTTCCGCAGGAGTTCTTCGTTTGCTCGCAGTTCCGCGTCAGCCTTCTTGTGTTCCTCCTTGCTGCGAAGCGAGATTATCCCGAAGGAAAGATCATTGGCTAATTCCGCAAGCAAATCTATCTCCGCCACATCGAAGGCGTCCGTTTCCCGTGCGTATATGTTCAGCACACCCAGGCAGGCGTCTCCGTCGCACAAGGGAAGGGCGATGGAAGAACCGAAATTCCGAGCCATGGCCTCTGTCCGCCAGGGGGTCATCGCCGGGTCGGTGGCGATGTCTTTCGATATTTGAATCTGCTTGGTCTTGATGGCGTTCCCGGTTGGCCCCAGTCCCGTTTTCGATTCATCCCATGTGATCATTATGGATTTAAGATAACCGTCGTCGGCGCCCCAAGATCCGATGGGTTTTATTTTTTTCACATTGCCTTGATATGGGACGCCGACCCAGGCCATGGCATATCCGCACATATCAACCAATATTTTGCAAACACTGTTGACATACGACAGTTCATTCTGCGCCCTGACCAGTGTCCTCCCGCTCTCCTTGATGGCCTGGAGCGTCCTGTTGGAGCTAAATAATGCCTCCTCCACCCGTTTTCGTTCGGTAATATCCTGGCCCTGGGCGATGGTGGCGACAATATCCCCTCCCTTCTGGCCTTGAATGCCCGCGGAATTCCAGAGCACCGTTCGTACGGACCCGTCCACATGCTGGATGGGGATCTCCACCGTTTCCCACTGCTCCCCGAGGGAAGAGGTCCGGCGTATGTATTCCATGGTGAGTTCTACCCGGTCAGGCGGGAAGAGGATGCCGAGGGGGCGGCCAATGGCGGCAGAGGCTTCGAGGCCGGTCAGCCGTTCGAAAGCCTGATTGAACTGGATGATCCTAAATGTCGGATCCCAGACGATGATCGGCGCGTTGGCATAGGTTATCAGGCTGGTGAGAAACTGGCTCGTCTGGCGCAACTCTTCCTCGACGTGTTTGCGTTGGGAGATGTCGCGAGCGATACCTAATATGCCGATGACATTCCCCTCGGTATCCCGCAGGGGCGTCTTGATGGTTTCAAACAGGCCGTGATAGCCGTCATCGGCAAATGTAAGCCACTCTTCGTTGATGCTGGAACCGTCTTTCTCCATGGACTTGCGGTCATGGGCACGGAAAAAATCCGCAAGATCCTTATCTACGAAATCGTAATCCGTCTTGCCGATGATGTCTTTCGATTTTGCTCCAAAGAACCGCTCAAAGGTCGGGTTGGAGCCGAGATAGATGCCGTCAAGGTTTTTGAGCCATACTAGATCGGGTATTGCTTCCACCAGGTTGCGGAACAGAACTCCAGCACCTTTCGAGAAGTAGGCGTCAGGGTAATCACATTGGCCGGGGTCTTCAACGTTGGACTTAAGGAGCAATTCCAGTTCCGAGATACGCGCATATGCAGTGGCCAGTTCCGCGATAAGCTGATCTTTTGTCTTATCCGAATCCTGCATGGCTGTGACCTGCCCAGGCTGCTCGTGCAAATTTCAATGTTTGTGCTCTTCAAAGCCTGTTGAAGACGCCTCGTGTCCGGCTTACTCGCACGGGAATTCTGTCTCGAAACGGGTGGCTTGTGACCATCGGTCTCAGGAAAGCCTGTTGTAGTGTACTCCAATGTCCCGAAAAGTTAAGGGCCTCACGACTGATGTCGTAAGACCCTGTAATATTTGGTGGAGGCGATGAGGATCGAACTCACGACCGCAGCGTTGCGAACGCCTCCAGGTTCGGCCGCTTTTCCGGCCAAAGGGGCAGGCAGATCACTCCTCTGACCAAGAATGTACAAAATGACTGAAAAGCATACGTAAAGGTACGAAGCTCTGAGCCTCAAGGCCTCGTTTGACATCCCATCGCGCCGCTTCGAACCCATGAGAGTAAGTATATCCGGGTATCACAGGCGTAACAATCTTGAAAGATTGATTATTTTCGGCAGAAAGTTCCCGTTGTCCATAAACCGGACCGCTAGCGGTTTTCTGGCACATGCCTTGCTCAATTCCTCTTCGCGACGTCGAAAAGGAGCCCCTTATGTATGAACTCCCTGATCGTGCGCCGGTCACGATTCACGACACAACCCTGCGTGACGGCGAGCAGACCGCGGGCGTCGCCTTCACCCTGGATGAGCGCTTGGCCATCGCCCGCAGCCTGGACGAGGCCGGTGTCCCGGAACTGGAGGTGGGCATCCCGGCCATGGGGCCGCAGGAGCAGGAGGAAATCCGCGCCCTGGCCGGGCTCGGCCTTGCGGCCCGTCTGGTGGTCTGGTGCCGCATGCGCCAGGAGGACCTGGACGCCGCGCGGGCCTGCGGGGTGGGCGCGGTGAATCTCTCCATCTCCCTTTCCGACCAGCAGATCGCCCGCAAGCTCGGCCGCGACAGGGCCTGGGTGCTCGGGCAGATCGGGACCATGACCGCCCACGCGCTGGACATGGGCTTCGACGTCTGCGTCGGGGGCGAGGACAGCTCCCGGGCCGACCCCGACTTTCTGTTGCGCGCGGTGGACACGGCCGAGCGGGCCGGAGCCAGGCGGTTCCGCTTCGCGGACACCCTGGGCGTGCTCGATCCGTTCACCTCACGGGACATTTTCGAGCGGCTGCGCCGTGCCAGCTCGTTTGAGCTGGAAATCCACGCCCACAACGACCTGGGCATGGCCACGGCCAACACCCTGGCCGCCGTGCGGGGCGGGGCCACCCACGTGAACACCACGGTGAACGGCCTGGGCGAGCGCGCCGGCAACGCCCCCCTGGAGGAAGTGGCCATGGCCCTGCGCCAATTGTACGGCGTCCACACCGGGGTTTCGCCGCTTCGCCTCAAGGAGGTGTCCGAGATGGTGGGGCGGGCGTCCGGGCGGCCTGTGCCGGTGAACAAGGCCATCGTGGGCGAGGCCATCTTCACCCACGAATCCGGCATCCACGTGAGCGGCCTCCTGCGCGACCCGGCCAACTACCAGGCCCTGGACCCGGGGGAGCTCGGCCG
>Ga0075021_10002236_pt1 | contig 10079 bp, 9 predicted proteins | sample ColStrG_CSR_2012_FD_72749 | JGI IMG/M metagenome (GOLD analysis project Ga0075021, IMG submission 72749) | Freshwater sediment microbial communities in response to fracking from Pennsylvania, USA - Cold Stream Run_MetaG_CSR_2012 | ecosystem: Environmental > Aquatic > Freshwater > Creek >... | reverse complement strand
CTGGATTTGCAGACGATGGAGTATCGCGCAAAGCAAAAAGCGCGATTCGCTTCGATTGAAGCGGGAAAAGCGGTGGAAGACACGCGCGAACGGCTGCGGGCGCTGCTGACGCCGCTATTCGAAGGCGCGAAGACGGACAAGGCGCAGCAGTTTATCTGGGGCGGCCTTTCGGAAATGTGTTTGTATGCCGGACGGCGGATGCCGGAGATTTCGGAGCACGTGGAGGACGTGGACCGCGCAATGCGCTGGGGATTTGCGTGGGAGCTGGGGCCGTTTGAGATGGTCGATGCGATTGGGTTGGCGGCGTTCGCGGAGCAGATCAAGAAAGAGGGAAGGGCGCTGCCGGGGATTTTTGAGAAGGCGCTGGCGAGCGGGCGAAAGAGTTTTTACGAATCAGACAAAGGCAGCGCCAGCGTTTTTGATTTTGCGACTGGTGGCAGTAAGAAAGTAGAAGCGCCGGCCGGTATTCTGCTGCTGAAGAACCTGAAGGAGGCGGGCCGCGAGGTGGAACGCAATTCCGGCGCGAGCTTGATCGATCTCGGCGATGGAGTGGTGTGCTGCGAATTTCATTCGAAGATGAATGCGATCGGCTCCGACCTGATCGCCATGATCCACAAAGGGATTAAGCGCCTGGAGACGGATTTTGACGCCATGGTGATTGCCAACCAGGCCACGAATTTTTCGGTGGGCGCGAATTTGATGCTGGTGCTGGTGGGCGCGCAGGAGCAGGAGTGGGATGATCTGCACATGGCGGTGAAGCAGTTTCAGAACGTGAATCTAGCGATTAAATATGCGCCGAAGCCGGTGGTGGCCGCGCCGCAGGGTATGGCGCTTGGCGGAGGGTGCGAGATCAGTTTGCACGCGGCGAAGATTCATGCGGCGGCCGAAGCGTATATCGGGCTGGTGGAAGCGGGCGTGGGGCTGATTCCCGGCGGTGGCGGAACGAAAGAGATGCTGATTCGCGCGAATGAGAGCGCCGCTTCGGGGGATGACCTGGATTTGTTCCACACGCTGAAGCCGGTGTTCGAAAACATTGCCACCGCGAAGGTGGGCACCAGCGCCGAAGAGTGCCGCGAACTTGGATATTTGCGGCGAACGGACTCGTATTCGATGAACCGGGAACGCACCGTGGCGGACGCGAAGCAGACGGCGTTGGGATTGGTGCGCGGCGGATGGAAGTCGGCGGCGAATTCATGGCAGGAAGGTGCGCAGACCACACAGATTAAAGTGTTGGGCGAATCGTTTCTGGCGGCGGGGAAAATGGCAATTCATTTGATGGTGCGTGGCGGATACGCTTCGGATTACGACGCGCATGTGGCGCGGAAGCTGGCGAATATTCTGGCGGGTGGAGCGTTGTCGGCGCCGCAGATGGTGAGTGAGCAGTACGTGTTGGATCTGGAGCGCGAGGCGTTTGTATCGTTGTGCGGGGAGAAGAAGACCCAGGAGCGGATTGCGCACACGCTGAAGACCGGGAAGCCGTTGAGGAATTGACGTTGGATCGGTTGTGGTGATGTACGCGAGCGAACGAGAAAAGCGCCCGCGTTAGAAGACGGCCGCTACACAAATCTTGCGTTTGGGCTGGAATCGGCGAAAAGTGTATAAAAACGTATTGAGATGATGATTTTAGATGTATTATGCTGGCGCTGTTGTGGAGATGCGCCGTGCAACGATTGCTTGCCCCTCGTGAAGCCGCCAACATACTTGGCATCAGTTACCCCACGCTGAAGCAGTGGATTTACAAAAACAAGATTAAGACCGCGAAGACGCCTGGAGGGCACCACCGCGTTCCGGAGTCGGAGATCGACCGGCTGTTTCCCAAGAAGCTGGAGCGCGGCGATTTTACGCGGCGGCGCGAGGGGTTTCGTAAGATTTCCGGGCGCAATCAACTCGTCGGTCGTGTCGTGTCGCTGAAATACGGAGACCTGCTGGCACAGGTGACGCTGGCGATTGGGGAGCAGCATATCACCGCCATCATTACCGCCGATGCTGCGAAGGAAATGCGGCTGAAGCCGGGCGAGCGGGCGGCGGCGTTGATTAAGTCCACGGAAGTCATGATTCTCCGGGTGTGACCTCTTTCCTGAACCTCTCTGCGGGCGAAAAGATGATCGATAGAAAACAAAACCATAAATCACGAGGCGTGGGTGTTTTGCTCCGCGGCGTGCTGGGACTTTGCGGGGCGCTGTTTTTTGTCGGGGGCGTCGGGGCCCAGACGATTCGTATTGCCGCTGCTGCTGATCTGCAATATGCCTTGGCGGACCTGACGGGACAATACGAGAAGCATTCACCCGCGAAGCTGGCGGTGACGTATGGATCGAGTGGGAATTTCTACTCGCAGATCCAGAATGGCGCGCCGTTCGATCTTTATTTGTCGGCGGACGTGACGTACCCGCAAAAATTGGTGGAAGCGGGGCTGGGGGAAAGAGATTCGTTGTATCGGTATGCGCGCGGCCGCATCGTGCTGTGGGTCGCGAGGGATTTTCCGCTGGATCCGGCGCTGCTGGAATGGAAAATTCTGGAGGAGCCGCGAGTACAGAAAATCGCCATTGCGAATCCGGAGCATGCGCCCTACGGCGCGGCGGCGGTGGAAGCGCTTAAAAAGGCTGGCATGTACGACAAGGTGCGGGCGAAGTTTGTATATGGGGAGAATATTTCGCAGACGGCGCAATTCGTGCAATCCGGTGGTGCACAAGTGGGAATAGTGGCTCTTTCCCTGGCGATATCGCCTGCCATGCGCGATGGAAAGCGCTGGGAGATCTCGCAAGAATTGTATCCGCCATTGAACCAGGCAGTGGTGATGTTAAAGTCCGCGCAAAATCAGAGCGCTGCTCGTGCTTTCCTGGAGTTTCTGAAAAGTGATATAGCGCGGGCAACGCTTAAGCGTTATGGATTCACGGCAGCCGAGGGTTCGGCCGCTGCGATGGCTGGCAAGCCATGAACGCCGAGCCGCTGCTACTTTCGTTCCGACTGGCGGCGATTGTTTCTTTGTTGTTGTTGCTGATTGGAATGCCGCTGGCCTATTGGCTGGCGTTTTCGAAATGGCGCGGGAAATTCTTGTTGGAGGCGGTGGTGGCGTTGCCGTTGGTGTTGCCGCCGACGGTGCTTGGATTTTATGCGCTGGGGGCGCTGGGTCCGCGCGGTTTTTTGGGACGAATGTCGCAGGCGCTGTTCGGGCACGCCTTGGCATTTACATTTGGTGGTTTGGTGATTGCTTCGATTTTCTATAGTTTGCCGTTTGCCGTGCAACCGCTGGTGGCGGCGTTCGAATCGTTGGACCGGCGCTTACTGGATGCATCGGCGGTTTTGGGTGCCGGACGAACACGGACATTCTTGCGCGTGATTGTGCCGCTAGCGTGGCCGGGGTTGGTGACCGCTGTGGTGCTGAGTTTTGCGCACACGCTGGGGGAGTTTGGCGTGGTGCTGATGGTCGGCGGGAATTTGCCGGGTATCACGCGCACCGTATCCATCGATATTTATGACCGCGTGCAGGCGCTCGACTATGCCGGGGCGCAGGCGATGTCGCTGCTGCTGTTGGCCATTTCGTTTGCGGTTTTGTGCGTGGTGTACGGATTGAACCGGCGGGTGTGGCGGCCGTGGCTGGCGAAGTAAATTCCTCGATGCTTTCCGTGTCCATTCGAAAGGCATTCCCCTCGACTGCGAGGAATTCCGCGGCGTTCGCCTTGGATGTGTCGGCGGAATTTCCGGCGGGCGTTACGGTGTTGTTTGGACCGTCTGGGGCGGGAAAGTCGACGGTGCTGGATTGCATTGCGGGATTGCAGCGGCCCGATGCAGGGTTGATACGGCTTGACGATGCGATTCTGTTCGATGGCGCTCAGCGAAAATCGTTGCGGCCTGCGGAACGAAAAATTGCGTATGTGTTTCAGACGCTCGCGTTGTTCCCGCACTTGACGGTGGAAGAAAACGTTGCGTATGGATTGCACGTCCTGCCGCGCGCTGAACAGGCCAGCCGAGTGGAGAGTGGGTTGAAGGCGTTTGGCGTGGAAGGGTTGCGTGGGAGAAAGCCGGCGCAAATTTCCGGGGGCGAGAAGCAACGAGTTGCGCTGGCACGATCGTTGGTTACGCAGCCTCGAGCGTTATTGCTGGACGAGCCGTTGACAGGGCTGGATACCGGATTGAAGTCCGCGATCATGGAGGATCTTCGCGCGTGGAATCAGGCCAATGGAATTCCCATTGTTTATGTGACCCACACGCACGACGAAGTGCTTTCGTTGGGCGAGCGAGTCGTCGGTATGGAAGCCGGGCGCGTGATACAGACTGGGACCCCACGGGAAATTTTGGGTGCACCGCGTACGCGATTGCTGGCGGACGCCGCGGGTTACGAGAATTTTCTGGAGGCGGTGGTTATCGAGCGGAGGCCGGAAGACGGAGTGATGCGCGTACAATTGCGCGGCAAGCGGATGGAGTTGGAAGTGCCGATCATGGAGGGCGAGCGCGGCGATCAAGTGGGAATTGCGATTCATGCGGGAGATGTTTTGGTGGCCAATGAAGAGCCGCGAGGATTGAGCGCGCGGAATGTCTTGGCCGGGCGGATCGTTTCGATTGAGGCGAGAGGTTATGCTGCGGAATTGAAAATCGAGGCAGGGGTGCAGATGGTGGCGCATGTGACGCCGGGCGCGGTCCGGGCCTTGGGGTTGGAGACCGGAAAGCCGGTTTGGACGGTAATCAAGACGCACTCGTGCCATCTGGTGAAGGTCTAGCTCCCACCCTTGCTCACTCTGTCATCCCGACCGAGGTGCCGCGCTCTTTGCGGCACGGAGCGGAGGGATCGCGGCAAGCCGTCAACATCGAGATGCACAAAGTGCATGCACGCCTTTCGGCTAAGTCTTGCCGAGCCTCTGCTATTATAAAAATCGCGGTCGCAAAGGGGAGTTTCGTGGCACAGAAGAGCGCCAAGCCGAAGAAAACACCCAAGCCCTTGCGCGCCCGCATTGTTCCTCGAGAAGCCGGCAAGGAAAAGCCCAGCACCCGATTGCAAGAAGTGCTGCACAGCGCGGCGAACATTTTTTTCGCAAAGGGATTCCACGCGACCAGCATCGAGGACGTGGCGCGCGACGTGGGCATGCTGAAAGGGTCGCTGTATTACTACATCAAGTCCAAGGATGACTTGCTGTTTCAGCTGTTGCAGGCCGGAATCGAAGACGGCGACGCATATATCGCGCGGCAGATCGATCCAGAAGGCGAACCGTTGGAGCAACTGGAGCGGGCGATTCGGGCGCAGATCGACTACATCATTAAAAACCGCGTGCCGTTTGGATTGTTCTTGCATGAGTTCGATTCGCTTTCCGGGAAGCGGCAGCACAAATTGATTTCGGTGATGTCGCGGTACAATAACCGCTTCGTGGACTTGGTGAAACGCGGACAAGCGCAAGGGAAATTGATGGAAGGCGAGCCTTGGCTGATCGTGAATGGGATTTTGGGGATGTGCAATTGGCTGTATCGCTGGTATGACACCGATCCAGCGTCGAATCGGGCAAATGGATCGAATCCAGAACAAGTGAAGCAGGTTTTTTTGCGGATTGTGTTGGAAGGGCTACGGAAGAAGTGACTTTGGGTGTTGGTTTACGGAGTGCAACTTCGGATGAAATCGAAAATTGTGGATTCTTTGGATGCGGCGATCGCGGATATTCCGGATGGCGCGCGGATTATGTTCGGCGGATTTGGTGGCGCGGGTTTCCCGAACAATTTAATTCAAGCGCTTTCGCGCAAAGGCGTGAAGGACATCACCGCGATCAGCAACAATTGCGGGACGCGAGAAGGCGAATTGGGCGTGATGTTCAAGAACGGGCAGGTGCAGCACGTGATTGCTTCGTTTCCCGGACCACATTCCAATTATTTTCAGGAGCGCTTTGCTAAGGGCGAGGTAACTTGCGAACTGGTGCCGCAAGGAATTTTGTGCGAACGCATGCGCGCGGCCGCTGCAGGATTACTGGGATTTTATACGACGGTCGGAGTTGGTACGGAAATAGCTAAGGGCAAAGAGGAGCGCGTGATTAATGGCAAGCGCTGCATCCTGGAAGCGCCGATTCATGCGGATTTTGCGCTGATCAAAGCGGAACAGGCGGATGAGCTGGGTAACTTGACGTACCGGCTGGCGGCGCGGAATTTCAATCCGATCATGGCCATGGCCGCGAAGATGACCATTGTGGAAACGGATGAGATTGTTCCGGTGGGAGCGATTGCGCCGGAAAACGTGATCACGCCGGCGATTTTCGTTCACCGGATCGTGCAGGCGAAGGGCATGCGGTTTCAAGGATAAGGTAGGCGCACAAATATGACGGAAAATGTGACGACAGAGAAGCCGCGGTTGACTCGAGAGCAGATTGCACAGCGAGCGGCGCAGGAATTGACGGACGGAGCGTACGTGAATCTCGGCTGGGGCATCCCGAATTTGATTGCGGATTATTTGCCAAAGGGGCTGACCGTTTACTTTCACAGTGAAAATGGAATTCTGGGGATGGGGCGGCGCGCGAAGGCGGGCGAAGAAGATTTTGACCTGGTGGATGCGATGAAAGTGCCGGTGACACTGATTCCCGGAGCGTCGTTTTTTCACCAGGCGGATGCGCACTTGATGACGCGTGGCGGACACCTGGATGTTGCGGTGCTGGGAGGATTCCAGGTTTCAGAAAAAGGCGATTTGGCGAACTGGAAGATTCCGGGCGCGAAGGGCAGCGGAGGGATTGGTGGCGCGATGGACATTGCGGCTGGCGCGAAGAATTTGATTGTCTGCATGGAGCACAACACCAAGGAAGGTGCGCCGAAGATTGTGAAGCAGTGCAGCTATCCACTGACGGGGCTGGCATGCACGAACACGATTGTTACGGATCTGGCGGTGATTGATGTGACGCCGGAGGGATTGGTATTGCGCGAAGTTGCGCCCGGGTGGACCGCGGAGGAAGTGCAGGCGCGCACGGAAGCGAACTTGGCAATGAAGGGGAAGGTGCCGGAGATGAAGTTGGGGTAGCGATCAACGCGCGGTGACCGGTCAGAACTTTGATGATGGCGTTGGCTGGTTGCCACGATCCCTCCGCTCCGCAGCGCCAAGATGCGCCGCTGCTCCAAACGAAGGATAGGAAGGGCGAGGATCGGGAGGCGACGAATTTAAGATCGGTCGGTGATTCGCACAACGTAAAGCGGCGGTGAACCGCCGCACTCCAAATTAGAGGCGGGCGGCTACTCGGGCCGCAATGTGGTTGTTGGGAGTGAGAATTACGATGACCAGGCTGTCGGTGATGGGGACGCTTTCGCTGGGTACATCGAAGTCAAACCACCATTCGTATTTTTCGGGCAGATCTTTCACGGTTTTATTGGCGTAACGCTCCGCGGCGTGTATCTCGAAGTTTTTCAAGGACACGCCGGAAGCGGGGCGCAGTTGCGTGCCGCGTTTCCAAAAAAAACTCATGTGTAGCTTGCTCATCACGGCACGATTCAGGTAGCCGTGTGCGCCGATGGTTTGTAACTGGTCGTCGCAAGGCATGTCGAACATCAGGAAAGTTAGATGAAGTGCTTTGGGGAACTCCGTAACGACATCGCTGCCGCGGCGATAGACGGTGCCGGAGTTAGTATCTTCACGTTTGAGATTCTCGAAGAATTCGGGTTCGCTGACTTTGCCGCTGAGGCGGAAGCACGGGCCTTCAGGCAACGCGCCGTCGGTCAGGAGAAGAACGCCACCGCTGTAATTCCAGACGGTTTTGTCGCGGCCGTGGTTATTCGAGTTTGCGGGCGGGCAGGCGTACAGCGGCAGTACGAGAACAAGCAAAGCGGCGGCGAGGCGCTGGTAACGCATGTGAAGTCCCGATATCGAGATATTACTCCTTATGGGGTGGAGCGGAGAAGAAAACTGAAGGCGCCGACCTTACAAAGGCGCTTTCCGTCGCCTGCGGGCGAACAGGTGGCTTTGCCGGCACGGAGATCGGCGAAGGCGGTGACTAGTTCGGGAAGGATGGTCGGCGGAGCTACCGGAATGTTGTGGGCGCCGAGTACGATTTTTACCTGAGGCGAGAGGGTGGCGAGGCGTTGTATGGATTTTGCGTAGCCGTCGAGATCGGTTTCGGGTCGGAACAGCCAGATAGGCGCGGGGTAGTAAGTGTCGCCGGTGAAGAGCAGGCCGTTGGCGCGATCGAAGAGAGCGATGGCGTCGGGAGTGTGGCCGGGAGTGGAAAGGATTTCAATGGTGCGGCCGCCGAGATCGAGTTGGTCGCCGTCGTGAATGTACTTCGTGATTTTCCAGGGCTTGGTTGCGTAGGTTTGGGCGTTGAAGGATTTGGGAAGGTCTCCGCATATTTCGCCGGGAGCGATTTCGGATTGGGCGTCGGCGGAGGAGCCTTTGGCGCTGGTGCGGCTGAAATCGATGTCCATGGAATAGACGGTGTCGAATTGCCAGTTGTCGCCGACGTGATCGTCGTGAGTGTGGGAGTTGAGAACGATGATGCGGAGCGGAGTTAGTTCGCGGATAAGTTTGTGGAGATCGCTGATGCCCATGCCGGTGTCGAAGAGAATGGCTTTGTCTTCGCCGAGGATGAGGTAGCCGATGGTTTCTTCGGATTGATGCGGTTCGTAGATGGCGAGAGTCTTGGGAGCAACTTTGTAGACTTCAAACCACGGGTCAGAGATTTGGATGCGTTCGAGAGATTTGTATTCGGGGCGGGGAAGAGGCTTGCACCACTCGGGGATTTTTTCTTGTGGTGCGTTGGGATAGGAGAAAGGCTTCGGAACTAACGCAGAGGCCGCAGAGATCGGAGCGCAGAGGGCGCAGAGGGCGCAGAGAGTGAGTAGTGAGCGTAACTGTCGCAGATGACTCATTCCGTTGCGATGATTCACGGGTGGGTCATGTCGGCGGGGTTGACTAGGGCGTCGAATTCTTCGGGAGACAGGTGGCCTAGCTGCATGGCGGCTTCGCGGAGGCTGATGTGTTGCTGGTGGGCGGTGTGGGCGACTTTGGCGGCGTTGTCGTAGCCGATGCGCGGGGCCAGAGCGGTGACGAGCATGAGGGAGTTCTTTACATATTTTTCTATGGTTTTGTAATTCAGTTCGATGCCGACTACGCAGTGATCGACGAAGCTGTTCATGGAGTCGGCGAGAAGTTCGACGGAGTGGAGATAGTTGAAGATCATGACGGGCTTGTAGACGTTGAGCTCGAAATTGCCCTGGGAGCCGGCAAAGCCGATGGCGGCATCGTTGCCCATGACCTGCACGGCGACCATGCTGACGGCTTCGGACTGCGTGGGATTTACTTTGCCGGGCATGATCGAAGAGCCGGGCTCATTTTCGGGGATGATCAGTTCACCGAGGCCACAGCGCGGTCCGGAAGCGAGCCAGCGAATGTCGTTGGCAATTTTCATTAACGAGGCTGCGAGAGTTTTCAACGCTCCAGAGGCAAAAACAATTTCGTCGTGAGCGGAGAGGCTGGCGAATTTATTGGGGTGCGAGCGGAAGGGCAGGCCGGTAAGTTCCGCGATTTTTTTGGCGGCGCGCTCGGCAAATTCGGGATGGGCATTCAAACCGGTGCCGACGGCGGTGCCGCCGATGGCGAGATCGAAAAGGCCGTCGAGGGCGAGGGCGATGCGGGTACCGTCGCGATCAAGAAGACTGACCCAACCGGAAAACTCCTGGCCGACGGTGAGAGGCGTGGCGTCCTGCAAATGGGTGCGGCCGATTTTCACGACGCTCATAAATTCGCGGGCTTTGACGTCCAGCGCATCGCGAAGTTTTTTTACGGCTGGCAGCAGGCGGCGGGAAGTTTCCGCGGCGGCGGCGATGCTCATGGCGGTGGGGAAAGTGTCGTTGGAGGATTGCGACATGTTTACGTCGTCGTTGGGGTGAATGGGTTTCTTGCTGCCCATTTCTCCGCCGGCAATTTGAATGGCGCGGTTGGAAATGACTTCGTTGACGTTCATGTTGGTTTGCGTTCCACTGCCGGTCTGCCAGACGCGCAGAGGGAAATGGTCGTTCAATTTGCCGGAGATGACTTCGTCGGCAGCCTGGGTGATGAGATTGGTTTTTTCTTCGGGGAGTTTGCCGAGGTCGCGGTTGACGAGCGCGGCGGCTTTTTTGAGGATGCCGAA
>Ga0075021_10002235_pt1 | contig 10083 bp, 11 predicted proteins | sample ColStrG_CSR_2012_FD_72749 | JGI IMG/M metagenome (GOLD analysis project Ga0075021, IMG submission 72749) | Freshwater sediment microbial communities in response to fracking from Pennsylvania, USA - Cold Stream Run_MetaG_CSR_2012 | ecosystem: Environmental > Aquatic > Freshwater > Creek >... | reverse complement strand
GCTTTGAGCCCGCATTCTCGGAATCTCACCGACATTCAATTGGTTGCGATCGGTGAAACCAGCGGTATTGTCGGCGTCAACTTCTCTACGAGCTTCCTCCGGCCAGATGGCCGCCGGGATGCCGATACATCCGTTGAACTGGTGATCGACCACCTCGAGCACATCCTCAAACAGGTCGGCGAGGACGGCGTCGGCTTTGGATCCGATTTCGATGGCGCGAAGATCCCGGCAGGAATAGGAAATGCTGCCGGATTGCAAAATCTGGTGGAGGTCATGCGTACGCGTGGTTACAGCGAGCCGCTGATCGAGAAGTTGTGCTACAAAAATTGGTTACGTGTGCTTGGACAAACCTGGGGAAGACCGTGACAGCACCGATTGCCGGCTCTAAATCCGCGCCGACATCCTACGCCTTACCCGTAAAGGACTTGCAACTCATATTTTTAGCCAGCTTCCTGCGCACTCCGGTCTCGGTCATGCACATTACCCTTCTGCTGTTAAATGCCCTCATCTTTACCGACGCCAGACGCTGGCTAGATACGGCTGTTTTTCGCGCGGCAGTCCAGCGGGGCGGTAATAGTGGTTAAGCTCAACGAATCCCGTAGCTGACACATACTCGCTTCGCTTCCTCCGCGCCCCTCCGCCCTCGTCCTAGCCCGCTGGCCCTAGGGCGAACGGCCGTCGCCAGCGTAACCCGTGCGAATGATTCGGGCAGGTGGAGAGGTGCGGCCGTGTGCGACTCCGCCCCAAGCCCGCAGGTGGCGCGGGCTTGTCGGTCTCTGGAGCGCGTCAAATACTAACTCACAATGTCCCCGCATTGCCAACGGCTTTTCGTCCAGCCTGCAAAGCAGGCCAAGTCCTATTGTTCGTTGCAAATACGTCACAGGTTAAACTCTTCTTTGAAAGTAGCGTAGGTTTAATGAGGCACGCCCCCGATGCCGTGTTACAGCGCGATCGAGCCAAGCTGGCAGAGGCGTTTTGGAGTGGACGGCGATGAGTGAACGTGGCCAAAGCCAATCCGAAAACATCATTCCTTTTGCGCCAACGCCGAAGGATAACCATCCGAATGACCGCGACGCGTTGGATAATGCCGGGCAGACTATAATGGGATTGCTTCAGCAGGCGGCGAACACCGCGAAAGGGAACTGCAGCCGTGCTTTGAGTATCGCACATGGTCTTTCTTTGCAACTTCGAGCAGCCGAAGACCGCATCAAGGAACTGGAGGCGGGTCTTCGGCATTTTCAGGACCGCGCTCTTCGTGCCGAGAATTGGCTGCAGCGCATTTCCCGAGAGATCGAGAATAGATTTTTCGAGCCAAGAGAGACCGACCATTCTCGCCCAATGACTCGACAGCCCACACTCCGTGGCTAACCGACGGCCTTGATCGGCCAACCCGTTCCCTCCCGCGGCTCAACCAAGCCGCGGCACACACCACCAAACCCTCCAAAATCCGTGACGTGAACTTCACCGCCAAAAGCGCCCCTCACGGGGTGCGATCGATCCACGCGTCTGGCCTGCTGCGGCGCCGTGCTCACACTCTTGCGACTACCCTAGTGGCCCAGTCTTGCAAACCAAGCCCTGAACACACTGAATTGGTCCGGATAGGACAGAAAATACGTAATGGCCGCTACCGGAGCCAGCACAAGAAGCAGTCTCGCATGGGCGCACCCCGCAAGTTCTCTCCCTCAATTCATTATGCGCCTGATTCGGGCGCTTACCGCCAGTCTGAGGGCTAATCCTCGTCGGCTCCGAGCACCTTGCCGCTGGCGGGTTCACAAGATGGACTTGCTGGCACGCGGCGCAGGTCACCGTTTCGCATGTTTCGTCCTTGCTGTCCGGGGTGGTGTCGTCGTGGGCGGGCCAGCCCTGCACGCGGAGCGCAGTTCCGGGGCATCGATTAGGAAGGCGACCATTGCACGCTAATGGCAGATGCAAAGCGAAGCTCCTTGAGAAATCTCAATTCAAAGGAGACTCAGGCCTTCCCTCGCCCAAAGTGTCGACGGCCGCTGATCAGTCTTCGTCGAGCGGGGCGTCGTCATCGTCGAGCGGGGCGTAAGGGTCGCGCTTCGGCGGAGGCTTCATTGCCTCATCACGTGCGGCCTTCGCCGCCGCTTTCGCCGTGCTCTCCCTTGCTTCCTCCGTCTCGTCATCAATTGCCCGCTCTACGGCCTCGAAATCCTCCTGCAGGGCCGTAAGCTTATCGAAGCTATTGGGCATGTTCTGGCCGGTCGCCATCTTCTCGGCAAGCTTGCGTCTCTCGGCCAGCAGGTGGGCGCGCAGCTTCTCGAGGTGGGTGAGATGCTTGGTCGCCATCGCTGCCTCCCGATCGCGGCATCAGCCCCCGAAGACAATCATAGCAGAAATTCCCAGCGGCGAGCCGAAGACTGACCGCACGATCCCAATGTGCAGGACTGTGCCATCGGCGACGCGGCGCGTGGCTGGGCGCAAGCGGGCCTAAAAGACGGCCCCGCACCGTGATGGGCGAGGCCGAAGTGACGTGGGTAGTCAAAAAAGGCTCGGCCATGATCAAGGCGGGTTTAGGGCCTAAAAGAAAAGCCCCGGCCAAAAGAAAAGAGCCCCAGCGAAGGCTTAATCGCACCGGGGCTCAAAGTTTGGCGGACACGCGAGTTGGCGAAGGGGAATGCATCCAACCCGGATCCACAGCCACCATTAAGTTGACGCTATTCGGAAAAGCCAATTACAAAACCGTAATAAGTGGTGCCTGGGTAACTTGGGAAGACGCTTCTGGCTCACGTCCTGTAAACGGTGCTGCCGAACATGGCTGATACTCATTCTGAGCGACCATACTTAGCCCCTCGCCCGTTTGATGATGGGTCCGGATGGTATGTTGAAGCTCAGTGGATCAATGGCGCCAGAGAAACAATCGGACATTTCGCCACCTATGCTGAAGCCCGTAACTGGATAACCCTCGAATCGACCTCCTACTTTGTGCTTCGCGAGATTGGATCGATAGTCAAGCACACCCGACAATCGCCAAGCTGATCCGGCGGATCGAGCGCGGGATCCCGGCGGCGCAGCGCTATTCTTGGCCTGCGATCAGCTTGACAAGTTCGAGTTTGCGTCGCCAGAGCTTGGACTCCTTTTAAACAATGACAGACACTTCGTCGCCGCTCGTTACTGAGATCCAGCCGTTGTGAAGTCGGCCGAACCCGCCAGGAAGCCGGAGCACGTCATGGAGCATGATAGGGAGTCCATTGAAACGATTTCGATTTCCGCCAATTCGCACGGAATTCGCACGTCTAGCGCCAAGTTGGCATTGTCCCTTCGTTTCTAGTGAGGACCTAATGTCCGCTTACGGCATCCGCCCAACCAAACCGATGGCATGGATTAAGGCGATTCCTGACGATCTTGGTCTCGCGTTTGAGGTCGCCCGAAGGTACCTAGTGGAGCAACCCTTTTCCACGAATGGAGGCCGTGCGGAGTCGCGGGAGCGGGCGCTTTCTCGCGGCGCGGCGATCCGAACCTTGGCGAGGACCCCGCGATCCTGAAAACGTTCGGCGATGTCTCGTCGGCCGCGTAGTCAATCAGCCGCGAGGGCTGGGTACATGGCCACGCGAAGGCTATCCACCGTTTCCTTGGCGCTTGCTCGCGCAAGCACCGGGGATACGGCATTACCGATCGGCCGAAATGCAGGGTTCATTGTGCCTGCAAACTTGAACCCGTCGGGGAAAGATTGAAGTCGGGCCGTCATCTTTCTTGCATCATAGTAGTAACACAGCATCTAAGTTTCGCCACCCGAGCAAGGCGAAAATCGAGGCGAAACCCTGATTGAGCAATGCTGGAGTGGTTGTCACTCCTCGACGATGGGCAGTTTCATGGAGAGGAGTATTTTGAGAGAAACGTTCGCTGTGCCGCCGATGCGGTCATAGATGGCGGTCGTTTCGCTCGAATTTAGAACGCGAGTCATGTTTCTCAGGTTTTGCATTGACGAGCACCGGAGGGGTGGCGTCAAAACAATAACGTGATTTTCGGTCACGAATGGCCCGATCGCATCGAGCACCCGCCGATCGACTACGGCGGCATTTATGCGCCGCATTTGCTTTCGGTTTGACGTGCGTTGGACGAGGACGCAAGGACGGCGTACGATGTAAGAAACTTCAGGATCGACAAGAGCGCGGCATCCGCTGACGCGCTTTCGCATGTGATCGTAGTCGACGCGACCGTCTGGCCTTATGGCGGCAGCCCATACCAACGGCACCGAGCCGGTGCGGCGTTCCGAAAATACGCGTTCTTTCCACCGATGCGGAACGACGGCTCCGACCTTGCCTTTCCATCCTAGATCGGAAAGCGATTTCCCCGTTGCGATGGTCCTTCCGTTCGGGAGTTGCCAAGGCCCGCCGCTTATCGGCAGCCGAAGTCTACCCAGATGCGTCTCGCTGCCGTCGCCGGCCAAATTGCTCACGGGCACCGAATGGCGCTGGGAGCATCTGCGTTTCATTGTGAGGATTACGCAATCTTGGATTACGTCAAGGAAGACGCCTTCGCGCTTTTCGAGGCGGTCGATCGCCACCACGTCCGAAGCGATCGACTTTCTGAATGCTCTGAACGAGGGCCCTCCGATGAATCCGGCGGGCATCACGAACGAGAGCAATCCGCCCGGCTTGAGGAAGGCGAGGCAGTGACAAACGAAAGCCATGGATAGATTGAGGTACCCACCCTTATCCGTCAGCGACGGCCAACGTTCGACGAACTCCTCGTATCTGTCCTTTCCGATCCGGGCATAGGGCGGATTGCCGACCACGACGTCGTAATCGGCCCTCGGCGCGATCTTCAGTGTGTCGGCGACGACGACGCGGCGACGTGCGGTCGCAAAATCGGCTTTGTTGGGCTTCTCGGTCCCGCGCAGGGCAGCAAGACGCCAGGCGAGCAGGTCGGTACTAACATTTGCGAGCCGGCGATCGATCTCGATGCCGTCAAGCAATTCGAGGCCCTTCGACGTTCTGGTGAAGCCGCCGTCGCTAGCATCTGCAATAAGTCCGTAGAGTGGCGCAAGGAACGCCGCGCCGCCGGCCGCCGGATCGATGATTCGATGCCGATCGGGCTTGTAGCCGTAAGTCATGAGCCGCCGCAGGACTTGTGCGGCCAGACGCGGTGGCGTGAAATATGCGCCGAGTCTCTCGCGTTCGCCGTCTTTGAGCTGGAGCGCGACTACGACCGCAGCGGCATGTTCACGCCACTCCAGGGGCACCCGCCTCAGAGCCTCGTGCGCCGCCAGAAGATATGAAGGGGCCCCGCCGAGAGTCCCGTAGGTGATGGACGCGACCGGGTTCCTGCACCGCGGCAGCTGCTGACCGCCAGGAGACCACCATGCGCAAGCTCATCCTTCTTGTCGGCCTCGCCTTTGCGCTTGCCGCCGGCACCGTGATGACGATTTATTCCCAGCCTGCTCTAACAGACACCTGTAGCGGCAGCGGCTGCTGACCGCAGATAGCTACTCGCTGCCCGCTGGAATGCAGAAACCATCGCGGGCTTAGAAGGCCGCGTAGCGGCGCCTCTAAGCGAACGTGTCACTGACGTTTTTTCCTCGCCCTGCCCCTCAAGTATCCGCACGGGGTAGGCTCGCGAGGCTCCCTCGCCCTAGGGCAAGCGGGTTGATCATGGTTGAGTGCCACCACGGTCCCTTATCAGGATTGACCACTGAGCCGGTGCCATCTTCTACTTCGACGCCGGATCGAGGGAAAATTATGAATGACGAGGCTGCGGTCCATCCGCCTGGATTTCTCATCAAGCCGACCCATTTTGTATTCTTCACGGGCAAGGGTGGCGTCGGCAAAACCTCGATCGCCTGCGCTACCGCCTTGGCGCTGGCCGATAGCGGCAAGTCGGTCTTGATAGTGAGTACCGATCCGGCATCCAATCTCGACGAGATACTGAACGTGCCCTTGGGCAATTTGCCAGTCGCGGTTCCCGGTACCGTGCGCTTGCACGTCCTCAATATCGATCCCACCGCCGCTTCGGATGCCTATCGCATGCGCGTGTTGGCCCAGATGGGGCCGGACGCGAGCGATCAAGACAGGAAAACGGTTGAGGAACAACTGTCGGGCGCCTGCACGACGGAGATCGCGGCGTTCGATGAATTTGTCGGTCATGTGGCCAGCGACGGCGGGCTCTATGATCATATTGTCTTCGATACAGCGCCCACCGGACATACGCTTCGTCTGCTCAGCCTGCCGAAGGCGTGGAGTGGCTTTCTGGAGGTCAATGAGCAAGGCGCCTCCTGCTTGGGGCCCCATTCCGGGCTCAAGATGCAAGAAGCGCGCTTCAGGACGGCTTTGACTACGCTCAGCGATCCGTCATCGACGACCGTCATCCTAGTAGCGCGGCCCGAAACCAGTGCTCTCACCGAGGCGGCGCGAACCTCGGCGGAGCTTCGAACTCTCGGGCTCTCTAACCAGCGTCTGGTCGTGAACGGCGTGTTCCGCGCCAGCGACCGATCGGACGCTACGGCTGTGTCGCTGGAAGACCAGGGTAAGCAAGCGCTCTCTGATCTTCCGCCGGCGCTCCAGGCGCTCCCGCGAGACGATATTCCGCTCCGACCATTTGATATGTTGGGAGTAAGCACGTTGCGCTCTTTGTTCGACGATGCCCAGGCAAGAGCCGTGCTGACATCACCCTGTCCGGCCGTGATATTCGCCGGCGACCTTCCCCACCTGGATCGGCTGATCGACCTTCTGGCGGCAGATGGAAGAGGCCTGATCATGGTGATGGGAAAGGGTGGCGTCGGCAAAACCACTATCGCCGCCGCCATCGCCATTGGTTTGGTGCAACGCGGTCATACCGCCCACCTCAGCACGACCGATCCCGCAGCCCATCTTGCGATGACCCTCACGGGAGAGGTTCCTGGTTTGCGCGTCGACAGAATTGACCCGAAAGCTGAGACGGAACGCTACGTCGAGAAAATAATGGCGGATCGCGGTCGCGACCTTGATGCACAGGGACAGGCTTTGCTGCGCGAGGATTTGCGCTCTCCCTGCACAGAAGAGATCGCGGTTTTCCATGCCTTCTCGCGGATTGTGCAGGAAGCGCGGGGCGCGTTCGTGGTGCTCGATACCGCGCCGACAGGTCATACCCTCTTACTGATGGATGCTACCGGCGCCTACCATCGTCAGGTGACCCGACACATGCCTTCGCCCGCGCCGGGCCTTCATTTCATTACGCCGCTGATGCGTCTCCAGGATCCAGCTTATACGCGTGTCCTGTTGGTCACCTTGGCAGAAACTACTCCTGTGTCCCAGGCCAATGCCCTGCAAGAAGACCTGCGGCGCGCGCGCATCGAGCCGTACGCCTGGGTCGTCAACAAGAGTTTGCTTGCCGCCGGCACCCTCGACCCGCTTCTTCGGCAGCGATTGCTGGGTGAGCAAAGACAGATCGATCGTGTGCGTGGATCGATGGCGAAGAGAGTGTTCTTCGTACCTTGGCAGGCGACTCCGCCAGTTGGTTTGGCGGCACTCCAGGAATTGGCGCGCGTCCGACCCTCAGCGCCGACGATCCCCTAAACAGGACGTTAGGACCATTCAGCGACGACTCGAAGGACCGACAAAGGTCCGCTCAGGGTCCGACTGAGAAAGCCTCACATCGAGCAATTCTTGACCGCTTCACCACCGAAAGCGGCCATACTTCGCACCGAGCCGACTGGCGGCTCAGGGCCAGGAGGAGACGTTCGCCGCGACGCAGCATCGCCAATGCCGAACCTCCATGACCTTTGCTAGAAGTGGTCTTCCTTTGTTCGGTCGCTTCCTCGTTACTCCGGCCTCAGGCTGGCTGCCACCGCCCCTCTTGCAGCTGAAAAGAAAGAACGCGACTTTCGCAGAATCCGCGGTTTGCAAAACGTGCCATCACACTTATCGACAGGCGGCTCCCGGCTATTCGGATCAAATTATATGAATTGCCCTCCGTGTCCCGGATCCGCGTGGAAATAGCCGTCCCGGCGTGCAAGACAATGACAGATCCTTTAGCACCCATTCCAATTTCCCTGTCGCCACCCAATGCGCGATGATGGTGACCTGACATCAACAGGTGAACGCCCTCTCCAGCGATGGCTTCGAGGGCCGGCGCAGATCGCCCGGCCAGCTCCAGCGGCCGCTCGCCGCTCGGAAACCCGAGCGGATGATGCGTCGCCAGCGCCTTGAAAACTTCACGAGGCACATCGGAAAACGTGCGCCGAATTTGTGATATCTGTTCTATCGAGATTCGCCCGCTCTTGCGCGTGAACCGGCGGGCCGTGTTGACGCCGAGCACGGCGATCTCTTCATCCCGAAAGAGGCCGCCCGTCAAGCCGGCGGGCGAAATATAACGATCGTACTTTACAAACGGAGTCATAAAGCGGCGGAACAAATCATACAGTGGTATGTCGTGATTGCCGGGCACCACCAATTTCGGTTGCGGAATTTGATCGAGGAAATGTCGCGCCTGAATGAATTCGGCACGGCGCGCCCGCTGTGTAAAATCGCCGCTGACCACAACGAGGTCGGGATCATCGGCCTGTAGGCTGGCCAGTAGGTCCTCTTCGGCGGCAGCGCTATGCCGTCCAAAATGCAAGTCGGAAATTTGAGCAATCGTGCGCATGCGATTGTGTAGTCATCCGTTGGTCGGAGCCGGAGCGAAGACGCGTAGCGCCCCCGGCCGCGTCCGGTATTGCAGCGGCGAACGCAGGGTCTTGATCTCCCCATCGACCGCAACGAGCAACCAGTGCCTGCGCGCACTGATTTCGGCGGTGCCGCCCTTGAAGACGCGCAGGTCGCGCTGTTGGTCGACAAACCCAAGAATACAGCGGCAGGCGAGCCAAAGTAGTGAGAGCCGGTATTGTGCCTTGGCGGCATAAAGGCAAAGCTCACCGCTATCCAGCCTCTCGCGCCTGCCGAACGCCGGTAGCGTGAAATTATACGCGTTGTTCCCCACGAAGACGCAGGGGCTACGGATTAGTTCGCTCCTACCCTCAACTCGAAGCCTGAGGCGGAACAAAGGCAGGTAACGAAGCACTCGCAACCCGGAAAAAATCATCGCCGTCCATTTTGACAGGCGCTCTCGCCGCCGCTCGCGCTCACGCTCGAACACCATGTACGGATAAATCCCGATCGAGGAATTGTTGACAAAGACCTCTCCATTCACCTCTCCAAGGTCGACCGAACGCACCGCTTCCGTTGCAATCACTCTGATGGCCGCTTCCAGGGTGAAAGGTATCCCGATGTCCTTGGCGAAGTGATTCAAAGTGCCGAGCGGGAGGATCCCGAGTGCGACGCCGCTTCCGGCGAGGACGCTCGCGACGGCCTGAATACTGCCGTCTCCGCCGCCGACTATGACGGCATCGAGTTCCCGGTTTAGGACTTGCTTCAGCGCACGCTCGGCGGCAGCACCCAGCTCCGCACTCGGCAAGAATTCCAGATTCGCCGATATTCCATGCTTCTCGAACGCAGACGTCAGGCGGTCGCGCAGTGCAGCCTCACCTTGGCCCGCGATGGCGCCCGCGGACACGTTCAGAAGGGCGGCAAATCTCTTTCGGTTAAGAGATGGCATTTAAATCGCCTTGGGATAGCGGCTAACGCCTCATTGGGTGAAATGTTTCACCGTCAGAGATTCGTTACGATACTCCTCATGCACGTCCGGGCGGCGCGATTCCACCCGGGCGCTGCAGCCACGTCATCAGCGCCCAGCATCCCATGGCCCACGCCATGCCGACGCACCACCCGGCGAGAACGTCTGTTGGGTAGTGAACGCCGAGGTAAACGCGGCTGACGCCTACGAGCCCCATGACAATCGCGGCAAGCGACATGAGGTAGATGCGAATCCGAACAGAGGTGTGGGTCCGGGCAAGAATCGCACCCAGCGTCAGATAGGTAATGGCCGACAAAGCTGCATGCCCGCTTGGAAAGCTCGACGTGAAGACCTGCACTGCAGGAGTCGCCAAATCGGGCCGCGGCCGAGCGAACGCGAATTTGAGGAGGTCGTTTAGCGCGACACCGCCCAGAACCGCCCCCAGCATCAGCCATGCAGCGGTACGTTTGCGATCCAACAGAAGATATCCTACCACAGCAAATAATATGATCCCGAGGACTATGGTACTGCCCA
>Ga0075021_10002234_pt1 | contig 10086 bp, 7 predicted proteins | sample ColStrG_CSR_2012_FD_72749 | JGI IMG/M metagenome (GOLD analysis project Ga0075021, IMG submission 72749) | Freshwater sediment microbial communities in response to fracking from Pennsylvania, USA - Cold Stream Run_MetaG_CSR_2012 | ecosystem: Environmental > Aquatic > Freshwater > Creek >... | reverse complement strand
CCCCGGGTTCGACGGTCTGGATCAGCGCCCCGACCTGGCCGAACCACAAGCCCATCTTCACCTTCGCGGGGCTCGAGGTCGCCGAGTACCGCTACTACGACCCATCCTCGCGCCAGCTGCTGTTCGCCGAGATGATCGAGGACCTGCAGCGGGCCGCGCCGGGCGACACCGTCGTGCTGCACGGCTGCTGTCACAACCCGACCGGCCGCGACCTGTCGGCCGAGCAGTGGGTGAGCGTCGGTGACCTCCTGCTCGAGCGACAGCTCACCGGCCTCATCGACACGGCGTACCTCGGGCTGGCCGACGGCATCGAGCTCGACCGGGCGTTCCTCGCGCCGCTCGCCGCGCGGGGCATCGATCTGCTCATCGCCAGCAGCTTCTCGAAGAACATGGGCCTGTACCGCGAGCGCGTGGGTGCCCTCACGATCGTGGCCCCCGATCCGACCATCGCCAACGCCGTGCAGAGCAACATCAAGGCGACCGTCCGGGCGATCTACTCGAACCCGCCGTCACTCGGCGGCGGAATCGTGCACACAGTCATGGGTGACCCGGAGCTCAAGGCCCAGTGGCTCGAAGAGCTCGCCGCTCTGCGCTACCGGCTCAACAGGCTGCGCGCCGAATTCGCGAAGGCGGCCACCGAGTCGGGGCTGACCGAGCTCAGCGACATCGCCGAAGAGCGCGGCATGTTCTGTCTCACCGGGATCAGCCGCGAGCAGGTCGAGCACATGCGCGACGACCACGGCATCTACCTGGTCGCTTCGGGACGCGCGAACGTCGCCGCGCTCGACACCACCACCATCGCCCGCGTGGTCGCCGCGCTGGCGGCGGTCAAGCAGCTCTGAGCTTCGCGCCCTCGCGGGCGTCCGCGCGGGCGATGCGCCGCGCGACGATCGCCGTCACCTCGACCCACGCCAGCCCGGCGAGCAGCAGCAGCCGCTCGGAGACGCCGATGGCCGTGCGGTTCGCGACGAGCACCGAGAGGAAGAACGTGGCGCACAACCCGCCCATCAGCGCGCCCGCGCGCGTGCTGGCGGCGGCGTAGAAGCCCGGGACGCCGCGCTGGTCTCGGGAGAGCTCGGCGCCGACCATCAGCGCCGCCGAGGCCAGGCTCATGAGCGCGCCAATCGCGGCCGCGTTGTGCAGGGCATCGCTCGGTGTCGCACCACCATTGACCACCGCGATCGGACAGCCAGTCGAACACGTCCACAACGCCATCACTACGAAACCGGCACCGACGACGCCGAACCGCCGCGCCACGCGTCCGCCGAAGACCTCGGCCGCACTGCAACGGTCGCCCGGCGCGCCACGACCCCCGAGTGCGACGACCGCCCCAGAGTTGAGCGCGAGCGCGAACCACATCAGGAGCACTCCGACCACGACGAAGGCCGGGTTGACGATCCCCGCGGTGGGCGAACCCGCCTCCCCCAACTCGCTGACGAACGTGGTCAGCTGACTGAACCCGGGCCGCCGGCAGCCGCTCGCGACCACGGCCACGGCCACGACGAACAACCACGGCGCGAGCACGCCGGCGACCAGCCCGCCGGGCGCGTACGCGCCACCGCGGCGCGGCGGCCGTCTCCTCACGAAGGGGTCCATGCCCTTCCTCCGTCGCCGCGGGACGTCGCGGTTGACGCGAACCGCCATTTCCGCCGCTCACGCCGTGGGGCGCTCAGTCGCCGGCCCCAGGCGGTAGAACACACGGGTGCGCATCTCGCCGCCGCCGACCCCATGGCACTTCCCCGCGGCTGACACGGCGGACGAGGTGGGGGTCGTGGGCATCGGGGCCGATCTCGAGCCCGGCACCCTCCTCGCCGCGTATCGCGCCGGGCTCTTCCCGATGCCGGCGCACCACAAAGGTCCGATGGCGTGGTGGTCACCGGATCCCCGGGGGATCCTCCCGCTCGACGGGCTGCGCGTCACCCGATCGCTACGTCAGTCGATGCAGCGCTACGAGATCCGCGTCGACACCGCGTTCGGCGCGGTGATCGATGCCTGTGGCGACTCCCGCCGCCCCGGCCGGTGGATCAACCGCGACATCAAGGCCGCCTACGGGCGCCTCCAGGAGCTCGGTTGGGTCCACAGCATCGAGACGTGGGCGGAGGACGGCACGCTCGCCGGTGGCCTCTACGGCGTGTCCATCGGCGGCCTTTTCGCTGGGGAGTCGATGTTTCACCACCAGCGCGATGCATCCAAGGTGGCGCTGGTCGGGCTCGTCGACATCCTGCGCCGCGGTGGCGCCACCCTCCTCGACGTGCAGTGGACGACCGACCACCTCTGCACGCTCGGCGCCATCGATGTGCCCCGCACCACCTACCTTCGCCAGCTCGAGGCGGCGCTGCTCCGTCCGGTCGATCCGTTCGCAGCCGCGCGCGACGACCCGCGGCCCTGCGACCAACCCGGCACCCTTGATGGACCAGATGGATCTGACGGATCGTCAGAATGACAGCCGCCGGCGCGACGCGGGACCATGGAGCTATGGCGACTCCAAGCGAGCAGTCCTCACCGAATGCCGTTGCATCCCCGGCGATCGCCGCCCCTCAGCGCGACAAGCCGTGGCTCATGCGCACCTACTCGGGCCATTCCACGGCAACCGCGTCGAACGCGCTGTACCGCACGAACCTGACCAAGGGCCAGACCGGGCTCTCGATCGCCTTCGACCTGCCCACCCAGACCGGCTACGACCCGGACGACCCGAAGGCGCGTGGCGAGGTCGGCAAGGTCGGCGTGCCCGTCGCCCACCTCGGCCACATGCGCCAGCTCCTCGACCAGATCCCGGTCGGCGACATGAACACGTCGATGACCATCAACGCTCCCGCCGCGTGGCTGCTCGGGCTCTACGTCGCCAACGCGGAGAACCAGGGCGTCGAGTCACGCCAGCTCCGCGGCACCACGCAGAACGACATCGTCAAGGAGTACCTCTCGCGCGGCACCTACATCTTCCCGCCGCTGCCCTCGAAGCGGCTGATCGTGGACATGATCGCGTTCTGCTCCGAATGGGTCCCCAAGTGGAACCCGATGAACGTGTGCAGCTACCACCTGCAAGAAGCCGGCGCCACGCCGGTGCAGGAGCTCGCCTACGCGCTGGCGACCGCGATCGACGTGCTCGACGCGGTCCGGGAGTCGGGCCAGGTCACCGAGGACCGCTTCTCGTCGGTGTTCGCCTCGATCTCGTTCTTCGTGAACGCCGGCATCCGGTTCGTCGAGGAGACCTGCAAGATGCGCGCCTTCACCCAGATGTGGAACCGCATCGGGCTCGAGCGCTACGGCGTCACCGACGAGAAGGCCCGTCGGTTCCGCTACGGCGTCCAGGTCAACTCGCTCGGCCTGACCGAGGCCCAGCCCGAGAACAACGTGCAGCGCATCGTGCTCGAAATGCTGGGCGTGTCGATCTCGAAGAACGCCCGGGCCCGCTCGATCCAACTGCCGGCGTGGAACGAGGCGCTCGGGCTCCCCCGCCCGTGGGACCAGCAGTGGTCGTTGCGCATCCAACAGGTGCTCGCCTTTGAGACCGACCTCCTCGAGTACGAGGACATCTTCGACGGATCGCACGTGATCGAGGCCAAGACGAACGAGCTCATCGAGGGGGCCCAGGCCGAGCTCGACGATGTGCTTGAGCTCGGTGGCGCGTTCAACGCGATCGAGGAGCTGAAGGGCCGGCTCGTCAAGAGCCACACCTCCCGCATGCGCCTGATCGAGTCCGGTGAACTCAAGGTGATCGGCGTCAACTCCTTCACCGAGACCGCCGAGTCTCCGCTCGGCGGTGAAGAGAACATCATGAAGGTCGATCCCGGCGTGCAGCAGGAGATGATCGCCGACGTCCAGGCCTGGCGATCCAACCGCGACAACGACGCGGTGAAGCGCTCGCTCGACGAGCTGCGTCGTGTCTGCGAAGAGGGCATCAACGTCATGCCGGCCACGATCGACCTCGCCCACGCCGGCGGTACGACGGGCGAATGGGCCGGGCTGCTGCGCGACGTGTTCGGCGAGTACCGCGCCCCTACGGGCGTCGCCGCGGCGGCGGGGCTCGGCGGTGGCGTGTCGTTGCGGGCCGTCGCCGATCGCGTCAAGGACCTCGCCGGTGGCCCGCCGCGGTTCCTTGTGGCCAAGCCGGGCCTGGACGGTCACTCGAACGGGGCCGAGCAAATCGCGGTGGCCGCCCGCGATGCCGGCATGGAGGTCATTTACCAGGGCATCCGCCTGACCCCCGAGCAGATCGCCGCGGTCGCGCGCGACGAAGACGTCGATGTGATCGGCCTGTCGATCCTGTCCGGCAGCCACCTCCAGCTCATCCCCGAGGTGGTGCGGCTGGTCCGCGGGGCCGGCGTCACGGCCCCGATCATCGTCGGTGGGATCATCCCCGAGGAAGACCGACCGACGCTGCTGGCGGGCGATGTGGCCGCGGTGTACACGCCGAAGGACTTCGAGCTCGCCAAGATCATGGGCGAGGTCGCGGATCTCGTGGAGGCCGAGCGCGCCAAGGCGTGACGCATTTTGTGCCGCCCGTCACATGTCGCGAGGGGCCGCGTAGGTATTTTGACCACTGTGCGCGCTTGAATCCACCGCGCAGCGACCGATTGGTCCGATGTGGATCGGCGAGCAGTGGTAGGCCTCGGGGTCGGCCTCATGGGTCTGGGGTTGGGTGCTGCCGCCGCGATCTGGGACGTCGTCACCGCCGCGGTGCTGGCCGGCGCTCTGGCCCTGGTGGGCGGCGTCGCGGTGTTCCGGTTGGTCAACCACCTGCGCAGCGCGCGGACCACGATCGACGAGCTCAACGACAAGGTCAACGAGCTGGAATCGACCGTCGAGAAGGAGTCCAAGGCCCGCGAGGACGTCGAGACGAAGCTCGCATCACGCATCGAGCTCACCTCCGTGCGCAAGTCCACCCAGGCCGACGCGCTCACCGATTCCTCCACCGGGCTCTACAGCGAGGGGTACTTCACGGTGGCGCTCGACGCGCGCATCGCGGCGGCGCGCCGCAACCTCAAGCCCGTGGCCGTGGTCGTGATGGAGGTGATCCAGGGCCTGGGCTCAGGACTCCCCCACCCCGCGGATCCTCAGGTCGTCGCCTCCAGCATCAACACCACGATCCGCGAGGCCGACACCGCGTGTCGCCTCATGGACGGTGGCTACTCACTCGTGCTCGAGGACACGTCAGAGAATGGCGCGATCTGGACCGTCGAGCGCATCCGGCGCCACATGGCCACCCGCGACCCCGGCCTGACGATGTGGGCCGGTGTCGCCTGCTACCCGGCCCACGGCTTCACCACCGAGGAGATCCTCGACCGCGCGGACCTGGCCCTCGACCTGGCCCGCGAGTGGCGCCAGGACCGCATCGAGGTCGCGACCGCGGAGTGATTTCGTCCTCGGACGGCTCGAGGCGCTCGTCCGGCTGCGGCGAACTTCACCTCGGGGTTCGCGGTTGGTCGAGCTCCGCTCTTATCGCTTGGCTGTCCGCGTCGAGGGGGCGACCGGCCCAGCGGATCGCCCCGGGGGTCTTCGACAGGTGGGCGATGAGGTTCTGCATCGGGACACCGTCGACCTCGATGATCGACTGCCGCGCCTGGTAGTGCGGATCGGTGGCGATGTCGGCCATCGTCATCACGGGGGCCGCGGCGGCGTGCGCCGCCTCGAAGACGTCCAGCACCTCGGCCATCGTGCGCGCCCGGATCCACGTGGCCATGCGTTCGTCGATCAGTTCGCGGTGCGCGGTGCGGCCGGCGAAGGACTGGAAACGCTCGTCGGCGCCCAGCCCGATCAGCTCCAGCACACGCCGCGCCACCGTTTCCGCTGACGTACTCACCGCCACCCAGCGGTCGTCGGCTGTGCGGTATGTGTTGCGAGGCACGCTGTAGGGGATGCCGCCGCCCAGGCGCGGTTGCTGCTCCCCCGTGACGCCGAACAGCGACACCAGCGGGCCCATCAGCTGCAGCATGGACTCGAGCAGGTTCACGTCGACCACCTGCCCGACGCCCGAGTGCACTGCCACCATCGTCGCGAACGCGGCCACGAGCGCCGTCACCTCGTCGGTCAGCGCGATCGGAGGCAGCAGCGGCGCCCCTTCGGGCTCCCCGTTGATGGCGGCGAACCCCGACATCGCCTCGGCCAGCGTGGCGAACCCGGGCCGCGACGCGTAGGGACCGGTCTGCCCGAACCCCGTCACGCGGGTGATCACCAACGCCGGGTTGCGAGCCAACAGCGCTTCGGGGACGTAGCCCAGCGCCTCGAGCTTGCCTGGGCGCAGGTTCTCGACCAGCACGTCAGCGGAGTCGATGAGCTGGTGCAACAGCGCGGCGTCGTCCGGATCCTTCAGGTCCAGCGCGATCGAGCGCTTGTTGCGACCGCCGAACTTCCAGAAGAACGACACGCCGTCCGCCGGGTCGAACCATCCCAGCGACCGCAGCGTGTCACCGGTTCCGGGCCGCTCCACCTTGATGACATCCGCCCCGAAGTCCCCGAGGTAGCGGGCACAACCGGGGCCGGCGAGCACGGTCGCCAAGTCGATGACCCGGAGGTCTGCGAGCGGTCCCGTCGCGGGCCCGGGCCGGCCGTCATTCACGGGTGCTCATCGGGTGGCGCTCATCGGGTGGCGCTCATCGGGTGGCGATCGTGAAGCACCGATCGGCGAGTTCACCGATGGAGTACTCGAAGTACATCCCGGCGTACATCTGGCGGGTCTTCTCGGTCCAGTCCATGCACTCCGGGCTGGCGATGCGGTGCATGATTTGCAGGATGGCGGTCTCGTAGACCCGGTACTCCGCCCAGGCGCCGGGGAACTCCTTGACCGAGGCCACCTCGACCCAGGGCACGTCGCGGGTGAGCCCGAACCGGCGGACCCGGTTGCGGTGCGTGTGGCCCGCGAAGTAGCCACGGAGGTTGTCGTGCGCCGCCACCACGTCGATCAGAGCTTCGGAGTCGTCGGGGGTGATCCCGAAGTAGTTGTCAGGACGCTCATTGGACTCGGGGTTCCATGCATGGTGGTGGCCCATGATCAGGATCGGCCGGTCGTCCCCTTGCCCCGCGAGACCCGCGGCGAGGTCACGCAGCCACGTGAGCGTCTCGGCGCCGATGTGGCCGTTGGCCCGCTCGTGGCGGGCGGTGTCGATCACCGCGATCACGACACCGGGAAGATCCACCGAAAACGGCGCGTTCGAGGCGAACGTGGCGCCGTGGTACGAGTCGTGGTTGCCCCGCACGACGTGGAGACGGTCTCCGAACGCCGGCTCGTAGAAGGACCGAAACCGGTCGTACTCCTCGATCGTGCCCTGTGACGTCAGGTCGCCCTTGACGACCACGGCGGCGAGCTCAACAGCCAGCATCTCGGCGATCGCACCACGGTTCATGACGTCGGGGTACGGGTCGTCCCCGGGCTCGCTGGAGAAGGTGGGCCCGAGCTCCATGCCCTCGATGAGACCCGCCTCGACCTCACCGAAGTGGACGTCGTTGACGGTCGCGAAGCGGCACAGCAACTCGCCCGGCGGCCGGGCCAGCGTCCGGAAGTGAAAACCGTGGCGCTCGTAGGGGGTGTCCGGTTCGAGATCCGGGTACCGGTGGACCTCCAGCCCGTCATGGACCACCGCTTCGTCGTCGGCCACCGTCGTGAGCTCCATAGGGCCTTCTTACCGCACGGGCGGTGGCGTTGCCCGCACGGGCTCGGACTCGAGTTCGAGGGCGGGGCTCGAACACGGGCTCGAAGGCGGGGCTCGGAGGCAGGCTCGAGGCCGGCCCGGACCGTCGGCTCGACGGTGGGCTTGGGGCGACGCAGGTGGGTCCGGGCCTCCGCGCCTGCGAGAACGATCTCATAGGCTGAAGAAATCGGATCAGTTTTGGGGCTGAATGGCCGATGGAACGGGGCTGCATCGCGTGACCTCTGGCACGCGCATCACCCTTCAAAGAGGCAGGAAACCCATGTCGACACCTTTGCTGCGGCGCCGCGGCGCCAGCATTGCCCTTTCCGCCGTCGTGCTGGCCGGCGGTGCCATCACGCTCTCCGCGTGCAACCCGTTGCCGCCCTGCTCGCGGAACTGGACAGGCGCCACCAACTCCAACTTCAGCGTGGCCTCGAACTGGGCCGAGAACCTGGTCCCCGGGCCCGCGGATCGGGCCTGCTCCACTGGGGGCAGCACCATCGTCATCGACACCAACGAGACCGTCGAGTCGATGTACTTCGACGGCACGGTCACGATCCCGATCGGCGTGACGCTGACGAACATTTCGGCGCTCGACACCCCTTCGTTGATCGACAACGCGATCGTGCAGGGCACTGTCGGCGGAACGTCGCCGATGATCTTCCGCGGCACCACGATGACCGGGCACCTCGCGGGCAACGACATCGTCGTCATGACCGGCAACCACCCGTTGAACATCAACAACATGACCGTCGATGACGACAAGGCCGTCCTGACGATCGGCAACCCCACCCTCAACGGTGCGGTCCACCTCTGCGCGAACGGTGCCCTCGGGTTCCTGGGTGATACCACGATCTCGTCGAACCAGACCTTCGACTCCGTCGGCTGCGCCACCGTCACCAACCCGGCCTTCGGCGTCGGCCAGAGCGGCACCCTGCACCTCAACGCCGACATCTCCGCCGCGGGCATCGGCTACGGCAGCCTCGGCACGGTGAACATCGGCGCCGGTCACACGCTGACCACCAAGACCAACAGCCAGCTGGGCGGGGTCACGACGCTCGGGACCGGCTCGGTCGTCACCCCGCTCACGGGCGGCTATGTGCTCACCGCCGGCACTCTGACGGGCACCGGCACCGTCACCTCGGACGTGACCGGCGCTGGCATCCTCGCCCCGGGCACGAACCACGCCGGCATCCTCAACGTCCAGGGCCGCTACCTGCCCAGCGCCGGCGCCAAGCTCCAGTACGACGTCGCCAGCGCGACGCCGGGCACCGGGTTCGGCCAGCTGACGGCCACATCCGCGACCCTGACGGGCGCGACGCTCGCGGTCACGGCCGACGTCGGGTTCGCACCCGTCACCGGTGACTCATTGGCGCTCGTCCAGGCCGCGGGTGTCACCGGGCCGTTCACCGCGACCGCGCTGCCCACCGTGGCCGGCCACGGGCTCGCCGCGACGCTGGCGCTCACGGAGGTCGACCTCGTGGTGACCGACTGCGACCCCGGCGTCTACCACCCTGGGGTCATCCTCACGGGTCAGAACCTGTCGGGCAAGAACCTGATCGGGTGCGACCTGTCGGGAGCCACCCTGTTCACGACGAACCTCAGCGGGGCCAACCTGACCGGGGCCAATCTCACCGGGGCGCACATGGGCTTCGCCAACCTGACCAACGCGACCGTCACCGGGGCCAACTTCACCAACGCGATCAACCTGAACAACGCGTTGGGCCTCCTGAGCACCTTGAACAACGGGTGGTCCAACACGAACTTCTCCGGGACCGCGCTCAACCTCGCAAGCCAAAACCTGAGCGTGCACGGCACACAGTTGAACGGGGCGAACCTGTCCGGCGCCAATCTCAGCGGGGCGACGATGAGCCTCACCAACCTGAGCGGGACGATCCTGAACGGCACCAACTTGACCGGGGCCAACGTCACCTCCGCCAGCATCGACGCCACGAACTTCACCAACGCCGTTCTGACCAACGCCACCCTGAACGGCTCGGTCGGCGTGCCAGCGGTGACGCTACCGGCGACCTACAGCAACACGATCTGCCCGTCCAGCGTCAACTCCGATGCCAACGGCGGGAACTGCGAGGGTACGTTCAGCGCCGGCGGCGGCGGTGGCCACGTCGGATCGGCCGCGGTGCTCCCCAACAAGAAGCGCTGAGCCTGGCCTCACTGCACGCGAACCCGTGAGGTGCATCCCGACTTGGTCTAGACAGTCGGAATGCACCCCGGTCCGCTCATCACGGTCGCCGCCCCGCTGCAGGGTTCCATCGTCGAGGTCAGCGTCGCTCCGGGAGCGTCGGTCACCGCCGGGACCACGCTCGTCATCATCGAGTCGATGAAGATGGAGCACCTCGTCGTGGCGCCCCGCGACGCAACGGTGCAGGGCATCGAGGTCGTGGCCGGCGCCACCGTCGTCACCGGCGATGCGCTGCTCGTGCTCGCGCTGGCGCTCGCC
>Ga0075021_10002233_pt1 | contig 10086 bp, 9 predicted proteins | sample ColStrG_CSR_2012_FD_72749 | JGI IMG/M metagenome (GOLD analysis project Ga0075021, IMG submission 72749) | Freshwater sediment microbial communities in response to fracking from Pennsylvania, USA - Cold Stream Run_MetaG_CSR_2012 | ecosystem: Environmental > Aquatic > Freshwater > Creek >... | reverse complement strand
GACATAGGCCATCAAGTTGTGCACCCCGTCGACGACGGCCGCGTCCACGACCTGCCCCTGCCCGGAGCGACCGGACTCGAAGAAGGCCGCGATCATGCCCATGGCGAGGAAGGCTCCCCCGCCGCCGAAGTCTCCGACCATCAGCAGGGGCGGCGGTGGCGGCCGGTCGGCGTCCCCAATCGAGGCCAGCGCGCCGGTGAGCGCCAGGTAGTTCAGGTCGAAGCCCGCGCGCTGCGACAGCGGGCCGTCCTGGCCCCAGCCGGTCATCCGCCCGTAGGCCAGGCGCGGGTTGCGGGCGATGCATTCCACGGGCCCGAGTCCGAGTCGCTCCGCAACGCCCGGCCGAAAGCCCTCCATCAGACCGTCGGCACCCTCGACCAGCCGCAGCAGCAGATCGACCGCGGCGGGGTTCTTCAGATCGACGCGCACGGAGCGCCGGTTGCGGTAGAGCAGGCGGTAGCGGTGTTCGGGCAGCCGCAGGTCGGGCTCGGTCATCCGGTCGACGAGGAGCACGTCCGCGCCCATGTCGGACAACAACATGCCGGCGAACGGCACCGGGCCGACGCCGAACAACTCGATGATCTTCAGCCCGGCCAGAGGGCCTCGGCGCGCAGGCGCATCCATGAATCTCAGGCTATCTCCGTTAGGCTATCATTGGCTACCCCGGCCGCCATGACACCGGCCGCCATCTCCACGCCGTCGCGGCCGCAGCGGTAGCTCGCCATTCGACCAGGAGTTTCCGTGGACGATTTCGCCGCCCAAGTCCGAGCGTTCTTCGAGCAGCGGCTCCCTCGGCGCCCGCAACGGGGCCAGGATCACGGAGTCGGCCCGGACGACGTCGTGGTCCTCGACGACCAGTCACGCGAGCGGGAGCGTGAGCAACTCGCACGGGCCCGTCAGTGGTGCGCCGAACTCTTCGACGCCGGCTATGCCTGGATAGACGGTCCCGCGCACCTCGGCGGGGCAGGCCTGAGCGCCGAGCACCGCGAGGTGTTCCGGGCGATCGAGCGTGACTACCAGGTGCCGCAGCTCGAGACCCTCGTCCCGAGCAGGCGTGTGGTCGCACTCGGGCTCGCCGCAACGGCGAACCGTGCGGTGGCCGAAAAACTCGTGCCGGCCCTGCTGCGGACCGACCTCATCGGCTGCCAGTTGTTCTCCGAGCCCGGCGCGGGATCCGACCTCGCCGCCATCTCCACGAAGGCCGTTCGCAACGGTGACCGCTGGCGGGTCAGCGGCCAGAAGGTGTGGTCCTCGGGCGCCCACTACAGCGACATCGGGATGCTGGTGGCGCGGACCTCGACCGAGAGCGTCCCGCAAGCTGGGTTGACGGTGTTCCTCATCGACATGCGCCAGCCGGGGGTTGTCATCCGGCCGTTGGAGCAGATGTGCGGAGGCGCGAACTTCAACGAGGTGTTTCTCAAGGACGTGGTCGTCGAGGACGAGTACCGGATCGGCGACGTCGGGGCCGGCTGGAAGGTCGCCATGAGCACCTTGGCCGGAGAGCGACAGTCCGTGGCGGCCAGCGACGACAGCCCGACCATGGCCGTCGTGGAGCGCCTGGTCAAGCTGGCCGCCGACCACCTGGACGACTCGGGCCGTGCCGCGGTGCTTCGCGACCGAGTCCTGCAGACCTACGTCCGCGCGCGCTGCGCCGAGTTGCTGACCGCGCGGCTGGATGAGCAGGCTCGCCGTTCCGGCGGCGCTCTGCCTTCGGCCTCGATGGGAAAGCTCTGCCGCAGCGCAGTGGTCCGACAGGCAACGGACATCGCCGGAAACATCCTGCAGGCGGCGATGGTCGCCGACACCGGTGAGTGGGGCACCTACGCCTGGGGTCGAGCCACTTTGCAGGCTCCCGGGGTGCCGATCGGCGGTGGGACGGACGAGATTCAACGCAACATCGTCGCCGAGCGCGTGCTCGGACTGCCCAGGGACCCCCGGCCCGCACCGACCGCGGCGGGACTTCCTGGCGCCAGAAACCCGTCCGAAGCCTGATCGCCCTCGGCTTGTCGGAGTGCCATTCAGCCACGGCTTCGACGTCGATCCGGAATGCCGATCTGCGTATCTCCGCATAGTCCGCAAAGCTGCTATGGTCGGTTAGACTAAGATCATTAGTCTTCTGTAGAGGGGTGGGCATGCCGCAGCGGGACCTGGGTTGCGGGCGGCTGGGTATCGCGACCTGGCAGCTGGATCTGCAGCCCGCCGACGTCGCGCGCAATGCCGTGCGCGAGCTCGAGAACCTCGGATACGGGGCGATCTGGCTCCCCGAGCTGATCTGGCGCGAGTCGTTCGCCAACTCCGCCATCCTGCTGGCGGCGTCGAGCAGAATCGTGGTGGCCTCCGGGGTCGTCAACATCTACTCCAGGACCGCGCACACCACCCAGCTCGGCTGGAAGACCCTCGCTGAAGCGTTCCCGGGTCGCTATCTGCTCGGAATCGGGGTCGGCCACGCCGAGCACATCGGCAAGATTCAGAAGACGGCGTGGGCAAAGCCGTACCAGGCGCTGGTGGACTATCTCGACCTGATCGACCGGAGCCGATACGCGGGCGCGCGGCCGGCCGACGAGCCCCAGCGTGTGCTCGCCGCCCTCGGACCCCGGATGATCGAGCTGGCGCGGGACAGGTCGGCGGGGGCCTTCACCAATTGCACCCCGGTCGAGCACACCGCCCGGGCGCGCGAGGTTCTCGGACCCGATGCGTTCCTGGCCGTGTCCTTGGTGACCGCGGTCGCCGAGGACCCCGCCCGTGGCCGGGCGCTGGGTCGGCGTTACGTGGGTGACCTCTCCCTGCCGAACTACCGCAACAACCTGCTCCGGCTCGGGTGGCGTGAGGACCAGCTCGATGGGCCGAGCGACGCGGTGATCGATGCGCTGGTCGCGTGGGGTGACCCGGAGGACATCGCCGAGCGGGTGCGCGCGCATCTCGACGCGGGGGCCAGCCATGTCTGCCTCAACGTGCAGCCGACTGAGCCGGCTGGGCTGCCGATGGCGGAGTGGACCCGACTCGCCGAGACGATGAAGGACCTGGTCACATGATGAGCGCCTTCGGCGGGGCAGCGGTCATCTCCGGTGTCGGCCAGTCCGACTGCGGCCGGTTCCTGGGGCGCCCCGGCCTGGAACTCACCCTCGACGCTTGCTTGGCCGCGATCGACGACGCCGGCCTGCTCCCGGAGGACGTCGACGGGCTGGCGACCTATCCCGGCGCGGACAACACCACCCCGGGCTTCGGCGGTGCCGGCGCGGTACAGGTGATCGACGCGCTCGGTCTGAAGGTGCAGTGGTTCCTCGGGGCGTGCGAGACGTCCGGGCAGCTCGGGCCGGTGATGGCGGCGTGCATGGCGGTCGCCACCGGCATGGCACGCCATGTGGTGTGTTTCAGGACCGTCTGCGAGAGCAGTTGCCAGCGTGCTGAGGGCCGCGCCGCCGCACTGGCCGGTGGCGCGCAGCGGGTCGCTCAGCACTGGGGCCAGTGGACCATGCCGTTCGGGGCCTTCCCCCCCAATATCTTCGCCATGCATGCGCAGCGGTACATGACCGTGCACGGGCTGCGACGCGAGCAACTGGCGCAGGTCGCGTTGAACGCACGCCGCAACGCGGCGCTCAATCCGAAGGCCGTGTACCGCTCGCCGCTCGACCTCGTCGCCTACCTCGGCGCCCGCATGATCAGCACACCGTTCTGCCTCTACGACTGCGACGTGCCGATCGACGGCTCGACCGCCGTCGTCGTGTCGGCGGCCGAGACCGGGGCCGATCTACGACGCCCACCGGTCATGGTCGAGTCGGCCGGTGCCGCGCTGATCAGCCGGTACACCTTCGACCAGGACGTCGAGCGGACGGCCGTGCATGACGCCGGCGAGTCGCTGTGGCGGCGCACGTCGCTGACCCCGGCGGACGTCGACGTCGCCGAACTCTACGACGGCTTCAGCTTCTTCACCTTGGTCTGGCTCGAAGCGCTCGGCTTCTGCCGACCGGGCGAAGCCGGAGATTTCGTCGATGGCGGCAAGCGGATCGCGATCGACGGCGAGCTCCCGTTGAACACCCAGGGCGGGCAGCTGTCGGGCGGCCGGTTGCACGGCATGGGCATGCTGCACGAGGCCTGTGAACAGCTCTGGCACCGTGCCGGGGAGCGACAGGTGCCCGGAGCACCCCAGGTCGCGGTCGCATCAGCCGGAGGCGGCCCGTTCGCCGGATGCATGTTGTTGACCCGCGAGACCTAAGCCTTACCGCAGCCTTACCGCCCGAACCAGAAAGGAATGAAAGATGCAACGGACACGCCGGATCGCCCTCGCCAAGCGGGTGCTCGCCCACCGCGCCGCCGGGAACACGACCGACCTCGCTCCAACGAGCTACCAGGTCGATCCGCACGTCTACTTCGACTCGGACCACTTCCAGCGCGAGCTTGAACTGATCTTCCGTCGCCAGCCGCTGCTGGCTTGCATGTCGTGCGACGTCAAGGAGGCCGGAGACTTCTTGACGACGTCGCTCGTCGATGTGCCGGTGATCATCGTCCGCGGCGAGGACGGGAAGGTGCGGGCCTTCCGAAACAGCTGCCGCCACCGCGGCGCTCTGGTCGCCGACGGCCGTGGCCATGCGAGGAGCTTCTCCTGCCCCTTCCACCGCTGGACCTACCGGACCGACGGCACCCTCAAGGCCACCACCCATCAGCAGGGGTTCTGCGATCTCCACCCAGAGCAGTCCGGCCTGGCCGAACTCGCCTGTGGAGAGGCTGCCGGGCTCGTCTTCGTACGACTGAGCGGCACCGAGGACACGCTCGACGCGACCGCATGGCTGGGCGGTCTTGCCGAGGAGTTCGCCGGGTTCGACTACCCGCGCTACCACCCACTCCCACGCCCGGTCACCCCGGCGGAGGCGAACTGGAAGCTGCTCTTTGACGGGAACTGCGAGAACTACCACGTCAGCCACATCCACCGGAAGACGATCCACCCGCTGATCGACAGCAACAACTCGACCTTCGACGAGTTCGGCGTGCACGGCCTGGCGGTCTACCCTCGCAAGACGATCGGGCAGCTGGCCGAGACTCCGGAGGAGCAGTGGGACTTCCTCCCGCACGCCTCCTGCACCTACCTGATTTTTCCCAATACGGTATTGATCAACATGGTCGACCACGTCGAGATGTTCCAGATCTACCCCGAAACCCCGGGCACCTGCCGCATCCACACGACGTTGTACACCCCCACGTCGTTGGACGATGAACGCTCCGAACGGCACTGGCGCCGGCAGGCCGAGGCGTTGGAGCTCACGGTGCGCACCGAGGACCTGCCGATAAGCGAGGGGATTCAGCGTGCGCTCAAGCCCGGTGCGCCGTTACTGACCTACGGGCGGAACGAGCCGGCGCTCATCCACTACCATCGCGCCCTGGCTCGTGTCATGGCCCAGGGGTCGGCGCAGACCGATGATTGCCAAGCCGGCGCAGGCGTCGGTGGGCGGCCCAGCCTGATGGCTTAGCGGCTTAGCGCCGGGCGCCGGGCGCCGGGCGCCGGTCGGCGGCGCCGGGGCGATCCTACGGTGAGCATCGCCGTCTAACGTCAGTAGGCAGATCGATGTCTTGATATCCTGTATCGGTGACTCCTCGTCCGAGGCGACAGCTCATCCAACGAGATGACATCGCGAAAGCGACCCTCGCCATCATCGACGCCGAGGGTCTGTCCGGATTGAGCTTGGAGCGTATCGCTGAGGCCCTTGGCGTACGGGCGCCCTCGCTCTACCATCACTTTCCGACCAAGCAGGACATCCTCGCCTATACGGTCAGCCGAATCCTCGTCGACGTACGAATCCCGCCGGACCTGCCGCCCACCTTGTCTCAAGAGTGGCTCGTGCAAACGTGCCTGGCGGTGCGGTCGGAAGTACTTCGTCATCCCAACGCCGTTCCATTACTGGCCACTCATTTCCCGCGGCGGCTGCTGACGACGGCATTCGAGAGGATGTCAACGCGACTCCTGGCCATCGGAATTCCGGTTGAGCTGCATCTGATGGTCTTCGAGGCCATGGAGCGGCTGTTGCTGGGGTCTGTTCTCGCGGCGACCGCCCGCTCGACTGATGCACAACCCAACGACACGCTCGCGGCCGACCCGCGGCGACATCCGGTGCTCGACGAAGCGATACGGGCGAACAAGTGGAATGAGGAAGAGCTCTTCGCGCAAACTCTGCGGCGTTTCTTGATAGGTACGCTCGCCGACATAGATTCCGAAACCTCATACAAACAGCTCAGCGCGGGTTGACGGGGGCCGGATACGGGCACTTGGATGTCGCCCTGGTCTTCGAACCCGACGATCAGACCCTTGCCCGCACCATGCCCGGTCACGTTGTCGCCCTTCGGGTCCGCCCGGCGCAACGCGGCCGGCTGTGGGAGAACGCACGCCACCCCGAGTCAACCCAGCGCGGCGAAGTCCCGACGAAGTCACGGACTTCCGCGTGGTGTTGCCGACGATCACGCCGTGTCTGCCCGCACACTGCGCCTAATTTCTCGAGCACGCCGCCAGCCTAGTAGTGTTAGTCCGTCAGACAGGGGTACCTCCGCCGGCCGCTGCGGCGCTGACCTGACCACAAGGCTGGAAGTGAGGTTTGCGATGCGTGGGTCGCCCGGTTCTATGAATGCCGGGGGTCGGTCGTGACGATTCCGCGGTCGTCGCCGCTGATCGACGAACTCACCCGCCCTTTCTGGACGTCGGGCTGCGACGGCGTGTTGAGCATTCTACGGTGCTCGAACTGCGCCTACTGGATCCATCCGCCGGCGCCCCGCTGTCGCAATTGCCGGTCGAACCAGGTCGGTGCGCAGCCGGGGTCGGGGCGCGGCTCTGTCTACTCGTTCACTGTCAACCACCATCCCTGGAATGAGTCCGTCACCGAACCTTATGTAGTCGCGATCGTCGAGCTGGACGAGCAGGCCGGTCTGCGGCTCACCACCAACATCATCGGCTGCGACCCCGACACGGTGTACGTCGGAATGCAGGTGGTCGTCGATTTCCTCCCGCACGAGGACGCCTGGCTACCCGTCTTCCGACCGGGACCCCGAGTCGGGGTTGCTGAGCCCGAAGTCGTAGCCACTTAGACGCACTTAGACGTGAACCACCCGAATCAGTTGGGGTACAAGGGACCTTGAACTGCGAACACGTCACTCAGACGTATGACCGCGCGCCCAGCTCGGCGCCCACGATCGCCAGCGACTTGCGCACATGACTTTCGAGCTGGTCCGCAGCGCGCAGGGAGTGCGTGAACAGGGTCACCCGGTAGGCCCCGATCGCTACCGCCGCCATCAGCGCGGGAAGCTCCGATGAGGAATCCGTATACCCGCTGAGCCGATCACGGACCCTGGACTCCGCGTCGATCACGTACCGAACGTATCGGATGCGCAGCGCAGGCTCCTTCATCCACACTGCCATTCGCTCAATCAACAGTTCTGGGGCACTTTCGTTGAACCGCCTGATCATGGACGCGAGTGCCTCGGTGATGGCGTCCCACGGAGTCAAGCCGGCGCCCAGGTGTTCGTCGAGGATCTCGTCGAGGCGGTCGATCATCGCCGGGATGTCATGCAGCACCACGTCTTCCTTCGTGCCGAAATAGCGGTAGAAGGTCCGCGGCGAACACCCCGCTGCGGCCGCGATCTCCTCGACACTGGTCTCGTCGAATCCATTCTCAAGGAACAGACGCAAAGCCACATTCGCTATCTCGGTGATCGCCGCCTGCCGGCGCTGCTCTCGAAGTGTTGCCATCAGGTCGGCCATGCCGTCCAACATATCCGATCGGCACCGATGCCTGTCAGTCATGACACGACGTGGCCGGAAGCGACAAACTGGTCCACCCGGGACCCGATGACCAGGTGCGCGGCATCCCGCCTGCCACCACGGGCCACCCGGGCGAGCACGCGGTGACATGTCCCGCGTCGGTTCGTTCGGCGCAGGTGGCAGCGGATGCCTGCTCTATCATAAGCCGCCCGCCACAGTAAAGTCGCCGTCATGAAGTCCGCCCCCCGTCTGATCGATCGGAGCGCGCACCGGCTGATGACGATGCCAGGTAGGCTGCACCGCGCGCTGGCGGCGTTCGACGAGAGTGGCTCGGCGCGGCATGAGTGACACTGCGCCGGCGGAGACTCCGCGGCCGGCGGAGTCGCTGATGGTGGCCCTGCGTGAACGGCGTCGACAACAAGCGGCGGAGGAAATCGCGGGCGTCGCACACACGCTTTTCCTCGATCGAGGTTACGACCGGGTGAGTGTCGATGATATCGCGGCGGCGGCCGGATGCTCACCGCGAACGGTCTACCGCTACTTCGGGTCCAAGGAGGGCGTGCTCTTTTATGACCTCCCGCCGATGCTCGAGCTTCTGATCCGATTCCTCGACGACAGTCTGGATCAAGGGGTCGATCCCTGGCGGGCGGTCACCGAGGCGATGGCCGTGTTGTTCGAGCAGCTCGCGGTCGAACATCTTCGGATAGCCCGGGATCGGATGCATCTCTGGCTCGCTGAGCCGGGCCTGCGCGCCCGCTACATGGAGTTCATTGCCAAGACCGAAGACGCTGTCATCGCGTCGCTTCGGAATGCCCGTTACGCGACCGCCGCCGACGTGGAGCTTGCACCGCTGCGCGCCGTCGCCGCGGTCGGCGCCTACCGAGCGACCCTGATGGTCCACCATTCCGACAGCGAGGACATCGAACTGGTGCGCCACCTTCGTCAGGCCTGCGCTGCAATCGGTGCCGGCCTGGGTGACCGACAGGTCGCATCCCCCACCCGGGACCGGGGCGTCAACTCTTAGCCGTCGGTGAGTTCCGGATCGTTCTTGATGGCCTTCGCGGTGTAGATCATCATCAGGATGATCCAGGCCAGGTAGGTGCCGAAGGGGAAGTAGAACGGCAGAATGCCTCGCCAGCAGAGCAACCCGGACTTGAAGAACGGAACGCAGATATCCGGGATGAAGGACACGGCGACGAAGATGTTCCAGTAGCCCAGCCAGCGCGGAAACAGAGGCGTGGGGCTGCGATCTGACAGAATGGCCACACCGACGGCGACGAGCCACGCCGAGAACGCGATGAAGGCCGTGACGAACGTAATCCAGCCCAGGTCACTCATCAGCTGAATCTCGGAATCGGCGCGCTCTGGGCGGAAGGCCGCGACGAACCAGCAGATCCACGGGATCACGAAAATCAGTGAGCCCGAGGCGAGTCCGGCGATCTGAATGTAGGTCAGTATCGGCGTCTTGCCCTCGAGCCGCCTGGTCTGGGCGGCAATGGCCGCGCCGAACGGGAACAGGAAGCCGATGCTGAGGAAGGACACGGCCAGCCAGAACCGGATCTGCCCGGTGTGTTCGCGGTAGATGGCTGCGGTCTCGGCGGCGTCTGCGCGGGGGCTGGGAGGCGGGATGAAGCCGGCGAAGACGAGTCCGGCCATCAGCATCATGATCATCGGCACACCGGTCCAGATACAGACGGTCTGGATGGTGCGGCGGGTGCTTCCCGACGCCAGGTGGGTCAGGTCGGAGCCGGCTGGCGCCAGCGCCGGTGATAGTTGCTCGGTCACGTCTTATCTCCTCTGAGTACTGACGCGGCTGGCGCAGCGAACACGCCGGCGATGGACTATTCGCTCGGGATGTTGAAGCGCTGCTGGTAGGCGGCGAACGCCTGGTGCGCCCGCGCGACGGCTTCGGGTGAGCCGGCGCTGAATTGGTGCGGCGCGCGGCTGTCACGGGGGTTCTCCTCCATATAGCGAGTCATCGCGGTCCGACCCTCTGAGGTGAGTTCAATGCCGAAGCGGTCATACATTTTGGCGACTTGGCCGACCGGGTCTGCAACGAGGTCTCTGAACAGGACGTTGTAGATCTGCTGGGCCGGAACCGCGCCCGCGTCGAGTTGGTCGACCACAGCGTCGAACCTCCCCGCCGCGAGATTCGGGTCGGTCATGTAGGCAAGGGACACCGCGCTGAACGGGTGATCGGTGCGCCCCCACTGGATGGTCCCGACGATGCTGACCAGTGAAGCCAGGGCGCGGACCGGGTCACGGTGTGGCCAGATGAAGCACGCGTCCGGAAACACCTTGAGCAATGCGCTCATTCGATCAAGATGCATGGGATCCTTCAACACCCA